>Ga0213876_10000234_pt1 | contig 54188 bp, 53 predicted proteins | sample BarmaccomBMRX_R9_FD_160113 | JGI IMG/M metagenome (GOLD analysis project Ga0213876, IMG submission 160113) | Root-associated microbial communities from Barbacenia macrantha in rupestrian grasslands, the National Park of Serra do Cipo, Brazil - RX_R9 | ecosystem: Host-associated > Plants > Roots...
GACCCGACGAATTCCTCGTCGCCGGCGCCTGGACGCGGCTGCGCTTCAACCTCGCCAAGCCCGCGCCCGGCGAGCAATCGCAACTGCTCCGCGTCGAGCAGGGCAGCTTCGACGCCAACGGCAACTGGGTGTTCCACCATGTCTGGAACGGCGACCAGACCGATTACGGGCTCAATTTCGGCGCCGAGCCGGTGCTGCTGCGGGTGCAGATGGGCGTGTGGCGCTGACCCGGTCATACCGTGGCGATACGGTAATGACCATTCTGGTTTTATCTGCTCAAGGCGGCCGCGGCGGCCGTCGTCCGGATCCCCCACGAACGGGCGGCGGTCGCCACGCAAGCGCATACGGTATTCGCACGGTACATGGATTAAACGGGCGGAAACCGCAGCTTAGCTATCAGCCTAGGCGGGCGCTCCCCCCACGGGCGCCCACGGCTCCGAAGGCCCGCCCCGCTCCTGGTCGCGCGGCGGGCCTTCTTTCCATCGGCAGGGCTCAGCCCGGCGCATAGGCGTAAAGGCCGAAGACGGCGCCGACGAAGCCGCCCGCCACATGGGTGCTGAGGATCCTGCCGTCCTGCGGACCGCCGACCGCGCGCCAGGCGCCGCCCGCCGCCGCGTAGGAGAAGGTGTAGGCGGCGCCGCGGGCCGCGATCCGCAACCGTACCGGCGTACCGCAGGTCCAAGGTGCCGTCGCCAGCACCGTGCCGCCGGCCGGATCGTGCGCGCCGGCGCGGCGCTTCAGCACCAGCCGGGTCGCGCCGCCGCTCCGCTGGAGTGCCAGCAGGTACCAATATTCGTCGTTCTGGAGCGCGGCGATCCCCGCTTCCTCGCCGTCGGCGCGCGGGCAGCTGCGCAGCTCGGTGGCGGCGGCGGCGTTCATGTGCTGCTGCCGGCGGGCGAGGAAGGACGGGTTGGCGTTGTCGCCGAGCCGCACCCGCCGCGGGTCGATCCGCAGCGTGCCGCCGGCGAGCCGCCACCAGCGCTCGCGCGGGTTGCGCATCTGCAGCCAGGAGAGCGGCAGGCGCGTGCCGGCGAACCGATCGCGCACGGTGAAGGCGCCTGCGGTCGGCGCCGGCGCCCGGCCTGCCGGGAGGCCCGGGGCGCGGCCTACGTAGGGGATCGCCTCGCCCGGCGCGGTGATCCGCGGCCAGCCGTCGGTCCAGGTCACCGGCAGCAGGAATGTCTCCCGGCCCGTATTGTAAAGATCCCCTTCGTACGGCCGGGTGGCGAGGAAGGTCGCCCACCAGCGGCCGTCCGGCGCCTCGACCAGCTGGGCGTGGCCCGCCGAGGTGACCGGCATCGGCCGCCCGCGGGGCAGGTCGCGCTGGGTGAGGATCGGGTTCCCCGCGTAGGGCGTGTAGGGCCCGTCGGGCCGGCGGCTGCGGAAGACGACCTGCGAATGGCGCTCGGCGGTGCCGCCCTCGGCGCAGGTCAGATAATACCAGCCGTCCTTCCTGAAGATGTGCGGACCCTCGATCCACGCCGGCTTCGTCGCGATGTCGACGCCGCCGTTCACCAACACCGTGCGCGGCCCGAACGTCCGCTTCGTCCTGGGATCGAAACGCTGCACCCAGATGGCGCGGTGGCCTTCGTAAAGCGAGGGCCCCGGGGGCGGGCCGTTATTGACCATCCAGGCGCTGCCGTCGTCGTCGAAGAAGAGTGCCGGGTCGATGCCGCCCTCGAGGTCCGGCAGCCACACGGGGTCGGACCAGGGGCCGGCGGGATCGGTGGCGGTGATCAGGAAATTGCCGCCGCAATCGACGCAGGTGTTGACGATGTAGAAGGTGCCGGCATGCCAGGAGATGGCCGGCGCGAACACGCCCCGGGAGAGGCCGAGGCGCTTGAAGTCGAGCTGGCCGGGCCGGTCGATCGCGTTCGCGATCTGGGTCCAGTGGACGAGGTCGCGGCTCCGCCACACCGGGATTCCGGGGAACCAGGCGAAGGTCGAGTTCACCAGGTAGAAGTCCCGCCCGACCCGCGTCACGCCGGGGTCGGGGTAGAAGCCGTGGAGGACAGGGTTGCGATAGTCGCCGCGTCGCGCGGGCACCGCGTCCGACGCGTCGCCGCCGCGATAGTCGAACCAGCCGAAGACGGCCGGCGCGCTCGCGGCCGGCGCGGCGGCCAGCAGCGCGGCGACGGCCGCGAGACGTGGCACCTTCCGACCCAAGTTCCGCTCCTTTCCCGGCTGCGTCCGCCTATCGGCCCGCCGTTCAGCCGACAAGGCGCACCGTTTCCCGCAGCCGGGCCGGCCGCCCGGAACCAATTAACTTCGATCAGCTTTGGCAGGGTGGCGGGGCCCTAGTCCCGCCAGGAGGGTTGTGATGGGCGAGCAGGCGGTGAAGGCCGACGACGGGGCCGAAAGCGCGATGGGCGATGCCGGAAAGGGCAGCTTCCAGCAGTCGCAGGACAAGGACCAGGCGGGCGCGGACGCATCGCGCGGCGGGCCGGCCGCGGACCGGGACGAGGATTGGCACGACAAGCTGAAGGATCAGCTTGCCGGCAGCGAGGGCGCGAAGGAGGGCAGGAAAGATGCCGCAGGGCCCGGCCGCGGACGCTTCTAGCCTGCTGCGCGACGCCTTCCGCGAGCCGTGGCCGACCGCCGCGCTCGCGATCGCGTTGATCGTCCTCGTCGCCGCCTTGCTGGCCTGAGCCGATGCCGCTGATCCTCGCACCGCCGGAGGCCGCCGCCGCGCGCGACCGCGAGCGGGCGGCGCTCGCGACGCAGATCGAGCTGCTCGAGGATGAATGGCGCTCCGGCATGGAGCGCGACACGCTCATCCTCCTCGACCATGCCTGCGCCCGGCTCGCCGCCCTCGACGCGGAGGAGCGCGCCGCGATGGCCGCCGCGCCCAACGATGCGTTGTAAAGTCCGCGCCCGTCCCTAAGTGGGCGGCTCGGCAGCAAGGAAGACGAGGGCGATGGGATATCGGGTGGTCGTGGTCGGCGCGACCGGCAACGTCGGGCGGGAGATGCTCAACATCCTCGCCGAGCGCCAATTCCCGCTGGACGACATCGCCGCGGTCGCCTCGCCGCGCTCGACCGGCGACATCATCGACTTCGGCGATTCGGGCCGCGAGCTCAAGGTCCGCAACATCGAGCATTTCGACTTCGCCGGCTGGGACATGGCCCTGTTCGCGGCGGGCTCGGCCGCATCGAAGGACTACGCGCCCAGGGCCGCCGCGGCCGGCTGCACCGTCATCGACAACAGCTCGCTGTTCCGGATGGACCCGGACGTGCCGCTGATCGTGCCGGAGGTGAACGCCGGCGCCATCGACGGCTACCGGCGCAGGAACATCATCGCCAACCCCAATTGCTCGACCGCGCAGATGGTGGTGGCGCTGAAGCCGCTCCACGACGCCGCCGGCATCCGCCGCGTCGTCGTCTCGACCTACCAGTCCGTCTCCGGCGCGGGGAAGGCCGGGATGGACGAATTGTTCGAGCAGAGCCGCAACATCTTCGTCGGCGATGCGAACGAGCCCGCTTTCTTCACCAAGCAGATCGCCTTCAACGTCATCCCCCATATCGACGCCTTCCTCGACGACGGCTCGACCAAGGAGGAGTGGAAGATGGTGGTCGAGACCAAGAAGATCCTCGATCCCAAGATCAAGGTGACGGCGACCTGCGTGCGCGTGCCCGTGTTCGTCGGCCATTCCGAGTCGATCAATATCGAGTTCGAGCGCGAGATGTCCGCGCAGGAGGCGCAGGATATTCTCCGGGAGGCGCCGGGCGTGATGCTCGTCGACAAGCGCGAGGACGGCGGTTACGTGACGCCGGTCGAGGCGGTCGGCGAGTACGCGACCTACGTCAGCCGCGTCCGCGAGGACCCGACCGTCGAGAACGGCCTCAACCTCTGGTGCGTGTCGGACAACCTCAGGAAGGGCGCGGCATTGAACGCGGTGCAGATCGCCGAGCTGCTCGGCCGCAAGCACCTCCAGAAGGCGGCGTGACTTATGCCTCCCCGTCCGGAACGGACGGGGAAGGGGGCCACCCGGAGGGTGGTGGAGTGAGGGAATGGGGACGCGTACCTTTTTCCTGAAGGAATGGGGACACGTACCTTTTTGCACGCAAGAAGGTACGTGTCCCCGGTCGCCCGCCTAGCCTGTTGCGGCTCCGCGCCGGACGGCCTAAGAGCCGCGCCAAGTCACGTCCCCCCGGAGAGTCTCGATGGCGTCCGCCGCCGCCGGTTACCTGCCCATCCTCCTGTTCCTCATCGTCGCGCTCGGCCTCTCGGCCGCCTTCGTCGTGCTGCCGATGCTGACCGCGAAGCTGACCGGCGCCAGCAATCCCTATCCCGACAAGCTTGCCGAATATGAGTGCGGGTTCCCGGCCTTCGAGGACAGCCGCGCCCAGTTCGACGTTCGCTTCTACCTGGTCGCGATCCTGTTCATCGTCTTCGACCTCGAGGCGGCGTTCCTGTTCCCCTGGGCGGTGTCCTTGAAGCATACCGGCCTCGCCGGCTGGGCCTCGATGATGCTGTTCCTCGTCGAGCTGGCGCTGGGCTTCGTCTATGCCTGGAAGAAGGGGGCGCTCGAATGGGAGTGATCCTCGACCCCCGGCACGAGAATCTGCGCCCGGCGGACCTCGAGCAGCCGGACCCGAAATTCTTCCAGGAGCTGCAGAGCGAGGTCTCGGACAAGGGCTTCCTGGTCACCTCGGCGGAGGATCTGTTCCAGTGGGCCCGGACCGGCTCCTTGTGGTGGATGACCTTCGGCCTCGCCTGCTGCGCGGTCGAGATGATCCACGCCAACATGCCGCGCTACGATCTCGAGCGGTTCGGCGTCGCGCCCCGCGCGAGCCCGCGCCAGTCGGACGTGATGATCGTCGCCGGGACGCTCTGCAACAAGATGGCGCCGGCGCTGCGGCGGGTCTACGACCAGATGTCGGAGCCGCGCTACGTCATCTCGATGGGCAGCTGCGCCAATGGCGGCGGCTATTACCATTACAGCTATTCGGTGGTGCGCGGCTGCGACCGCATCGTCCCGGTCGACATCTACGTCCCCGGCTGTCCGCCGACCGCCGAGGCCCTGCTCTACGGCATCATGCAGCTGCAGCGGAAGATCCGCCGCGTCGGCACGATCGAGCGCTGATGGGCTCGCGCTGACATGGCGAACAATTCGGCACCCGTCATTGCCCCGCGCGAGGGGCTGCTCGCGGAAGTGAAGGCGGCGCTCGGCGAGGCCGTGCTCGACGCGCGGCATGCGGTCGGCGAGGATACGATCACCGTCCGCCGCGACAGCCTGGTCGAGGCCTGCCGTATTCTGCGCGACCGCTTCGAATATCAGCAGCTGATGGAGATCGTCGGCATCGACTATCCAGAGCGTGCGGAGCGGTTCGAGATCGACTACCACCTGCTTTCCGTGACCAGGAACCACCGCGTCCGCGTCCGGGTCGGAACCGACGAGGACACGCCGGTGCCGTCCGTCACGGGGCTGTGGCCGGTCGCGGGCTGGCTCGAGCGCGAGGTGTTCGACCTCTACGGCGTGCTCTTCGACGGCAATGACGACCTGCGCCGCATCCTCACCGACTACGGCTTCCGGGGGCACCCGTTCCGCAAGGACTTCCCGCTCTCGGGCTATGTCGAACTGCGCTATTCCGAAGAGCAGAAGCGTGTCGTCTACGAGCCGGTCAGGCTGCCGCAGGACTTCCGCGCCTTCGATTTCCTGAGCCCGTGGGAAGGCGCGCAATACATCCTTCCCGGCGACGAGAAGGCCTCGCCGGAAGCGCCGGGGGCGCCGACGCCCTTGAAGGCCGAGGAGATCAAGAAGTGATGCGCCTCCTCGTCATCCCGGCGAAAGCCGGGATCTCAGCGGGTGAAAGGCACCTGCGACTCTTCCGCGCTGAGGCCCCGGCTTTCGCCGGGGCGACGGTGCGCGCATGAGCGTCGACACCCCCACCGTCGGCACGGCCGACGAGGTCGCCCGCACCGGCGCCACCCAGTCCAAGATCGCCAATTACACGATCAACTTCGGTCCCCAGCACCCGGCGGCGCACGGGGTGCTCAGGCTCGTGCTCGAGCTGGACGGCGAGATCGTCGAGCGGGTCGACCCGCATGTCGGTCTGCTCCACCGCGGCACCGAGAAGCTCTGCGAATACAAGACCTACATCCAGTCCGTCCCCTACATGGACCGGCTCGATTACGTCTCGCCGATGTGCATGGAGCACAGCTACGTCCTCGCCATCGAGAAGCTCCTGGACCTCGAGGTGCCGGAGCGGGCGCGGTGGCTGAGGACCTTCTTCGCCGAGCTGACGCGGGTCTCCAATCACCTGCTCAACATCGGCAGCCACATCATGGACGTCGGCGCGATGACGCCGAACCTGTGGCTGTTCGAGCCGCGCGAAGACATCATGAACTTCTACGAGCGCGCGTCCGGGGCGCGGATGCACGCCAATTATTTTCGCCCCGGCGGCGTCCACCAGGACGTGCCGCAGGCCCTGCTCGACGACATCGGCGTGTGGATGGACGGCAAGCTGCTGCCGATGTTCGAGGATTCGATCAGCCTCGTCGCCGACAACCGAATCTTCAAGCAGCGCAACGTCGACATCAGCATCGTCTCCAAGGCCGACGCGCTCGCCTGGGGCTTCTCAGGCCCGATGATCCGCGCCGCCGGCATCCCCTGGGACATCCGCAAGTCCCAGCCCTACGACATGTATGCCGAGGTCGAGTTCGACGTGCCGGTGGGGACGAAGGGCGATTGCTACGACCGGATGATGGTCCGGATCGAAGAAGTCCGCCAGTCGGTGCGGATCATGAAGCAGTGCCTCGACAAGATGCGGCCCGGCCCCATCGCCAGCCTCGATCGCAAGGTGGTGCCGCCCAAGCGCGCCGAGATGAAGCAGTCGATGGAAGCGCTCATCCATCACTTCAAGCTCTACACCGAAGGCTTCCACGTGCCCGCCGGCGAGGTCTATGTCGCGACCGAGAGCCCGAAGGGCGAGTTCGGCTGCTACATCGTCGCCGACGGCACCAACAAGCCGTACCGGGTGAAATTGAGGCCCACCGGCTTCTCGCACCTGCAGGCGATGGATTTCATGACCAGGGGCCACATGCTCGCCGACGTCACCGCGATCCTCGGCTCGCTCGACATCGTGTTCGGGGAGATCGACCGGTGAACATCCTCCACGGCGCGCGGGCGGCGCTTCTCGTCTTCCTCGGCACCTATGTTCTCAGCCTCGCGGCGGCGCCGCTGACGAGCAACGCAGGGCTGCTCGACGCGGCCCTCGTGCTGGGGGCGCTGTCGTCGATCGGCCTCGGCGTCGCCTCGCTGATCGCGGTGACGGCGCAGCTTTGCATTCTCTTCGGCCGGGTCCTCCACCGCCGGGAAGGGACGAGCGTCCGTGGCTGACATCCTGCCCAACTCGATCCCGGACATCGACGAGGTCCGCGCCCGCTGGGGTTCGTTCGCCTGGACGAAGGAGAATGAGAAGCGGGCGAAGATGTACGTCTCTCGCTACCCCGAGGGACGGCAGCACAGCGCGATCCTGCCCTTGCTGGACCTCGCCCAGCGGCAAGTCGGCACAGAGACGCAGACGCAGGGGTGGCTGCCGATCCCGGTGGTCGAATATGTCGCCGCCTATCTCGCGATGCCCTACATCCGCGCCTACGAGGTCGCGACCTTCTACACGATGTTCAACCTGCGCCCGGTCGGGCGTTTCCACGTCCAGGTCTGCGGCACGACGCCGTGCCTGCTGCGCGGCTCCGACGATGTCTTCGCCGCCTGCAAGGCGAAAGGGCTGAAGAAAGGGCAGACGACGCCGGACGGGCTGTTCACGCTTTCGGAGGTCGAATGCCTCGGCGCCTGCGCCAACGCGCCGATGGTGCAGATCAACGACGACAATTACGAGGACCTGACGTTCGCGACGACGACGGCCGTGCTCGAGGCCCTTGCCCGCGGCGAGACCCCGAAGCCGGGCCCGCAGGGCGTCAACCGCCGTACCAGCGACCCGGAGGGCGGGCCGACGACGCTCAAGGAGATGGTCGCGGAGAACCACGACTACCGGCCTCAGTGGAATTCCGCGGCGGCGGCCGGGGCAGGGGAGGCGTCGGCATGATCTTCCTCGTCATCCCGGCGGAAGCCGGGATCTCCAATCGCAAGGTTAGGGCGGGTCTCGATGAGATCCCGGCTTCCGCCGGGATGACGGTGAACGCCGCTGAGCAGGAGGGACGCCGGTGAAGTCGCTCGGCTCGCTCGCCATCGCCATCCTCGTCGGCATCCTCGTGCTGTGGGTGCTGGTGAAGCTCGTCTTCCTGACGTTCAAGCTGATCGGCCTCGCCATCGCCGTCGCCGTCGTCGCCGCCGTGTTCTTCGGCGTGCGCAAGTTGATCGAGGGGCCGCGCTGATGCTCGCCGACAAGGACCGCATCTTCACCAATCTCTACGGCTTCCAGGATTGGGGGCTGAAGGGCGCGCGGGCGCGCGGCGACTGGGATGACACGGCCGGCCTGATCGCGCGCGGCCAGGACGCGATCATCGACGCGATCAAGGCCTCGGGCCTGCGCGGCCGCGGCGGCGCCGGCTTCCCGACCGGCATGAAGTGGAGCTTCATGCCCAAGGAGCCGAAGCCGGGAAAACCGAATTTCCTCGTCATCAATGCCGACGAATCGGAGCCCGGCTCGTGCAAGGATCGCGAGATCATCCGCCACGATCCGCACAAGCTGATCGAGGGCGCGCTGATCGCCGGCTTCGCGATGCGCGCGCGCGCCGGCTACATCTACATTCGCGGTGAGTTCATCCGCGAGGCGGAGACGCTCGAGGCCGCCGTCCAGCAGGCCTATGACGCCGGCCTGCTCGGCAAGAATGCGGCGAAGTCGGGCTACGATTTCGACCTCTTCGTCCACCGCGGCGCCGGCGCCTACATTTGCGGCGAAGAGACGGCGATGCTGAACAGCCTCGAGGGCAAGAAGGGCTTTCCCCGGCTGAAGCCGCCATTCCCGGCCGGCGCGGGTCTCTACGGCTGCCCGACGACGGTCAACAACGTCGAATCGATCGCCGTCGTGCCGACCATTCTGCGCCGCGGCGCGGCCTGGTTCGCCGGCATCGGACGGCCGAAGAACGAGGGCACCAAGCTCTTCCAGATCTCGGGCCACGTGAACAAGCCGTGCGTGGTCGAGGAAGCGATGTCGATCCCGTTCCGCGAGCTGATCGACCGCCACGCCGGCGGCATACGCGGCGGCTGGGACAACCTTCTCGCGGTCATTCCGGGCGGCTCCTCGGTGCCGCTCGTGCCGGCGAACGAGATCATCGACGCGCCGATGGATTTCGATGCGCTGCGCGACCTCAAGTCCGGCCTCGGCACCGCCGCCGTCATCGTCATGGACAAGTCGACCGACGTCGTGAAGGCGATCGCCCGCATCTCCTATTTCTACAAGCATGAGAGCTGCGGCCAGTGCACGCCGTGCCGCGAGGGCACCGGCTGGATGTGGCGGGTCATGGAGCGCCTCGTCGAAGGCAATGCCGAGGTCGAGGAGATCGACATGCTCTGGGACGTCACCAAGCAGGTCGAGGGCCACACGATCTGCGCGCTCGGCGATGCCGCCGCCTGGCCCATCCAGGGCCTCATCCGCCACTTCCGCCCGGAGCTGGAGCGGCGCATCGCGGAGAATCGCAGCAGGACGTTGGAGGCGGCGGAATGAACAAGGTCATCGCAGCCGCGCTGTCGCTCGTCGCTTCGGCCGCGATCGCGGCGCCGCCCGCGCGCGAGGCGCCCGTCTGGGGGACGCCGTCGACACCGGAGGATCTCCAGATCCTCCACGAATTCTCAGTGTGCGTGGCCGAGCGGCACCCGCGCGAGGCGGAGGCCCTGCTCGCCAGCGATTTCACGACCGAGGAGTATAACGACCAGGCGCGGCGACTGGCGCAGGAGACCACCAAGTGCATCCCGGTGGGCCGGCTCCGCTTCAACCAGGTGCTGTTCGCGGGCGGCATGGCCGAGGCCCTGCTGCGTCGGGGGCATGGGCCGCTCGATCTCGCCGCGCGCACGGCCTACGATCCGAAGCGGCCCCCCATCCAGGCGCGGGGCGAGACGGAGATGATGGCGCTGTGCGCCGTCCGCGCCGCGCCGGCGGCGGTGGAAGCGTTGCTGGCCACCCCGGTGGCGAGCGCACGCGAGACCGAGGTCGAGGCCGCGCTCGGACCGGCCATCGGCGGCTGCCTCAAGGCGGGAATGACGCTCCGGCTCAACCGGCCGATGCTGCGCGCGGTGCTGGCGCTGGCGGCGCATCGGCTCGCGGCGGACCATGGGGCGGGGCGCTGAGGCATGATCCTGGCAGCCCTCCTCCTTGTGGCCGCGCCCGCACCTGACCGCGACGGCTGGGAGAGCGGTCCCCCGTCCGTCGCCCGACCGGCAGGGTTCGCTTATGCGGAATGCCTGTGGAGCGCCAACAAGCGGGCGATCCGCGCCGCCCTGGAGCGCCGCGTCGATGGCGGCGAGAACCCGTTCGCGGGCCTCAAGATGCCGGCCTGCTTCCAGGCGCCGCCCTTCGCGGCGCGCTTCCCCGTCTTCGTCCTGCGCGGCCTGTTCTTCGAACGCCTGTACCACCAGGATTTCGACCGCTCGCCGCCCGTCGAGTCCTTCGCGGCCGTGGCTCCGGTCGCCTATCCGATTGCCCCGCGCGCCGTGCAGACCGACGTCGCCAGGAATTACCGCGGCCTCGTCAGGATCGGGGACTGCGCCGTCCGCCGCGCGCCCGCGGCGGCGCGGGCCTTGCTGTCCACGCGCATTGCAACCGGCGGCGAAGCGAAGGCGATCGCGGCCATGGAGCCGCATTTCGTCGCGTGCCAGGCGCCGCTTACGCCGGTTCCGTTCAGCGCCGAGATGATGCGCGGCACCGTCGCGGAGTCGCTGTATCGGCTCAGCACAGCCGCGGCGCCCGGGCGCGGCGTTGGGCTCGCCGGACGAGGTGACGAATAATGCCCAAGGTCAAAGTCGACGGCGTCGAGCTGGACGTGCCGCAGGGCGCCACGGTCCTCCAGGCCTGCGAGCTGGCGGGGAAGGAGATTCCGCGCTTCTGCTACCACGAGCGGCTGACGATCGCCGGCAATTGCCGGATGTGCCTGGTCGAGGTGAAGCCGGGGCCGCCCAAGCCGCAGGCCTCCTGCGCGCTGCCCGTTGCGGAAGGGCAGGAGATCTTCACCACCACCGAGACGGTGAAGAAGGCGCGCGAGGGGGTGATGGAGTTCCTCCTGATCAACCACCCGCTCGACTGCCCGATCTGCGACCAGGGCGGCGAGTGCGACCTTCAGGACCAGGCGATCGCCTATGGCCGCGGCCACTCCCGCTTCCACGAGAACAAGCGCGCGGTGACCGAGAAATATATGGGGCCGGTGGTCAAGACGATCATGACCCGGTGCATCCAGTGCACGCGCTGCGTCCGCTTCGCCGAGGAAGTGGCCGGCGTCGAAGAGATCGGGATGATCAACCGCGGCGAGAATGCGGAGATCACCTCCTACCTCGAAGGCGCGGTGACGTCGGAGCTTTCGGGCAACGTCGTCGACCTCTGCCCGGTCGGTGCGCTCGTCTCCAAGCCCTACAGCTTCGAGGCGCGGCCCTGGGAGTTGCGCAAGGTTCCCGGGATCGACGTGATGGACGCGGTCGGCACCAATATCCGCATCGACCATCGCTTCCGCGAAGTGATGCGGGTGCTTCCGCGGATCAACGACGACGTCAACGAGGAATGGGCGCACGACAAGACCCGCCACGCCGTCGACGGGCTGTTGCGCAACCGCCTCGACCGGCCGTGGGTGCGGCGCGAAGGCACGCTGCAGCCGGCGAGCTGGGAGGAGGCGTTCGCGGCGATCGCCGGGCGCCTCCGGGGAGCGGCGGGAGATGAGATCGCCGCGCTGGCGGGCGACCTGCAGGACCTGGAATCGCTCTACGCCGCCAAGGCGCTGCTGAACGGCCTCGGCTCCAGCCTGCTCGAGGCGCGGGTGGACGGCGCGACCTACGACGTCTCGCACCCGCGGGCCTACCGCTTCAACGCGACGATTGCCGGCATCGAGACGGCGCCGGCGGTGCTGCTGGTCGGGACCAACCCGCGCTGGGAAGCGCCGCTCGTCAACACGCGGCTGCGCAAGGTGGTGAAGGCGGGCGGGCGCATCTTCCGCATCGGTCCCCCGGTCGACCTCACCTATCCGGTGACCGAGCTGGGAGCCGACCTCTCCATTCTCGCCGATCTTCCCCAGGACGTACGCGACGCCTTCGACGGCAAGGAGGATGCGGCCGTCATCGTCGGCATGGGCGCGCTGCAGCTGGCCGGCGCCTATCCGGCGGCGCGCGCGGCGGCCGCGGCGCTCGGCGCCACCTTCAACCTCCTCCACACCGCCGCGAGCCGGGTCGGCGCGCTCGACCTCGGCTTCTCGACCGACGGCGGTATCGAGGCGATCCGCGCCCGCGCCGGCAGCCTCAAGGCCTTGTTCCTGCTCGGCGTCGACGAGATCGACACGTCGGCCTTCGCCGACACGTTCACCGTCTATGTCGGCACCCACGGCGACCGCGGCGTGCGCCACGCCGACGTCATTCTTCCGGCCGCGGCCTATACCGAGAAGCACGGCACCTATGTGAACATGGAAGGCCGGGTGCAGGCTTCCGAGCTCGCCGTCCACCCGCCGGGCGAGGCGCGCGAGGACTGGACGATCTTCCGCGCCCTTTCCGACGTGGTCGGCAAGCCGCTGCCGTTCGACGATCTGGCGCAGGTTCGCGCGGCGCTGGCCGCGGACCATCCGCACCTCGCTGCGCTCGGGCTGGCCGAGCTCGACCCGCTCCCCGCCTTCAAGGGCAAGGCGCCGAAGGCGAAGGGCGAGATCGTCTACCCGATCGGGGATTTCTACCTGACCAACCCGATCGCCCGCTCCTCGCCGACGCTGCAGCGCTGCTCCGCCGAGATCCTCCACGGCCGAACCTTCCAGGAGGCCGCGGAATGAGCGTCGTCATGCGCAGAGGATTCGTTCGTCCCGAGCCCTTCGACGCCGCCTGTCGGCGTCGCTCAGGACAGGCTACGGGCTTCGGCGGTAGTCGAGGGGCGCTGGCACAGACTCATCACACGCGCCCCTCGACTTCCCTCGGGACGAACGCGCTTCGGGTTCGGCATCGGGGCGCCTCCACATGACCCAGTGGTTCCAATCCTGGGCGGGCTACGGCGTCGGCTGGTTCCTCGCGACTCTGATTCTCGTCCTGATGATCGCGCTGCCGCTGATGCTGGCGGTGGCGATGATCATCTATGCGGACCGCAAGATCTGGGCGGCGATGGCGCTCCGGCGCGGGCCCAACGTGGTGGGGCCGTTCGGCCTCCTCCAGAGCTTCGCCGACGGGCTCAAGGTCTATCTCAAAGAGACGATCATCCCGTCGGCGGCCAACCGCGGGCTGTTCCTGATCGCGCCGGTCCTCACCTTCACGGTCGCGCTGATCGGCTGGGCGGTGGTGCCGTTCGGGCCGAACATGGTGCTCGCCGACATCAACGTCGGCATGCTCTACCTGCTCGCGATCAGCTCCCTGGGCGTCTACGGCGTGATCATCGCCGGCTGGGCGTCCAACTCCAAATATCCCTTCTACTCGGCGCTCAGGGCGGCGGCGCAGATGGTGAGCTACGAAGTCTCGGTCGGCTTCGTCATCATCACCGTCATCCTCTACGCCGACACGTTCAACCTCTCCGGAATCATCGCGGCGCAGCGCCACCACATCTGGATCCTGAACGGCTTCGGCTTCAATCCCCTGCTCTTCCCGATGTCGGTGATCTTTCTGATCTCCGCGATGGCCGAGACGGCGCGCGCGCCGTTCGATCTCACCGAGGCGGAGTCGGAGCTCGTCGCCGGCTACCAGACCGAATACAGCTCGATGAGCTTCGCCCTCTTCTGGCTCGGCGAGTACGGCAACGTGCTGCTGATGTGCGGCATGACCGCCGTGCTGTTCTGGGGCGGATGGCTGCCGCCGGTCGACTGGGCGCCGCTCTACTGGGTGCCGGGCATCCTCTGGTTCTTCCTCAAGATCTTCATCTTCTTCTTCGTGTTCAGCTGGGTGAAGGCGACGGTGCCGCGCTTCCGCTACGACCAGCTGATGCGGCTCGGCTGGAAGATCTTCCTGCCCTTCTCGATCCTCTGGGTGTTCGTCGTCAGCGGCTGGCTGATGCTCACCCGCTACGGAGCCTTCTGATGCTCGCCCATTTCATCAAGTCCTTCACCCTCTGGGAATTCGTGAAGGCGCACTGGCTGACGCTGAAATACTTCTTCAAGCCCAAGGCGACGATCAACTACCCGTTCGAGAAGAACCCGCTCTCGCCCCGCTTCCGCGGCGAGCATGCGCTGAGGCGCTATCCGAACGGCGAGGAGCGCTGCATCGCGTGCAAGCTGTGCGAGGCGGTGTGTCCGGCGCTGGCCATCACCATCGAGGCGGAGCCGCGCGAGGACGGCAGCCGCCGCACCACCCGCTACGACATCGACATGGTGAAATGCATCTATTGCGGCCTCTGCCAGGAGGCGTGCCCGGTGGATGCCATCGTCGAGGGCCCGAACTTCGAATATGCCACAGAAACGCGCGAGGAGCTGCTCTACGACAAGGCGAAGCTGCTCGAGAACGGCGACAAATGGGAACGCGCGCTCGCCGCGAACCTTGCCGCCGATGCGCCGTATCGCTAGGCGCGGGGCCGTTCCGATGCACAGCCGATTCACTCCTAGCGTCATCCCGGCGAAAGCCGGGATCTCCCCGCGGAAACGCGCTGAGCCCTTCCGAATGGAGGTCCCGGCTTTCGCCGGGACGACGGGCCGTTGATCGCCGCCTTCGCCTTCTACCTCTTCGCCATCATCGTCATCGCCTCGGGGGTGATGACGATCGCGTCGCGCAACCCGGTGCACAGCGTGCTGTGGCTGATCCTCGCCTTCTTCAACGCGGCGGGGCTGTTCGTGACGTTGGGGGCGGAGTTCATCGCGATGCTCCTCGTCATCGTCTACGTCGGCGCGGTCGCCGTCCTGTTCCTGTTCGTGGTGATGATGCTCGACATCGATTTCGCCGAGCTGCGCGCCGGTTTCGCGCGCTACTGGCCCGCCGCGATGGTGCTGGCGCTGGGCCTGCTGGCGGAGCTGTTCTTCACCGTCGCCGCGTGGAAGTCGGGCGGGCTGGTGCCGGTGCGCGCCGCCGCCGCCCCCAAGGCGATGCCGAACATCGAGGCGCTGGGGACCGTCCTCTATTCGAGATACTTGTTCATCTTCGAAGGCGCGGGCCTGGTGCTCCTCGTGGCGATGATCGGCGCGATCGTGCTCACCCACCGCAGGCGCGGCGACGTGCGGCCGCAGAACGTCTCCGCCCAAAACCGCCGGCGGCCCCAGGATGCGGTGGTGAATATGAACCCCGGCGTGGGGCAGGGGGTGTCGCTGTGACGTTCGTTGTTTCTTGCTCCTCCCCGGGACGGGGAGGGGGACCATGCGCAGCATGGTGGAGGGGGCCCGCCTCTCCGCCGCACGGCGCGCGGGGCCCCCTCCACCACCGCCTTGCGGCGGCGGTCCCCCTCCCCGTTCCGGGGAGGAGCAACGCATGATCGGTCTCGGCCACTATCTCGCCGTCGGCGCGGTGCTGTTCGTGCTCGGCGTGCTGGGCATCTTCTTGAACCGGAAGAACATCATCGTCATCCTGATGGCGATCGAGCTCATCCTGCTCGCGGTGAACATCAACCTCGTCGCTTTCTCCGCCTTCCTCGGCGACCTGGTCGGCCAGGTGTTCGCGATGTTCGTGCTGACCGTGGCGGCCGGCGAGGCGGCGATCGGCCTCGCCATCCTCGTCATCTACTTCCGCGGCCGCGGCACGATCGCCGTGGACGACGTCCACCAGATGAAGGGGTGAGGGAAGTGTTTGCCTCCACCGTCATCCCGGCGAAAGCCGGGATCTCATCTCGCAAAGGCGCCGCGTCTAACTTCGTGGAGGTCCCGGCTTTCGCCGGGACGACGCGACCTCGCTTCTCCACGGTGAGCGCATGAACGTCGTCCTCATCGTCTTCCTGCCGCTGCTCGCCGCGATCGTCGCGGGGCTCGGCAACCGGATGCTCGGCAACACGGCCGCGAAGCTGGTCACCACCGGCGCGCTGTTCGCGTCGCTCGCGCTCTCCTGGCCGATCTTCCTCGGCTTCCTCGCCGGAACGCAGCACAGCCAGCTCTACCCGGTCCTCCACTGGATCCACTCCGGCGACCTCGACGTCGACTGGGCGCTGCGCGTCGACTCGCTGACGGCGGTGATGCTGGTGGTGGTGACGACCGTCTCGGCGCTCGTCCACCTCTACTCCTGGGGCTACATGGCCGAGGACGACAGCCAGCCCCGCTTCTTCGCCTACCTGTCGCTCTTCACCTTCGCGATGCTGATGCTGGTGACGGCCGACAACCTCGTCCAGATGTTCTTCGGCTGGGAAGGGGTCGGCCTCGCTTCCTACCTCCTCATCGGCTTCTGGTACCACAAGCCCTCCGCCAACGCCGCGGCGATGAAGGCGTTCATCGTCAACCGCGTCGGCGATTTCGGCTTCAGCCTCGGCATCTTCGGCACCTTCCTGGTGTTCGGCACCGTCTCGATTCCCGCCATCCTTCACGCCGCGCCCGGCATGGCGGGATCGACGATCGGCTTCCTCGGCCACCGCGTCGACACGATGACCCTGCTGTGCATCCTCCTGTTCATCGGCGCCTGCGGCAAGTCCGCGCAGCTCGGCCTCCACACCTGGCTCCCGGACGCCATGGAAGGCCCGACGCCGGTCTCCGCGCTTATCCACGCCGCGACGATGGTGACGGCGGGCGTGTTCATGGTCTGCCGCCTGTCGCCGATGTTCGAGACGAGCGCGACGGCGACCGCGGTGGTGACCTTCGTCGGCGCCGCCACGGCGCTCTTCGCCGCCACCGTCGGCACGGTGCAGAACGATATCAAGCGGGTGATCGCCTATTCGACCTGTTCCCAATTGGGCTACATGTTCTTCGCGGCGGGCGTCGGCGCCTATGGCGCGGCGATGTTTCACCTCTTCACCCATGCCTTCTTCAAGGCCCTGCTGTTCCTCGGCGCGGGCTCGGTGATCCACGCGATGCACCACGAGCAGGACATGCGCTTCTACGGCGGCCTCCGGAAGGAGATCCCGCTCACCTTCTGGGCGATGATGGCCGGCACCCTCGCCATCACCGGCGTCGGCGTCGAAGGGGTGTTCGGCTTCGCCGGCTTCTATTCGAAGGACGCGATCATCGAGGCGGCCTACGCGAAGGGGACGACGCTCGGCGGCTTCGCCTTCGCGGTCGGCGTGTTCGCGGCGCTGCTGACCAGCTTCTACTCCTGGCGCCTGATGTTCCTGACCTTCTGGGGCAAGCCGCGCTGGGCGGCGTCCGAGCATATCCAGCATGCGCTCCACGAGGCGCATCACGGCCACGGCCATGACGACCACCCGGATGCCGAGGATGCAGGCCATGACACGCGTCCGCACGAGGCCGGGGCGGAGCAGGTGCCGGCCGGCACCGGCGGCTATCATCCGCACGAAAGCCCGTGGACGATGCTGGTGCCGCTCGGCCTGCTGTCGGTCGGCGCGGTGCTCGCCGGCATGGCCTTCGCGCGCTGGTTCATCCACCCCGAGGGCGCGCTGCATTTCTGGGCCGGCAGCGTCGCCTTCAGCGCGCATCTCGCCGAGCGGATGGAGGAGCTGCCGCTGATCGTGAAGCTGGCGCCCGGGATCGTGATGGTGATCGGCTTCCTGATCGCGCTCCAGGCGTATATCCGCCGCACCGACTGGCCGAAGCGTTTCGTCGACCAGTACGGCCTGCTCTACGCCTTCCTCTTGAACAAATGGTATTTCGACGAGCTCTACGACGCGGTGTTCGTGCGGCCGGCGGTGCGGCTCGGCCGCTTCTTCTGGAAGAGAGGCGACGAAGGCACGATCGACCGCTTCGGCCCCGACGGCGCCGCCGCCGCGGTGCAGGTCGGCAACGTCCTCACCGCCCGGCTCCAGTCCGGTTACCTCTACACTTATGCGCTGGTGATGCTCCTCGGCCTCGCCGCCGCCGCCACCTGGGCGATGGCGCGATGACGGGGGGTGTGGTTCAGACTCCGGCCCCGTCCGTCATCCCGGCGAAAGCCGGGATCTCGCTGCGGAAAGGCGCCGCGGCTAACCACCACGAGATCCCGGCTTTCGCCGGGATGGCGGTGCAGGCATGACCGGCTTCCCGATCCTCTCGATCCTCCTCGCGGTTCCCGTAATCGGCGCGATCGCCTGCCTGTTCGCCTCGGCGAACGGCGCCCGCTGGATCGCGCTCGCCGCCACCCTTCTCGACCTCGCGCTCGGCATTCTGCTCTGGAGCCAGTACCAGGTCGGCGGCCCGCAATGGCAGTTCCAGGAGCTGTGGCGCCCGGATTACGCGCCCTTCGCCTGGGCGCTCGGCATCGACGGCATCGCGCTGATGCTGACCATGTTGTCGTTGTTCCTGATGCCGATCTGCATCCTCGCCAGCTGGACGGCGATCGAGAAGCGCGTGCCCGAATATATGGCCGCCTTCCTCGCCATGGAGACGATGATGATCGGCGTCTTCATGGCGCAGGACCTCTTCCTCTTCTACATCTTCTTCGAGGCCGGCCTGATCCCGATGTTCCTGATCATCGGCATCTGGGGCGGCGCCGAGCGGATCTACGCCAGCTACAAATTCTTCCTCTACACCCTGCTCGGCTCGGTGCTGATGCTGGTCGCGATGCTGTGGATGACCGGCTTCACCCACGGCGACACGTACATCCCGAAGCTGCTCGCCACCGACTTCCCCAAACAGGCGCAGACCTGGCTGTGGCTCGCCTTCTTCGCCTCGTTCGCGGTGAAGATGCCGATGTGGCCGGTCCATACCTGGCTGCCGGACGCGCACGTCCAGGCGCCGACCGCCGGCTCCGTCATCCTCGCCGGCGTGCTGCTGAAGCTCGGCGGCTACGGCTTCGTCCGCTTCTCGCTGCCGATGTTCCCGGATGCCTCCGCCCAGCTCGCCTGGCTGATCTACGGCCTGTCGCTCGTCGCGATCGTCTACACCTCGCTGGTGGCGCTGGTGCAGCGCGATATGAAGAAGCTGATCGCCTACTCGTCGGTCGCCCACATGGCGTTCGTCACCATCGGCATCTTCGCCTTCAACCGCCAGGGCCTCGACGGCGCGCTGATCGTGATGCTCAGCCACGGCCTCGTCTCCGGCGCGCTCTTCCTGTGCGTCGGCGTCATCTACGACCGGCTGCACACGCGCGAGATCGACCGCTATGGCGGCCTTTCCAACAACATGCCGGCTTATGCCTTGCTGTTCATGCTGTTCACCATGGCGTCGGTTGGCCTTCCGGGCACGGCCGGCTTCGTCGGCGAGTTCCTGAGCCTCACCGGCGCCTATCGGGCCTCGACCTGGCTTGCGTTCGGCGCGACCACCGGGATCATCCTCGGCGCCGCCTACATGCTGTGGCTCTACTGGCGCGTCGCCTTCGGGACCAGCCGCAACGCCGACGCCGCCGCCATGCCCGATTTGAACGGCCGCGAGCTGGTCTCGCTCGGCGCCATCGCGGCGGCGGTGTTGTGGATGGGCATCTATCCGGAGAGCTTCCTCGCGCCGATGCGCAAGGATGTCGGCGCCCTGCTCGCGCGGGTGACGCCGTCGGCACCGCCGAGCGATTCGCGCCCGACGCCCGGCCACGCGCCGGCCCCGCATGCCGCCGCGGAAGGGGCGCACTGATGCTCGCCTCGATCCTCCTCACGCTTCCCGAGCTGATCCTGTCGACCGCGGCGCTGCTGCTGATGCTGGTCGTCGCGTGGTTCGAAGACGGGTCCGCCCGCGTCGTCACCTGGCTCGCCATCCTGTCGCTCGCCGCCGCGGCCGCGTTCGTGCCCGGCTATGACGGCAGCAGTCGATTGGGCTTCGGCGGCCTCGTCGTCGCGGACGGCTTCGCCGCCTTCTCGAAAGCGGTCATCTATGCCGGCGCCGCCGCGGCGCTGGTCGCGGCCAGCGGCTGGTTCGGCCGCGACGGCGACTATCGCGCCGAATATCCCTTGCTCATCCTGCTCTCGTCGGTCGGCATGGGGATGATGGTCTCCGCGTCGGACCTGCTGACGCTCTATGTCGGCCTCGAGCTGCAGAGCCTCGCCGCCTACGTCCTCGCGTCCTTCCAGCGCAGCGACACGCGCTCGGCCGAGGCGGGGCTCAAATATTTCGTTCTCGGCGCGCTCGCCTCCGGCATCCTCCTCTACGGCATCTCGCTCCTCTACGGCTTCACCGGCACGACGAGCTTCCACGACATCGCCACCGCGATCCAGACGCAGAAGCACGGCGCCGACGGGCTTTCGCACGGCATCCTGTTCGGGCTCGTCTTCGTGCTCGCCGGAATCGCCTTCAAGGTCTCGGCCGTGCCCTTCCACATGTGGACGCCGGACGTCTACGAAGGCGCGCCGAGTCCGGTCACCGCCTTCTTCGCCTCGGCGCCCAAGGTGGCGGCGATGGCCCTGCTCACCCGTCTCGCCGTGCAGGGCCTCGGCGGCGCCACGTTCGAGTGGCGGCAGATCGTCATCTTCATGGCGCTGGCCTCGACCATCCTCGGCGGCGTCGCCGCGATCGGACAGCCCAACGTCAAGCGCCTGCTCGCCTACAGCTCGATCAACAATGTCGGCTTCGCGCTGATCGGCCTTGCCGCCGCCGGCGAGGCGGGGGTCGCCTCGGTGCTCTTCTACATGGCCGTCTACATGGTGATGACGCTGGGCTCCTTCTTCATCGTCCTGAGGATGCGCGACGGCGAGGGGCGGCCGGTCGAGAGCATCGCCTCGCTCTCCGGCCTGTCGAAGACGCGGCCCTGGCTCGCGCTGGCGATGGCCATGTTCATGTTCAGCCTCGCGGGGGTGCCGCCGCTGATGGGCTTCTGGCCCAAATTCTTCGTCTTCCAGGCGGCGGTCGACGCGAAGCTCACCTGGCTCGCGGCGATCGGCATCGCCACTTCGGTGATCAGCGCCTTCTATTATCTCAAGATCGTCAAGACGATGTATTTCGACGAAGCGGCGCCGGCCTATGCCGGGACGCGCGACCTCGCCCAGACCGTCCTGCTGATCGCCGCCTCGCTCTTCGTCTCCCCGCTCGGCTACCTTCTCGTCGGCCCGCTGGCGCAAGCGTCGCGCAACGCCGCGAGCGCGCTGTTCTGATCCGCACCGTCGCCGCGACGACCTCCACCAACGACGATCTCGCCGCGCTCGCCCGCGCCGGCGCGCCCGAAGGGACTTGGCTGCGCGCCGAGCGGCAGAGCGCCGGCAAGGGACGACAGGGGCGGGCCTGGGTATCGCCGCCCGGGAACCTCCATGCCAGCACCCTTGTCCGGCTGCGTCCCTCCGACCCGCCGGCCCCGACTCTCGCTCTCGCCGCGGCTGTCGCCCTGCACCAGACCGCGGCCTTGTTCGCGCCCCACGCGACGATCCGTATCAAGTGGCCGAACGACCTCCTGGCGAGCGGCGCGAAGCTCGCCGGCATCCTCCTCGAGCGGGAAGGGGAGGCGGTCATCGCCGGCTTCGGGGTGAACCTCGCCCATCGTCCCCAAGGGCTGGAGCGGCCGGCGACGAGCCTCGCCGCGCTGAGCGGGAGCGCGCCCCATCCGGCCACCTTTCTCGGCGCCCTCGCGGAGGCCTTCGCCATGTGGCTGGCACGCTGGCGGAGCGGCGGCGTCGGCGCGGTGCGGGCCGCGTGGCTCGCGGCGGCACATCCGATTGGCGCGGCCCTGGCGACGAGCGCGGGTGAAGGCCTGTTCGCCGGCCTCGACGAGTCCGGCGCGCTCCGCCTGCGCTTGGCGGACGGCACGACCCGCGTCATACACGCCGGCGATGTGTTCCTCATTTAGAGGGGAAGAGATGCTGCTCGCCGTCGATGCCGGGAACACGAACGTCGTCTTCGCCTTGCTCGAGGAGGGGGTGATCCGCGCGCGCTGGCGGATCGCCACCGATCCCCGGCGGACGGCGGACGAATATGCCGTGTGGCTCCACCAGCTGCTCGCGCTCGAAGGATATGGCCGCGACGCGGTCGATGCGGTGATCGTCGGCACCGTCGTGCCGCGCGCGCTCCACAATCTCGAGGTGCTGGCGCGGAAATATTTCGGCGTCGAGGCAATGGTTGCCGGTCAGGGCGCCGCGGCCTGGGGCATCGATCTGGACGTCGCCGAGCCGCGCAGCGTCGGCGCGGACCGGGTGCTGAACGCGATCGCCGCGCACGCCTTGCACGAGGGCGACCTCATCGTCATCGACTTCGGCACCGCCACCACGTTCGACGTGGTCGATTATGCCGGCGCCTACAAAGGCGGCATCATCGCGCCCGGCCTCAACCTGTCGCTCGATGCGCTCGTGTCCGCCGCCGCCAAGCTGCCGCGCATCGCGATCGAGGCGCCGGCGGAGACGGGCGTGGTCGGCCGCACCACCGAGGATCAGATGCTGATCGGCATCTATTGGGGCTATGTGGCGATGATCGAGGGGCTGGTCGCCCGGCTCAAGGCGGAGATCGGCCGGCCGGTGACGGTGATCGCCACCGGCGGCCTCGCGCCCCTGTTCGACGAGCACAGCGCCGTTTTCGACGCTATCGAGCCGGACCTCACCATCCAGGGGCTGGCGCTGCTGCACGGACGGAGCATTTCTGCCTCCCCATCGTAGATGGGGAGGGGAACCGCCGAAGGCGGTGGAGGGGTGACCTTGCGCCGTCGTCGAGGTCGGTTACCCCTCCACCAGCTTCGCTGGTCCCCCTCCCCACCGCTACGCGGCAGGGAGGCAATTGAAGGAACCTCATGACCCCCAAGAACGAACTCCTCTTCCTCGCCCTCGGCGGCTCCGGCGAGATCGGCATGAACGTCAATCTCTACGGCTGCGACGGCAAGTGGCTCATGGTCGATCTCGGCATGACCTTCGCCGACCCGGCCTATCCGGGCATCGACCTCGTCCTTCCCGATCTCGAATTCATCGAGAAACGGCGCGACGACCTCCTCGCCATCGTCCTCACCCACGGCCACGAGGACCATATCGGCGCGATCCCCTATCTCGCCGCCGACCTCGGCGTGCCGCTTTATGCGACGCCGTTCACCGCCGGCCTCATTGCGGAGAAGCTGAGGGAGGAAGGGCTCGAACGGGAGGTCGAGGTCCGGCTCATCGACATCGGCGGGACGGCCCGGATCGGTCCCTTCGGCGTGCGGTTCGTGCCGCTGGCGCATTCGATCCCGGAAGGAAACGCCCTCCTCATCGACACGCCCTACGGCAGGGTCTTCCACACCGGCGACTGGAAGCTCGACGAATTCCCGCAGCTCGGCGATCCCGCCGACGCGGCGGCGCTGACGCGGGTCGGGGATGCGGGCATCCTCGCCCTCGTCTGCGATTCGACCAACGTCTTCCAGGAGGAGGCGTCGGGGTCGGAGCAGGAAGTGCGTGAGGGGCTCGACCGGGTGATCGGCGAGGCGGAGGGGCGGGTGCTCGTCACCACCTTCGCCTCGAACGCGGCACGTCTCCAGACGCTCGGCCGCGTCGCCGAGGATACCGGCCGCCGCGTCTGCGTCGCCGGGCGCTCGCTCGATCGCATCCTGCGCGTCGCGAAGAGCGTCGGCTATCTCACCGATTTTCCCGAGACGGTGGATTGGGAGACGGCGATGCAGCTGCCGCGGCGCGAGCTGATGATCGTCGCCACCGGCGGCCAGGGGGAGGCGCGCGCCGCGCTCGGCCGCATCGCCTTCGGCCAGCACAAGCTGAGCCTGACCGAAGGGGACCTGGTCGTCTTCTCGTCGAAGCAGATCCCGGGGAACGAGATCGCGATCGGCCGCATCCAGAACGAGCTCGCCGCCAACGGCATTCGCATGATCACCGAGCGGCAGGCCAACGTCCACGTGTCGGGCCATCCGGGCCGGCCGGAGCTCGCCGCCATGTACGGCTGGATCCGGCCGGAGATCATCGTCCCCGTCCACGGCGAGATGCGGCACATGGTCGAGCACAGGCGCTTCGCGATGGCGCGCGGCGTCCCGCGCGGCATCGTCCAGAAGAATGGCGACCTCATCCGCCTCGCGCCCGACGGCCCCGCCAAGATCGGGGAGGAGAAGGTCGGCCGGCTGATCCTCGACGGCGACGTCATCCTCGCCGCCGACGGCACGACGATGAACGACCGCCGCAAGCTCTCCTGGCAGGGTATCGTGACCGTCGCCGTACCCGTCGACGCCGCGAACCGCCTCGCCGGCGAGGTCGAGATCAACCTCCACGGCGTGCCGGTCGAGGAGGACCGGTCCGCCTTCGTCGCCGAAGCGTGCGAGGCGGCGGCGGACGCGGCGCGAGGCGCCGGCGGCCGCGAGGACAAGCTGCGCGAGGACGTCCGCCTCGCCGTCCGCCGCTGCGCGACCGACTGGACCGGCAAGAAGCCGGTGGTCGACGTGCTGCTCGCGCGGGTGTGACGGCGCGGTGAAGTTCCAGTCGATCCTCGCCATCTACGTCCTGTTCTGGACGCTGAGCCTGTTCGTCGTCCTGCCGTTCGGCGTCCGCACCGCCGAAGAAGCCGGCGAGGCGCTGCCGCCCGGCCACGCCCCCAGCGCCCCCCACAGTTTCAGCTTCGGCAAGGCGGCGCTGCGGGCGACGATCGTTTCCGCCGTCGCGTTCGCGATCTTCTACGCCAATTACCGCTTCGGCTGGGTGACGATCGCCATGCTCGATTGGACCAGGTAAAGCCCGCTCAGCGCAGCCGTTCGATCGCCTGGGCGAGGGCGACGTAGAGCTTGCCCATGTCGCTCGACAGGATGGTGACGCCGAGCGGCGAGCCGTCGCGGTCGGCGAGGATGCGGCGCAGCATCGCCTCGAAATCGTGGACGTAGCGGTTCACCTGCTCGCGGAATTCGGGCTCCTCCTCGTAGTGGCGGGCGATCTCGCGCGCCTCGCTCGTCTCGAGGAGCCGCACCGCGCGGCGGGTGAAGACGCCGCGATCGCCCTTGAGGTAGGCGGCCCAGGCGCTGTCGGTCACTTCGTTCGACAGGATCTTGGTCACGTCGATCGCCGTCGAGTTCAGGGACTCGATCAGCAAGGCGACCCGCCGCGACATCTGCTCGCTGTCCTGTGCGTCGCGCCGCTGCTTCTCCTCCGCGATCCGCGCCTCGATGGCGGCCGTCGTCTCGCCGAGGGAAAGCATCTGCCGGGTGAGCCGCTCCGACGCGCGCCGGGCGGTCTCGACCGACGCCTCCGCCACGGCGGCGAGCTCGGCCACCTCGCGCGCCACCGCCTCCTCGACCGCGCGTGACAGCGCGTCGCGCGCGGCGTCGCCGAGGGCATCCGCGCCGGCCGGGATCACGGCGGCGATCGCGTCGCGCGCATGAAGGGCGGCCTGGTTCGCGGCTTCGCGGACGCGCAGCAGCGCATCGATCAGCTCCGGCCCGGTGTCGGCGGCGATCTTCGCCGCGGCCTCCTGGGCCTCCGTCGCGGCAGTGCCCAACGCGCGCAGCCTGTCCTCCGCGCCGGCGGCGCCTTCGTCGATCCGGGCAAGCAGGGCGTCGAGCGACTCGCGCTGCCGCGCGACGGCGTCGCCGCTTTCCGAAACCCGGGCCAGGGCTGCCGTCGCCGCCGCCTCGGTCGCTTCGATCAAGGGCGCCAGCGCCACCGCCGCGTCGCGGGTGCGCGCCGACCGTTCTTCGACCCGGGCGAGAGCGGGCGCGAGCTCCTCGTCCAGCCGGAGCGCCGTCTCGCGCATCGCGCCGGCAATGTCGCTGCTTCGCGCGCCGAGCGAAGCGGCGCGCCCGCTGCCGGCCTCCAGCTCCGTTGCCAGCGCCGTCGCCGCCTCGCGCAGGTCGGCGATGGCGGAACCGAGAACGTGCGCATGCGCGGCCCCGGAGGCATGCGTCGCGGCGAAGCTCTCCTCGAGCCCCGCCAGGTCGCGCGTGAGCTCCTCGACGAGCGAACGCGTGGAGCGATCGTGGGCGGAGAGCCCGGCGGCGGTCTCGCCGACGCGGGCGGCGAGCGCGCCGACCCGCTCCTCGATCGCCCGCGACGCGGCTCCGGCGGCGTCCGCCGCGTCGCTCAGGGTCGCCAGCCGTTCCGCGGCGCGGCCGGCATCCGCTTCCGTTGCGGCGAGGGCGGGGCCGACACGACCTTCGATGTCGCCGGCAACCTCGCCGAGCGCCGCGCGCAGCGCCTCGGTCCGCGCCAGCAGCGCGTCGGCCTCGCCCCGTCCGCCGGCGAGCGCCTCGAGGGCGGCAAGGCTGCCGCTGCGGGCGGCGTCCACTGCCCGGGCGAGGCTCTCGCCGGTCTCGCCGCCGGTGCGGGCGAGGGTCACGAACGCTTCGTCCAGTCCCGCCACCTCCGCGGCGAGACCGGTGACGAGTTCCCGGCTCGCGGCGTCCTGCGCGGCGAGCGTGGCGGCAAGCGTGTCGATGGTCGCGCCAACGCCGTCGAGGCGCGCCGCCAGGCTCGCGGCCGCCGCTTCGCCGGCGCGGTCGAGCTCGGCGCCACCCCGCTCGATCGCCGCCAGCGTCGCCGCCGCCTGCGCTTCGAGCGCGGCCCGCGCCGCATCGAGCGCGTCCGCGGCGCGCGCCATCGCGCCGTCGACGGCCGCCGTCATCCCCGCGGAGGCCTGGTCCATCGCCGTCGCCGCGGTCTCGGCGCTGCTCTCGATCCGGGCGACGTGCGCGGCCATTTTCTGCGCGGCGCTGCCGAGCACCTCGTCGGCCTCGCGGCCGCGCGCCGCCAGCGCGGCGAGCTGCGCCTCGAGCGCACCGGCCTGGCCGTGGGCGGTGAGCCCGGCGTCCTTCATCGCCTCGGCGACGGCCCGCGCCTGTTCCTCGGCGCGCGGCAGGTCGTGCATCAGCACGCCGATATCGACCTTGGCCGCGGCGGCGGCGCCTTCGAGCTCCGCGGCGCGGCGGTCCAGCGCCGCCGACTCCTTGGAGAGATAGTAGGTCACCCGCCCGAGACGGTCGGCAGCCTCGTCGCCGAGCGACATCAGCTTCTCCGCCTCGCCGCGCAGCCGCGCGTGATTCTCCTCGAGCTTCTCGGCGACGATGCCGAGCACCGTCTCCAGCGCGACGCTTTCGCTGCGCATCGCCTCGACCGCCTGAGTGAAGCGCTCCGTCTCGCGGCGCGAAGAGCGGCCGAACAGCAGCCAGAGGAGGCCGAGCAAGGCGAGCGGCGCGCTGAGGAACGCCGCGAACGGCACGAGCCGCGCCGGCGTCTGCGCGACGCGCGAGTCCCAGCCGTACCAGAGGGCGGCTCCCGTCCACCCGAGCGCGAGGAGCAGCAGGATGGCCGCGTAGGCACGCGTCCCGACCGAAGCCTTGGCCGCGGCCGGCGGCGGCGCGTCCGCCTCTTCCGCCGCCTCGGCGCTGCCGAGCCAATCGCTCGCCTGCGTCCCGGTTTCGACCCAGCCGGCCCGCGGCTCCGCCCGTTCTGCCCCCATGCTCATGCCGTCTGTTTACCATGATTGAGCATGCGTGAAAGATCGCAAGGATACGGTGCGTTAACGACCTGTGGATTATCGCCCGGCGTCATGGCTTACGATCCCGGCGCCCTCAATGCCTCGCTCGCCGCCGCCGTCGGCGCCGACGCGGGGCTGATGGCGGAGCTGCGCACCGCCTTTCTCGACAGCGCGTCGCGCCAGGCCGACCTGATGGGCCGCGCGCGCTGCGATGCCAATTGGCGGTTCGCCGCGGCGCGCCTCAAGAGCCTCGCCGCCAGCTTCGGCGCGACCGGGCTGGTCGCGCTCGCCGACGAGGCGCTCGACGGGGCGCCGGGCGACCCGGTCGTGCTGAGGAAGCTGCTCGCCGCGATCGAGGATTTCGCCGACGCCTGAAATTGCGCGCCGCGCGTCCAGCGCCTAATCCCGGGGCGAACGGGAGGGACTGGACCTGGGCTTCGCCGCGCTGATCGCCGCCTATCACGAGGCCGACGAGCCTGGCGGTCGCCTGCGCGCGACGCTGCCGCTCGGCGGCCGCACCCTCATCGAACGCCAGGTCCGCCTCGCCGCCGCCGCGGGGGCCGATCCGATCGTCGTCGCGGTCGAGCGGGTGCCCGCCGATCTCCTCGCCGCGATCGACCGCGTGCGCGGGCAGGGGTTCGACGTGGTGATCGCGCGCACCGCCGCCGATGCCGCCGATGCCGTCGCCGTGGACGACAGGCTGCTGCTCGTCGCCGACGGCCTGCTGGCGAGCATTGCGCATGTCGAGCGGCTGCTCGGCCTCGACGGCGTCGCCCTGCTCACCGTCCCCGACGTCCGGGTCGACGATCGCTTCGAGCGGATCGACGCGCACAGCCGCTGGGCCGGCCTCGCGCTGGTCGACGGCGCGCTCCTCCACCGCACCGCCGCCGCGCTCGGCGATTGGGACCTCCAGTCGACGCTGCTGCGGCGGGCGGTGCAGGGCGGCGCCCGGCAGATTGCCGTCCGCGGCGAGGAAGTCGACGACCAGATCACGGTGGCCGAGCGCGCCGACGACCTCGAAGGCGCGGAGGAGCGTCTGGTCCGCGGCGCCGCCGCACGCCGCAAGGATTGGGTTTCGGCCTATCTGCTCGCGCCGGCGGAGGCGGCGGCGTCCGCGGCGCTGATGCCGCAACCGGTATCGCCGGGGAGCATCCGCCTCGGCGCGGCCCTGTTCGCGCTGCTCGGCTTGCTGTCTTTTGCCGAGCATTCGCTCGGTCTGGGGATGGCGATGCTCCTGTTCGCGGCCTTCGGCGAAGGCGTCGGCGACCGGCTCGCCTCGCTGCGCCTGCAGGACGAGGAGGAAGCGAGCTGGTGGGGCTATGTGCTGCCGAGCCTCTCCGCCGCCGCGCTCGTCGCTCTGGCCTACACCCTCTCCCCCGCCCGCGGCTGGGGATGCGTCGCGCTCGCCGCGACGACGATCGCCTTCGTCGTCGCGCGCCGCATCGAGACGGCGCGGCGGCGGCCGCCGGGCGCGCGCTGGCTCGCCGAGCATAAGGGCCTTGCCTGGCTGCTGCTGCCGTTCGCGCTGTTCGGCCTGTGGGGAAGCGGGCTGACCCTGCTCGCAATCTATGCCGGCGCGAGCTTCTTCTGGGCCCAGCATCACGCCCATGCGACGGCCCCGGCCGCGGCCCCACAGGATTAGCGGCGCCTTAACCTCGCGCGCGCTAAGAGCGGGCGATGTCCGATCTGCGGCCGAGCGGGGGGTATGAAGACGGCGCGGCGCGCCTGCTCGCGTCCGCGCGCGCGCGCGCCGCGGCGATCGCCGCCGATCTCGCCGTGCCGCCGCGGCTCCGGCTCACCGAGCGGCAGCGCCGCGCCGTCGCCGCCCTGTTCGCCGCGCTTGTCCGCGAGGTCGAGGATGCGCTGCGGGCGGCTTTCCTCGAGCGGCTCCCCGCCGACGCGCCGGAGACGCTCCGCGCCGCGCTCGGCTCGGCGGCCCTGCCGATTGCGCTGCCGCTGCTCGAGGTGAGTGCCTTTTTCGCCGACGCGCAGCTGTTGCCGCTGCTGCTGCGGCGCGCCGAGGAGCATCGCCTCGCCGCCGCCGGGAGCGACCACGGGCTGCCGGCGGCCCTCGCCGGCGACGAGGATGCCGCGGTCGCCGCCGAGGCGATGGGCCTGCTGATCGGGCTCAACAGCCGGTTCGACTCCTTCCAGGAGCCCCTCATCGGTCGCTCGGACCTTCCCGCCGACCTGCGCCACCGCCTGGTGTGGACGGTGGCGGCGGCGCTGCGCACCTACGTCGTCGCCCATCACCGCCTGGATCCCGCCGCCGTCGATGCGGCGATCGCGGCCGCGGCCGCCGCGACGACGCGCGGCTATGACGAGGCCGAGGGCGTGGAAGCGCGGGCGATGCGGCTCGCCGGCCTGCTCGCGGCGCGGGGCCGTCTCGACGATCAGGTGGCGGCGCAGGCGGTGGAGGAGGGAAATCTCGCCCTTCTGCTCGCCGCGCTCGCCGTGCGCAGCGGCTTCGGCTTCGAAGCGGCCTGGGATCTCCTCGGCGACCCCGTCGGCGCGCCGCTGCTGCTCCGCGCCGCCGGCATCGAACGCGCTGCCGCGGCTGCGATCCTGTTGCGGCTCGGTCCCGACGATGCCGAAGCGGCCGCCCGTATCGATCGCTTCGATACGCTGAACCCGCACGAGGTCGCGCGGCTCCTCGCGCCGTGGCGCGCCGACCCGGCCTATCGCGCCGCCATCGCCGAGCTGGCGGCATGAACGGGCTCGACCCGATCCGCGGCCGCGTCGACGCCCAGGGCCGGCTCGTCGAGGCCGAGCCCCGCCTCGCCGCGCTGCAGCGTGCCGCGGGCGGCGAAGAGGGCGGCCCACTCGCCATTCCGCAGGTGGCGGCGCTGGCGCGTCTCGCGGGGCGGCTGGGCATCGCCATATCCCGTCCCGCCGTCGCCGCGGAGGGCGAGGCGGATCTCGATCTGTGGGTTCGCGCCGAGCCGGAGGCCGGACCGGAGGCGGGCGGGGTGAAGCTCACCGTCTCGGGCTGGCGGCGGCGGCCGGCGCGCGGCCCGGCGCCGGCCCCCGATCCGGCCCGCGAGGCCGACTTCCTGCGCGCCTCCGCCGACTGGATGTGGGAGACCGACGCGAGCCTGCGCATCACGGCGCTGTCGCCGGCCGCCGCCGCCGCCGCGGGGCAGGCGCCCAATGCGCTGCTCGGCAATCCGCTCACCCAGCTCTTCCGGCTGGCCGAGGCGGGGGAGGGGGAGCTTCCCTTGCTGTCGGCGCTTGCCGAGCAGCGCCGCTTCGACGGTCAGCCGGCCGAGCTGCGCGGCGGTCGCGGCGGCCGCTACCGGCTCGCCGGCATTCCGCTGATCGGCGCCGACGGACGCTTCGCCGGCTTCCGCGGCTCGGCGACGGCCCTCGCCGATTCCCGAGCCTCCGTCTCCCCTGCGCCGGACGCTCACGCCGCCGAGGCTTCCGCTTTCGGCGCAAGGCTCGACAGCGCCCTGCGCGCGCCCCTCGCCCGGATCGTCTCCCGCGCGGAGGCGATTGCCAGCCGCGGTGAGGGCGCCCTCCGGCGCGATTATGCCGGCTATGCCGACGACATCGCCAGCGCCGGGCGCCATCTGCTCGCCCTGGTCGACGATCTCGTCGACCTGCAGGCGATCGAGCGGCCGGATTTCGCCCCCGAGAAGGAGGAGATCGACCTCGCCGACGTCGCCCGCCGCGCCGCCGGCCTGCTCGCCGTCCGCGCGGCCGACCGGCGCGTCCGGATCGACGCGCCCGCCGCCGGCGAGGCGCTGCCCGCGTCGGGAGCTTTCCGCCGCGCCCTGCAGATCGTCGTCAACCTCCTCGCCAATGCCATCCGCTACTCGCCGGAAGGGGGCATGATCTGGATCCGCACCGACCGCGAGGGCGATCTCGCGGCTCTCGTCATCGCCGACCAGGGCAAGGGCATCGCGGCGGAGGACCAGGCGAGGATCTTCGACAAGTTCGAGCGGGTCGACCCGGCCGAGCCCGGCGGGACGGGTCTCGGCCTCTACATCGCGCGGCGGCTGGCGCGGGCGATGGGAGGCGACCTCACCGTCGACAGCGCCCCGGGCCAGGGCGCGCGCTTCACCTTCACCCTGCCGGCGCGCTGAGCCCCAAGGGCGGTCAAGCGGAGGCGAGCATCTCGGCGAGCAGCGCCCGGAGCTGCGGCTCGCGATAGGGTTTCTGGAGCACCCGGTCGCTCCTGCCCGGCCGTCCGCTATGGCCGTAGCCGGTCACGAAGGCGATCGGCACCCCCCGCGCGTCGAGCAGATCGGCGATCGGATAGCTGCGCTCGCCGCCGAGGTTGATGTCGAGCACGGCGGCATCGAGGCCGTTCAGCCGCGCCAGTGCGAGTCCTTCGTCGAGCCGCATCGCCGGCCCCACCACCTCGCAGCCGAGGTCGGCAAGCAAATCCTCCAGCATCATCGCCACGAGGGCTTCGTCCTCCACCACGAGGATGCGCTTGCCGGCGAGGTCCGTCATGGGACGGCCGGCCCCGCCGGCGGGAAGGTGAGGGTCCAGGCGAAGCCCTCGGCGGAGTACTCCAGCGTCATCGTCCCGCCGAGCTCCCGCGCCGTCACGCGGAGCAGGCGCGAGCCGAAGCCCTCGCGGCCCGGTCGGTCGGCCGACGGGCCGCCGCGCTCGCGCCACGCCATCGTCACCGCGGCAGGGGCGGGGCTGCCTTCGACCCTCCAGACGAGATCGACGCGGCCGCCGGGGACCGACAGGGCCCCATGCTTGGCGGCGTTGGTCCCCAGTTCGTGCAGGGCGAGGCTCAGCGACAGGCTGGCGCGCGGCGACAGGTGCACGTCGGGTTCCCTCGGCATGCAGCGTCCGCCCCGGCGCGGCGTGCGCGGCGAGCTCCTCCTCGGCGATCGCCCGGAGGCTCGCGCCCTCCCACTGGTTGCGGGTGAGGCGGTCGTGGGCGGCGGAGAGGGCGAGCAGGCGCGGCTCGAAGCGGGCGCGAAATTCGCCGACGCTGTCGCAGCCGCGGGCGGTCTGGGCGGCGAGCGACTGAACGGTGGCGAGCGTGTTCTTCACGCGGTGGTTCAACTCGTCGAGCAGCAGCCGCTGGCGGCTTTCCGCCTCCTTTCGCTCGGTGACGTCGTGGAGCATCTTGACCCCGTAGGCGAAGCGCCCGTCGGCGCCGCGCACGGCGGAATTCATCACTTCGACCCAGATGATACGGCCGTCGCGGCGGACGTAGCGCTTCTCGATGGTGAAGCGCTCGACCTCCCCCGCCACCAGCGCCCGCCACCGTTCCCGCTCGTCCGCGAGGTCGGCGGGGTGGGTGAAGTCGAAGAAGCTGCGCGCCGTCATTTCCTCGCGGCTGTGGCCGGTGAGCGCGCAGAAAGCCTCGTTCACCCGCAGGAAGCCGCCCTGCGCATCGACCTCGGCGATGCTCGCCACGGCGCTTTCGAAGGTCGCGGCGAGCTTCTCCTCCGCCGCCCGGAGCGCGGCCTCGACCCGCCGCTGGTCGGTGACGTCGACGGTGAAGCAGCGCGTGTTGACGAACTCGCCGTCCTCGAAGCGGACGCTCGAGCTGATCTCGACGTCGCGGATCGATCCGTCCTTGGCCTTCAGGCGCGCCGGATAGCGTTCCAGCCGCTCGCCCCGCGTCAGCCGGGCGAGGATGTCGTCGATCACGTCGCGGTCGGCATGGAAGTCGGCGATGTTGCGCCCGACATATTCGTCCGCCGCATAGCCGAGCGGCACGTAATCGGCGGGGTTGGCCTTCAGGATCGTGCCGTCCCGGCCGACGAGGTGCAGCCCGACATTGCCGTTGTCGAAAAAGTCCTCGAGGTCCGGTTCCGGCTGGATCGCTGCTGCCCTCCCGGCACTGGTCGCCACGACCCTCTCCGCCGTGCCCCTACGGAAACCGCCGCGCATAGACGAGCCGGCGCGAGTCGGGAAGAGGCGTCGGCCGGAAGAGATGGTCACCGATCCGTGGGCGGAAGGGAAGGTCACCGATGCGCAGGCGTGACCGAGTTCGACGGTGGATCGGCGACTGACGGGGCTAAGCTGGTCGAATGCCGGCGTCAGGCCGGTACCGCGCCGGTCCAGGGTTCACATCGGCCGATCGGACGCCCGGCTCCGGGGCGGCCGGGTGTCGGATCGTTGGGTGTCTTGCAGGAAGAACGTGCCTCTCTCCCTCCTGCCGTCTGAGCGCTTCAACCTCCGGCAGCCTTCAGACCCAACCGCAATAGCAGCAACGCTAGCAGGAGCGCCGCGACCAGCTTGATGGTCTCCGTTACGGCGTCGCCGAGAAGCTTCCCGGAGACCGTTTCCCACCAGCTCGGCTTGATCCCCCTGGTGAGGAAGAGATCATATCCCAACTTGCGGCAGATTCCCGCCGGCGACAGCGCATTCTGCGATTCACCCAGCCAAGTCTTCCCGAGGAGGAGCAGGAGATCCTTGTAAGCCTGGTCACCGCGTCCTGCGCTCAGGACACGGCGGCAATCGGCGCAGATGAAGCTATTGAGCACCTTGAACCGGACCGTATCCAAACTCTGATTGAAGTCCATGAGGCAACCGAGGGTGCCGAGATGGCGCTCGCTCTCAAGGGCGGGAACCGCACTCGATGCGGCCAGTCGTAGGGTAATCGTCAGCGCGTATTCTGCGAGGGAAGGCGGTGCGAAGGCGCGTTCCCACCCCCCGAGAGCGATGATCTCCGTCTCATTGCGGCCCCAGGCATAAAAACCGTTGGTGAACCGCGCGAGAGATATGATGACATAGCTTGGATGCGAACACGGCTTGAGATCGAAGGCGTCCGCTAGTCTCGACTCAAATGCTTTCTGCCGCCCGGCAAATCCCTCGACTAGACTGTTGAATTTTGCATCAGCCGTAATCGCGCGGGGAGCTTTCAACTGTTGGACGAGCGGATCGCCCGGGTTGAGAGGGATGAGTTCGAACTCGAAAGAACGCTGAAGCTCGTTGCAGTGGGTAATCAGGAACCGCAGGGCGTCAGAGGTCGCGCTTTCGATACCGACCAAGCAGATGCCGGTTCTGTACGGTTCGATGACTTGAGCATCGTCCATGCCGACTCTCCGTCGGAGCTGAGCCCAGCTTATTTATCCCCCTCGGCGCGGTCAATCCGATTGCCGTTCGGTCGGGCGACGGGCGAATTCCGTCTCAGCCCATGTCGGTCGGCCTTGCCTTTCCAAAGGAATGGGGGGCTTGGACACGTTCGACCGGTGACCGGCGGAAGAGGGGAGGGTCACCGATTTACAGCGGCTGCGGCTCTGCGACCCGGCTCGCGGATCGGTGACAGCCCGTGCGTGTACATGGCGAACGACTTGAGGACGGGCACGGCGCGCTTCGCCGCTCGCACAGTCGCGGGCGAGGTGGCACAGGGGTTCGCGGCCCGGGTGCGCTCGATGATCCCGGCGCGCGCGAAGTGAGGATGTGACGGAGTGAGATATTGTCTTGTCGCCACGGCCGCGGTTCTTGCCGTGGCGGCTTGGGTGCCGGCGGCGGCCCAGCATGGGACGACGGAGCATCCAACGGGGGACGCGCCGCCGCCGGCCCATCAGCCAATGCCGGGCATGGATCATCCGGCCGCCGGCGAGGCGCCCATGGCTGGGATGGATCATCGCGGCGCGCACGCCATGGAGCACGCGATGACCGGCGCGCTCGGACCCTATCCCATGGCGCGCGAAGCCTCGGGTACGGCCTGGCAGCCGGACGCGTCGCGGCACGGGGGCGTCGCGACGATGGCCGGCGGCTGGATGCTCATGGGCCATGTCCAGCTGACCGGCGCCTACGACTGGCAGGAAGGTCCGCGCGGCGGCGAGAAGGCGTTGGTCTCGGGCATGCTGATGGGCATGGCGCGGCACGACTTCGCGAACGGGAGCGTCCTGCAGCTCAAGGCGATGCTGAGCCCCGACCCGCTGATGGGCGCGCGCGGCTATCCGCTGCACCTGGCGAGCGGCGAGACGGCGAACGGCGTCGATCCGCTGGTGGACCGGCAGCATCCGCACGATCTCTTCATGGAGCTATCGGCGAGCTACAGCGTCAGGCTGTCCGACCGCGCCAGCCTGTTCGTCTATGGCGGCCTGCCGGGCGAGCCGGCCTTCGGGCCGCCGGCCTTCATGCATCGCCAGTCGATCCTCGATTCGCCCGAGGCGCCGATCACGCACCATTGGCTCGACTCGACCCACATCGCCTTCGGCGTGGCGACGGCCGGGCTCGTGGTCGGCCGGGTGAAGATCGAGGCGTCGCGCTTCAACGGCCGCGAGCCCGACCAGCATCGCTTCGATATCGAGACGGGGCCGCTGGACTCCACCGCCGTGCGCGTCTCGTACAACCCCACGCCGGCGCTCGCGCTGCAGGCGAGCTGGGCGCATCTGACGCGCCCCGAGCAGCTCGAGCCCGGGGTGAACCAGACCCGCTGGTCGGCAAGCGCCATCTACACGCGACCGCTCGGACGCGACCGCTGGTGGTCGACGACTCTGGCCTGGGGGCGCCGCCGCAGCGAAGGCCGGAGCTTCGTCGCGGCGGCCGTCGAGAGCGCGGTCGGGCTCGGGGCCTGGACGCTGTTCGGCCGCGCCGAGTCCACGCAGAATGACGAACTGCTGTTCGTCGGCGGGCACCACGGACCGGCGTTCGACGTGGCGAAGGTGTCGGCCGGCGCGGTACGCGACTTCGCCCTGGCGCCCCACCTCACGCTCGGGATCGGCGCGCTGGCGGCGCTGAACTTCGTACCGCGCGCGCTCAAGGCCTCGTACGGCGGCGACCCGAGGGGCGCGATGGCCTTCGTGCGGCTGAAGATCGACTAGGGCCGGGCCGGCTTCACGCCACCGCGGGCTCGAGGATGCGGATCGTGCCGGCGTCCGCGTCGATCTCGGCGCGGGCGCCTTCGGGGAGGCTGAACTGGTTGGGGACGTGGCCGAACAGGGCGCCCTGGAAGGCGGGGACGCCCAAGGGGCCGAAATGCTGCTGAAGGACCTCCGACAGGGTGAAGCCGCCATAGGAGACGCCGTCGGCGACGCAGTCGGTGCATTGCCCGAACGCGACGCCCGCGACGCGGCCGAGGATGCCGGCGAGGGTCAGCTGGGTGAGCATCCGGTCGATCCGATATTCGGCTTCGTTGGTGTCCTCGATGAACAGGATCGCGCCGCTGAAGTCGGGAAGGTAGGCCGTGCCGACGAGGGCGGAGAGGACGGTGAGGTTGCCGCCGAGCAGCCGCCCCGTCGCCTTGCCGGAGCGGAAGGTGCGGGTGCGGCCGGCGCGCGGGGCCAAGCGGTCCTCGGGCAGCTCGGGCGGCCGGTAGGTCGGCGCGGCGCCTTCGAAGGCGAGGGCGCGGAAGGAGTCCCACGACAGCTTGCCCCAGGCGCTGGCGGCGACGGGCCCGTGGATGGTGGTGAAGCCCGCCTTGGCGGCGATCGCCATGTGCAGCGCGGTGATGTCGCTGAAGCCGACGAGCAGCTTGGGGTGGGCGCGGATCAGGGTCCAGTCGAGCAGCGGCAGGATGCGCGCGCAGCCCCAGCCGCCGCGGATCGCGAAGATCGCCTTGACGCCGTCGTCGGCGAACATGGCGTTGACGTCGGCCGCGCGCTCGGCGTCGGTGCCGGCCAGATAGCCGTAGCGCGCGGCGACGTGCGGCGCGACCTTGGGGACGAGCCCCATGCCGGCGATCGTCGCCTTGACGTCGCCGAGGTCGTAGGCATCGTGAGTGAAGCCGGCCGGTTCGATCAGGCCGACCGTGTCGCCGGGATGGAGGCGGCGGGGCTTGCGAGGCGGGAGCGGCGCTGCGGCCCCGGCGGGGAGGGCGGCCATCGCGCCGGCGGCGGTAATCGACTGGAGGAAGTGTCTACGGTGCACCTGTCGTCTTCCCTCCAGCCTCACGGGAGCAGCGGGGATAACGGAGAGACAAAGAGGGGGAAAGGGTACAGCGCCACCCCGTCATCCCGGCGAAAGCCGGGATCTCGTGGAGGAGGGGCACTGGAAACGCCGCGGTGGCTCTTCATCGAGGAGATCCCGGCTTTCGCCCGGATGACGGGCGGGGCCACGGGAGATCCCGGCTTTCGCCGGGATGACGGGATCTGCCGGGACGACGTCAAACGCCGATGACGTGGCGCCAGAGGTCCGCCCATTCGGGGTTCGCGCTCTCGATCAGCTCGACCTTCCACGCGCGGTGCCATTCCTTCATCGCCTTTTCGCGGGCGATGGCTTCTTCGATCGTGTCGTGGGGCTCGGCATAGACGAGGTGGGTGAGGTTGTACTTGCGGCAATATTTGGAGCCGGTGCGAGCGCGGTGCTGCGCGACGCGGGCGGCGAGATCGGCGGCGACGCCGATGTACAGCGTGCCGTTGGGCCGATTGGTCATCATGTAGACCCATCCTCCTCGCATTGCGTGACGTTGCAGCGGGAGATTGGCGGTTTCCAGTGAATATGACGTCATCCCGGCGAAAGCCGGGATCCCCATGCGGAAGGGCGCTGGAAACACCTCCTCGACTCTTCCTCGGGGAGATCCCGGCTTTCGCCGGGATGACGGGTTCCGCCGCGATCCTTCCGAATTCCTCTTACCGCTCCCCCACCGGCACGTAGTCGCGCTGGGTGTGGCCGGTGTAGAGCTGGCGGGGGCGGCCGATCTTCTGCTCGGGGTCGGAGATCATCTCGTTCCACTGGGCGACCCACCCCACGGTGCGGGCGAGGGCGAAGAGGGCGGTGAACATCGAGGTCGGGAAGCCGATCGCCGACAGCACGACGCCCGAGTAGAAATCGACGTTCGGATAGAGCTTCTTCTCGATGAAATATTCGTCGTGCAGCGCGATCTGCTCGAGCTCGCGGGCGACGTCGAACACGGGGTCGGTGACGCCCATCTCCTTCAAGACCTCGGCGGCGGTCGCCTGCATGACCTTCGCGCGCGGGTCGTAATTCTTGTACACCCGGTGGCCGAAGCCCATCAGCCGGAACGGATCGTCCTTGTCCTTGGCGCGGGCGATATATTCCGGGATCCGCTCCGGCCGGCCGATCTCGCGCAGCATGTTCAGGGCCGCCTCGTTGGCACCGCCGTGCGCGGGCCCCCACAGGCAGGCGATGCCGGCGGCGATGCAGGCGAACGGGTTGGCGCCCGACGAGCCGGCGAGGCGGACGGTCGAGGTCGAGGCGTTCTGCTCGTGGTCGGCGTGGAGGATGAAGATGCGGCGCATCGCCCGCTCGATGACCGGGTTCACCTCATAGGGCTCGGCCGGGACGCCGAACGTCATCCTGAGGAAGTTGCCGGTGTAGGAGAGGCTGTTCTGCGGATACATGAACGGCTGGCCGACCGTGTACTTGTAGGCCATCGCCGCGATCGTCGGCATCTTGGCGATCAGCCGGTGCGACGCGATCATCCGCTGCTGCGGATCGGTGATGTCGGTCGAATCGTGGTAGAAGGCCGAGAGCGCGCCGACGATGCCGCACATCACCGCCATCGGGTGCGCGTCGCGCCGGAAGCCGCGCAGGAAGGTCGCGAGCTGCTCGTGCACCATGGTGTGGCGGGTGATCGTATGGGTGAAGCGCTCCAGCTCCTCCTGCTTCGGCAGCTCGCCGTTCAGCAGCAGGTAGGCGACCTCCATGAAGGTCGACTTCTCGGCGAGCTGGTCGATCGGATAGCCGCGGTGGAGGAGGATGCCCGCATCGCCGTCGATATAGGTGATCGCGCTCTCGCACGCCGCGGTCGAGGTGAAGCCGGGGTCGTAGGTGAAGGCGCCGGTCTGGCCGTAGAGCTTGCGGATGTCGATGACCTCGGGGCCCACCGAGCCCTGGCGGACCGGGAAGGCGGTGTCCTTGCCCCCCAGTGCCAAGGTGGCCTGCGAGAATGTGGCCTGATCGTCCGCCATCGTCCTGTCCTTCACGCTTCCATCCGGTCCGCGATGCGGGCGAGGCTTTCCTCGCGCCCGAGCAGGACCAGAACGTCGAAAATCCCCGGGGAGGTTCCCCGGCCGGTCAGCGCCGCGCGGAGCGGCTGGGCGACCTGGCCCAGCTTCACCGCCGCGGTCTCGGCGACGCCGCGCACCGCCGCCTCTGTCGCCGCCGCGCTCCATTCGTCAAGCGCCGTCAGGGCCGCATGGGCGCGGGCGAGCAGGCGCGGCGCGTCGCCGGCGAGCAGGCCCTCGGCCTTGTCGTCGAAATCGAGCGGCCGCGCCTTGAAAAAAAAGGCCGCGCCTTCCGCGATTTCGTTCAATGTCTTCGCACGCGGCTTGAGCTCGCCCATCGCCCGGGCGAGGGTGACGATCTCGTCCTCCGCCAGCGCGCGGCCGAGCAGCGGCGCGAGGCGCGGCGCGACCAGGCCGGCGAGGCGGCCGTCCTCGGCCTCGCGTATGTAATGGCCGTTCAGATTCTCGAGCTTCTTCGTGTCGAATCGCGAAGGCGAGCGGCCGACTTGGGGCAGGTCGAACCAGCGGACCGCGTCCGCGCGCGCGATGATCTCTTCGTCGCCATGGCCCCAGCCGAGGCGCAGCAGGTAGTTCGCGACCGCTTCGGGGAGGAAGCCCAGCCGGTCATAGTCCATGACGCCGGTGGCGCCGTGGCGCTTCGACATCTTGGCGCCGTCCTGGCCGTGGATGAGCGGCACGTGCGCGTAGACCGGCTCGGGCCAGCCCATCGCCTTGACGATGCCGAGCTGCCGGAAGGCGTTGTTCAGATGGTCGTCGCCGCGGATGACGTGGGTCACCCCCATGTCGTGGTCGTCGACCACGACGGCGAGCATGTAGGTGGGCGTGCCGTCCGAGCGGAGGAGGACCATGTCGTCGAGCTCGGCATTCCTGACCGTCACCCGGCCCTGCACCTTATCGTCGATGACCGTCTCGCCCTCGCGCGGCGCCTTGAGGCGGACGACGAAGGGTCGGTCCGGCGCGCCCTCGCCGCCGTCGCGCCACGGGCTCTCGACCCGGTACGGCCGCCGCTCGGCCTGCGCCCGCTCGCGCTGCCGTGCCAGCTCCTCGCTCGTCATGTAGCAGCGATAGGCGTGGCCGCGCGCGAGCAGCTCGTGCGCGACTTCGGCGTGGCGGGCCCAGAATTGCGACTGGTAATATTCGTGCCCGTCCCAGTCGAGGTCGAGCCAGCGCATGCCTTCGAGGATCGCGTCGATCGCCTGGCTGGTCGAGCGGGCCCGGTCGGTATCCTCGATGCGCAGCAGGAACCTGCCGCCGTGGTGGCGGGCGAACAGCCAGTTGAACAGCGCCGTGCGCGCGCCGCCGATATGGAGGAATCCGGTCGGCGAAGGCGCGAAGCGGGTGACGACCGGCGTGGCGGCGGTTGCGCTCAAGCGCGCTTTCTCCAAGGGTAAGGCCGGTGACGGCCGTGGACGCCAGCGCCCCTAGCATAGCGGAGGAGCCCACACCAAGGGCCCCCGATGCCGCACTGCGTCATTTTTGTGCACCCGCGAATGCAGGGATGGAAAGCGGCGCCGCCGGGCAAGAGGGCGTCAATTATAATTGACACGCGTTACATTGTCATTTATAAGCGACAGATGATGATCTACAAGACGGACGGGTTCATCAGGTGGCAGCGGAAGCTCTCAGACCGCCGTGCGCAGGAGCGGATCGCGACCGCGATCACCCGGCTGGGCTTCGGTCTCGGTGACGTAAAGAGCGTCGGTGGGCAGGTGAGCGAGCTCAGGATCGATTACGGCCCCGGCTATCGCGTCTACTTCACCCGCAGGGGTGACGAAATCATCATCCTGCTCTGCGGCGGCGACAAATCGACGCAGGACTGGGACATCAGGAAAGCGAAGGAGATTGCCGCCGTCCTCTGAAATCGCGGCTTGACCCAATGTAACGCCAAGGAAGGCAAATCTAATCATGGTAACTTCCGTTCCCGGAATCACCCCTTACGACGCGTCCGAGTTTCTCGGCAGCGCCGAAGGACAGGCCGAGCTGCTCAACGACGCGCTCCGCTCCGGCAATCCCGCCTATGTCGCGCATGCGCTCGGCATCATCGCGAAGGCCATCGGCATGAGCGAGATCGCGCGCCGCACGGGCATCAAGCGACAGAGCCTCTATGCCGCGCTCGACGATCAGGGAAATCCGACCATCGGGACCTTCTTCTCGGTTCTCGAGGCCTTGGGGCTCGTCCTGAAGGCCGAGGCGGCGGCAAAGGAAGCGGCACAGGAGGTTGGTGAGCTGGCCCAAGCCTGACCTGCCGCGCGTGTGATCATAGCGGATCCGCCGCGCGGGCGTGAGGATTGAGCAACGGCGACCCGTATTGCGCTCGGGCGCGCTTTCTCCAAGGATGGGGCGGTGACGGCCGTGGACGCCAGCGCCGCCAGCCTTGGGTGTGAGCCTCCGCCAACGGGGCTCCGCCGCCGACTGCGTGCCGGTTTTCCGTCCGCGACTGCGTGGATCGAAACGCGCCTCGACGCGGAGCGGGACCAGCTGCCCTTGTGGGTCCCCGTCGCGGTGGGGCTCGGCATCGCCGCCTGGTTCCGGCTGCCCGGGAGCCGGCTGTGGATCGCCTTCCTGCTCCTCGCCGCCGCGCTGGCGCTGCTGCCGCAGGCGCTGGTGCCGGGGACGCGGACGGCGCGGGCGCTCTCCCTCTTCGCCTTGTTCGCGATGCTGGGGTGCGGCGACATCTGGTGGGAGGCGCAGCGGGTGGCGGCGCCGCGGCTGGAGCGGGAGCGGGCGGCCACCTTCACCGCCGACGTCGAGCAGGTGCAGGCGCTCGCGGCGAGCGATGCGATCCGCCTCGTCCTGGCGCCGGGCGATGCGCCGGACCTGCCGCCGCGTCTGCGCGTCAACGTGCCGCGCGACAAGGCGCCCAGGCTTGCGCCCGGCGACCGGGTGCGGCTGCGCGCCTGGCTGATGCCGCCGGCACCGGCGGCGGTGCCGGGCGCCTACGATTTCTCCCGCGCCGCGTACTTCCAGGGGATCGGCGGCACCGGGCGCGCGCTCTACATTGCGGTCGTGCCCGGCAAGGCGGCCGGCGGCTGGAGCGCCTTCGTGGCGCGGGCGCGGCAGGCGCTGGGGCAGCACATCCTCGCCCATCTCGGCGGCAGCGAGGGGGCGATCGCGGTGGCGCTGGCGAACGGCGACCAGGCGGGTATCCCGCAGGCGGACAATGACGCGATGCGGCGCTCGGGCCTCGCGCACCTCCTGTCGGTGAGCGGCCTCCACCTCACCGCCCTGGTCGGCGCCGTGATGCTGCTGACGCTGAAGCTGCTGGCGCTGAGCCCGCGGCTGGCGCTGCGCTTCCGGCTGACGCTCGTTGCGGCCGCGGCGGGCGCGCTGGCGGGAATCGCCTACACGATCCTCACCGGCGCCGAGGTGCCGACGGTGCGCTCCTGCATCGCCTCCCTCCTCGTGCTCGGCGGCATCGCGCTGGGGCGCGAGGCGCTGACGCTGAGGCTGGTGGCGACCGGCGCGCTCCTCGTCATGCTGCTCTGGCCCGACTCCCTGGTGGGGCCGAGCTTCCAGCTGAGCTTCGCCGCCATCACCGCCCTCGTCGCCTTCCACGACCATCCGCGGGTCCGCGCCTTCCTCGCCGCGCGCGACGAGACGCTGCCGCTCAAGCTCGGGCGGGCGGTGCTCGGCCTCGTCCTCACCGGGCTCGCGGTGGAGCTCGCGCTGGCGCCGATCGGCCTCTACCACTTCCACAAGTCGGGCCTCTACGGCGCTCTCGCCAATATCGTCGCCATCCCGCTGACGACCTTCGTGATCATGCCCGCGGAGGCGCTCGCTCTGCTGCTCGACACGGCGGGGCTGGGCGGCCCGGCCTGGTGGGTGGCAGGGCAGGGGCTGCACCTGCTCCTCGTCCTCGCGCGCAGAACCGCGGCCATGCCGGGCGCGGTGGCGATGCTGCCGACGATTCCGGATGCGGCCTATGCGCTGATGGTCGGCGGCGGCCTCTGGCTCTGCCTGTGGCGGACGCGCTGGCGCTGGTGGGGCGTCGCGCCGTTCGCCGCCGGCGCGCTGTGGGCGCTGGCGAGTCCGCCCCCGGACCTGCTCGTCACCGGCGACGGCCGGCACCTCGCCATCCGGTCCGGGGACGGCCGCATCGGCGTGCTGCGCGAGCGGACCGGCGACTATGTCCGCTCGACCATGGCGGAATCGTCGGGGCTGGCCGGCGACGTCCCGGATCTCGACGACGTCCCGGGCGCGGCGTGCAACGACGACGCCTGCGCCTTCACCCTTCGCAACGGAGAACGCGCCTGGCACGTGCTGGGCCTGAGGACCCGCGCGCGGTTCGCCACCGCCGAGCTGGCGCGGGTCTGCGCGGAGGCCGACGTGGTCGTCTCGGACCGGCGGCTGCCGCGCGGCTGCGCGCCGCGGCTGCTCAAGGCGGACGCGCGGTACCTCGCCGGTACCGGTGGCATCGCCGTGCGCCTCGCGGAGCCGCCGCATGTCGAGAGCGTTGCCGAGCGTACCGGCGCCCATCCGTGGGCGCCGCCGCCGCCCGAACCCCGGCGCCGTCGCAGAGGAGGAATGCCATGGCCACCGCCGCAATCGCCGCCGCCGCCGCCGCCGCCCAGCGGCGGGTGATCGAGACGTTCCGGATCTCCGGCGCGACCTCGCCGAGCTTACTGCTTAGCGGCAATCTCCGCTTGATTTTTTCAAACCTCGATGACATCTTTGTCATGCCCTCGCCGCGTGGGCTTGCATAAACGGCGAGGGCAGGTCGGATTGCTGTCCGGTCCTTCATAGGGGGAACTTGCGGAAGGCCGCTTGGTGCATTTGCACCGTGCGGTCAGCCGGCTCGGAGCGTCGCTCCGACTGGTGGTCTCGTTCGCTCGGGGAAGGCCGATGGAGTATCTGACCTTAGCCGCGGATGCGGTTACACTGATCGCCGCAGGAGCAGGCCTCCTCCGGGTTTACAGAAGCTACAAAATCAAACGTCGACAGCGGCGCGAAGCGGAACTCGCCGATCAAGTGGCGGCAGCCGTGCGCTTGCTCGAGGAGCGCGGGCATCTCAGACGATGAGCGTCTATCTCGCTTTCGTCACGGTGCTTACTATCTCTCGCACGCCCATGGAAAGTTAGGAGGAAATCCCTGGCCACCGCCGCAATCGCCGCCGCGCCGCCCAGCGACGGGTGATCGAGACGTTTCGGATCTCCGGCCCGCGCGCCGTCGAATCGCGGCGCCGGGCCTGCGGGTGCAGCACCGGGTGATCGTCAAAATCGATCAGTCGAGCCGGATTGATCGAAGAAACTTTAAATTTGAACGAAAGTTCGAAACTTCGAACCTTCCGACGCCGCGGCGCAGCCCCGGGTCAGGGCCGGAGGGCGCCGCCGCGGCGGTTCTGGCGGTCGACGGCCATCAGCATGCCCAGGCACAGCATCACCGTCAGCATCGCCGAGCCGCCGTAGGAGACGAGCGGCAGCGGGATGCCGACGACGGGGGCGAGGCCCATCACCATCATCAGGTTGATCGCGACGTAGAAGAAGATGGTGGTGATCAGGCCGGCGGCGGCGAGGCGGGAGAAGCGGTCCTTGCCCTCCAGGGCGACGCCGATCCCCCATTTGATGACGAAGGCATAAGCGACGATGATGAGGAGGCCGCCGATCAGGCCCCATTCCTCGGCCATGGTCGCGAAGATGAAGTCGGTATGCCCCTCCGGCAGGTATTGGAGGTGGCTCTGGGTACCTTTCAGGAAACCCTTGCCGAAGATGCCGCCCGAGCCGATCGCGATCTGCGACTGGGCGATATGGTAGCCGGCGCCGCGCGGGTCGCTCTCCGGGTTCATGAAGATGAGCACGCGCTGGCGCTGGTATTCGTGCAGGAAGCTGAAGGCGGTGCGGCCCGCCACGCCGGCGAAGACGATGCCGCCGACGAACAGGCGCAGCGGCAGGCCGGCGAGGAACATCATGACGATGCCGCCCATCACCACCATCATCGCCGTGCCGAGATCGGGCTGGACGAGGATCAGGGCGGCGGGGACGCCGAGCATCGCCGCGGCGGGCCAAATCGCGTTCCACTTGCGCAGCTCGGCCACCGGGAGGAGGTCGAAGAAGCGGGCCATCGCCAGGATGATCACCGGCTTCATCAGCTCGGACGGTTGCAGGTTCATGAAGCCGAGGCTCAGCCAGCGCTGCGCGCCCTTGCCGACGAAGCCCAGGGCCTCGACCAGGACGAGGAGGAAGAGGACGATGCCGTAAGCGGGGAAGGCGATCGCCTTCAGCCGGTCGACCTTCACCCGCGAGATCGCGATGGCGAGGCCGAGGAAGATGGCGAAGCGCACGGCCTGCGGCAGCGCCCAGGGCATCAGCTTGCCGCCGGCGGCCGAGTAGAGGACCACCAGGCCGAAGCCGGTGATGAAGATCACGAAGGCGAGCATGCGCCACGGCAGCTCCGCGATCGCCGCCGGGACGAGCGAATGGCTTCTCATATCGTCTTGGTCGGCGGCCTGCGCGGATTGTTCGCCTTGCCCTCGGCGGCCGCGTTGTCGGACTGCTTCGGCTCCGCGGGCCGGGAGGGCTTCTCGGGCGGCACCCATTTCTCCGCGCGCCGCGCCATGCGCTCGGAAATGGTCCCGCCCCATTGCTCCTCGAGGGCGGCGAGCGCCGCCATCGCCTTGCCCTTGTCGAACAGGTACGTCAGCACGTCGCGGCAGGCCGGGGCCGCGACGCTGGCGCCCCAGCCGCCATGCTCGACGATCACCGCGCAGGCATATCGCGGCTTGTCGGCCGGCGCGAAGCCGACGAACAGCGAATGGTCGCGCATCTTCCAGGCCAGGCTCTCGTTCGAGCGGACGCCGCCCGAATTGCGCTCCGCCATGGTGATCCGGCGGACCTGGGCGGTGCCGGTCTTGCCGGCGAGCAGCACGCCGTCGACCGGCAGCTTGGCGACGCCGGCGGTGCCGGCACGGTTGACGACGTCGCGCATCGCCGCGCGGACGAGGTCGAGATGCTCGGGCGTCACCGGCAGCGCCGCCGGTTCGGGGATGGTCTTCGTCCGCACGATCCGCGGGCTCACCGCCCTGCCGCTGGCGATCCGCGCCGCCATCGTCGCCAGCTGCAGCGGGTTCACCAGCACGTTCCCCTGGCCGATCGACATGTTGATCGTGTCGTACATCTCCCACTTGCGATGGTATTTCGCCTGCATCCACTGCGGGTCGGGAACGGTGCCGTACCGCTGCGTCGGCACCGGCAGGTCGAACTTCTCGCCGAAGCCCATGCGGTGCGCCATCGAGGCGATCACCTCCGGCCCGGCCTGCAGGCTGGTATGGTAGAAATAGATGTCGCAGCTCTTCTCGATCGCCTCGTGCATCGCCAGCGTGCCGTGATGCTTGTCGCAGTGGAAGATGGCGTTGCCGACGCGGTAGGCGCCGGTGCAGGTGACGGTCGCCTTGGGGTTGATGCCCTTTTCGAGAAAGGCGAGCGACATCAAGGGCTTGATGGTCGAGCCCGACGGGTAGAGGCCCTGCATCACCTTGTTGATCATCGGATGGCGCTCATCGGCGGCCATCATGTCCCAGGTGCGGTGGCTGATCCCCGCGGAGAATTCGTTCGGGTCGTAAGCCGGCATCGACGCCATGGCGAGGATCTCGCCCGTGTTGCAGTCGAGCACGACGATCGAGCCGGATTCGTCGCCGAGCCGCCGCGCCGCATAGCTGTGCAGGCCGATGTCGATGGTGAGCGGCAGGATGCCGCCCGGCTGGTCGGACAAGGTCGAGAGCTCCTTGACGAGCTTGCCGCGTGCCGTGACCTCGATCCGCTGCTGCCCCGGCGTGCCGCGCAGCCGATGCTCCATCGTCTTCTCGATCTCGTCCTTGCCGATCTTGAAGCCCGGCGCGATCAGCAGCGGGTTCTTCTGCTCCGCCTCATAGTCGGTCTTGTTGGGCGTCCCCACATAGCCGGTAAGGTGCGCGACGGCGGCGCCCTCGGGGTAGAAGCGCGAGAAGGAGCGAAGCGGCGAGACGCCGGGCAGCTCCGGCAGGCGGATGGTGAGCGCGGCGTACTTCTCGAACGACAGGTTCTCCGCGACCGGCACCGGCTGGTAGCCGGCGGCGTCCTGGAGCTGCTCCTTGATCCGCTCGACCTGGTCGGGGGTCAGCTCGAGCAGCTCGGTCAGCGCGCCGAGGATGCGGTCCGGCTCCTTCAGGCGATCCGGGATGAGGTCGACGCGGAAGTCGGAGCGGTTGATGGCGATCGGCTGGTTGTCGCGGTCGACGATCCAGCCGCGCCGCGGCGGGATCAGCCGCGCCTGGACGCGGTTGGATTCCGAGAGGAGCTTGTACTTCTCGTTCTGCTCGATCGAGAGATAGGCCATGCGCGCGCCGAGCGCCGTCGCCATCAGGCCCTGCGCGCCGCCCAGCACCAGCGCGCGGCGGGTGAAGGTGAAGACCTGGCTGTTCTCCGTGAGGAGCGGCTTCCTGACCTTCGATCTCATCGGGCGAGTCGCCATCTGTCGAGCCCTACGACGACGAGGGCTACCAGTGGGTAAGCGAGGATCGAGAGGATCAGTTGCGGCAACGCGACGACGATCGGCGCCTGGCTGCCCATCATATGCGCCACGTACCAGGCGCCGGCGGTGTAGAGGGCGATCGCCACCGAGGCGAACAGCCAGTCGGTCCAATAATCCCGCCAGCCCGAGCGGCTGTCGACGAAATCGAAGGCGAGGAAGGTGAGGGTCCACAGCGCCATCGACTGGCCGAGCGGGTGCCCGGCCATCAGGTCGTCGAACAGGCCAAGCGGCAGCGCGACGTGGGCGGCCCAGATTTCCGGCCGGAGCAGCCGCCAGGCGAGGAGCACGAGATAGGCGAAGTCGGGGACGAGCGGCGTCGTGACGACGAAGGGGAGGGCGTTGAGCAGCGAGGCGAACAAAGTCGTCAGGAGCGGCACCCAGCGCTGGCGGAAGCCGAGCATGGCGAGGTCGCGGCGGGAGCCGGCGATGCGGCTCATTGCTGCGCCGCCTCCACCGCCTGCTGGGTCTGCGGGCTCAAGGGCTTGTCGGCGAGGGGCTGGGCGATGGGCAGCACCATGGCGAAGTCGATCCGCGACGGGTCGGCGAGCGGCTTGGCGATCGTCCGGTCCTTCTGCACCGCCGCGATGACGGCGACGGGTATGCCGGGCGGATAGACGCCGCCGATGCCGGATGTGACCAGCACGTCGCCGCGCCGGAACGGGTTCTGGCCGACTTCGAGCGTCTTCAAGTCGATCGTGCCGTCGCCATGGCCGACCGCGAGCGCCGGCGTGCCATCGCGGACGAGGCGGACGGGGACGCTGCTCGCCGGATCGCTGACGAGGAGGGCGCGGCTGGCGAAGTGCCCGGTCTCGATGACGCGGCCGATCAGCCCTTCGGCGGCCCGCACCGGCTCGCCGACGCGGATGCCGGCGCCGCTGCCGGCCGAGAGGGTGGCGAGCCGGCGGATCGAGGTAAAGGAGGAGCCGACGATGCGGGTGACGGCGACCGTCCCCGGATTGTCCTGGTCGAGCTTCAGGAGGGCGCGCAGGTGCCGGTTCTCGCCTTCGACGACCCGCGCCTGGATGAGGCGCTGGCGCTCGGCGGCGAGCTGCTTCCTCAAGTCGGCATTCTGCGACCCCGCCTGGAAATAGTCGCGGACGCTGCCGCCGATGCCGCCGAAGAAGTTGACGACGCCGCGCCCGCCGGCGGTGATCGGCCTGGTGACGTCGAGCGAGGCGCCCTTCAGCGCCGCGAAGCCGGTCGGGTCGACGACCGCGACGAGCAGCAGCAGCACCGCGAACATGACTCCGGCGACGGCGATGACGTAGCCGAAGAACAGACCATATTGCGCCCGCCTGGAGAAGCCGGGGCGCCGGGTGGAGGGCGGCGCCATCGCCTAAAGCCCCTTTCGCCTCAGGCGGTCTGGAGGACGCCCCGGAAGATCTCTTCCTCGAGCGCGCGTCCGGTGCCGATGGCGACGCAGGTCAGCGGGTCGTCGGCGACCGTGACCGGCAGGCCCGTTTCGTCGCGCAGCACCTCGTCGAGGCCCTGCAGCAGGGCTCCGCCGCCGGTGAGGACGATGCCCTGGTCGACGATGTCGGCGGCGAGCTCGGGCGCGGTGTTCTCGAGCGCGATGCGGACGCCTTCGACGATCGTGCCGACGGGCTCTGACAGCGCCTCGGCGATCTGCCGCTGGTTGATCGTGATCTCCTTGGGGACGCCGTTCACGAGGTCGCGGCCCTTGATGTGGACGGTGAGGCCGTCGCCGTCGACCGGCGGCTTGGCGATGCCGACCTGTTTCTTGATCCGCTCCGCCGTCGCCTCGCCGATCAGGAGGTTGTGGTTGCGGCGGACGTAGGAGGAGATCGCCTCGTCCATCTTGTCGCCGCCGACCCGGACTGAAGTCGTGTAGGCGAGGCCGCGCAGCGAGAGGACGGCGACCTCGGTCGTGCCGCCGCCGATGTCGACGACCATCGAGCCGATCGGCTCGGTGACCGGCATGTCCGCGCCGATCGCGGCGGCCATCGGCTCCTCGATCAGCCAGACCTGCGAGGCGCCGGCATTGGAGGCGGCGTCGCGGATCGCGCGGCGCTCGACGCTGGTCGAGCCCGAGGGGACGCAGATGACGATCTCCGGCCAGCGCGGGAAGCGGCGCTTGCCGTGGACCTTCTGGATGAAATGCTTGATCATCTGCTCGGCGACGTCGATGTCGGCGATGACGCCGTCGCGCAGCGGCCGGATCGCCTCGATCTGGTCGGGGGTTTTGCCCATCATCATCTTGGCGTCGTCGCCGACCGCCTTCACGCGCTTGACCCCGTTGATCGTCTCGATCGCCACCACCGACGGCTCGTTCAAGACGACGCCGCGGCCGCGCACGTAGACGACGGTGTTCGCCGTGCCGAGGTCGATCGCCATGTCGTGGCTGGGGAATTTGAAGAAACGCGTGAGTGACATCAGGTGGGTCCCGCTTCTCGAAGAGGTGGCGCCGGCGGCCCCGCCGGCGCATGCGCTGTCGCCTTTATAGGGTGACCCCCGATCTTGTTCCACAGAGAGTTAACAAGGCTCGCGGGATAGAGCTGGTTGGGCTAGACCGAGGCGCCATGTCAATACGCCGCCTGCCCGAACATGTCGTCAACCGGATCGCCGCGGGTGAAGTGGTGGAAAGACCGGCCAGCGCGTTGAAGGAGCTGGTCGAAAACGCGATCGACGCGGGCGCCACGCGGATCGCCGTGCGTCTCGCCGCCGGCGGGATCGAGCGGATCGAAGTGGTCGACGACGGCTGCGGCATGACGCCCGCGGACATGGCGCTGGCGCTGGAGCGGCACGCGACGTCGAAGCTGCCGGACGATGCGATCGAGGCGGTGGCGACCCTGGGCTTCCGCGGCGAGGCCCTGCCTTCCATCGCCAGCGTGGCCCGGCTGACGGTGGAGAGCCGGGTGCGCGGCGCCGACGGCTGGAGCCGCATCGTCGACAACGGCAAGCTGGCAGGGGAGGGGCCGGCCGCGCTGCCGCCGGGCACCCGCATCCTGGTGGAGGATCTGTTCGCCCGGGTGCCGGCGCGGCGCAAGTTCCTGCGCTCGAACCGTTCGGAATATGCCGCCTGCGTCGACGTGCTGAAGCGGCTGGCGATGGCGCGGCCGGACGTCGGCTTCACGCTCGAGCATGACGGACGGCGCACCCTCTCGGTCCAGCCGCGGGAGGATCGGCCGGCGCGGGTCGCGGCGCTGACCGACCGTGCGCTGCACGAGAGCAGCGTCGCCGTCGATTACGACCGCGGCCCAGTGCGGCTCGGCGGCGTCGCCGGCCTCCCGACCTTCAACCGCGGCGTCGCCGACCATCAATTCCTGTTCGTCAACGGCCGGCCGGTGAAGGACCGGCTGCTGATCGGCTCGGTGCGGGCGGCCTATCAGGACCTGCTGGCGCGGGACCGGCACCCGGTGGTGGCCCTGTTCGTCGAGGTGCCGCCCGGCGAGGTGGACGTGAACGTCCACCCGGCCAAGACCGAAGTGCGCTTCCGCGAGCCGAGCCTGATCCGGGGCCTGATCGTCGGCGGCCTGCGCCATGCTTTGGATTCGGCCGGGTTTCGGAGCGCGCAGCCGGCGGCCGTGAACGTCGGTTGGCAAGCCCCCTCTCCCCAGGAGGGGGAGCGCTGGGGTGAGGGCGTTCGGCCTCTTCAGGAGAGGCTCTACGACCAGAGCCCGTCCTCGTATGTGGGAACCCCCTCACCCTATCCCTCTCCCCGCTGGGGAGAGGGGACTTTGCGGGAAGGGCGCAGCGACTTCCTTCCCGCCGCCCGCGCCGAGGCGGCGCATGCGCCGCCGCCCGGGGCGGCGCGCTTCCCGCTCGGCGTCGCGCGGGGACAGGTCGCCGCCACCTATATCGTCGCCGAGGCGGAGGACGGGCTCGTCCTCGTCGACCAGCATGCCGCCCACGAGCGGCTGGTGCTGGAGCGGATGCGCCGCGCCATGGCCAATGGCGGCGTGGCGCGCCAGGCGCTGCTGCTCCCCGAGGTGGTCGAGCTGGACGAGACCGCCTGCGACCGGCTGGAGGGGCGGCTGGCGGAGCTGGCCGAGATGGGTCTCGAGCTCGAGCGGTTCGGCCCGCGCGCGATGCTGGTACGCGCGACGCCGGCCCTGCTCGGCAGCGGCGACGTCCAGGGCCTCGTCACCGACCTCGCCGACGAGCTTGCCGCCTATGACGAGGCGCTCTCGTTGAAGGAGCGGCTCGACCATGTCGCCGCGACCATGGCCTGCCACGGGTCGGTCCGCGCCGGCCGCATCCTCTCGGTCGCCGAGATGAACGCGCTGCTCCGCGAGATGGAGGTCACCCCCCATAGCGGCCAGTGCAACCACGGCCGCCCGACCTGGGTGAAGCTCGCCCACGGCGACATCGAGAAGCTGTTCGGGCGGAAATGATGCTTGGGCAAAGGGAGGCGCAGCCGGTACAGCGGCGTCCAGCCACAGGAGGCCGAATGTCCGCTTACCTCACGCTGGCCGTTGCAATTGTGGCCGAGGTCATAGCGACCTCAGCGCTTAAGGCTTCCGAGGGCTTCACCCGTCCATGGCCCGCCGCAATCGTGGTGCTGGGATATGTTTCCGCCTTTTATGCATTGTCGCTGACTTTGAAGTCGATGCCGATCGGAATCGCTTACGGTCTTTGGTCGGCCGTCGGCATTGTCCTCATCTCGGCGGTCGGGTGGATCGCTTTTCGTCAGAAGCTCGATCTGGCAGCGATGACCGGTCTCCTCCTGATCATAGCCGGCGTGCTGGTGGTGAACCTCTTATCGAAAACCACGCATCTTTGAACATCCAAGGACGATCATGGTATCGGCTGGTGCCACGGTCTATGGTGTAGCCTAACGCGCAGCGACTCGGGTCCGAGGCGCAGGGCGAGGAGGGAGGCCGGTGCACATCCGCTTGGATGCGAACTGGGTGGAGGCGATCGCTGCGACAGCGACATTTCTCGTGGCGCTGCTTGTCTTTCTCGAGGCCCGAAAAATCCGGCGCACGGAGGGCATCCTCAGGCAGAACCAGGCGTGGAACGACTTCGGGAATGCCGTGGCAACTCTCGAAGACCAGGCGATGGAGAGGATATTGCTCGGTCGGGAACCCGCCGACCCACCGCGTACTGCGCGGGAGTCGTTCCTGCTCATGTCTTTTTTCAATGTCGTCAGCAGCGATTACAGCGCCTTTAGGGTCGGAGCGATCGATCCGCGATATGTGGTTCACTCGCTAACCTTCGCGGCAGAGGTCGTCATCCGAAATCAGGCCTGGGTTTTCGGCTTTCTCAACCGCCATGGCTACGACGCCGGGTTCGTTCGGATGTTGGCGATCATCGCCGTCACCGGACTTGACGTCGACCGCCGTAACCGCGCGTTGCGACACGAACTGCGGGCGCTCTCGTGGCTGGCACGAACCTGCGGGCCGAAGGTCCAGGCTTGGCTTCGCAAAGGTTTCGAGGCGCCACAAATCGCGCAGCTCTGTCAGCAGAAGCATTCTGCGCCTGCCGCAGGCGATACCCGGATGGAAGCCTGATCGCACCGTCCGCACCTGAAGTGAGACCGGCCGTGCGAAAAGGCGGGACAAATCCCGGCCGTTGACGCCGAGTCGACAAGTGGCCACCAATGCGCCCGCCCGTCCCAGCCCTGTCGGAGGTTTCCTTGCGCGCAGCCCTTCTCGCCACGTCCGCCTTCCTCGCCGTCGTGGCAGCTTCTCCCGCGGAGGCGGCGCCGCGCATCCTCCAGCAGCCGGCGCTGAGCCGCGACCTCGTCGCCTTCGTCAACGGCGGCGACATCTGGACGGCGCCGCGCGGCGGCGGCCGCGCCGTGCGTATCACCACCGGCGTCGGCGTCGAGAGCGGCCCGCTCTTCTCGCCGGATGGGCAGACCATCGCCTTCACCGGCGAATATGACGGCAATGTCGACGTCTACACGGTGCCGGCGACCGGCGGGGTGCCGCGGCGGCTGACGTGGCATCCGGGCGCGGACGCCGCCGTCGGCTGGTCGCCGGACGGCCGCAGGATCCTGTTCCGCTCCGGCCGCAGCGCGGCGAGCCGCTACACGCAGATTTTCGAGATCGATGCGAACGGCGGCGTCCCCAAGGCGCTGCCGCTGCCGATGGCCTTTGCCGGCAGCCTCGCCCCGGACGGGCGCAGCATCGCCTACAGCCCGCTCGCGCCGGCCTTCTCGTTCGACTTCACCAACTACACCGCCTGGGGCAATTATCGCGGCGGCCGCGCGGGGACGATCGCGGTGACCGATCTCGCCAGCCTCGATACCGTCCAGGTCCCGCACCAGACCGGTTCCGACTTCTCGCCGGTCTGGGCGGGCGGCAAGCTCTACTTCCTGTCGGGGCGGAGCGGCCCGGTCGGCATCTTCGCCTACGATCCTGCCAGCCGCGCGGTGAGCGAAGTCTATCACAACACCGGGCCCGACATCCGCTCGCTGTCGAGCGACGGCGCCACCCTCGCCTTCGACCGGCTCGGCGAGCTCTATACCCTCACGCC
>Ga0213876_10000235_pt1 | contig 53826 bp, 47 predicted proteins | sample BarmaccomBMRX_R9_FD_160113 | JGI IMG/M metagenome (GOLD analysis project Ga0213876, IMG submission 160113) | Root-associated microbial communities from Barbacenia macrantha in rupestrian grasslands, the National Park of Serra do Cipo, Brazil - RX_R9 | ecosystem: Host-associated > Plants > Roots...
CGCGCGCTGGGCTACAAATGGTTCGGCGAATACGGTCTCGCCGGCCGGCGCTATTGCTATTTGAAAGACGAGGCTACCGGGCAGCGGCTGTTCCAGCTCCATTGCTATCAGGAGGGTTCGCCCGAGGTGCCGCGGCATCTGGCGTTCCGCGACTATCTGCGCGCCCATCCCGCGCTTGCTTTGGAATACGAGGCCGAGAAGGTCCGCGCCGCCAAGGTCGTGTCCGACGACGTCAACGCCTATAACAACGAGAAGAACGACTGGATCAAGCGCGTGGAGAAGGATGCGCTGGTCTGGCTCAGGTCCGCGCCGCGGGAATCGTGAGCGCGTCACGGTCGCGCCGCGCGCGCCTTGAACAGTTTCTTGTCGAACACTCTGAGCACCTGCGCCAGGTCGTGGCCGCGCTTCAGGACATGCCCGCCCGATTCGATGACGGCGTACTGGCCCTGGCGGCTGCGCAGGCGTGGCCGCTTCTCGATGGTGAAGAGCGGCGCCTCGCTGGAGCGGCGGAAGATCGAGAACGCGGCGACGTCGCTCAGGAAATCGATCGCATAGTCGCGCCATTCGCCGGCCGCGACCATATGGCCATAGATCGTCAGGATGCGGTCGAGCTCGGCGCGGTCGAATCGCACCTGCTGCACCTGCCCGCTGGCATATCCGTTCCGCGCGGGCTGCGAGCCGGCCTCCGCGCGGAGGAACGCTATGGGTTCCTCGACCATCGACAAGATGATGAACCCCTCTCCGGCCTCCGTCAAACCCCTTGCGAATTCGTAATCCGGGCCACGAAATCGCCACGTTTGAGCCTTGGAGCGGCCTTTGTCGCCCATCAGGTTCATGACTGTCGGCTGATCGAGTTGAGGGACAGTTTCGCGGCGATTTAAGCCCCCCAGCCCCTCGCTGTGGAGCGTCCTGATCGGTCAGCCGACACTTTCCACATTCCTGACGCGTGCTAGCTTGCACGCATGGCCCCTGCTCCGTTCATCGTCGGTGTCGGCCGTTCGGGCACGACCCTGCTTCGGCTGATGCTGGACGCGCATCCGGCGCTCGCCATTCCCGGCGAGACGCTGTTCCTGCAGGACCTGATCAAGCGCGGCGCCGCCCCCGACAGCTTCGTCGACATCGTCACCGCGTCCGAGACCTGGCCCAACATGGCGATGCGCCGCGAGGCGCTGGAGCGCGCCGTCGCGGGCGCTGCCTCGCTGTCCGAGGCGATCCGCGCCTTCTATCGTCTGTATACGGAACATCGCGGCAAGGCGCGCTGGGGCGACAAGACGCCGTACTATCGCGTCTATATGAAGGACATCGCGCGCCTCCTGCCCGAGGCGCATTTCATCCACGTCATCCGCGACGGCCGCGACAGCGCGCTGTCCTATCAGGGGTTGTGGTTCGGTCCCGGCGACGATTTCGAGAAGCAGGCGCGATTCTGGTCCGAGGCGGTGCGCAATGCGCAGGCGATGGGGCGCGAGCTCGCGCGCTATACCGAGATCCGCTACGAGGCGCTGGTCGCCGAGCCGGAACGGACATTGCGCGGTCTCTGCGCGCAGCTCGCGCTCGACTTCGATCCGGCCATGCTCGCCTACCACCTGACCGCGGCCGAGCGCCTGGACGAACTCAAGCGGCCTTTCGGTCCCAAGGACCGCACGCCGCAGGACATCGGGACCTTCATGGCGATCCACGACCGCGCCAAAGAACCGCCCGACGCCGGCCGTATCGGGCGCTGGCGCACGGAGATGTTACCGGCGGACCTCAGCCGTTACGAAGCCATTGCCGGCCCATTGCTGCGCGAGCTCGGATATGAGACCGGTTCTCAACAATGAGCGACTGACAGACTGCGTCTGAATCGCTAGCGTGCGCCCCACTCGAAGTGGGCTCAACCACAGTTCTTTGGGGGTTACGTATGTTCCGCAAATCCATGGCTGCGCTGGCGTTCGGTCTCTGCGCGTGGCCGGCGCTCGCTCAGGCGCAGACTCTGACCAATCTCGCTCATCCCGCGCCCGAAGGCGCCGACATCACCTTGCTGCTCACCGACGGCACCGTGCTCGGCCAGTCGGCCGCGAACGGCACCCATTGGTACAAGCTGACCCCCGACATCACGGGCAGCTATCAGAAGGGCACCTGGTCGCGCCTCGCCGATCTGCCCAACGGCTATCAGCCCTATGCCATGGCGAGTGCGGTGCTCGCCGACGGCCGCGTCATCATCGAGGGCGGCGAGTACAATCCGGGCAGCAACTTCTCGCTGACCAATCTCGGCGCGATCTACGATCCGCTGGCCAACACCTGGACGATGAACCCGGCGCCGAAGGGCTGGGGCTTCATCGGCGATTCCTCGTCGCTGGTCCTCCCCGACGGACGCTACCTGCTGAGCGAGAAGCTCAACGTGAAGATGGCGGCCTTCGATCCCAAGACCAACACCTGGACCAAGCTTACCTCGACCGGCCACAACGGCATGAACTCGGAAGAGACCTGGACCTTGATGCCCGACGGCAAGGTCCTGACCATGAACGTCGAAAAGGCGCCGCACACCCAGCTCTACGATCCCGCCACGGGCGTCTGGACCGACCTGCCCAAGACGCCGGTCAGCCTCAAGGGACCGAAATGCTGCAAGGGCATCGACTACGGCGGCAAGCATCTCTATCACCCGCCGGGCGAGATCGGCCCGTCGATCCTGATGCCGGACGGCTCGGTCTTCGCCACCGGCGGCATCCCCAAGGGCGAGAACACCGCCCACACCGCTGTCTACAAGAACGGCGTGTGGACGCAGGGTCCCGACGTCCCCAACCACGACGACATGGGCGACAACTTCGCTTCGCTGCTGCCCAACGGTCACGTCGTGATGCAGGGCATCAGCGGCCGGCTGTACGAGTATGACGGCGTCAGCCAGATCAAGAGCACGTCTTTCAACGGCTCGGGCAACAGCCTGATGGTGCTGCCCACCGGCGAAGTGCTGATCGGCGGACAGGCGGTCTATGCCTCGCCGGGCAATCCCGATCCATCCTGGGCGCCCACGATCACCAACTGCCCGTCCACGCTGACGCGCGGCTCGAGCTTCACGATCAACGGCACGCAGTTCAACGGCCTCAGCCAGGCGAACTCGTTCGGCGACGAGCTCGAGACCTTCACCAACTATCCGCTGGTGCGCATCACCAACAACGCGACGGGTCACGTCTTCTATGCCCGCACCCACGACCACAGCTCGATGGGCGTGGCGACGGGCTCGATGCCGGTCTCGACGCATGTCGACGTGCCGGCCGGCATGGAGACGGGCGCGTCCAAGCTGGTCGTCGTCGCCAACGGCATCGCCTCGACCCCGGTCGACGTGACGGTGAACTAACGACGAGGTGTACGGCCCTGCATGCGGGCGGCGATCTGACCCCAGAAGCCGCCCGCGGCACCCGTCACCACCGATATCGCGGTCCAAAGCGCCAGCGTCGCGAACGGCGCGTCGCCGATGAGCACCGCGCCCGCGACGCCGATCAGCGCACAGACGCCGCCCGCGATCGCGCCGCCCAGGATGCCGCGGCCGAATCCCGACGCGTAATCGACCGCGTAGAGATAGCCGGCCAGCGCCGAGATCATCATCACGCCGAACAGGAACAGGTTGGCCATCCCGCGCACCGCGGGGAAGAAATGGCCGATCAGGACCCAGCCGATCTGCAAGACCGTGCCGACAATCGTTGCGCGTTGCAGGATTCTCGGCTCGATCATGCGGGACCCTATTTGGCGGCCATTTCCTTCTTCCAGTCCACGGGCCCCTTGGTGAAGCGGTCGCCGAGCAGCTGGAACTCGTAAGCATTACCCCAGTGGAAGTGCTTGTACACCGAGTCGAACGCGGGACCGTCGCCATAGCCCACGCCGGATTCGATCACCTTTGTGCGACCCGCGCCCAGGTCCTGGAACTCGATGACGGTGCGGATCTTCGAGAACGCCTCGGCGTCGAACGGCGCACCCTTGGGCGCGTGCTCGTTGGCCAGGACCAGAAGATGCTCGGGCACATAGGCGACGATGCGGTTCCTGATGTTGTCGGGATCGCCGACCTTCGCGGTCAGGCTGTAGGACGCCTCGATCATGCCGTCGTTGCCGAGCGTGACATGCGCCATCGGGGCTGCCCAGCTCGAGAAGCCGGCGTCGGTGATGAACGCCTCCCACACCTTGGCGACCGGCGCCTCGATGACCGCCTCGAGCTGCTGCACGCGATGGCCGGAGGCATCCACGAAGGAGGTGTCCTTCACTGGGGCTGTTGCGGCGGCTGACGCAACTGCTGGTGCTTGGCCGTCCGTGCCGCCAAATGCCGCCGTCGTGCACAGCAGCGCCGCAATCAAAATCATCCTCATGTTCAACTCCCCTTTGCTTGTTGTTCTAGACGATTGACGTAGTCGCGCAGCATCGCGACGGAGCGGTCGAAGGCGTCGATGGTGCGGTGGGTGCGCGCCTGCATAACGCCGCCCTCCATCGTGGTGAGGGTGAAGACCGCGAGCCCGCGGCGGTCGAGTTCGGCGGGCAGCCGCGGCCCCGCATCGCGGTAGCAGCGCTCGATCGCGTCGACCCAGCCGTCGAAGTTGACAGACAGGAGCTCGCGCACCGGCGGATCGGGCTCGTGCAGCTCCAGCGCCAGGTTGCCGATCGGGCAGCCATAGACGCAGTCGCTCCCCGTCAGCGCCAGGCGGTACCGCGCCAGCAGCGCGAAGACCCGCGCGATAGGATCGTCGATCCCCTCCCAGGCGGGCCCCAGCAGCATCGGCCCGATGCCGTCGCGATAGCGCCGCAGCACCTCGAGCAGCAGATCCTGCTTGGTCTGGAAGAAGTAATAGAGGCTGCCGCTGTTGGCGCCCGCGGCCTTGAGGATGTCGGACACGCTGGTCGACTCGTATCCCTTCTCGGAAAACAACCGCATTGCGGTCATCACCAGCCGGGTTTTCGTGTCGTCTGCCATGGCACCGCTGCCGCTCCTTGCCATCCTTATTGATTGATCATTCAACTAAGTCAAGAGGGCGCGACTGGAGCGTCCAATGGACACAGCCGCCGGACCGCGATGTGACCCAGCTTTAACTTTGGACAATCTTGCGAGACGGTCGCGATTTCTCTAAGGAAAGCAGCCCTTTCGACCCAATCCGCTCCATGATCGAAATCGACGGACTGACCAAGCGCTTCGGCCAGATGACGGCGGTTGCCGATTTGAGCCTTTCGGTGGGCAAGGGCGAGGTCCTCGGCTTCCTCGGCCCCAACGGCGCCGGCAAGTCCACCACCATGAAGATGGTGACCGGCTATCTGGCGCCGACCGCGGGCCGGGTCAGCATCTGCGGCCATGACGTCGAGACCGACCCGATCGCGGCCCAGGCGAATATCGGCTATCTGCCGGAAGGCGCGCCCGCTTACGGCGACATGACCCCCCGCCAATTCCTGCGCTTCATCGCCGAAATCCGCGGCTTTCGCGGCGACGCGGCGGACCAGGCGGTGGCGAAGTCGGTCGCCAAGACCGAGCTGGCCGGCGTGCTCGACCAGCCGATCGAGACGCTGTCCAAGGGCTTCAAGCGCCGCGTCGGCGTCGCCCAGGCGATCCTGCACGATCCGCCGGTGCTCATCATGGACGAGCCGACCGACGGCCTGGACCCGAACCAGAAATTCGCCGTGCGCTCGCTGATCAAGGCGATGGCGCCGAGCAAGGCGATCATCATCTCGACCCACCTGCTGGAGGAGGTCGACGCGATCTGCACCCGCGCCGTGATCATCGACCGCGGCGGCATCGTCGCCGACGGCACGCCGGCCGAGCTGCTGGCGCGCTCGCGCCATCACAATGCGGTGACGCTGACCTTGCCCGCGGCGCAGGCCGCCGACGCGCAGGCCAAGATCAAGACGCTGTCTACCGTTGCGAACGTCGAGCAGCAGGGCCGCGACGACGGCTTCGTGCAGATGACGGCGTTCCCGAAATCCGGCGCCCTCCTCATCGAAGACGTGAGCGCTCTTGCGGCTCGCGAGAAGTGGGACCTGCGCGAGCTCTATGCCGAGGCCGGCCGCCTGGACGAGGTGTTCCGCGCCATCACCACCACCGACACCCAGCGCGCGAAGGCCGTGGCATGAGCGGCTCCAGCCTATCCATCAGCGCATGAAAGCCGCCGCATGAACCAGCTCTGGCCCATCTTCAAGCGCGAGTTCGCCGCCTATTTCGCGACGCCCTTGGCCTACGTCTTCATCGTGATCTTCCTGTTCGCGATGGGCGTGTTCACCTTCTATGTCGGCCGCTTCTACGACACCGGCAACGCCGACTTGGGCGTGTTCTTCACCTATCATCCCTGGCTCTATCTGTTCCTGGTGCCGGCGCTGTCGATGCGGCTTTGGGCGGAGGAGCGCCGCACCGGCACGATGGAGCTCCTGCTCACGCTGCCGACGCCGCTCTGGGCGACGGTGGTCGGCAAATATCTCGCGGCCTGGGCTTTCACGGGGCTGGCGTTGGCGCTGACCTGCCCGATCTGGATCACCGTCAACTATCTGGGCAACCCCGACAACGGCGTGATCCTGGCGAGCTATGTCGGAAGCTTCCTGATGGCGGGCGGGTATCTCGCCATCGGCGCCTGCCTGTCGGCCACGACCGGCAATCAGGTGATCGCCTTCGTGGTGACCGTGGTGGTCTGCTTTCTGTTCACGATCTCCGGCGCGCCGATGGTGATCGACCTGTTCCGCGGCTGGGCGCCTTACGCGCTGGTCAGCGCGATCTCGTCCTTCAGCTTCATCTCGCATTTCAACGCGATCCAGGCGGGCGTGATCGACCTGCGCGACCTGATCTTCTTCGTCTCGCTGATCGCGCTGTTCCTGACCGCCAATGTCGTCATCATCGACCTGAAGAAGACGGGCTGAGCCATGCGTCCCCCATCTTCCCCGACAATGTCCCGCCGGCTCTATGCACTGATCGCGGTCGCGCTTGCGGTCGTGATCTTCGTCGCGATCAACATCGCCGCCGACAACGGCCTCACCACGGCCAAGCTCGACCTGACCGCCAACGGCCAGTTCACGCTGTCCCAAGGCACGCGCAACATCGTCGCGGGCCTGAAAGAGCCGGTGACGCTCAAGTTCTACTATTCCAAGCAGACCGCGGCCGAATACGCCCAGACCGCGCAATTCGCCAAGCGCGTGCGCGATCTCCTGAGCGAGTATGCCGCATCGAGCCACGGCAAGATCGTGCTCGAGGAAGTCGATCCCGAGCCCTTTACCGAAGCCGAGGACCAGGCGACCGCGGCCGGCATCACCGGCGCGCCGACCGATTCCGGCGACGTCGTCTATTTCGGACTGGTCGGCACCAACGCGGTCGACGGCCGCGAGGTGATCCCCTACTTCACGGCGGAGCGCGAGGAATATCTCGAATACGACCTCACATCGCTGATCTACCGCCTGTCGACGCCGAAGAAGCCGCTGATCGGTTTGCTGGGCTCGATCCAGCTCGCCACCGGGCCCGGCGGCCTCGCCGCGATGATGCAGGGCCAGAGCCAGCCCTACACGGTCTATCTGGAGATGCAGCAGATCTTCCAGACCCAGGTCGTGCCCCCGGTGTTCAAGGAGATCCCGAAGTCGATCGACGTGCTCCTGATTGCGCATCCGACGAACTTCACGCCCGAGCAGCTCCAGGCCATCGACCAGTTCGCGCTGAACGGCGGCCGCGTGCTGCTGTTCGTCGATCCGTCGTCGGACATCGCGAGCCAGACGCAGCCCAACCCGTACAACCCCGTGCCGCCCTCGCCGTCGTCCGACATGCCGGCGCTGCTCAAGGCCTGGGGCGTTGCCTACGACCCGAACAAGGTCGTTGCCGACCGCAAATACGCCCAGCGCGTGCAGGTGCGCGATCCGATGAACCCGGTCGCGCTCTATCCGGTATGGCTGCACGTGCCCGCGGAAGGCTTCGACAAGAAGGACACCGTCACCGCGAGCCTTCAATCGCTGAACCTGGCGAGCGTGGGCGCGCTGCATCCGCTGAAAGGCGCGACCACGAGCTTCACGCCGCTGATCTGGTCGTCCGACCAGGCTTCGCTGCTCGACGCGAGCACGGTGCGCGCGACGCAGAACCCCAACGACCTAATGGCCATGGTCGAGCCGACCGGCGAGAAGTTCACCATTGCCGCGCGCATCTCGGGCGAGGCCAAGACCGCCTTCCCGGCGACGGCCAAGACCAAGTCCGGCAAGGTCAACGTCGTCGTCATCGCCGACACCGACGTGTTCGACGACCGCTTCTGGGTGCGGGTGCAGAACGTGCTGGGCAAGAAGATCGCGGCCCCCTTCGCCGACAACGGCGGGCTGGTCTTGAACGCGGTCGAGAACCTGACCGGCTCGGGCGATCTCATCAGCTTGCGCACGCGCGAGACCGTGCAGCGGCCCTTCACCGTCGTGCAGGACCTCCAGGCCAAGGCCCAGGAGCAGTTCCAGCAAAAGGAAAAGAGCCTGCAGCAGCACCTGACCGAGACGCAGCAACGCCTGCACGAGCTCGAGCAGGGCGGAAATACCCAGAGCGGCACCGAGGCGGGCCTGACCCCCGCGCAGCAGGCCGAGATCGAGCGCTTCCGCCGCGACGCGCGCGACACGCGCAACCAGCTGCGCGACGTGCAGCACAACCTGCGCAAGGACATCGACTCGCTGGGCAGCTGGCTCGCCTTCATCAACATCGCGCTGGTGCCGATCCTGATCGCGATCTTCGCCATCGTTCTGGCGTCGCTGCGCCGGCGCAAGCGCTTGCAAGCCCGGGCCTCGACATGAGCAGCACCAACGCCTTCCTCGCCGATCCCCGCCGGCGCAACCTCGCCATCCTGGGCGGCGCCGCCGCGATCTCGATCGCGCTCGCGATGTGCTCCGTGTACGAACAGTCGGCCAGCGTCGCGCCCAAGACCGCGCCGACCGAGTTCCTGCCCGGCTTCGCTTCGCATGTCCGTCAGGCCGCGCGCATCCATATCGTGTCGAAGAAGAACGGCGCCTTCGATGTCGCCTTCAAGCCGTCCAAGGGCTGGGTGCTGCCGGGCAAGAACGACTATCCCGCCTCGTTCTCCGAGGTGAACAAGACGCTGGTGACGCTCGCGGCTCTCACCACCATCGAGCCCAAGACCGCGAGCCCCGAATGGCTGCACGCCGTGGCGCTCGATGCGCCGGGCAAGCGCGGCGACGGCACCGAGATCGCCGTCAGCGACGACCGCGGCCACGAGCTCGCGCACCTGATCGTGGGCAAGAGCGAGGACATCGGCGATTCCACCGGTGCCGTCGGCCTTTTCGTGCGCCGCCCGGACGAGACGCAGAGCTGGCTGGTGAAGGCCGAGGCCGAGATCCGCGGCGCGCCGTCCGACTGGATGGACAAGAACGTGTTCACCCTCGACCAGACGCGCGTCCAGACCGCGGTCGTCGACCAGCCCGACGGCTCGTCCTACGAGGTCAGCCGCGCGACCAGCAAGGAGCCGCATTTCAAGCTCTCGACCGTGCCCGCCGGCCGCGAGCTGTCGAGCGAGGACGCGCCCGACGAGGTCGCGAACGCGCTGAGCGACTTCACGGTCGAGGACGTCAAGCCCGCGCGCGAGATCGACTTCGCCAATCCGGTGCGGCTCACCGTGCGCACCTTCGACGGGCTCAGCCTGAATCTCGAGATCGCGCACAAGGGCGAGGACTACTGGGTAGAGGTTGCCGCGACCGATCTTTCCAGCAAGCCCGATATCGCCAAGGAGGCGCGCACCATCGACGCGCGCGCCAACGGCTGGGCCTTCAAGGTCGCGGGCTTCAAAGGCGGCCAGCTCACCGCCACGCTCGAAAGCCTGCTCAAGCCCAAGGGCGCGCCGGCCGGCGCGAATGGGTTTCCTGGGGGCCTTCCGCCCGGGACGCAGCTCCCGCCCGGCATGCAGCCCCCTCCCGGCGGCGGGGACGAGTAGCGCATCGACAATCCGCCCCGAAAGGCGCTAGGTCGTAAGCGATGAGCGACGACCCGTTCCTCCGCGACCTCTGGTACATGGCGGTGCAAGGCGCGAGCCTGAAACGCGGGGCGATGCGCCGCGAGATGCTGCTGGGCGAGCCGGTGCTGATCGGGCGCATGAAGGACGGCGAGGCCTTTGCGCTGCGCGATATCTGCCCGCACCGCGGCGTGCCGCTCTCGGCCGGCAAGGTGATGCCGGAGAACGCGGTCGAGTGCCCCTATCACGGCTGGCGCTTCAAACCCGACGGGCAATGCTCGCTGATCCCCTCGCTCGTCGGCGGCGAAGCGATCAAGGCGGAGAGCATCCGCGTGCGCAGCTATCCCGTGCGCGAGCAGGACGGCCTGATCTGGGTCTACATGGCGGCGCAGGGCCGAGAGGCCGCGCCGCCGCGGAGCGAGCCCCCGCGCGTGCCGGTCCCGAACGCGCGCCCGCGCTGGAGCGAGAGCCAGACCTTCCGCTGCGCCATCGACCATGCCGTGATCGGCCTGATGGACCCGGCGCATGCGCCTTACGTGCACGGCCGCTGGTGGTGGCGCGTGAAGCCGCGCGTGAAGGAGAAGCGCTACGCTCCGCTGCCGACCGGTTTCGTGATGACGCGCCACGCGCCGAGCAAGGCCGCATACAAGCTGCTCGGCGCCGACGTCTCGACCGAGATCACCTTCGAGCTGCCGTCGATCCGGTTCGAGAACATCACCGGCTCGTTCCTGGGGCGGCCGATCGCGGTGACGGGGCTGACCACCTGCACGCCGGTCGACGAGCAGACGACACAGGTGACGCAGATCTTCTACTGGCCCGCCTGGCTCGGCTTCATCAAGCCGTTCTTCTGGGCCATGGGCCCGACCTTCCTGGGCGACGACCGCCGCATGGTCGAGCTGCAGCGCGAAGGCCTCAAGTTCGACCCGCGCCTGATGCTCATCCAGGACGCCGACGTGCCCGCCATGTGGTACCACCGGCTGAAGAAAGCCTGGGCCGAGTCGGCGGCGACGGGGGCGCCTTTTGCGAATCCCCTGAAGGAAACCACGCTGCGGTGGAAGAGTTGAGAATCGGGGTTGCGGCCCCGCCCCCTCCCCGCTAAACGATCCCCTTAACCTGCAATTCGGCCGGATGCCGCGCGTTTTGCGCGGGCCGGCCCGCGCGCGCGAGATGCCATGCCCAAGCGTACCGACATCCACACCGTCCTGATCATCGGCGCGGGGCCCATCGTCATCGGTCAGGCTTGCGAGTTCGACTATTCCGGCGCCCAGGCCTGCAAGGCGCTGCGCGAGGAAGGCTATCGCGTGGTGCTGGTCAACTCGAACCCCGCCACCATCATGACCGATCCCGACATGGCGGACGCGACCTATATCGAGCCGATCACGCCCGACTTCGTCGAGAAGATCATCGCCCGCGAGCGGCCCAACGTGCCCAAGGGCCGCGTCTTCGCGCTGCTTCCCACCATGGGCGGCCAGACCGCGCTCAATACCGCGCTGTCGCTGCGCAAGCGCGGCACCTTGGAGAAATACGACGTCGAGCTGATCGGCGCGAGCGCCGAGGCCATCGACAAGGCCGAGGACCGCGAGCTGTTCCGCCGCGCGATGATGAGCATCGGCCTCGACGTGCCCAAAGGCGTCACGCTCAAGGGCGAGCTGCGCCACAAGAAGGACGCCGACGGCAACTTCCTCTATGACGCGCAGAACAATCCGGTGATGGCGCTGGCACCCGACAGCCAGGCCGGCGCCAAGGACGCGCTGAAGCTGGTGGGCCTGCCCGCGGTGATCCGCCCGTCGTTCACGCTCGGCGGCACCGGCGGCGGCATCGCCTACAACCGCGAGGAATTCTTCGCCATCGTGCAAGCCGGCCTCGAGGCCTCGCCGACCAACGAGGTGCTGATCGAGGAGTCGGTTCTCGGCTGGAAGGAGTTCGAGATGGAGGTCGTGCGCGACCGCGCCGACAACGCCATCATCGTCTGCTCCATCGAGAACATCGACCCGATGGGCATCCATACCGGCGACTCGATCACGGTCGCGCCCGCGCTCACCTTGACCGACAAGGAATACCAGCGCATGCGCACCGCCTCGATCGCGGTGCTGCGCGAGATCGGCGTGGAGACCGGCGGCTCGAACGTGCAGTTCGCGGTCAATCCGCAAGACGGGCGCATGGTCGTCATCGAGATGAACCCGCGCGTGTCGCGCTCCTCCGCGCTCGCTTCGAAGGCCACCGGCTTCCCGATCGCCAAGATCGCGGCCAAGCTCGCCATCGGCTATACGCTGGACGAGCTCGACAACGACATCACCAAGGCGACGCCGGCCTCGTTCGAGCCCACCATCGACTACGTCGTCACCAAGATCCCGCGCTTCGCCTTCGAGAAGTTCCCCGGCGCCGAGCCGCTGCTGACGACCTCGATGAAGTCGGTCGGCGAGGCCATGGCCATCGGCCGCACCTTCGCGGAATCGCTGCAGAAGGCGCTGCGCTCGATGGAGACCGGCTTGACCGGGCTGGACGAGATCGCGCTCTCCTCCGACGAGACCGCGATCCGCATGGCGCTGGCGCGGCCCACCCCCGACCGCCTGCGCATCGCGGCGCAGGCGATGCGGCTGGGCTTCCCGACGCCGGAGATCGCGCAGATCACCAAATACGATCCGTGGTTCCTGGGGGAAATCGAGGCCATCGTCGCGACCGAAGCGGAGATAAGGAAGAACGGCCTGCCCGAGGACGCGGCGGAGATGCATCGCCTCAAAGCCATGGGTTTCTCGGATGCGCGGCTGGCGATCCTCGCCGGCAAAAAGGAAGCCGAAGTGCGCGCGCACCGCGCCGCGCTCGACGTGCATCCCGTTTTCAAGCGCATCGACACCTGCGCCGCCGAATTCGCGGCGCTGACGCCGTACATGTACGCGACTTATGAGATGGAGTGCGAGGCGCGGCCGTCGGACAAGAAGAAGATCATCATCCTGGGCGGCGGGCCGAACCGCATCGGCCAAGGCATCGAGTTCGACTATTGCTGCTGCCACGCGGCGTTCTCGCTGTCCGAACAGGGCTTCGAGACCGTCATGGTCAACTGCAACCCGGAGACCGTCTCGACCGACTACGACACCTCGGACCGGCTGTATTTCGAACCGCTCACCGCCGAGGACGTGCTGGAGATCGTACGCATCGAGCAATCGAAGGGCACGCTCGCCGGTGTGATCGTGCAGTTCGGCGGCCAGACGCCGCTCAAGCTCGCCAACACCCTGGTCGAGGCCGGCGTGCCGATCTTGGGCACCAGCGCCGACGCCATCGACCTGGCGGAAGACCGCAAGCGCTTCCAGGTCCTGCTCAACGAGCTCGGCCTGAAGCAGCCGCGCAATGCGACCGCGCTGACGGCGCAGGACACCGTCGCGGCGGCCGAGCAGATCGGCTTCCCCGTCATCCTGCGTCCGTCCTATGTGCTCGGCGGGCGCGGCATGGTCGTCGTCACCGACGAGACCCAGCTCAAGGCGCAGGTCGCTTCCGGCGAGCTGTTCAAGATCTCGGGCGACAACCCGGTCCTGATCGACGCCTTCCTGCACCGCGCCATCGAGATCGACGTCGATGCGATCTGCGATCATGCCGGCGACGTCTTCATCGCCGGCATCATGGAGCATATCGAGGAGGCCGGCGTGCATTCGGGCGACAGCGCCTGCTCGCTGCCGCCGCATTCCCTCAAGCAGGCGATCATCGACGAGATCGAGCGCCAGACCGTCGCGCTGGCCCGGGCGCTGAAAGTCCGTGGCCTGATGAACGTGCAATACGCCGTCCAGGGCGACGATATCTTTGTGCTCGAGGTCAATCCGCGCGCCAGCCGCACCGTGCCCTTCGTCGCCAAGGCGATCGGCATCCCCGTCGCCGCGGTCGCGGCCCGGGTGATGGCGGGCGAGCGGCTTGCGAGCTTCCACCTCGCCAAGCCGCGCCCGAAGCACATCTCGGTCAAGGAGGCGGTGATGCCCTTCGCGCGCTTCCCCGGCGTCGACGCGGTGCTCGGGCCCGAGATGCGTTCGACCGGCGAGGTGATGGGATTGGACGCGAGCTTCGGCCGCGCCTTCGCCAAGAGCCAGGTCGGTGCGGGCCTGCGCCTGCCGACCGAAGGAACCGTGTTCATCTCGCTCAAGGACGAGGACAAGGCCGACGTGATCGAGTCTGCGCACGCCCTCGTCGACATGGGCTTCAAGCTCATCGCCACGCGCGGCACCGCGAAGGCGCTGGAGGAAGCGGGCCTGCCGGTGGCGCGGATCAACAAGGTGCTGGAGGGCCGGCCGCACGTCGTCGACGCGCTCAAGAACGGCGACATCCAGCTGGTCTTCAACACGACCAAGGGCGCGCAGGCGCTGGGCGACTCCGCCTCGATCCGGCGCACCTCGGTGACCATGAAGGTGCCCTACTACACCACGATGGCCAGCGCGGTGGCCGCAACCCAGGCCATCGCCGCGCTCCGGGCGGGCTCGCTTGAAGTTGCTCCCCTGCAATCTTATAATACTGCCCCTCCCCGCCGTCCGGCCGAATAGATCGGCTTTTAAATCAAGGGGTTAGGTCAAGCACCCAAGCGTCCGAACCGGCCAAGGGCAAGTCCCGGCCGGATGGAACGTTTTTGTTTCTTGAGGAATTGAGACTGCCATGGAACGCATCCCAATGACGGCCTCGGGCTACAAGGCCCTGGAAGAAGAGGTCAACGAGCTGAAAGCGGTCGAGCGCCCGGCGATCATCAAGATGATCGCGGAAGCGCGCGCGCACGGCGATTTGTCCGAGAACGCGGAATATCACGCGGCCAAAGAGCGCCAGGCCTTCATCGAGGGCCGGGTGATCGAGCTCGAGGACCTGATCGGCCGCGCCGAGGTGATCGACGTCTCGCGCCTGTCGGGCGCCACCGTGAAGTTCGGCGCCACCGTCACCTTGGTCGACGAGGACACCGACCAGAAGCGCAAGTACCAGATCGTCGGCGACCACGAATCCGACGCCAAGAGCGGCCGCATCTCGATCTCCTCGCCGATCGCGCGCGCGCTCATCGGCAAGGCCAAAGGCGACACGGTCGAGGTCGCGGCCCCCGGCGGCGCGCGCTCCTACGAAATCCTGAAGGTCGAGTTCGTGTGATGCGGCGGCTGCGCTCGCGGCACTGCTCGTGCTGACGGCGCCCGCGTTCGCCGATCCGACCTATACGACGTTCACCGTCCCCGGGGAGCGGCACTTTGAAGTCGTCGGGCTCAACGACAGCGGCGTCGTGCTGGGCAGCTACGGCACGAAAGGCGGCCGCGTCCACGGCTTCGTGAGATCGACCGACGGGACGATTGCGAAGTTCGACCCCGAAGGCGCCAGCACCACCTATCCCATGGCCATCAACGCGGGCGCAGACGTCGTCGGCAACTTCCTCACCGACGGACGCGTGCTGCATGCCTTTCTCAGGAAAGCGGACGGAACGATCACGACGCTCGATCCGCCGGGTGTCGACGGCGCGATCGCGACCGCCATCAACGCCGCCGGCGCGATCGCGGGCGAGACCCTGTGGGGCGACCATGCCTTCCTGCGCGATCCCGGTGGCAGCTTCACGATGTTCGACGTCCCCGGCGCCTGGGAGACCGCGCCGAGCGGCATCAACGCCGGCAACGAAATCGCGGGCTACTATTACGACAACGACGATGCGCTGGCGCACGGTTTCGTGCGGACCGCCGACGGCACGATATCCACATTCGATGCTGCGAGCGGCATGAACACGCTTCCCATCGCCATCAACGCCGAAGGCACCGTTATTGGATATTACGAGACGCCGAACCGGTACTACTTCACCGGCTTCATTCGATTTTCGAACGGGAGCATCAAGACGCCGGGCTGCCGCCACAGCTGGGCGCAGGCCATCAATGCCGCCGGCACGGTTGCCGGCGGCTGCAACGACACGGACCTGTTGTTCATCCGAACACCCTAGATGGAGCACGGCTGACGATGCGCGCGATCCTCACGGCGCTGCTCCTGCTGGCGGCGCCGGCCGCGGCCGACCCCGTCGCCGACATCGCCAGGCAGCTCGACACGCATTCCGTCATCCAGCTCGGCGAGTACCACCGCAGCCTCCAGATCCACGGCTTCATCCAGCAGCTGCTGCACGATCCGCGCTTCGTCTGCCGCGTCGACGACGTGGTCGTGGAGTTCGGCAATTCGCGGCTGCAGGGCTTGGCCGACGCCTACGCATCCGGCGGCATGCTGACCGAGGCCCAGATCGCCGGCATGTGGCGCGAGACCTCGGTGCCGCTGACCTGGAACACGCCCGTCTATCGCGCGGTCTACGACGCGGTGCGCGAGATCAACCGGACGCATCTCTGCAAGCACCCGCTGCGCCTGGCGCTGGCGGATGCGCCGCTCGACTGGTCGAAGATCGCGGGCCCGAAAGACCTCGAGCCTTTCGCCGACCGCGACACGGCGATGGCCGACACGGTGGAGCGCGAGGTGCTGGCCAAGCACCGCCATGCCTTCCTGATCACCGGCGAGTTCCACGCCGAGAAGAAGACGTCCGACGAAGCCGACGGCCTGCGCACCGCGCAGATCATCGAGCGCCGCCATCCGGGCAGCCTGTTCGTCGTCGTGACCGTGCCCGCGGCGCAAGCCGCCGCGACGCTGCACATGGGCCCGGCGCCGAGCTTCCTGATGGCGCCCAAGGACGCGCCGTTCGCGATGACCAAGGAAGGCTGGACGCCGGCCGCGCCCGCCACGGGCTTCGCCATCGCAGAGGTGGCCGACGGCATCCTCTATGTCGGCGGCAACAGCAGCCTGTTCCCCTCGCCCGAAATCTATCTCGACGAGGCCTATGCCAAGGAACTGCGCCGCCGCGCCGCCATCGTTAAGGATATGACCGGACAGGATTTCGTCGCCGTCGTCGACGATCTTATCAAGGAAGGCCGCGACCAAAAGGCACTGGCCAATCCGGAGCCGCCGCCGCCACACTGACATCGCCGGCATCGTGGGGGACGTACAATGTCGAAGATGGTTCTGCTGGCCGCGCTCGCGGGCCTGGGCGCCGCGCTGGCGCCGGCAAAGGCCGCGCTGGTCATCCTGCCCGACACCACGCAGGGGGTGACCTGCTCGGGAGGGATATGCCAGTCGACCACGGCGAATGCCCAGCTCGACGTGGCCGACCTCGAACGGCTCCTGAGCGCCGGCCCCGTCACGGTGATCGGCGAAAGCCAGGCGCAGGACATCGTCGTCGCGACGCCGGTCCGGTGGGCGAGCACCTCCATCCTCACCTTGAAGGCCTATCGCTCCATCGTCGTGCAGAGCTCGATCAGGGCAGAGGGAAAGTCCGGCCTGCATATCGTGACCAACGACGGCGGACAGGACGGACGCTTCAGCATCACCACGGGCAAGGTTCAGTTCTGGGATACCGGCAGCGATGTCGTCATCGACGGCGATCCCTATCAGCTGGTGAACAGCGTCGCCTCGATCATCGCCAAGTCCGGAGACAACATGGCGCTCGCGAACGACTACGACGCCAAGCCCGACGGTACCTACCCCCATTCGCCGGTGCACGAGCTCGATCGTCACTTCGAAGGCTTCGGCAACACGATCTCGAATCTCCACGTCAGGGACATCGCCAACCCGGCCGTTGGCCTGTTCGGGACGGTCTATTTCGGCTCGGTTCACAACCTGAACATCACGAACGCCAGCGTGGTGGCCGCGATGTCGCAAGGCGACAGCCATTGGGTCGGGATCCTGGCCGGCACCGTGGCGGGCGGCAACGTCAGGAACGTGACCGTGACCGGCAAGGTCCTGGGCGCGGGCGGCGGCACGATGACCGCGGGCGGCATGATCGGCAACGCCGGAGCCGATACCGAAAACCTGCACGCCGACGTCTCGGTGAAGATCAGGAACCAGCAGGGCGGATATGCGGGCGGCCTCGTCGGCGAGAGCCATGCATCCCTCCTGCGCTGCAGCGCGCGCGGCAAGGTGCAGGGCGGCACGTCGGCGAATGCGGGCGGTCTTGTGGGGTGGAACCAGGGACCGATCATACAGTGCTTTGCGATGGGCAACGTAACCAGCCGCGGCCCGAACCACGTGACGGTGGGCGGTCTCGTCGCCACCAACAGCGACAAGATCTACGACTCCTATGCGAGCGGCAACGTCACCGGCGTGGACGGCTCCATCGTCGGCCCCCTGGTCGGAAGGGATCAGCCCAATTTCGGCATCGCCAGCACGATCACGGCATCCTACGCGCTGGGAATTCCCAAGGGCGGCGCGGGAAGCAAGGTCGGCGGCGTGCTCGGAAGCGACCTCTGCCCTGCCGGGAGCAACAAGCAGGTCTATTGGGACACGAAGACCAGCGGCATCACCGATCCGAGCAAGGGCGCTGGCGACGTCGCGAACGATCCGGGCCTGATGGCGCTGTCGCACAGCCAGTTGAAGTCCGGCCTGCCTGCCGGATTCGATCCGACGGTATGGGCCGAGAACGGCCTGACCCACGGCGGGCTGCCCTTTCTGATCGCCAACCGGCCGTGACGCGTCGCTGCGTCGACCGCCGCCGCGGGCGTATGCGCGCCGGCAGCGGCGGTCATCGCGCCGGCCGCCGCCGGCGTCCATGCGCCGGCATTCGATAAGCCGCATCCCGACCACCGCGCCGCCCCGCCCGGGCCATCATTCAGGCGCATTTTGATTTGGAACTAAGGGCCTTATATTGGGGCGCGTTGCACAGCGGGCTGGGAGAGCATGGCCAATATCGCACTGGTCGACGACGATAAGAACATCCTGACCTCCGTCAGCATGCTGCTGGAGCAGGAAGGCTATCACGTGCGCACCTTCTCCGACGGCGCCTCGGCGCTGACGGGGCTGACCGCCGCGCCGCCCGACCTCGTCATCCTCGACATCAAGATGCCGCGCATGGACGGGCTCGAGCTGCTGCGACGGCTGCGCCAGAACGGCGATCTGCCGGTGATCCTGCTGACCTCGAAGGACGAGGAGATCGACGAATTGATGGGCCTGAACGCGGGCGCCGACGACTACATCCGCAAGCCCTTCTCCCAGCGCCTGCTGCTCGAGCGCGTCAAGGCGGTGCTGCGCCGTTCGGATCAGCACAAGGGCCAGGCCGCCGCGGCCGGCATCGAAGGCAAGAAGGAAGCCTTGGTGCGCGGCAAGCTCGCGCTCGACCCGCAGCGCCACGAATGCACCTGGGACGGCAAGCCGGTGCGGCTGACCGTCACCGAGTTCCTGATCCTGCAGAGCCTCGCCCAGCGTCCCGGCTTCGTGAAGAGCCGCGACAGCCTGATGGACGCGGCCTATGACGACCAGGTCTATGTCGACGACCGCACCATCGACAGCCACATCAAGCGGCTGCGCAAGAAGTTCAAGCAGGTCGACGACGACTTCGACGCCATCGAGACGCTTTACGGCGTCGGCTACCGCTATCGCGAGTCCTAGGCGATCGTGGCTGCGGACGAGCGAGGCGCCCTCACCCCCGTGATGCCGGCACAGCCGAAGCGGCGCGCGCGCTACTCGGCGCTGACCCGGCGCATCGTCGTCGTGAACGTGGTGGTGCTGCTCGGCCTGATCGGCGGCGTCGTCGCCGTGGAGCGTTCGCGCGTCGGCCTCGTCGACGAGCGGCTGGAAGGCATCGAGAACCAGGCGCGCATCGTCGCCTCCACCCTCGCCGAATACGCCACCGACCCCGACACCCACACGCTGAACCTGCGCCAGGCCGAGCCTTTGCTGCGCCAGCTCATCGCGCCGACCAAGCTGCGCGGCCGGCTCTTCATGACCAACGGTACCCTCGCCATCGACACGCGCGACCTGCTCGCGCGCAATCTGGTGCAGACCCAGGACCTGCCCGCGATCGACACCTGGAGCCAGGTCCAGGACTTCTGGAACCGGGTCTATGACAGCGTCACCGGCGTGCGCCCCTTCTCCAAGCTCGATCCCTATTTCGAGGGCGGCGACAACGGACGCGTCTATAAAGAGGTCAACGCCGCGATGGCCGGCGACGTGGCGAGCGCCGAGCGCGTGAACCAGCAGAACAAGCTGGTGCTGTCGGTCGCGGCGCCCGTGCAGCGCTTCAAGGCGATCTACGGCGTCTTGATGGTCTCGACCGAGGGCGGCGACATCGACGACGTGCTGCGGGAAGAGCGTGCCACGCTGCTCGAGGTCTTCGTCATCGCCATCGGCGTGATGTTGGCCTCGTCGCTGTTCCTGTCACGCTTCATCGCGCGGCCGGTCCTGACGCTGGCCGCCGCCGCCGACCGCGTGCGCAGCGGCCGCTCGGGCCGCGAGACCATCCCCACCATGGCCGAGCGCGGCGACGAGATCGGCGACCTGGCGCAGAGCTTCTCGGCGATGACGCGCGCGCTCTACGACCGCATCGACGCCATCGAGAGCTTCGCCGCCGACGTCGCGCACGAGATCAAGAACCCGCTGACCTCGCTCAAGAGCGCGGTCGAGATGCTCGCCCGCTCCAAGGACGACGTCGCGCGCGAGCGGCTGATGGGCATCGTCAAGAACGACGTGCGGCGCATCGACCGGCTGATCACCGACATCTCCGACGCCTCGCGCCTCGATGCCGAGCTCAGCCGCGAGTCCAACGCGCCCATCGACCTGACGCATCTGCTCGAGACCATCGTCGAGGTCTACAACTTCACCGACCTGTCGCATCGCGTGCCGATGGAGCTGAAGATCGATCTGCCCAGGGACGCGAAGGTCATGGGCCGCGACGAGCGCCTGGGCCAGGTGATCCGCAACCTCATCGACAACGCGGTCTCGTTCAGCCCCGACGGCATGCCGATCACGATCACGGCACGGCCGGAGGGCACGGGCTTCGCGCGGATCGCGGTCGAGGACCGCGGGCCCGGCATCCCGGAGGAGAACCTCGAAAGCATCTTCGAACGCTTCTACACCGAGCGGCCGCAGGAGCACGGCTTCGGCAAGAACTCGGGCCTCGGCCTCTCCATCGCCCGCCAGATCGTGCTCAACACCGGCGGGCGCATCTGGGCCGAGAACCGCGACGGGGGGGGCGCGCGTTTCATCGTCGTGCTGCCTTTGATGAAGAGCGTCTGATGCCGAACACAATCAATGTCCACGCGACCTGCGTCGTGCTCGCGCACGCCGGCGGCACTTTCGGCGCCTCGCGCGACGCGGGCGTGCTGCTGCTCGGCAAGAGCGGCTCGGGCAAGTCCGACCTCGCGCTGCGGCTGATCTCGCGCGGCGCCATCCTGGTCAGCGACGACCGCACCGAGTTGAGCGAGCAAGGCGGGCATCTCGTGGCCAAGCCGCCGGCAAATCTGCGCGGGCTGATCGAGGCGCGCGGCGTCGGCATCGTGGCGCTGCCGCATGCGCACAAGGCGCGGGTCGCGCTCGCCGTGCAGCTCGACCAGAAGGTTCCGCGGCTGCCGCGTGAAGAACATTACAAAGCGCCCTGGGACTTGCCGGTGCCCGTGCCTCTGTTAAGACTCGCCGCCTTCGAAAGCTCGGCGCCCGAGAAGATCGCGCTCGCCGTCGCCGCCTTCGAGCGCAATCTGTTCCGCGATGGGGCCCAATCCAAATGACCCAGTCCACATGATCGGCATCGTTCTGGTCACCCATGGCCGGCTGGCGCAGGAATTCATCTCGGCGATGGAGCACATGGTCGGCCCGCAGACGTCGCTGCGCGCCGTCTGCATAGGGCCCGAGGACGACATCGAGCGGCGCCAGCGCGAGATCGCGGCCGCCGCCAAGGCCATCGACCAGGGCCAGGGCGTCGTCATCGCCACCGACATGTTCGGCGGCACGCCGTGCAACCTGGCGCTCACGCTGCTCGAGCGCGGCAAGGTCGAGGTGCTGGCGGGCGTCAACCTGCCGAGCCTGATCAAGCTGATCGAGGTGCGCGGCCGCGTGCCGCTCGAGCAGGCGGTGAAGGATGCCATCGAGGCGGGCCGCAAATACATGCGCGCCGGCTCGATCGAGCTGGGGCACTAGAACCGTGCGTCATTGCGCCGTCGTCAGGATCGTCAACAAGAAGGGGCTGCACGCGCGCGCCAGCGCCAAGATCGTAGAAGCCTCGGCGCGGTTCCAGTCGCACGTCACCGTGAGCAAGGGCGGGCAGACCGTCGACGGCCGCTCGATCATGGGACTGATGATGCTGGAGGCGAGCTTCGGCACCGAGGTCGAGGTCTGTGCCGAAGGCGCCGACGCGGTCGAGGCGCTCAAGGCGATCGTGGCGCTGGCCGAGGCCAAGTTCGGCGAGGACTAAGGTCCCACCCCGCTTGCACCCCGGACGCCCGCGCGCCACTCTTCGCCGGCTTTCTCTGAGGGGCATGGGATGGAGTGGAACAAGGGCGGGCTGCCGGCCTGGGGCGCGGTCGCGATCGTGGGCGTCACGCTGGCTTTGGCGTGGTGGCTGATCCCCGGCATGCACGCGTCGTCGAAGGCCGACGTGGCGTTCGCCGACATCATCCCCAAGGACGCCTTCCCTTCGACCTACAAGCCCCGGCCCTCGAAGACGACGCTGATCCGCGGCGCGACCGTGCTCACCGGCACGGATAAAGAGATCGTCGGCGGCGACGTGCTGATGCAGGACGGCAAGATCAAGGAGGTCGGCCAGAACATCCCCGCGCCGCAAGGTGCCGTGGTCGTCGACGGCAAGGGCAAGTTCGTCACGCCAGGCGTCATCGACATCCATTCGCATCTGGGCGTCTATCCTTCGCCCGCGAACGAGGCGATGTCCGACGGCAACGAGGCGACCAAGCCCGTCACCGCCGAGGTGCGCGCCGAGAACTCGGTCTGGCCGCAGGACTCGGGCTTCACGCGCGCGCTCGCCGGTGGCGTCACCACGCTGCAGATCCTGCCCGGCTCGGCCAACCTGATCGGCGGGCGGTCGGTGGTGCTCAAGAACGTCTGGTCGCGCACGACGCAGGAGATGAAATTCCCCGGCGCGCCATATGACCTCAAGATGGCCTGCGGCGAGAACCCCAAGCGCGTCTATGGCGAGAAGGGCGGGCCGCAGACCTTGATGGGCGACGTCGCGGGCTATCGCGCGGCCTTCGCCAAGGCGGCCGCCTATCGACAGACCTGGCTCAAGGCCGGCAAGGACGCGGCGAAGACGCAGGACCGCGACCTGGGACTCGAGACGCTCGCCCTGGTCCTCGAGAAGAAGATCCCGGTGCAGATGCATTGCTATCGCGCCGACCAGATGGCGACGATGATCGACGTGGCCAAGGAGTATGGCTTCCGCATCGCCGCCTTCCATCACGCCGCCGAGGCCTACAAGATCCCCGACCTGCTCAAGAAGAACGATATCTGCGCGGTGATGTGGGCCGACTGGTGGGGCTTCAAGATGGAGGCCTATGACGGCATCCCGGAGAACATCGCGATGGTCGATCACGCCGGCGCCTGCGCCACGATCCATTCCGACGACGAGCTGGGCATACAACGGCTGAACCAGGAAGTCGCCAAGGCGATGGCCGCAGGGCGACGAATGGGCTACCAGATCAGCCGTGCGCATGCGGTGGCGTGGATGACGCGCAATCCGGCCAAGGCGCTGGGCATCCTCGACAAGACGGGCACGCTCGAGAGCGGCAAGATGGCCGACGTCGTGCTGTGGAACCGCGATCCGTTCAGCGTCTATGCCCAAGCCGAGAAGGTCTATATCGACGGCGCCCTGCTCTACGACCGCGACAATCCGGCGATCAGCCCGCGCAGCGATTTCGAGCTCGGCCAGGAAGACAACGGCCATACCGGGGGAGCAGGTCAATGAACCGGGCAATGAAGAATATTTTCGCGGTCATCCTGCTGTCCACGACGGCAGCCATCGCGCAACCGGCAAGCCAACCCCGCATGCATTACGAAATCCGCGTGCCCGGCGGAACGCAATTGCCGGTCTCGGGCAACGTCAACGGCACGCTGATCAAGCACGCGCGCGTCTATACCGTCGGCGCGGCCGGCACGCTGCCCGATGGCGACGTACTGATCCGGAACGGCAAGATCGAACAGGTCGGACAGAACCTTCCCGTCACGCCCGAGACCAAGGTCATCGACGCCAAGGGCAAGCCGGTGACGCCGGGGCTGATGGCGTCGTGGACGCAGCTCGGCATCCTGGAGATCGATCTCGTCAGCGAAGGCAACGACACCACGCCGAACACGGCCTTCGAGGGCGCGGCCTTCGACGTCGCCGACGCGGTCAATCCGTCGTCGAGCCTGATCCCGGTGGCGCGCATCCGCGGCGTCACGCGCTCGCTGACCACGCCCGGCGATTGCGGCGACGTGTTCTGCGGCACCTCGGCGGTGATCGATCTGGGCAACGGACCCGACCTGATCGACAAGCGCCAGGCGGGCGTGCTCGCGGTGCTCGAGCCGGTGGGCGGCACGGGCCAGAAGAACTCGCGCCCCGATCTCTGGACCAAGTTCCGCGAGACGCTCGACGACGCGCGAGAATATTGGGCGCAGCGCGGCGGCTATCACCGTCCCGGCGGCAGCCGCGACCAGCGCAGCAACCGCGTCGATCTCGACGCGCTGGGCCCGGTGATCCAGGGCCGCGAGCCGTTGCTGGTGCATGTCGAGCGCGCCTCGACCATCCGGCAGGTGGTGCAATATGCGCAAGGAAACAAGATCAAGCTCATCATCCTGGGTGGCGCCGAGGCATGGCGCGTGGCGGGCGATCTCGCCGCGGCGCATGTGCCGGTCGTCATCGACAACAACAAGAACCTGCCCGCGAACTTCGCCGAGCTCGGCTCGACCTTGAAGAACGCGGCGCGGCTCGACGCGGCTGGCGTCAGCGTGATCTTCATGCCGCAGTTCGGCGCCGCCTCGCATTACGCGCGCACCATCACGCAGATCGCGGGCAATGCGGTCGCCAACGGCATGAACTGGGAGCATGCGCTGGCCGCGATCACGAAGAACCCGGCGCAAGCATTGGGCATCGACGGCTACGGCACGCTGGAGCCCGGCAAGGACGGCGACGTGGTGATCTGGGACGGCGATCCGCTCGACGTCACCAGCGCGCCGACGGCGGTGTTCATCAAGGGCGTGCAGATGCCGAGGACCTCGCGCCAGACCGAGCTGCGCGACCGCTACCGCGACCTCGGCAAGCACGCCCCGTCGCTCGGCTATCGTTGATGCAGAAGATGTTCCTCCCATCGGTGCGCAAGCTGCTCGCCGCGCTCGTCATCGTCCTCGCGCTGCCGGCGTTCGCGGACGACGCCACGACCGGAGGCGGCGTGGTCTACGCCAAGATGCCGGCGCATCCGGCGATGTGGACGGCGCATGGACGCAAAGGTACCGCCTATCTGTTCGGCTCGATCCATGTGCTGCCCGCCAACGTCGACTGGCACACAAAGGAGATCGACGCCGCGATGGCCAGGTCCGACGTGATGGTCTTCGAGCTGGCCTTCGGCGACAAGCTGCAGGGCGAAGTCCAGTCCTACATCCAGACGCGCGGCAAGCTGCCCGAGGGCCAGCACCTGCGCGACATGCTCTCGCCCGAGGCGAAAGGCGAGTTCGACGCCGAGCTCGAGAACCTTTCCATCGCGCCGGCCGCGGTCGACCATTTGCGGCCGTGGCTCGCCTCGCTGATGTTCGACATCGCCGAGATGAAGAAGAAGAACTACAGCTCGGCCGCCGGCGTCGAGATGAGTCTCAAGGACGGCGACGGCGGCGCGGCGCAGAAGCCGGTGATCGGGCTCGAGACCATCGAGCAGCAGATGGCGCTGATCGTGCCGAGCGATCCCAAGGTCGAGCTCGAATCCTTCGAGGCTTCGCTGAAGAGCTCGAAGACGGAAGCCCAGGGCGACGACGTCGGCCCGATGCTCGATGCCTGGATGCACGCCAAGACCGACCGGCTCGATGCGCTGATGGGCAAGGCGTTCAAGAACTATCCGGCCGCGCGCAAGGCGCTGCTCGACGACCGCAACCAGGCCTGGGCCGAAAAGCTCGCAAGCATGCTCGACAACGACGACAAGACCTATTTCGTCACCGTCGGCGCCGCGCATCTCGTGGGCCCGGGCGGCGTGCCGAACCTGCTCAGACGCAGGGGATATAGGGTGAAGGGGCCGTAGAGGAACCTTCCGACTATTCGGGCCTTGCCTGCTTCGCGTGCCTCTGCCAGCTTTCAACCGCGGGACGAGGTGGAATAGATGACCGATAGGCGCGATTTCTTCATCAGTTTCAACAGCGCCGACCTCGCCTATGCCCAAGCGATCGACGCCGCGCTGCGCACCGCGGGGTTCACGACCTACTACCACCCGCGCGACCTCAAGCCCGGCGGCAACATCCCGATGTGGATGGGCGCCGCGCTGGCGAACAGCACGCAGACGCTGGCGCTCTATTCGCCGAACTACGTCGCGGAGAGCGCCGTCTACTCCCAGGCCGAAATTCATGCGGCGTGGTGGCAGGATCCTCTTGGCGCCAGCCGCAAGCTTATCCCGGTAATGCTTGCAGAGACGTCGATGCTGCCGCTGAGCGCGCCCATAAGCTACATCGACGTGAAGGGCCTCGACCCGCAAGCTGCCGCGCAGACAGTCGCAAACGCCTTGCTGCCGTGGCCAGGCAACGCGATCGAAGCGCGAACATATGACGGCAAGCAAATCGATTTCCGCCAGCAGAAAAGCGGCGGCTTCTGGCCCCTGCTCGACGCCATGCGCTTGCGTCCCGGGTCCGGCCACCTCGAAATTCCAAACCTCTTCGAATACGTCTTTCCCACGGCTTCGATCATAGATATCGCACAACAGCAGAAGTTCATCCTCTATGGCGGCTTTACGCCCGCCACAGTGCTCAATCTTTCGGTGCTCGAGATGGAAGCTGCGCAGCTGACGTTCAAGCGCGACAGTGCGCATCACATCGCCGCGTCGATCATCGCGCAACCTGGGGGTTTTTCAGCGTACACCATCCTGGCAAGACCCGGCCAAGGCAAGACCATTGCCCTGGCGCAGATCGTGGCGAGGCTTTGTCGCGAGCCCGGGCTCGTCACGTTCTGGCGCCTCGACCAACACGATCTACCGCCGCTCGACCGTCAAACCGAGCTCGATGCTCTATACGACGCGTTCCGCAAGGCGGGCGCGATGCCGAGAAAAGTAACGTTCGTCATCGACAATATTTCGAACAATGAAGAGGCGGGCTGCCTGTTCCGCTTCTACAGCAAGGCGAAGGCTTTCTCGGATGCGATCGGCGCGAGCGTGTCGATCGTGACCGCGACGATCGATGACGAGGTCACGCTTGCAAGCGCCAGCGAGAACCTCGTCCAGCTCATGCTAACACCCGCGGAAGAAGAGCGGGTATTCCATGCCCTGACCGAGGCTCCGCCGATCGTCGCCTACAAAAGATTCGACACCTATGCCGACATGCTTCTGCGGCATCCGCGTAAGCGCGACTATGAAAATGACGTCCCTAGCTTCATAGAATATGTACTCAAGAATTCCACGCCCGCACCCCAGTTCCGCGAAAGCTGGTTCAGCGACATCCAGCAGGAATCTGATGCGGCGCAGCGCGCCATCGCGTTCCTAGCGGCTTCGCAGATTTTCGGCTTGGCCGTCCCACACCGCCTGACGTCGGCCGCCCTTGCGAACGAGGGCATCCGGGGCGATGCCAACGCGATTGCGCGGCTTTCGCATCGCATAAGCAGGGTCAAAGGCGACTGGCCGGGCTTCGCGCTTACCTCGGGCTACCGCGCGCAGATTGTCCTGCGCAGCCTGGGCAAGCTGGACAAGGACTTCATTCTCGCCACCTTTCGTGAAACCATGCGGAGCTCGATCGAATTCGCGGAGGCGAACACCCAGGCATGGGTCGTTCAAGAAGTCGAATACATAAGGCACATTTTCCAGCGCCTGACGAAAATGCAATTCTACCCTATCCCGGAAGTCAAGAATGAAGACCGGCTGGACATCGCCGACGCGCTCATCGCGGATTTCGGAAGCCGTATCATCGACATTCTCCATCGCGCGGCCGATGAGCGGCTGTACGCGCAGTGGGCCGGCACGCTGTGCATGCTACGGTCGTTCAGAATGCGCGACAAGTCCTTGGCCGTCGAGGTTCGCCGCCTCTGCGAGCGTGCCGTCGGAGACGACGGAGCGCATATCAGGGACCCCAAGACCCTGACCATGGTGTTGCGCGCGGCACGCCAGCTGGCGAAAGTGTACGGGAACGGCGGGGATATATTGAACTTGACGGACAAGATTGTTGCGTTCTCGAACTTCGAGCGCGTTCTGACGGCGCAAGTCGCAGTGAGCTCGCCCGATACCGAGCTGCGCTGCAACGCGCTTCTTCATGCCTATGTGCTTTTCGAGAGGGCGAGATGGGGTAACAAATCTGAGCCTGGGCCGGAAGGGAAGAAACGCATCGGCGCGCTCTATGCACATGCCGACAGGCAATTTCGAGGAAAAGAACTTCATCTCGACGTCGGAAATCTGCTCCAATGGGCCGACGTCGTGCCTGTGGAAACAGAATACAATAGACGGATGAAGGCACAACTATTGAAGTCGGCCGAGATCGAACTCAGGCGCCGGCCCCATCGAGCGGCTTGGGCCAAAGACTTCAACAAGGCCCGCGACAGCTTTGAAAGGACATTCGGCCGCGTCGAATCCGTTCTTGAGCCCAAACCGCCGCAAGCGGCAAGCAACGGAACGTGATGCGATGCCGAATCGGTTGCAGGCGGGGAAGCACTTGAAGATCGGCGTTGCCGAGGTGGGAAGCCGCTCCCTTCGGCTGATGATCGCCGACTTCGACGCCGACGGTTCCTTCAAGGCGCTGCGCACGGACTCGCAGCTTCACAACATCAATATCGACAACATCGGCGATGCGGATCTCGCCGCGCTCGGCATGCAGCTCGATGCCTACCGCGATGAGATCGAAAAGTTCGAATGCGACTCGACGATGGTATATGGCACGGCCTTGTGCCGGCGCATCGCGCAGCGCGGCATGAGCCTGAGGCCCTATTTGAAGGTGTTGAGCCCGGCCGAGGAGGCGACCGCGTCCTGGGCGGCGGGCTTCATGTGCTTGCGCGGGCGGACCGTGGGGCGCCGCATCACCGTGGTCGATCAGGGCGGCGGCAGCACGGAGTTCATTTCCGCCACCTGGTCCGGACAGGGGCTGGACGCTCCGACTCTCGACAGCATCGACTTCGGAGCACAGAAGGCCGTGGACATGTTCCTGTCGTCGAGTGCGAACTATCTACGTGCCTTTCAAGACGCGATGTCGAGCTACGAGGACGTGCTCCGCAAGCACAGGGGCGGCAGTGACCACATCCTTTATGCTCTTGGCAGCGTCGCGACAAAGCTGGCGTGGCTGAAAGTGCGCGAAAACGAAGCGGATTTCTACAAGCCGCATCTGGTCAACGACACCTGCCTGGAGCTCAACCGGATATTTCAAGAACGTGCTCAAATACTGAAGATGTACGAGAAGGACCCGGTCCGGGCACGCAGATATGTGGATTCGCGGTCCGGAAGCGAAGACGAAGCTCCCCGTATCATCGCCGGTTCGGCGTTCCTCATGCTGATCGCCATGAGGCTTGGCTACGACATCATCCGCGTAAGCGGCTACGGCCTACGTCACGGGCTCGCGTTCCTGGAGATGAAGCGGCTCAACCCCGACATGGCCGATCGGGCGCAGAACAAATAAAGACATAAAGATTTCTTTATATCCTCCTTGCCCCGCTCCCGCGGCCCTGCTATATCGCGCGCGCTTTGCTCCATCGAAGGATTCCGCCCATGGCCGCCGCCCCCGATTATGCCGTTGCCGACATCAAGCTCGCCGATTTCGGCCGCAAGGAGATCTCCATCGCCGAGACCGAGATGCCCGGCCTGATGGCCACGCGCGAGGAATACGGCGCGTCGCAACCGCTGAAGGGCGCGCGCATCGCGGGCTCGCTGCACATGACGATCCAGACCGCGGTGTTGATCGAGACCTTGAAGGCCCTGGGCGCCGACGTGCGCTGGGTGTCGTGCAACATCTATTCGACGCAGGATCACGCCGCGGCAGCCATCGCCGCCGGCGGCACGCCGGTCTTCGCGATCAAGGGCGAGAGCCTGAAGGACTATTGGGACTACACCGCCAAGCTCTTCGACTGGCACGGCGGCGGCTATCCCAACATGATCCTGGACGACGGCGGCGACGCCACGATGCTCGTCCATCACGGCCTGCGCGCGGAGAAGGGCGACACGGCCTTCCTCGACAAGCCCGAGAACGAGGAGGAAGAGGTCTTCTACGCGCTGATCAAACGCCTGCTCACCGAGAAGCCCAAGGGCTGGTTCGCCCAGGTCGCGGCCAACATCAAGGGCGTGTCGGAAGAGACGACGACTGGCGTGCACCGCCTCTACATCATGGAGAAGGAGGGCAAGCTCCTCTTCCCCGCGATCAACGTCAACGACAGCGTCACCAAGTCGAAGTTCGACAACCTCTACGGCTGCCGCGAGTCGCTCGTCGACGGCATCCGCCGCGGCACCGACGTGATGATGGCCGGCAAGGTCGCGATGGTCGCGGGCTTCGGCGACGTCGGCAAGGGCTCGGCCGCTTCGCTGCGCCAGGCCGGCTGCCGCGTGCTGGTGAGCGAGATCGATCCGATCTGCGCGCTCCAGGCCGCGATGGAAGGCTACGAGGTCGTGACGATGGAGGACGCCGCTCCCCGCGCCGACATCTTCGTCACCGCCACCGGCAACGTGGATGTCATCACGATCGAGCATATGCGCGCGATGAAGGACCGCGCCATCGTCTGCAACATCGGCCACTTCGACAGCGAGATCCAGGTCGCCGCGCTCAAGAACCTCAAGTGGAACAACATCAAGCCGCAGGTCGACGAGATCGAGTTCGCCGACGGCAAGCGCCTCATCCTTCTCTCCGAAGGGCGCCTGGTGAACCTCGGCAACGCCATGGGCCATCCGAGCTTCGTGATGAGCTCGTCGTTCACGAACCAGACCTTGGCGCAGATCGAGCTGTTCAAGGACCAGGGCAAGTACCAGAAGAAGGTCTATACCCTGCCCAAGGCGCTGGACGAGAAGGTCGCGCGCCTGCATCTCGACAAGATCGGCGTGAAGCTGACCAAGCTCAGCAAGAAGCAGGCGGACTACATCTCGGTGCCCGAGGCCGGCCCGTTCAAGCCGGATCACTACCGCTACTGACGTGCCCGAGCTGGCCGACGGCATCGTCACGATCCCCGGCTTCGCCGATGCGGCGGAATGTGCGCAGCTCATCCGCCATTCCGAACGCATCGGCTACGAGCCGGCGGCGATCCAGAGCGGCGGCGGAGCCGAGCTCGCCCGCTCCATCCGCAACAATGCCCGCGCGATCGAGGACGACCACGCGCGCGCCGCCGCGTTGTGGCACCGCGTGCGCCAGCACGTGCCGCCCTTCCTCGCCGGCCGCCAGGCGATCGGCGTCAACGAGCGCTTCCGCTTCTATCGTTACGACCCGGCGGAGCGGTTCGCGGGCCACGAGGACGCGCCGTTCCGCCGCGACAACGGCGAGCAGAGCCTCATCACCTTCATGATCTATCTGAACGACGGCTTCGAGGGCGGCGCGACCGCGTTCCGCGACGTCGTCGTGGCACCCGAGCGCGGCATGGCCCTGCTGTTCCGCCACGCGCTGTTCCACGAGGGCAGCGCGGTCACCAAGGGCCGCAAATACGTGCTGCGCACCGACGTGATGTTCAATCCGCCAGGCCGTTTGTCGGCGTCGTGATCAGCGCGCGATTCTGAATACCGTGCCGCAGGCGCTGGGGCACTCGAACGAGTAGGCCCTGGTCGAGCCGATCAGATCCCCGCCAACGCCCAAAATAAGCGCGTTGGCGGAAGGATCGTTGTCGTCGGTGAAGTCGTGCAGCACCGTGTACCTGCCGCGCCGCGTCAGCGCATAGGCGACGCCCTGGCCGAACGCGCCGCCACTCGCCGTGCCATAAAGGTTGCCGCGCCGGTCGACGATCACGCCCACATGCGGCACGGCGCCGGTCGCGATCTGGAAAGCATGCAGGTCCGACTTCACGCCGTCCGGAGTCAGCTTGTAGACCAGTCCGCCGCCGTTGCCGGCGCCGACGCCGCCCTGCTCGGTCGCGCCGAACAGGTTGCCCGCCTTGTCCATCGCGACGGCGCCGACGGGAAGCTCGCCCTGGCTGCCCCCAGGAAAGCGATAGAGGATGGTCGTCGTCCCGTCCGGCGCGACCTTGAACACGGTGCCGCAGCCGGGCGTCGCGCAGCAGCCGCGGTCGTTGCAGGCGCTGCTGCCGCCATAGCCGGTGGCGCCGTACAGGTTGCCGTCGCGGTTCAGGATCAGCGATGAGGCCGGGCCGTCGCCGTCGCCATCCCTGGTCGTGCCGCCGAAGGCATGGAGCACGCGCTCGCGTCCGTCGGGCGTGATCTTGTAGACCGTGCCGCGGCCCCAATGCCCGCCGCGCACGGTGGTGCCGTAGAGCTTGCCCTTGCGGTCCAGGATCGGGCTGCCGAGCGGCGCGTCGCCGTCTTCCGCGCCCGCGAAGGCATGCAGCGTCGTAAGGCGGCCGCTAGCGTCGAGCCTGAACACCGTGCCGCGGTCCGGCTTGCTCGTGGTGCCGTAGAGATTTCCGGCGCGGTCGATGGCCAGGCCCGTGAGCGGGTATGCGCCGTCGCTTGCGCCTGTAAAGGAATAGAGCGTCTTGGTGCCGTCGGGCGCGAGCTTGAAGATCGTCCCGCAATCGCAAGCCCCATCGCCGCCCGCGGACGTGGTGCCGTAGAGATTTCCGGCCGCGTCCTGGACAATGCCGGCGACCGCCTCGCCGTCCAGACCGCCGGCGAAGGCATAGAGGGTGTGGAAATCGTCCGCCTGGGCGCCGAAGGAGATCAGAGCGGCGGCGATCGCTCCAAGCCATGATCTGTCCATCGGGACAGGGTGGAGATTGCGCCGCCGTGGTCAAGCTTGTCCACACCGGCAATCCCTAGGCGGTTTCACAACCACTAGGCTTTTTACGATTTGTTAACCACAATCCCTATGCGGACTCACCCAATGTGGGTACCGTATTGATTCCACAGTGATTCGCGGAACATGCGACGGGAATCGGGGGTTGCCAGGAAGGGATTGACGGGGGCGCTGACGCTGGCGGCCGCGACCTTTGCCGCCCTGTCGGCCGCGTCCGTGACCTCGGCATCCGCCGCCGTGCCGGCCGCTTCCGGCCTCCTCCCCGTCCTCGGCGAGCGCGACATGGTGCTGGCGGCGGTGACCGCGGGCGCGGTCGCACTGGCCATCGCCGCGGGCCTGTGGGCCGTGGCCGAGCAGAAGATCAGCTTTCGCCTCAAGCGCGCGCTCAAGCTCGCGGGCGCGCGCACCCGCGCCGCGGTGGGCGAGCGCGACGCGCTGCTCGGCGCCGGCAAGGAGGCGCTGGTGGTGTGGGGCCGCGACGGCTCGGGCCCCTATTCCTACGGCGGCGCCGAGGCGGTGGTGGATTCCTGCCTCGCCGGCCCCGACGCGCTGGCGCTGAGCCGCGCGCTCGACGGCTTGAGCGAGCGCGCCGAATCCTTCGCGCTCTCGGCGCATGACAGGAACGGCCATCCGATCCATTTCCGCGGCCGCGCCGTCGGCGGCATGGCGGCGGTGTGGCTCGAGCCCGAGCGCGCGGTGAAGGGCCAATCGCTCGACTACCGCGCCGTGCTCGACGCGCTGCCGATCCCGGTCTGGGTGCGCGACCGCGCGCTGCAGCTGGTCTGGAACAACACCGCCTTCGCCGACGCCAAGGGCGCGGAGCCGACGCTGGAGCGTTCCGAGCCCGACCTCGCCGCCATGGCGCGCAACAGCCGTCAGGTGCAGGAGACGCGCCGCTTCGCCGTCATCGGCGGCCAGCGCCGCGCGCTCGCCTTCACGCACCAGCCGATGGACGACGGCGCCATCGTGGGCAGTGCCGTCGACGTCACCGAGAATGTCCAGGCCGATGCCAAGCTGCAGCAGCATCTGGACGCGCATTCCGACACGCTCGATCGCCTCGCCACCGCGGTCGCGATCTTCGGCCGCGACCAGAAGCTTTCCTTCTACAACCGCGCCTATGCGCAGCTCTGGGGCCTGTCGGAGACCTGGCTCGACACCCATCCCAGCGACGGCGAGATCCTCGACCGGCTGCGCGAGATGCGAAAGCTGCAGGAGCATCGCGACTATCAGGCCTGGAAGCGCGAGCGGTTGTCGCTCTACGGCGCGGCGCAGGAATACCTGCCCGAGGAGCTGTGGCACGTTCCGGGCGGCAAGACCTTGCGCGTCGTGGCCCAGCCGCACCCCTTCGGCGGGCTGACGTTCCTCTACGAGGACGTGACCGCGCGCATCACGCTCGAGAGCTCCTACAACACGCTGATCAAGGTGCAGTCGGCGACGCTGGACACCTTGAGCGAGGGTGTGGCGGTGTTCGGCCCCGACGGGCGGCTCAAGCTGCACAATGCCTGCTTCGCGCGGCTGTGGGAGCTTGCGCCCAAGGACCTCGCCGGCGAGCCGCATGTACGCGCCATCGCGGCGGCCTGCGTCGAGAAGTTCGGCGATACCGAGGTGTGGGAGGGATTGATCCAGGCCATTGTCTCGGGCTCGGGCGACCGCCGCGACCTGGGCGAGATCGAGCGCAACGACCGCACCATCCTGTCGCTGACCCTGTCGGCGCTGCCCGACGGCGCCATCCTCGTCACCTTCGTCGACGTCACCGACCGCTTCCGCATCGAAAGCGCGCTGCGCGACCGCAACGACGCACTGGAGGCCGCGGACCGCCTCAAGTCCGACTTCATCAAGCACGTCTCCTACGAGCTGCGCACGCCGCTGAACACGATCCTGGGGTTCGGCGAACACCTCGCGAGCGGCATCCCGGGCGAGCTGAACAAGCGGCAGACGGAATATGTCGGCGACATCGTGGCCGGCGCCAATACGCTCAAGCAGCTGATCAGCGACATCCTCGACCTGTCGCTGATCGAATCCGGCGCGCTGCGCCTCGAGCTGACGCGCATCGACATGAAGGCGCTGCTCGAGGACGTCGCCGGGCTCGCCGGCGACATGGCGGCGAAAGCGGGGCTCGCGCTCGTCGTCGAGGCGCAACCGGGCGAGTTCCGCGCCGACGACCGGCGGCTGCGCCAGGTCGTGTTCAACCTGCTCTCCAATGCCTGCAAGTTCACGCCCAGCGGCGGCACGATCACGCTGTCCGGCCGCATCGAGGGCGAGGACGTGCAGATCGCCGTCGCCGATACCGGCCCCGGCATCGCGCCCGAGGTGAAGGCAAACGTCTTCGAGCGCTTCGCCGCCAAGGCGCGCTCGGGCCAGCGCGCCGGCGCCGGGCTGGGGCTGGCGCTCGTGAACCGCTTCGTCGAGCTGCATGACGGCTGGGTCGAGATCGAGTCGGACAATGGAACGATCGTGCGCTGCCATCTGCCCCGGCGCCTTCAGGACGCGGATCGCAAACTGGCCTGATTTTTCCAGCCACACGCCGCCCGCATGGCGGGGCTCCGGACGCGCAATGCGGTAAAACTAGTGGACGGCACCTATCTTCCCTGGCAGCAGCCAGGAGGAACCCCAATGCATCTTGCCCCGCGTCTTGCCATCCGTCTCGCATCCGCCGTCGCCACCGCCGCCATGTTCGCGGGCCCCGCGCTCGCCACCGAGAATATCTCGGTCGGGCATTTCACCCAGGTCGAGCTGCGCGGCGGCGGCCATGTCGTCGTCAAGCACGGCGCCACCCAGAGCGTCACCCTCGTCAAAGGCAGCACGCAATACACCAGCTTCAAAATCCGCGAGGGCCGCAAGCTGGTGATTGATGCCTGCAACGACCATTGCCCCAACAGCTACGACCTCGAGATCGAGATCGTGTCGCCCGACCTCGATGCCGCGGCCATCGACGGCGGCGGCGAGATCGTGGCGCAGGGCAGCTTCCCCGGCCGCGACCGTCTCGCGCTCGCCGTCAACGGCGGCGGCGACATCGACATGCGCCCGATCAAGGCGGCCGAGGTCGACGCCGCGGTGAACGGCGGCGGCGACATCCACCTGACAGCGACGCGCGCGCTCAATGCCGCGGTCTCGGGCGGCGGCGACATCAGCTATCGCGGCAACCCGCAGGTCAATGAGGCCGTGCAGGGCGGCGGCGACGTGCAGCGCGAGGGGAGCTGATCTATCAGACAGCCACGCCGACGGTTGCCACTGCCGAGTAGCCGTCGGCCACGCTGCCCTTCATCTTGGGCGTCATCGCGGCGAGCTGCGCGGGCGTGTCGTCGCCGAAGACGCTGTCCTGCTGCAGCGAGATGTTCTTGAAGTTCGCGATCGACGACTGATATCCGCGGGCGTTGTCGTAGACCTCGTTGCACGCGTCCGCCGGAAGCGCGAGCTGCGTGGTCAGGATCGCGTTGCGGCCGGTGGTTGCCGCCGCCAGGCTCGAGAAGATCTCCAGGTGGATGTGCGGATAGCGCCCGGGATAACAGGCCGGGAAGATCGTCGTGAAGGTCAGGTGCCCCTTCTCGTCGGTCACCTGCACGCCACGCAGGTAGCTCTCGCCGGGAAGCGTGTAGAGCGAATACTTCGCATCGCGGTCGCATTGCCAGGCATAGACCGCATAGCCCGCCAGCGGCGCGCAGGCATCCTTCGAATTGACGAGCTTGAGCTTCAGCTTGACGGGCACGCCCTTCGCCTTGGTGGTCGTCGACAGGAAGCTGTAGCGGATGTCGCGGCGCACCACGCCCGATTGGGTGAGCACGTCCGAGGTCTCGCCGCCCGCATGGTTGGTGCCGTCCGCCGGATAGGGCCCGGCGGTCTCCGGCGCGTCGGCGACGCAGGTCCCCGCGGCGAGCAGCTGACCGGGCCGCAGCAGCAGCTCTCCGGCGCCCGCACCGAACAGCCCCAACGCACGGCGCCGAGCGATGAGAGAAAGGTCGCGCTTCAATCCGCCGAAATCGTCATGCATGGGACACCTCCTAAACCGTGATCAGCGCGCAGATGCAGGCCGCGAGCAACACGCCTGCGACGATGATCAGCGTATTCAAGACGGGAAGAATCTCAACGACGGAGTGACCGTCGCGCAGGAACAGGTTTTGGACTGGCGGCAGATACTTCACCGCTATGACGAAGGCGAAGAGCGACAGCGGCGCGAGCGTGGCGCAGAGCGCGAGGAAATGGTTGTAGTCCGACCATCCGCCGTTCATCAGCGGGATCAGCATCGGGAAGACCAGCGCGTTCCAGCCCGCATAGGCTGCGGCCACAGCGGTCCATCTGACGGGCCGATCCGCCACCGTCAATGCTGGCTCTTCGGCGTCCTGACCACCAGCCCGTCGAGCTCGGGCGTCACCTTGATCTGGCACGAGAGCCGCGAGTTGGGCTCGAGCTCCTGGGCGAAGTCGAGCATGGTCTCTTCCATGTCGGACTTGGGATCGAGCTTGCCGAGCCAAGCCTGGTCGACATAGACGTGGCAGGTCGCGCAGGCGCAGGCCCCGCCGCAATCGGCGTCGATGCCGGGGATGAGGTTCTTGACCGCGCCTTCCATGACGCTCCAGCCGGTCGGCACCTCAACCTCGTGCTCTTTGCCGTTGTGCTCGACGTATTTGATCTTCGGCATGGATGCTCCCGGTTCGGTCAGACGATTGTTTTCATAGGGATGGCGGTGTCCGCAAGACGCTCCGGCGGCACGCTTGCGCCGTCCGCAATCAGCTTGCGGCCGACGAGATATTCGGGCGCGGCGTTGACGGCTTCGACCGCCGCGACCTTGCCTGCGCGAATGTGGAAGACCGCGAACTTGCGGCTCGCCGGATCGCCGCGCAGCACGATGGCGTCGTCCGGCTTGGCGAGGCCCGCGATCTGCAGCTTGAGGTCGTACTGATCCGACCAGAACCACGGCACCTCGGCGTAATCCTTCGGCTTGCCCGCCATGGCGAGCGCCGCATGCTTGGCCTGGTCGATGGCGTTCTGCACGCTCTCCAGCCGCACCAGGTCGCCGTGGCGGTCGTGATGGCGGGTGCAGTCGCCGGCGGCGAAAATGACGGGATCGGACGTGACGCAGTTCCTGTCGACGCGGATGCCGTCGCTGCAGTCGAGCCCGGCCTCGATGGCGATCTCGCAATTGGGCACTACGCCGATGCCGACCAGCGCGATGTCGGCCGCGAAGACCTTCCCGCCCGCGCGCACGCCGGTCAGCCGTGCCTCGCCTTCGAAAGCCTCGACCGCAGTGTTGAAATGGATCTCGACGCCGGCCTCGCGATGCGCCTGCTCGTAGAAGGCGGAGACGGGCTTGGACACCGCCCGCGCCATCACGCGGTCGAGCGCCTCGAGGACCACGACCTTCAGATCGTATTTGCGCGCCACCGCGGCGACCTCGAGCCCGATATAGCCGCCGCCCACCACCGCCAGCGTCTTGGCGGATTGGAAGGCAGGACGCAGCGCATCGACGTCGGCGATGGAGCGCAGGTAATGGATACCCGGCAGGTCGGCGCCGGGCACCTTGATCTTGCGCACGCGCGTGCCGGTCGCGAGCAGCAGCTTGTCGTAGGACAGCACCCGCCCGTCGGCGCAGATCACCTGCCGCGCGCCGCGGTTGATCGACACCACCGGCACGTCGAAGATCGTCTCGCACCTGGCGTCGGCATAGAAGGCGTCGGGCTTCAGAAACAGCCGGTCGCGCTCCATCGTGCCCATCAGATAGGTCTTGGACAGCGGCGGCCGTTGATAGGGCGCGAAGGGCTCGTCGCCGACCATGACGATGGAGCCTTCGAAGCCCTCGGCGCGCAGGGTCGCCACGGCCTGGCAACCGGCCTGCCCCGCGCCCACGATGACGATCCGCTCCAGCATGGCTTCGGGGATTACACGCACCGGCGCCCCAGCGCAAACGGCGCGTTGAGGGCGGGCGGCCGAGCCGCTACAAGATCGGCAATGATGAAGGATTCTCAAGGTTTTGAACGGGAGGTCGCGCTGGCTGACGGGGCGGAAACCGAGGCCCTGGGCGCGGCGATCGCGCGCGGCCTGGCCGTGGGCGACGCGGTGGCGCTGGAAGGCGACCTGGGCGCCGGCAAGACCACCTTGGCCCGCGCCATCCTGCATGCGCTGGGCGTCGCCGAAGAGGTGCCGAGCCCGACCTTCACCCTGGTCCAGCAATACGACACGCCCACGCTCACCGTGCGGCACTTCGATCTCTATCGCGTGGCGAGCGAAGCCGAGATCGCCGAGCTCGGCCTCGACGACGCGTTGGACGAAGGCGCGGCGCTGATCGAATGGCCGGAGCGCGCCGGCGCGCACCTGCCCGCGGACGCGCTGCACGTGGCGCTGACCATCACCGCAGCGACCGCGCGCCGCGCGAAGCTGTCGGGCCCCAAGAAGTGGGCGGCACATGTCTGAGCGCGAATTTGAACGCAACCGGCAACGCCGCGAATTCGTCGACGCAAGCGGCTGGCGCGGGGGCGAGATCGTGCCGCGCCCCGGCGACGCCTCCACGCGCTCCTATGCGCGGGTGCATCTGAACGGCAGGACCGCGATGCTGATGGACCAGCCGCAGTCGGCCGAGGCGCCGGCGGCGCCCGCCGACGCGACGCCGGCGGAGCGTCACGCGCTGGGCTACAACGCGGTGGCGCGGCTGGCCGGCGCCGATTGCGGGCGCTTCATCGCGGTGTCGAACTACCTGCGCGGGCTCGGCCTCTCGGCGCCGGAGATCTATGCCGCCGACTGCGGGCGCGGCCTTGTGCTGATCGAAGACCTGGGCGACGACCTTTATGCCGAGGTCTTGCGTGCGGGCGGCGACGAGCGCGAGCTCTATGAAGCCGCCGCCGAGGTGCTGGCGCGCCTGCATGACGGTGGCGCGCCGGACGCGATGGGCGACCGTCCGCTTTATGCCTATGACGAGACCGCGCTGCTGGCCGAGATCGAACTGATGACGCAGTGGTTCCTGCCGCTGGCGCTCAAGCGCGAGACGCGGCCGGACGAAGTCGACGAGCATCGCGCGCTGTGGCGCGAGGCCATCGCCCGGGCGCGCGACGCGGCGCCGGTCTTCGTGCACCGCGACTATCATGCTCAGAACCTGATCTGGCTGCCCAAGCGCGACGGCGTCGCCCGCGTCGGCCTGATCGACTTCCAGGACGCCGTGGCGGGGGCGCGCTCCTACGACCTGATCTCGCTGATCGAGGATGCGCGCCGCGACGTGGCGCCGGAGATCGCCGAAGCCACCACCCGTCACTACCTCGACGCCGCCGGCCGCGACGAGGACGCCTACCGCGCCCAGATGGCGGTCATGGCGGCGCAGCGCAATGCCAAGATCGCGGGCATCTTCGCGCGGCTTCACAAACGTGACGGCAAGCCGCGCTATCTGAGCTACCTGCCCCGCGTCTGGGGCTATTTGAACCGCGACCTCGACCATCCGGCGTTGGCGCGGCTCAAATCGTGGTATGACAGGACGATCCCGCGCGAGGCTCGCGGGGCAATCGATGGAGCGACGGCTTGACTACGATCACGCGTGCGATGGTGATGGCGGCGGGCCTGGGCACGCGCATGCGGCCCTTGACCGACGACAGGCCGAAGCCGCTGGTCGAGGTGCGCGGCAAGGCGCTGATCGACCACGCCATCGACCGCCTCGTCGCGGCCGGCGTGACGATGATCGTCGTCAACGCGCATTACAAGGCCGACATGCTCAAAGCGCATCTCGCCAGGCGCAAGGACGTCGATATCCGCATCTCCGAAGAGAACGACGAGATCCTGGGCACCGGCGGCGGCATCCTCAAAGCCTTGCCCAACTTCGAAGGCGAGCCGTTCTTCGTGCACAATTCGGACTCGCTGTGGGTCGAGGGGCTGGGCCGCGCACTGGAGCGCATGAAGGAGCGCTGGGACGGCGAGCGGATGGACGCGCTGCTGCTCATGGCCTCGATGGTGACGGCGCTGGGCTTCGAGGGCACCGGCGACTTCAACATGGACTCGGACGGCCATTTGAGCCGCGTCGCGGCGCGGCGCGTCTCGCCCTTCGCCTATCCGGGCGTGCAGATCGTCCATCCGCGCATCTTCGACGCCGCGCCCGGCGCCTCGTTCTCGATGAACAAGCTGTGGGACGTGGCGATCGAGAAGGGGCGGCTCTACGGCATCCGCCTCGACGGCGTGTGGATGCATGTCGGCACGCCCGAGGCCGTGCGCGACGCCGACGACTACCTGAGCGACCTTGTCGCCTGAGCGCCGCCCGAACGTCGTCACCATCGCGGCAAGCCTGCCTTTCGCCGAAACGCTGGCGCGAGGCATGATCGCCGAGCTGGGCGCCGAGCGCGATCCGCTGGCGCTGGCGGCCGCCACCATCTACCTGCCGACGCGGCGCGCGGCACGCACCTTCGCCGACGGCTTCGCGCGCGTCCTGGGCGGGGCTGCGCTGCTGCCCGATTTCAAGCCGCTGGGCGACGTCGACGAGGACGAGCTGCTGTTCGGCGACGACGACCTCGACGCCAAGCCCGCCATCGCGCCGATGCGGCGGCGCCTGTTGCTCGCGACGCTGGTGCGCCGCTGGGACGAAGCGCGGCGGCTCGGAACCTTGGGCTTCGCACAGGCCGCGTCGCTCGCCGGCGGGCTGGCTCGGCTGATGGACGAGTTCGCGACGCAAGGCTGCAAGCTCGAAACGCTCGAAACGCTCGCGCCCAAAGCCCTCGCCGCGCATTGGGACGACGTGCTCGGCCTGCTCGAGGTGCTGCGCGTCGCATGGCCGGAGCTTCTGGAAAAGGAAGGCGCGGTCGATCCTGCCGCGCGGCGCAACGCGCTGTTGCGCACGCTGGCCAAGCGCCTCGAAGCCCATCCGCCGGACGGCCCGGTCATTGCGGCGGGCTCGACGGGCAGCATCCCCGCGACCGGCGAGCTGCTCAAGGTCATCGCGCGGCTGCCGCGTGGCATGGTCGTGTTGCCCGGCCTCGACAAGGCGCTGGACGAGAAAAGCTGGGACGATCTCGACGAAGGTCATCCGCAATACGGCATGAAGCAGCTGCTGGGGCGCATCGGTGCGGCGCGCGCCGCGGTGCGCGACTGGGACGGCGAGCCGATGCTGGCGCGCGAGCAGCTGCTGCGCGAGACCTTGCGTCCCGCGCCGACCACCGACGCCTGGCGCGCGCTGGCAGAGCACGGCGGCGGCGAGATTTCCGAAGGGCTGAACGGACTTTCGCTCGTCCACGCTGCCGATCCGGCCGAGGAAGCCGCGGTGATCGCGCTCGCGCTGCGCGAGGCGCTGGAGACCGCCGACAAGACCGCGGCGTTGATCACGCCCGACCGCGGGCTGGCGCGTCGCGTCGCGTCCGAGTTGGAGCGCTGGCAGATCGCCATCGACGATTCTGCCGGGCGGCCATTGTCGCACACCCCGCCCGGCACGTTCCTCTCGCTGCTTGCCGAGGCCGCCGATGCGCGCTTCGCGCCGGCACCGCTGCTGGCGCTGCTCAAGCATCCGCTGGCGACGATGGGCGACGCGGCGGCGTTCCGTTCCGATGCGCGCGCGCTCGACATCGCGTTGCGCGGGCCCAGGCCCGATGCGGGCCTCGACGGCATCGTGGCGAAGGCGCCGTGGTTCGAGCAAATCGCGTGCGTGCTGCGGCCGCTGGAAGAGACGCTCGCTGCGTCCGCCATCGATATCGCACGGACGCTCGCGCTGCATCTCGAAGCCGCCGAGACCTTGGCGCCAGAGCTGTGGCGCGGCGAGGCAGGCAATACCGCGCACGGCTTCGTGCAAGAGCTGGCGCGCGACGCGGCCGCGCTTCCATCCGTCGAGGCCAGCGCCTATGCGCCCCTGTTCCGCGAGATGATGGGCGCGGTCGCGGTGCGTCCGCCGTTCGGCAAGCATCCCAGGCTTGCGATCCTGGGCCCCCAGGAAGCGCGCCTGCTGCATTTCGACCTGGTGATCCTGGGCAGCCTCAACGAAGGCAGCTGGCCCGGCGGAGCCGCCGCCGACCCCTGGTTCTCGCGCCCGATGCGCAAGGCCATCGGCCTGGAAGCGCCGGAGCGCGCCATCGGCCTTAGCGCCCACGACTTCGCAACCTTGGCCTCGGGGCACGAAGTGCTGCTGACGCGGGCGATGAAGGCGGACGGCGCGCCGACCATCGCCTCGCGCTGGCTGCAAAGGCTGATGCAGCTGACCGGCGGCCTGGGCCTCGGCCACAAGCTCGACGCGCCGACGGATTACATCGCGCTGCACAAGGCGTGGGAGGAGCCGGTGCCCGCGCCGCGCATCGCGCGCCCTGCCCCCACGCCGCCCGTCGCCGCACGTCCGCGCAGCCTGACCGTCACCGAGATCGAGACCTGGCTGCGCGATCCTTACGCGATCTATGCCAAGCACGTGCTGGGCTTGAGGCCGCTCGATCCGCTCGATGCCGAGATCGGGCCGCTCGAGCGCGGCAGCGTGGTGCACAAGGCGCTGGAGAATTTCATCCGCGAATTCCCGCAACTGATCCCACCCGGCGCGGAGCTGCGGCTGGTCGAGATCGCCGACGAATTGTTCGCCGGCCTGCCGAGCGCGACCTTGGCCTTGTGGCGGCCGCGCTTCCTGAATGCCGCGCGCTGGTTCGTGACCAAGGAGCGTGAGCGCCGCGCCGGCATTGCACGCGCGCATCTGGAGATCGGCGGCCAGCTGGCGTTTGCGTCTTCCGGCGGCACTTTCACGTTGCGCGGCCGCGCCGACCGCATCGACGAACTGCGTGACGGGACCGCGGCGATCCTCGACTACAAGACCGGCGCGCCGCCCTCCGACAAACAGGTCAAGGAGCTGCTCACCCCGCAGCTGCCGCTGGAAGCGGCGATGCTGGAGGCCGGCGGCTTCGAAGGCGTGGCGCCGCGCGAGGCCTCGCAGCTCGTCTATATCCGCTTCGCCGGCGGCGCCAAGCCCGGCGAGCTTCGCCAGGTGAAGGTGGACGCGCATGCGCTCGCGGCCGAGGCGAAAGCGCGGCTGGCGCAGCGCATCGCGCTCTTCGACGATGCGAGCACGCCCTATCATTCGCGCGTGCAGCCCTATCGCGCCGACCTAGCGGGCGACTACGATCACCTGGCGCGCGTGCGCGAATGGTCGCTCGGCGGCTGGAACGAGGCGGACGAATGAGCGACCCGTCCGTGCGCAATCCGCCATCGCAAATCCACGACCCGTCTCTTCGCGCGGCCGACCCGGACCGCTCTGCCTGGGTGGCGGCCAATGCCGGCGCAGGCAAGACGCACACCTTGGCCAATCGGGTGACTCGGCTGTTGTTCGCCGAGGCGAGGCCCGAGCGCATCCTCTGCCTCACCTATACGAAGGCCGCGGCGGCCGAGATGCAGGACCGGCTGTTCCGGCAGCTCGGCCAATGGGCGATGCTTCCCGATACCGAGCTCAAGCAGAAGATCGCCGAGGTCGGAGCGACCGCCAGCACGTCAAGCGACCTTGCCCAGGCGCGGCGCCTGTTCGCGCAGGCGCTAGAGACGCCGGGCGGCTTGAAGATCCAGACAATCCACGCCTTCTGCCAGAACCTGCTGGCGCGCTTTCCCATCGAGGCGGGCGTGCCGCCGTCGTTCCGGGTGCTCGACGACCGCACCGCGCGCGACCTTTTGGCCGAAGCGCGTGCGCGCGTGCTGGAGCGCGCCGGCACCGGCGACGCGGCGCTGGCGGCAGCAGTCGCCCATCTCGTCACCCAGACCAGCGAAGGCCGCATGCAGCAGTTGCTCGACGCCGCGCTGAGCACCGACCGGCGCAAGCTCGACCGCTTCTTCGGCCACGCGGATGCGTTGACCGGGCGGCTGCGCGTGGCGCATGGCGCGGCGGCCACCGACACGCCGCGCGGCGTCGCCGAACGCTTCGTCGTGCTTGCCGAGACGATGCCGCTCGCCGAGATCGCGGCCTGGCTCGCCACGGGAAGCAAGACCGACATCGAGCGCGGACAGGAGCTCGCCGACGCTCTCGCCGCGAGCGATGCGCTTTCGCGGTTCGCGCTGTTCCGCGACGTCGTGCTGACCCAGAGCGGCGAGCGTCGCGCGCGCCTTGCCACCGCCGCGCTGGCCAAGGCGCGGCCCGACCTGCTCGCCGCGCTCGAAGGTTTCTGCAGCGAGTTCCTCTCCGCCGAGCAATGCCATCGCGCCGCGCAGGCCGCAGCCCTGGCCGAAGCGATGCTCATCGTCGCCGACGCGGTGCGCGACATCTATGCCAGCATGAAGCGCGCGCGCGGCGTGCTCGACTACGACGACCTCATCGCCGAGACGCTGAAGCTGCTGGAACGCGGCGACGCGGCGCAGTGGGTGCTGTTCAAGCTCGACGGCGGGCTCGATCACATATTGATCGACGAAGCGCAGGACACCAGCCCCGAGCAATGGGCCATCGTGCGCAAGCTGACCGAGGAGTTCTTCGCCGGCGCCGGAAGCCACGAAGGCACGCGCACCGTCTTCGCGGTCGGCGACGAGAAGCAATCGATCTTCAGCTTCCAGGGCGCGGAGCCGAAGCAGTTCGACGTCAACCGCGTCTATTTCAAGGCCCGCGCGGACGCTGCGCGTCACGACTTCGCCGACGAGCGGCTGCAAACCTCGCGGCGCTCGGCGCCCGAGATATTGCGCTTCGTCGATGAGGTCTTCTCCACGCCCGAGGCCAGCGCCGGTCTGACCTCGCAGAACGAGCCTATCCATCACACGCCGCTGCGCGAGTCCGCAAAGGGCCGCGTCGAGGTGTGGCCGCCGATCAAACCGTCCGAAGCGCCCGAGCCGGACGTCTGGCGTCCCGTCGACGTGGAGTCGCGCACCAGCCCCGTGGTGCGGCTCGCGACCAAGATCGCCGACAAGATCAAGCGCTGGACCGACGGCAGCACGCGCCTTCCCGGCCGCGACGAGGCCATCGCGCCGGGCGACATCATGATCCTGCTGCCGCGGCGCGAGCCCTTCGGCAGCGAGGTGATCCGCCGCCTGAAGGAACGCGGCATCGCGGTGGCGGGCGCCGACCGCATCCGCTTGACCGAGCAGATCGCGGTGATGGACCTGATCGCGCTCGGCCGCTTCGTGCTGCTGCCGGAGGACGACCTGAATCTCGCGGCGCTCCTGCGCTCGCCGATGATCGGCATGAGCGAGGAGGAGTTGTTCGAGCTCGCGCATGGCCGCGAAGGCCGGCTGTGGAGCGCGCTCACGCGCCAAGGCGGCGCGAGCCACGACTTTCTGGCCGATATGCGCGGGCGCGCGGACTATATGCCGCCGTTCGAGTTCTACGCCCATGCGCTGGGCCCGCGCGGCATGCGCATGAAGCTGCTGGCGCGGCTCGGCCACGAGGCGGGTGACGCGATCGACGAGTTCCTGTCGCACGCGCTGGCGCATGAGAGCCAGAACACGCCGTCGCTGGAAGGTTTCCTGCATTGGGTCGAGCGCGGCGGCGCCGAGGTCAAGCGCGACATGGAGCGCGGCCGCAACGAGGTGCGCGTGATGACCGTGCACGGCGCCAAGGGGCTTGAGGCCGAGATCGTCATCCTGGCCGATACCACCACCCTGCCCGAGCCGCCGGGCAAGAAGGGCCATCTGCTCTATAGCGGCGACGCCGCGCTGTTCCCCGTCGCCGACGACATCGCGCCCGATGCCGTCAAGCGCGCCAAGACCGAGGCATCCGAAGAGACGCTGAAGGAGCATCGCCGCCTGCTCTATGTCGCGCTCACCCGCGCCAAAGACCGGCTCTATGTCGCGGGGTTCGAGAACAAGCGCGGCACCAGGGAAGGCTCGTGGTACGCGCTCTGCGCCCGCGCCGCCCAGGCCGTCGGCACGCAGGTCGAGCGCGACGGCGAGACGGTGCGCGTGCTGGGCGATTTGACAGACGAAGCGGCCGAGCCGCGCCTGCCGTTCGAGGCGCCGCCGCTGACCTTGAAGCCGTGGCTCGACCGTCCGGTGGCCAAGGAGCGCGCAGACCCGCGCATGATCCAACCCTCCGAAGCCAGCGGCGAGGACGAGCCCGCGCCGTCGAGGCGTCCCGCGACGCGCTTCCGCCGCGGCCAGCTGGTGCACACGCTGCTGGCACGTCTGCCCGAGATTCCGGAGGAGAAACGCGAGGCCATGGCGTTGCGCTTTCTGAAGGCGCGCGGCGTGGAGGACGGCGAGCAGCTCGCCCGCGAGACGCTCCGTGTACTGAACGATCCGCGCTTTGCGGCGGCCTTTGCGCGCGGAAGCCGCGCCGAGGTCGGCCTGACCGCCAAGCTTCCCGAGCTCGGCCCCACGGCCCGGGTCAACGGCCGCATCGACCGGCTGGCAATCACAGAAAACGAGGTGTTGATCGTCGACTACAAGACCAACCGCCCGCCGCCGGCCAGCGAGGCCGAGCTGGCGCGTCTCTATAAAACGCAAATGGCGCTCTACCGCGCCGCGGCGGCCAAGGTTTTCAAAGGAAAACGAATCGCCTGCGCCCTGGTCTGGACCGAGGGGCCGAGCCTGATGCCGCTCTCGGACGGCCTTCTGGACGCCGAAATGTCCCGGATCGCGGCGCGGATTTCTTCCGAAAGCGGCGAAGATTGATTTCGTGCCCGTGCGTTCCTAGATTCAGGTCCAGCAGCAACCGAAGGATACGCCATGCAGCCGATCAAGGTCTCCGATGCCTCTTTCCAGAACGACGTCCTCAACGCCAAGGGTCCGGTGGTGGTGGATTTCTGGGCGGAATGGTGCGGCCCCTGCAAGATGATCGCGCCGGCGCTGGACGAGCTGTCGGCCGAGATGAACGGCCGCGTGACCATCGCCAAGATCAACATCGACGAGAACCCGCACGTGCCGCAGAAATACGGCGTGCGCGGCATCCCCACCATGATGATCTTCCAGGGCGGCCAGGTCGCGGCCACCAAGGTGGGCGCGCTGCCCAAGTCGAAGATCAAGGAGTGGATCGAGAGCTCGATCGACGTCCCCGCGGTCTCGTCCGGCCGCGGCTGAGAACCTCCGGTCGCCTCAGGCGATTCGCTTTCCGGTCAAAAAGTCAGGATTCCGCCTTCAGTTGTGCTAGCCTCCAAGCGGCTGTTCTCGGGGGCTCGCATGAAGATCACGCTCGTCATCGCCGGATTCGCGCTCGCCAGTCTGATCGGCTGCTCGCAGCAGCAGACGACGACCAACAAGCCGCAGGAACCGCCCAAGCCGCCGGAGAAATGGCAGGGCTGGACCAAGCAGGAGCAGAGCTGGTGGTACAGCACCACCCAGGGCTCGCGCCTGCTTCCCGAATCCTGGGCCAAGGCGCTGGAGAAGAAGGGCTCGACCGACAAGGTCTTCGGCGACGACAACCTCAAGAGCCTCAACTACATCACCGAGCACAATACAAGCGGCTGGCCGATCGGCTTCGTCGTCGACACGCAATCCGACCAGAGCCGCCTATCGGGCGCCAAGCTGACCTATCCGACGATGGCGGCGAACGGCGACCTCGAGAAGCCGTGGTTCGGGCTCAACTGCTCGGCCTGCCACACCAACGACATGACCTATCAGGGCCACACGATGCGCCTGGACGGCGCGCCGACGCTCGGCGACTTCCAGACCATGCTGGAAGAGATGCTCGATGGGCTGAAGGAGACGAGCACCGACGGCGCCAAGTTCGACCGCTTCGCCACCGCCGTCCTGGGCGGCTCGGCCACCGACGCGCAAAAAACGACGCTGCGCCGGGAACTGGGCGAGCTCATCGCCTGGGAAGCCAACCTCGCCGCCAAGAACGACACGCCGCTGCGCTACGGCCATGGCCGCCTCGACGCGCAGGGCCACATCCTCAACAAGATCGAGATGCTGGCGGTGCTGGCCAAGCCCACGGCCGAGGTCGGCAAGCAGGTGGCGATCGCGACGCCGTCCGACGCGCCGGCGTCCTATCCCTTCATCTGGGACGCGCCGATCGAAGACGTCGTCCAGTACAACGGCATCGTCGCCAACAGCCCCGAATACACGATCCGCGGCAACGTCACGAATATCGGGGCGCTGGGGCGCAACATCGGCGAGGTGATCGGCGTCTTCGGTCAGGTCGACACCAAGACCCCGACCTTGATCCAGGGCTACAACTCCACCGTCCAGATCAGCAATCTGATCGACCTGGAGCGCAGGCTGATCACGCTGGATCCGCCGAAATGGCCGGATTGGCTGGGCAAGCTCGACGACGCCAAGCTCGCGCTCGGCAAGACGATCTATGAAGGCGGCACGGATTCCGCGACGGGCCGCAACTATCACGACATGGCGCTCGGCAACTGCGCCTCCTGCCACGAGAACCAGAAGGACGTGAAGAACACCGAGGGCAAGTACACGTCGATCACCGTGTCGTTCCAGCCGCTGCAGGAAGGCCAGACCGATATCTGGCTCGCCTGCAACACCTATCGCTTCCAGTCGGATTCCGGCTGGCTCGACGGGCGGCGCGTGCTGCCGCTGTCGTCCGAACGGTTCGGCGCCACCAATGTCAGCGTCGCCAAGATGCTCAAGCACACCGTGGTCGAGGCGATCGCCGGCGACGCGGGCGACCTCGCCGCGAAGGCGTGGCACGACCTTGTCGGGCAGAGATACAAATCCAACCTGCTGCGCGCGCCGCCGCCTTCTCGCGTCGTCTATCTGCCCGGCCTCAAGGACACGGTGGCCAACCGCGCCAAGCAGAACCAGGCGAAGGAGTGCCTGACGCAGAACGCTGCGGCGGACAGCTTCAACCTGCACTACAAGGCGCGTCCGCTCGACGGAATCTGGGCGACGGCGCCCTATCTGCACAACGGCTCGGTGCCCACGCTCTACGATCTGCTGCTGCCGGCGACCGTCATGAACGAGAGCGACAAGCCGCCGCCGGCGCCGGTTCAGTGCGACCGCGACGGCGCCGACAAGGCGTGTACGCGGCCCGACGACTTCTCCGTCGGCAGCCGCGAATACGATCCCAGGCTCGCGGGCTTCGTCTCGACGCCCAACCTGCCCGGCACTTCGGAATTCCACGTCTATCAGGCGGACGGCGAGCCGGTTCTCGGCAACTACAACAACGGCCACTATTACGGCGTCGCCCTCGACGACAAGGAGCGCTGGGCTCTGGTAGAGTATCTGAAGAGCCTGTAAGCGGGGCCAAGAAGGGATGAGCATGATCAGGACGGCGTTGAGCGCCATCGCGGGCGTGATCGCGTGGATGGTGGTCGCCACGATCCTGAATTTCGGGCTTCGCTATTTCATGCCCGGATATCACGAAGCAGAGCCGTCGATGAGCTTCACCGTGCCGATGATGGCGGCGCGGCTGATCGAGAGCACCGTCGCGTTGACCGTGGCGGCCGTCGTCACCGCGCGGCTGGCGAAAGGCGCGTCGGCGGCGCCATGGGTCCTGGCTGTCGTCCTGCTCGCGATCTTCATCCCGATACACTACGGCCTGTGGCCGAAATTCCCCGTCTGGTATCACCTGACGTTCCTGAGCTCGCTGGCGATCGTGCCGGTGATCGTGGGCCGCATGGCGCGGTAGCATGGATTAAAAGCAATCCTTCAGTCGTTCCGACGCATTGCCTTTGCCTAAATGTTGAGTTGAACTCAACCAAGCCGCGTGTGGGTGCGGCCCATCTCAAAAAAAGCGTGGGGAACGACATGATCAAGAAACTGGCTCTCGCGGCCTCCTTGGCCGTTTGCGGCTCCGCCGCGCAAGCCGACACCTTCAACGTCGCCATCGACGGCCACTGCAACACCTTTCAGATCAACGTGACCGGCCTGCTCGTCGCCGGAACGCGCGGCGGCTGCGGTCCCGCGGGCGTTCTGGGCGGCTCGGTCGCGCGCGTCGACCACAAGCGCGGCGTCGTCGCCAGCGAGACGATCGAAGGCATCGTCGTGACATGGTACTTCACCACGCCCGTCGACGGCAGCGGCAAGGTCTACGTCACGGGATCCAACGGCAGCACAAACGCCGTGCTCGGCGCGGGCACCTATCACCTGGTGCGGCGCCACGCGAAGCAGCCCGGCGGAGATATGCTGGCGGGCCTCAAGAACCGTTAGCTGTTCCTGCTCAGGATCGTTCCTGCCAGATAGAGCGAGCCGCAGATGAGAATCCGCGGCGGCGGCTCTTTCGGATGCGCGCGCGCCCAGGCGGAGATCTGCAGCATCGCGTCCTCGACGTCCTCGGCCGGAGCTGCGTCGAGACCGGCCGCGCGCGCGCGGTCGTAAAGCTCGCCGGCGCCGAAGCTCATCGTCTCGCCCGGAATGTCGACGGTGGCAACGTGGCGCGCCAGCCCCCGGAACTGGGCGAAGAAGCCGAGCGCGTCCTTGGTGCGCAGCATGCCGCTGATCAGATAGAGCGCGCGCTCGCCGCGCTCTTCCAGGTCGGCGATGGCGGTCGCGACGGCGGCGGCGCAATGCGGATTGTGCCCGCCGTCGAGCCAGACCTCCGCGCCTTCCGGCCCCGCCTCGATTAGCGGTCCGCGCGTGAGGCGCTGCAGCCGCGCCGGCCATTCGACGCTGCGCAGCCCGCGCTCGATTCCGGCGTCGCGGCTCCAATCGGGCCCGCAGCGGCGCAAGCCTGCGATGGCGGTCGCCGCGTTCTCGATCTGGTGGCGCCCGATCAGCTTGGGCAGCGGCAGGTCTAGCAGGCCGTCGGTGTCCTGATAGACCATGCGGCCGTGTTCCTGATGCGCGAAGAAGTCCTGGCCGAAGACATAGGCCGGCGCCGACAGCGCGTCGGCACGGCGCAGGATCACGTCGCGCGGCGCGTCGTCCTGCGGCCCCACGATCAAGGGCACGCCGGGCTTGACGATGCCCGCCTTCTCCGCGGCGATGCCTTCGATCTGTTCGCCCAGGAACTCCGCGTGATCCAGCCCGATGGGCGTGATGACGGCGACGCGCGGCTTTGCGATGACGTTGGTCGCGTCGTACTTGCCGCCGAGCCCCACCTCGAGCACCAGCGCGTCGGCGCGGTGGCGCGCGAAGGCCAGGAACGCCGCGGCCGTGGTGATCTCGAAGAAGGTGATCGGCTCGCCGCCGTTGACGCGCTCGCATTCCTCCAGCGTGTCGGAGAGCTCTTCCTCCGAGATCAGCTGGCCGGCCAGGCGGATGCGCTCGCGGAACTCGACCAGATGCGGCGAGGTGTAGACGTGAACTTTGAGACCCTGCGCTTCGAGCATCGCGCGGCTGAAGGCGCAGGTGGAGCCCTTGCCGTTGGTGCCCGCGACGTGGATGACGGGCGGAAGCTTCTTCTCGGGGTGTCCGAGCTGACCGAGCAGGCGCTGGATGCGGTCCAGCACCAGGTCGATCTTCTTGGGATGCAGGCTGAGCAGACGCGTGAGAACCGCGTCGGTGCGGACGCTCACGAATGTCCCGCCCTGTCGTGGCCGTTGCCGCCGCGCGACGCCTGTACCGCGACGACCGCCGGCGCCGCCGAGGCCTTCTTGGGCCGCGAGCGCTTCATCAGAAGATGCACCAGCCGCGACAAGGTCTCGCGCATCTGGTGGCGGTGCACGACCATGTCGAGCATGCCGTGCTCGAGCAGATATTCGGCGCGCTGGAAGCCGTCGGGCAGCTGCGCGCGGATGGTCTGGGCGATGACGCGCGCGCCGGTGAAGCCGATCTGCGCGCCGGGCTCGGCGATCTGCACGTCGCCCAGCATGGCATAGGACGCGCTGACGCCGCCGAACGTCGGATCGGTCAGCACGACGATATAGGGCAGCCCCGCCTCGCGCAGCATGTCGACCATGATGGTCACGCGCGGCATCTGCATCAGCGACAGGATGCCCTCCTGCATGCGCGCGCCGCCGGACGAGACGAACAGGATGAACGGCCGCTTCTCGTCGACCGCGACCTTGATGGCGGCGACCAGGCCCTCGCCCACGCCCATGCCGAGCGAGCCGCCCAGGAAGTCGAAAGGCTGCACCGCGACCAGCACGGGCATGCCTTCGAGCGTGCCGCGCGCGGCGTTCAGCGCCTCGACCCGCGCGGTCTTGGTGCGCGCCGATTTCATCTCGTCGGGATATTTCTTCTCGCCGCGGAACTTCAGCGGATCGGCGGCCACGCTGGGCACCGGCAGCTCGTCGAACTGGCCGGCGTCGAAGGTCGCGGCGAAGCGCTCCGCCGGGCCGATGCGCAGGTGATGGCCGCAATTGGGGCAGACGTTCTGCGCCGCGACCAGGTCGCGGTGGAAGATCATCTCGCCGCAGCTCGGGCACTTCTTCCACAGGTTCTCGGGCGTGTCGGTCTTCTGCCCGCCCATCAGGCTTTTGATCCGTGGGCGGACGAAATTGGCGATCCAGTTCATGGCCCGATACTACACGTCTTTGCCGCGCGCCGCATGCACGGAATTTGCGAGCTCGCTGCAAAATTCCGCCACATTCGCGACCAGCGCGGCACGTTTCGCGTTAACATTCTCGTAAACACGCGCGACGATGGCGGTGCCGACCACCACGCCGTCGGCAAAACGCGCGACCGCGGCGGCCTGTTCCGGCGTCTTGATGCCGAAGCCCACCGTCGCGGGCAGCCGGGTGCGCGCGCGCAGCCGCGCCACCGCGGCCTCGGTCTCGTCGGACGAGATCACCTTGGTGCCGGTGATGCCCGCCATCGAGACGTAGTAGAGATAGCCGCTGGCGCCGTCGAGGATGGTGTCGAGCCGCTTGGCGTCGCTGGTCGGCGTCACGAAGCGCACGACGTCGAGCCCGTGCAGCGCCGCGGGGGCGCGCAGCACCTCGTCCTCCTCGGGCGGCAGGTCGACGATGAGCAGCCCGTCGATGCCGGCTTCGGCCGCGTCCTTGGCGAAGCGGGCGGTGCCGTAGGCATGGATCGGATTGTAGGAGCCCATCAGCACGATCGGCGTCTTCGCGTCGCCCTTGCGGAACTTGCGCACCATGTCGAGCACCTTGGGCAAGGTCATGCCCGAGGCCAGCGCGCGTAGGTACGACGCCTGGTTCACCGGCCCGTCGGCCATCGGATCGGAGAACGGGATGCCGAGCTCGATCAGGTCCGCGCCCGCCTCGGGCAGCGCCTGCAGCAGCGCCAGCGCGGTCTCGAAATCGGGATCGCCCGCGGTGATGAAGGGTACGAAAGCGGCGCGGTTGTCGCGTCTCAGCGCCGCGAAGCGGTCGGCGATGCGGCTCATATCTTCTCTCCCAGCGCGGCCGCGACTGAGAACACGTCCTTGTCGCCGCGTCCCGACAGGCAGATCGCGATCAGCTTGTCCGACTCCATCTGCGGC
>Ga0213876_10000236_pt1:0-2500 | contig 53620 bp, 43 predicted proteins | sample BarmaccomBMRX_R9_FD_160113 | JGI IMG/M metagenome (GOLD analysis project Ga0213876, IMG submission 160113) | Root-associated microbial communities from Barbacenia macrantha in rupestrian grasslands, the National Park of Serra do Cipo, Brazil - RX_R9 | ecosystem: Host-associated > Plants...
CCTTGGGAGCTTCTGCACCCCCAGGATGCGATGAGCCGACATCGAGGTGCCAAACCCTGCCGTCGCTGTGGACGCTTGGGCAGGATCAGCCTGTTATCCCCGGCGTACCTTTTATCCGTTGAGCGATGGCCCTTCCATACAGAACCACCGGATCACTAACTCCGACTTTCGTCCCTGCTCGACGTGTATGTCTCACAGTCAGGCTGGCTTATGCGTTTACACTCTACGGCTGATTTCCAAACAGCCTGAGCCAACCTTCGAGCGCCTCCGTTACGCTTTAGGAGGCGACCGCCCCAGTCAAACTACCCGCCTGATAGTGTCCCTGCCCCGGATGACGGGGCTAGGTTAGAACGCAGACATGCACAGGGTGGTATCTCACCGTTGCCTCCCCCGCAGCCAAAACCACGGGTTCAAAGGCTCCCACCTATCCTGCGCAGCACATGCCCGCATTCACTATCAAGTTGTAGTAAAGGTGCACGGGGTCTTTCCGTCTAGATGCGGGAAACCGGCATCTTCACCGGTACTACAAGTTCGCTGTGCCACTCGTTAAGACAGCTCCCAGATCGTTACGCCATTCGTGCAGGTCGGAACTTACCCGACAAGGAATTTCGCTACCTTAGGACCGTTATAGTTACGGCCGCCATTCACTGGGGCTTCGATTCGGAGCTTCGCCTTGCGGCTAACCCCTCCTCTTAACCTTCCAGCATTGGGCAGGCGTCAGCCCCCATACGTCGTCTTCACGACTTTGCGGAGACCTGTGTTTTTAGTAAACAGTCGCCTGGGACATTTCACTGCGACCGTCCCGGAGGACGGCACCCCTTCTCCCGAAGTTACGGGGTCATTTTGCCGAGTTCCTGAACGAGTGTTCTCACAAGCGCCTTAGGATTCTCACCCCACCTACCTGTGTCGGTTTGCGGTACGGTCACTCAGAGGTGTATCGCTGAACGAGAATTTTCTTGGCAACTGGGGTCAGAGACTTTTTTCCGCCCCGAGGGGCGTACTTTCGTCCCAACCTTTACCCTGGTGTGGCCCGGATTTACCTAAGCCACGGGATATAGTTGTTCAACCGGACATCCATCGCCGGTCTCTCCTACCCTATTGCGTCCTCCCACAGCACACCAAGAGTGGTTCCGGAATTTTAACCGGATTTCCATCGACTACGCCTTTCGGCCTCGCCTTAGGTGCCGACTTACCCTGAGCAGATTAACTTTACTCAGGAAACCTTAGGTTTACGGCGCGCGGGGTTCTCACCCGCGTTATCGCTACTTATGCTGACAGAGTCTTTTCTGATCGCTCCAACGGCCCTTACGGTGCCGCTTCGCAGCTACAGAATGCTCGCCTACCATCGAATCTTTCGATTCAATCCGAAGCTTCGGTGCGTGGTTTGAGCCCCGTTGTATTGTCGGCGCAAGGCTGCTTGACCAGTGAGCTATTACGCTTTCTTTAAAGGATGGCTGCTTCTAAGCCAACCTCCTGGCTGTCAGTGCTTCCTCACTTCCTTTTCCACTAAACCACGACTTGGGGACCTTAGCTGTCGGTCTGGGCTGTTTCCCTCTCGACCACGAATCTTAGCACCCGTAGTCTGACTCCCGGATATCGCTCAACGGCATTCAGAGTTTGACTGGGTTCGGTAACCCTGTGGGGCCCCTAGCCCAATCAGTGCTTTACCACCGTTGGCGTCAGTCCGAGGCTAGCCCTAAAGCTATTTCGGCGAGAACGAGCTATCACGAGATTTGATTAGCCTTTCACCCCTAAGCACAGGTCATCCAAACGGTTTTCAACCCATACTGGTTCGGACCTCCACGTGGTGTTACCCACGCTTCATCCTGCCCATGCCTAGATCATCTCGCTTCACGTCCGAATACCACAGACTAAACGCCCTATTAAGACTCGCTTTCGCTTCGGCTCCGGCATCCGCCTTAACCTTGCCTGTGACATTCACTAGCCAGCTCATTATGCAAAAGGCACGCGGTCAGCCAGGACGAACCTTGGCCTCCCACTGCTTGTAAGCAAACGGTTTCAGGTACTATTTCACTCCCCTCACCGGGGTTCTTTTCACCTTTCCCTCACGGTACTGGTTCACTATCGGTCACTTCGGAGTATTTAGCCTTACCGGATGGTCCCGGCGAATTCATGCAGGATTCCTCGTGTCCCGCATTACTCGGGTGTCGGATGGGAGGGTTCTAAGTTTTCGCATACGCGGCTATCACGCTCTATGGCCGGACTTTCCAGACCGTTCCGCTAACCTGAACCTTTGTAACTCCACAATATCCGATCCCACGACCCCACTGGGGCATGCCCCAATGGTTTAGGCTGTTCCGCGTTCGCTCGCCGCTACTGACGGAATCACTATTGTTTTCTTCTCCTCTGGGTACTGAGATGGTTCACTTCCCCAGGTTCGCTCTCGCCGCCCTATGTGTTCAGGCGGGAGTACACGAGTAGTGCTCGTGTGGGTTCCCCCATTCGGAAATCCGCGGGTCACAGGGTGCTTGCCCCTCAC
>Ga0213876_10000236_pt1:5000-53620 | contig 53620 bp, 43 predicted proteins | sample BarmaccomBMRX_R9_FD_160113 | JGI IMG/M metagenome (GOLD analysis project Ga0213876, IMG submission 160113) | Root-associated microbial communities from Barbacenia macrantha in rupestrian grasslands, the National Park of Serra do Cipo, Brazil - RX_R9 | ecosystem: Host-associated >...
GTCTGAGGCACGCCGCCAGCGTTGATTCTGAGCCAGGATCAAACTCTCGTTTGTATCTCTGGAACATCATCGAAACTGGTTAATGTATCCGATGATGACTCTTGCGAGTTTTGAAGCAGAGCTTTATCGCTCCGCGTTCGCCCTCAAAGGTCATCTCTTGGGACACGCTCTATCTAGTTTTCAAAGATCGCTTCTCTTCTTCAACCGAAGCTTGAGTTAGATGCCCAACCTTCGTTTCAGTTGCCTTTGCCTTCAGTCGACGTTTTGTCGTCTCAAGGAAACGGTGACTTTACCGTAAGTCCCGAACCTTGTCAAGCGAGCCTCGCAACTTTTTCAGTCGCGGTTGCCGCTCGGGCTTTTTAAGCCCCGCGGCAGCGTCTCACGCAAGCTACGCAAGCTCAATTCTCAAAGGCGAAGGGGTTAGATGCGTCTCTCACGACGCCGTTGCCTAACGCTTTTGAGGCTGTGAGCAGGAGTGCCGGCCTATTTCAGCCGATGAAACAGCCGCTCTCTTTCGACAGTTCTGAAAGAGAAGCGGCTCGTCAAACGCGCTCTTTGTGACCTGGATGTCAACCGCCTTGTCTCAAGGCAAGGAGGGATTATAGGGATTTCATTTTGTTTGTCAACCGGTGCCGCGAAATTTTTCGAGGTCGTGCCGGACGAAGCGGTCGGCGCCCGTTTTCCTGGGAAATCGGCCTGAAAAGAGCCGACGGCGTCAGGCGCCGACCACCGCCACCCTCAGCGCAGCTCAATGTGGTAGTGATTGCCCTCCACGACGACGCGCCCCCCGACCTGCGAAACGGCCGCTTTTAAAGACGCCAGATTCGTCGTCCTCTTCCTCACGTCGATGGCGTTGCTGAGCAGGTGGTTCGAGATGAACCGGCCGCGTTTCATCTGTTCCTCGATGGTCTTCTGCATCTCCGCCACGGCGACCGTCGGGTTCCCCTTGTTCGCCCTGTAGGTGCGGAGAATTTCGTCGATGAGGGCCTTGTTCTTGTAGAGATTCCTGACGCTGGTCTCCCCTTCCGTGACGATCTTGTCGAACATCGCCTTCGACTGGCGGTCGGGCGGGCGGTAGCCGCTCGTGACGATGAGGCCGTGGCCGGTAATCGCGAAATAGCGGTTCGCGACGTTGGCGACCTTCTCCTGCAAGTCCGCCGTCATGAGGATGCTGCTCGCCACCGTGAAGTGCTCGCCGTCCTGGGCGATGAAGACGCCGGACGCGCTGGTCGGCGTCGGCGCGCTGGTCGCGATCTGGTTGAAGAGCGCCCTGAAAGTCTTCGCTTCGACGACTCCGCTCGCGGACAGTTTATGGTTGGTCTGAAACTGCTTGACCGCGTCTTCGGTCTGGCCGCCGAAGATCCCGGGGCCGGTGTTGACCTGCTTCTGCGTCAACAGGCCCAGCTCCACCAGCCGCGTCTGAATGGCCTTAACGACCTGCGTGTTCGTGTCCCCCTTGGCGACGCCGCTCTGGATGTCTTCGAGCGCCTTGCTCTCAACGTCCCCGAACTTCCCCGTCGCCGTCAGGCCCAGGTTCTGCTGGAAGGCGCTCACGGCGGCCTCCGTCTTCGGCCCGAAACTCCCGTGGAAATTGCCTATCTGGTCGAGGGTCATGTACCCGAGCGCCACCAGCGCGTCCTGCAAAAGCCCGACGGCCTCGCTCAGACTTCCCTTCTCCAAAGCGACGCTGACGGGGACGCCTTCGGCCGTGATGGGCAGCGTGGCCGCCGCGGCCGACGCGTGCGTGGCCGCGGCGGCCGGAGGGAAGAGTGCGAGGCCGGTCGCCTCATCCATGAGGCCGGTCTCTTCGAGCTTGTTCTTCTTCTGGAAGGTGGCGAGTGCCTTGGTGGTGTTGCCACCCCAGCGGCCGTCGGCGAAGCCGTTCTTGGCGGCCGCGGGGACGGCACCGACCTCAAGCAGTCTCCGCTGGACGGCCTTGATGCCGCCGAACATGCGCGCCGCGACCGGGGTCGTCGCCTCGCGCGCGGTGATGATGCCGTCGTCGTTCCAGTCGAGCGGGTTAAGCTTGTAGGCGGGCGTGCCGGCCTTGAAGAGAACGGCGTCGGGCTTCTTCGGCGAGCCGGAGAGGATCGAGGTGTAGACGGCTTCGAGCGTGCCGAGTCTGCCCTTGAACGGCTCGAAATATTTCTCCACGAACGCGAGCTGCGCCACCCCGGACATCTTCGCCAGCTTGTCGGTCGTCGTGCCGAGGTTCTTCGCCGTGGACTTCAAAAACTGTATGAGTCCGGTCGCGCCGATGCCATTCTGGATCGAAGGGTCGAAGCGCCCGCCGGTCTCGAAGCTCATCGCAGCGAGGAGGTATTGGGGCTGCGTCCCGAGGCGGTCGGCGACCTGCTCGACGGCCTCGATGAACTCGGGGGTGACGTTGGCGTTGCCTTGAACGCCTTCGATGCGCGAGTAGTCAAACTTGGCGGCCATGAAGATTCTCCTAAGGGAAGATTAAGCAAGACCGTTATGCGCCGTCTGCGTAGACGGGTACTCCGCCTGAAAGCCGCGCGAGGTAGGTTTTAGTGCCGGGCTATTTCGCTTTGTTTGCCTTGGGTATTTCGCCGAGCGCCTCGACCTTCAAAAGCCCGCGCTCGTTGATGTAGGTCTTGAACTTGACATCCTGCGGGTCGCCGGCACCCTGGACGCGCACCGTGAAGGTCTTCGTGTCGCCCTTCCCTTCGACGCGGAGCGGCAGGAAGCCGTTCACGTCCGGGCTGCGGTAGGCCGTGTAGTGCTCCTGCCGATCCTTGTCGTAGCCGAGGACGTAGATGCGGTCGAAGTCGGAGGTGTCGGTGCCGGCGGGGTTGTTGACGCTGCTCTTCTCAAGAATGACCCAGCTGCCGGGGCGCGCCTCCTTGCCGGCGGCGTCCTTGTCCTTCGCGTCCGACTGCCGCGCGGCCGCCTCGTCGTCGCCGAGCCGCTGCCACGCGACGAACTCGCGCCCCGTCCGGTAGAAGATGATGTCGCTCGGGACGGTCAGCTCGACCTGCTTGCCGAAGACCCAGCCGGCGGGCGCGGGCGAGACCGAGGGCGGGAGGCGGACTTTGTACCAGAGTTCGTCCGTGTCCTCCGGCTCCTCCTCCTTCTTGCCGCGCCTCGAAGAGCCGGGCTGCGCCGTGCCGGACTTGGGTACGTCGTCGCTCTCGGTCGTGTCCGAAGACTTCGGGCGCGGGACGCGCTTCCAGCCCATGATGTCGAAGCGCGAGCCGCTTTCGAGCTTGAAGAGGATGTTGTCGTTACCGTTGCGGTCGGGCGAGAAGCGGATGTTGGTGCTGGCGCGGAGCTGGCCCGAAGCCTGCGGCGGGATGTCGCCGTCCTCGCGCGCGAGGCGGCGCGAGCGCTCGATCATCTCGTGCGAGATGACGTTGCGCGCCTCGATCCAGCCCTCGACCGGCTCGGCGTCGCGCGTGCGGACGTGGAGCCAGCGCTCGCCCGTGTCGGGCACGGTGACCGAGTCGAGGATGTCGAGCTCGTCGCCGCGCACGACCTCCTTCAAGTCGGCGGCGACGACCGCGGACGAGCTGCGCACCTGCGCGCGGCGGGCGATGACGGCGCCGACCTCCTCCTTGCCGGCGAGCGTGGTGCAGGCACAAGAGATGAACAGAAGCAGGAAGGCCGAGACAAACTTTATGGACTTCATTCTGGGTCGAAGGTTCAAGGGGATTCATTGTGACGCGCGTCTTTTCAAACGCTCGTGGAGCTTACGCGACTCCGCGTCCGGGCGCTCATTGTAACCTAACTTGCGGAGTAATTCCCGCTGCGCCGGGTCGAGAGTTTCCGAGACGCCGACGTGCGTGCGCGCGCCGCCCGGCTCGACCCGCAGGCCGAAAGGTTCCAACAGCGGCGGCAGCGTCAACTCCGTCGCGCCCTCGACGTAGCGCTCGACGAAGGCGCGCATGCCTCCCGTCGCGCTCAGGATTGAGATGACGGCGCGGTTGCCGTCCGCGGTCGGGTTGCCGCGCGCGTGGCGCCGGAACAGCTCGCGGTAGACATCCGTGAGGGAGCTCTTGCCGCCCGTCTCGCGCATGAGCGCGAGGTCGTAGAGGAAGGCGACGAGGAGACCTTTGTGGTAGACGAGCGCGCCGCTGCCGGCGAAGCGCCGCTGCGAAGCTTCGGGGAGCGACACCTCGCGCGCGCCCCGTCCGCGACGGTAAGAGTCGTAGGCCGTGCCCAGCGCGTTCAGGTAGTCGTTGAAGGTCAACTGCCCGCGCCTCATCGCGGCGCGCAGCGCGACGTAGTTGGTGAAGCCCTCGTAAAACCAGTCGTACTCGCCTTCGAGCGCGAGGCCGTTCGGCACCCAGAGGTGAAACAGCTCGTGCGTCAGCGCGCCGTCGAGCTGCGCCCTGGCGGCGAATTTGGAGGGCAGCCGTCCCGAGACGAGCACGACCGTCGCGCCGCGCGTCTCGGCACTCCAGAGGTTCCCGGCCGCGCCCGGCTGCGGCAAAGGCAGCAGCACTATCAACGGACTCTGCCGCGGCGCGCCGCCCGCCGTCTCCTGATGGAGTTTGAGAATCTCTCCGACCGAGTCCGCGGCCTCGTCTTCGTTGAAGGCCCACTCGCCCGCCGTCAAGAGTGTGAACGACAAGCCGCCCGCGCGGCCGCGCTTCTCTTTCAGGTCACGGCCGACGGCGAAGACGGCGCGCTCTGCGTCGGCGACCTCAGACGCCCCGGACGCGTTCCGCGACTCTGTGGTCGAGACCTTCCAGCCTTCGGGGAGTGAGAGTTCGACCTTCGCCGTCTTGAGCGGCACGGGCAGAAGGTCTGCGAGCATGAGAAGGCCGTGGTCGGCCGTCAGCCAGGAGACGTGCGGCGAGTCGGAGGCGAAGGCCGGAGGGTCGAGCCTGAAGTCGTAAGCGAAGCGCGAGGCCGGGCTCACGGCGGCATACTCACCCGGCGCGAGTTTCTTAACGGCGACCGCATCACCTTTATCGTCGAACAGCGTGAAGTTCTCGACGCGCTCGGCGAGTCCGGCCGCGCTCCCGTAGAAGTTGCGAATCGACCAGGCGTTCGACGCCTCGACCCTGCGCCCCTCAACCCTCACGCGCGCCGGAGTCCCGGGCACGACCTTTATCTTCACGTCCAACGCCTGCGCCGAAACGTTTCGGACTGAGAGAAGAAAGAGGGCGCTGAAAAGAACGAGGGAAGCCGTCGCCGCGGCTTCCCTCCCCCGTCTGGTTACCTTTTGCTTGAACATCGGCGAGGGCATTTAAGCACATCAGCCCCGCCGTTGCGATGACCGACCCGCTTATCAGAAGTAGCGAATCGTATACGAGACCCGCACGCCGCGGCCGATCTCGGGCGCGAGGTCTTTGATGAACGAGAGGTGGTTGCGGTAGACGCGGTCGCCGACGTTGAAGGCCGTGACCGAGAAGACCTGCGCGTAGTGCGGGTGCGCGATGGTGTAGGAGCCCGACACGTCGAAGACCGTGTAGCCGGGCGTCCGCGTCTCGGTCGGGAAGATGCGATCCTGGTCTCTGACGAAGGTCGCCTCCGGCTTCACGTCGAAAGACTTGTAGCGCCAGTCCAGCCCCGCCCGCGCGCGCATCGGCGGGATGCGCGGCAGGGGCGTCCCCGCCTCCTTCAGCTCCGCGTTGACGTAGTCGTACCCGAGGTTGACCCAGAGGTTCTCCCGCGCCGCGAGGTCGAGGCTCAGCTCCGTGCCGACGAAGCGGCTGTCGGCCTGGTCGTAGCGCGCCTCGATGAGGTTGTCGTTAATCGCCCCGGTCGGCGCGAGGAAGACGAAGTCCTTGATGCTGTAGTAGTAGAAGTTCGCCACGCCGCGCACGCGCTTCGAGTCGTGGCGCAGCGAGAGGTCGAGGCCGTCGTTGCTCTCGCGCTTGAGGTTCGGGTTGCCGACCTCGAAGGTCAGGTTCCCGACGTGCGGCCCGTTGTTGTAAAGCTCTTCGAGCGCGGGCGCGCGGTACGAGTGCGTGTAGTTGGCGACGAACGCGCCCTCCTTCCAGAGCCCGACGCGCACGCCGGCCGCGCCCGAGAAGCCCGTGAACGAGCGGTCGGTCGCGCCGTCCGGGTTGTAGCCGTTGTGCTCGACGCGCCCGCCGAGCTGGAATTTGACGCGCTCGAAATCGATCTCCTCTAAGGCGAAGACGGCGTAGTTGTTCTGAATCGTCGGCGGCGCGAGCGTCTCCGCGCCCGTCGAGCTGAAGTCGCGGCGGAAGCCCGCAAAGCCCCAGCTGCCGGAGAAGCGGCCGGTCTTGTGCTGGTCGAAGACGCCGCGGTACATGAAGTTCTTGTTCGCGAAGTGCGTCCCGACCTCTGCGCCTTCAAGCTCGTCGTGCGCGTAGTCGCTGTAGTCGAGCGTCAGGCGGAAGCCGTTGACGAAGCCGCCGAGGTCGCGCCAGCCGCCGTTGAACTTGAAGTCGTGGCGGCGCGCCTGAATCGAAACGTCCGACCCCAATTTCTCGCCGCCCGACTCGAAGAAGGAGGCGAAGGGGACGCCGTAGCGGCGCTGGTCGTAGCCGTAGGTGAAGCTCTCGAAAGTCTTGTCGCCGTAGTGGCCGACTCCGAGCAGCCCGTTCCCGTTGCGCGTGAACGACTGCTCGACGCGCCCGAGCGGCGTGTCGTAGTCGCCCGTGCGCTGCAAGGTGCCGTTGCCCCAGAACATCCACTTGCCCGTGCCGTATTCGACGCCGCCGCTCGCGCCGCCCTGGTTGTTCGTCGTCCCGCCGACGCCCGTGAAGTAGCCGCGCCAGCCCTCGTGCGCGTAGTCGTGGCCCGTGACGGCGTTGACGACGCCGCCGACGGCGCTGCTGCCGTAGAGCAGCGTGGCCGGGCCTTTGACGACTTCGATCCGTTCGAGCGAGAGCACGTCGATGGGTTCGGCGTGGTCGGCCGACTGCGAGCCGAGCGACCCCGTCGCGGCGCCGTCCTGCGTGACCTGCACGCGGTCGCCGTCGAAGCCGCGCACGACCGGTCGCGCCGAGCCGGGGCCGAAGTTGCGCTTCGCCACGCCCGGCTCCTTGTCGAGCACTTCGCCGATTGAGGTGTGCGCGTCCTGCGCGAGGCTGAGCGCGTCCACCGTGTTGACGGCCTGGAAAGACTCGAAGACCGACTGCTCGCTGCCCGTCGCCGTGACCGTGACCTCCTCTTTCAGCCCGGCCAGTTTCATCGCGAAGTCGAGCGTGGCCGAGCCGCCCGCGGTGACCTGCACCTGCTGCGTCTGATCCGGGAAGCCCTCCATGTGCGCGAGGACTGTATAAGTGCCTACGGGGACGTTCTGGAACTCGTAAGTGCCGTCGTCCTCCGTCTCCGTCGAGCGCTTCAACTGGACGAGGTTGACGATGACGTTGTGGAGCGGCGTGTTGCCGTCGGCCAAAATAATCTTGCCGCGGATCGAGCCGCCGCCGTTCGCCTGCGCCTGCCCGAAGAGTCCGCCCGCGAACCCTCCGTCCGCGAGCGCACGTGCCGGCGAGACGAACGCCGAGACCGTCAGTATCGAAACGATGAATAACCTAAGACTGCGCATAATCCTCCCCCTCTACAAAACCGTCCCGGCCGTCGCACGAATCGCGAAGGACTCACACCTGCGTCCGCGTGTGCGGCGCGGGCGCGAAGATTCAAACTTCGCGCGGGTGCGACGGCGCACAGGCCGCGCGCGGGTCTCGCCCGTGCGCGGACGTGCTCTCTGTTTTTATGAATGCTGGCTGAGAATCAGGACTGGACGGAGGGGGGCGCGCGGCCCTGCCGGAGTCTGACGGCCCCGCGGCGCGCGGCTACTTCATGAGGAGGTTCGGGAGCGGGCGTCCGCGCGGGTGGCGCGGCGATGATGACGGCCGCGTGATGCAGGTCGGAGACGAGGTTGCGCTGGAGCCTGCACAGAAGACACTGCTTCTCGTCGCCGCCGAGCGGGGTGCCCTCGCCGCCGTCCGCGCCATTCTGAAGCGCGAGTTGCGCTGGGACGTTGCCGGGCTGCGGGAGGCGGTGGAAGTGCGTGGCGCTGGCGACGAAGGCGTGCGCCGTCAGGACGAGCAGCAGCAGGCCGGCCGCCGAACGCGACCGCAAAAGCTTCCGCACCTGTTTCTCTAGTCTCTCGCCCAAACCTCTCAACTTAACCTTCTCGGAAGAGTTTGACTGTGCACTATAGCATTAAGGACTGCTTTGATGAAGCCACACGGCCGGGCTTTGCCCGCCCCCCCCGACGGACGGAACACGGGCCGCCTTTTTCGCGTAGTTTTTTTGAGGAAATTGACAAGCCGGGCCGCTCGACGATGAAAGGCGCGAACGTTGACACGTCGCTCGACGCGCCGATAGAATGTCTGCTCTGACCAGGGGCCGGCGCTTTAACCTCCGGAGGAATCGGCTGTGGGTTTCACTCTCATCAAAATCGTTCTCATCATGGTCGCCTTCATCATCGGCCTCCTCTTCTTCGGTCGCTTCCTGTTCTAGTCGGCGGGATGCCTTTGACGAGACCGGGCAATTCGGGCCGTCGCCCCCGCCGTTTCTTACCCGCCGCCGCGGCGCTACTCCTCCAACTCCTCCTCTCGAACTTTAACTGTCAGGCACAAGACCAGACGCCCCCTGAAGACGAGGAGGTCGTCACCGTCCGCACGGATTTGGTCGTCGTCCCCGTCTTCGTCACAGACAAGCGCGGCCGGCGCGTCCGCGGCCTCACACAGTCCGACTTTCTAGTATCCGACGACGGCCGCCGCGTCGAGACGAACTACTTCGCCGCGGGCGCCGAGACGGTCGCGCTCCTCTTCCTGCTCGACGCCTCCGGCTCTACGCGCGAGATCATCACGCAGCAGCAGGAGACGGCGCTCGCGCTCTTCTCGCACTTCGGCGCGCGCTCGCGCGTCGCCGTCATGCAGTTCCGCGAGCGCGCGGAGCTTACGCAGGAGTTCACGCGCGACCTGCGCGCCGCGCGCAAGGCTTTTCAGATCGCCTCGCTGCCCGACCGCCGCACGGCCATCTTCGACGCCGCGCGCGAAGCCGTCCGCGCCTTCGGCAAGAGCGGAAGCAGCGCGGCCGAGCGCCGCCTCGTCGTCCTCATCAGCGACGGACTCGACAACGCGAGCGCCGCGGCGGCGGCCGACGTCATCGCCGAGGCGAACGCCGCGGGCGTCTCCTTCTACGTCATACACCTTCCGCTCTACGCGCCCTCGGGCGAACACCTCGTCGCGCGCAAGGCCTCGAAGGGCTTCCGCGAGCTGGCCGAGAAGACGGGCGGCCAGTTCCTCATCGTCGGCGACGCGCGCTCCTCGCTCGACCCGCGCGCCGAGCACGACCTCGGCCCGGCTTTCCGCGCCATCGCCGAAGACCTGGAGAGCCAGTACCTCCTCGGCTACAGCGCCGGCGCCTTCTACGCGGAGCCGGGCACGCACCGCGTCGAGGTGCAACTCGACAACCCGCGCCGGCGCGAGCTGCGCGTCCGCCAACTGCGCAGCACGTACGAGCCGAAGCGTTGACACGGCATGACACCGGCCCCGCGTTGCTCTACAATCTGCCTTCCGCTCTGACAAACCAATCTTCTTCCCGACGGACTTATGGACGAACAGAACACGGAAGGTCTCAGGCACATCCGCCGGGCGCTTTTGAGCGTCTCGGACAAGACGGGGCTGGTCGATTTCGCGCGCGCTCTGCGCGACCTCGGCGTCGAGCTTTTGAGCACGGGCGGGACGGCGAAGGCTCTGCGCGCGGCCGGACTCGAAGTGCGCGACGTGTCGGAAGTGACCGGCTTCCCGGAGATGCTGGACGGCCGCGTCAAGACGCTCCACCCGCGCATCCACGGCGGCATCCTCGCCGTCCGCGACAACCCCGAGCACGCGCGCGCACTCGAAGAGCACCAGATCGGCCCCATCGACATGGTCGTCGTCAACCTCTACCCCTTCGAGCAGACGGTCGCGCGCGCGGGCGTCACGCTCGAAGAGGCGGTCGAGCAGATCGACATCGGCGGCCCCTCGATGGTGCGCTCCGCCGCGAAGAATTTTAAAGACGTGGCCGTAGTCGCCTCGCCCGACGACTATGCTTTGCTGACGGAAGAGCTGCAACGCACGGGTGGCGCGCTGAGCTACAATACGCGCCGTCGCCTCGCGCTCGGTGCCTTCCGACGCACCTCAACTTACGACTCCGCCATCTTCGCCTACCTCGCGCCGGCCGTCCTGCCAGAGATGCTCGCGAATGCCGCCTCGCGCGCGGGGGCCAGCGTCGGGGGGCTGACGGTGTCGGGCGGCATCCCCATCCAGCGCGCTATTGACCTGTTTAGAAGCGGAGAGGTTTTTCCAGACCTCGCAAAGTGGACGATGAGCCGCCACTCCGAACTGCGCTACGGCGAGAACCCGCACCAGAAGGCGGCGCTCTACGAGACCGACGAGGCGACGGGAATTGCGCAGGCCGAAGTCCTCGGCGGGAAGGAGATGTCCTTCAACAACTACGTGGACGCGGACGCCGCGTGGCAGCTTGTTTGTGATTTTGAAGAGACGGCGTGCGCCATCATCAAGCACATGAACCCTGCGGGCGTGGGCACGGCGGCGACGCTCGAAGAGGCGTACCGGCGCGCGCTCGCCACCGACCCGGTCTCTGCCTTCGGCGGCATCGTCGCCTTCAACCGCAAGGTCGACGAGGCGTCGGCGCGCGCCCTGACGGAGATTTTCACCGAGGTCGTCGTCGCGCCCGACTTCGAAGAGGCCGCGGTCGAAGTCCTCAAGTCGAAGAAGAACCTGCGCGTCCTCCGCGCCGGGGACGCACGACAGCCGCAGGGCCTGGACTTCAAACGCGTGACGGGCGGCATGCTCGTCCAGACGCGCGACACGCACCGGCTCGGCCGCGAAGACCTGAAGGTCGTGACGAAGCGCGCGCCGACGGACGAAGAGTTCGAGGCGCTCATGTTCGCCTGGACGGTCTGCAAGCACACGAAGTCGAACGCCATCGTCTACGCCCGCGCGGGCCAGACAATCGGCGTCGGCGCGGGCCAGATGTCGCGCGTCGATTCCGTCCGCATCGGCGCCATGCGCGCGCAGCTCCCCGTCGAAGGCTCCGTGCTCGCCTCCGACGCCTTCTTCCCCTTCCGCGACGGCCTGGACGAAGCCGCCAAGCACGGCATCACCGCCGTCATCCAACCCGGCGGCTCCGTCCGCGACGCGGAGACAATCGCCGCCGCCGACGAACACGGCCTCGCGATGGTGCTCACGGGAGTCAGACACTTCCGGCACTGAAGGGGTGCTAGGTGCTGGGTGCTGGGTGCTGGCTAAAACCAAGCTCTTCCCCAGCACCCAGCACCCTTTCTTCCCCGCTTGCCCTCGCGGCTGGCAATCGTTGATACTTGGCGTCACCGAAACAGGCAAGTGAGTCTTCCCGCGCGGCCTGTCACTCTCAGTTTTCCGAAGGGGAATAAAAGATGGCTGATCTGGAAACGTTCGGCGGCGAGGGCGACGAGGGCGGCGAGACCATCCGCTGTCGCTACTGCGGGCAATTGAACAGCGTGCGCGCGCAGACGGGTCAGGCGCGTTGCGGCCGCTGCCGCCTGCTGCTCTCGGAGGAGCCGCACAAGAAGTTCGCAGACCTCGACAAATACTCTTACGTCCATCCGCTCGACAGCCGCGCGCTCGCCGCCCTGCGGAACATCCCCGGCATCGACACCGCGCTCAAGAAGCTTTTGGAGGTGACGGGCGAGTCGGCCATCCGCGTCATCTTCACGGCCAGCGCCGTCAAGGTCACGCCCAAGCAGTGCCCCGACCTCTACTACAAGCTCCAGGTCGCCTGCACCACGCTCGGCGTGGACATGCCCGAGCTGTTCGTCCAGCAGAACCCCATCGTCAACGCCTTCACCGGCGGGGTCAAACACCCCATCATCGTCCTGCATTCGCAGCTCATCGAGCGCCTCAACGACGAGGAGATTCTGGCCGTCATCGCGCACGAGGTCGGACACATCCACGCCGAGCACGTCCTCTACATCACGGCGGCGCGGCTCATCGAGGCGCTGACGAACGCGGCGCTCGCGGCCTCGCCCGTCGCCGCGCTGGTCACGCAGCTCGTCTCACTGACGATGCGCTCGGCGCTCCTGGCGTGGGCGCGGCGCGCCGAGCTTTCGTGCGACCGCGCGGCGCTGCTCGTCACGCAAGACCCGGACGTCATCGGGCGGACGATGATGAAGCTGTGCGGCGGGACGTTCGCGTCGAAGGTGGACTACGAACAGTTCCTCGTGCAGGCGCGCGACTTCCAGAAGAACTACGACGCGAAGGCGCTCGACCGCTTCTGGGCCGACATCATCAACGCCGGCCTGACGCACCCCTTCCCCGTCTGGCGCGTCGCCGAGATCATGAGCTGGGTCGAGAGCGGCGAGTACGCGCGCCTCATCAGCGGCGAGGCCAAGCCGGCCGCCGCGTGACGCGAAGGATGAAATGGTTCGCCCCGACAGGCGTCATCCTTCTCTTCATGTCCGTGTCCTACGCGCGCGGCCAAGCGGCCGGCGACCTGTGCAGGGAAGGCACGTCGCCGCAGCAGATGGCCTGCGCCGAGAGGGAGTTCAGGGCGGCCTCCGACCAACTCAAGCGTGCGCGCGCGGAACTCTACGAAGACCTGGAGCCGCGCTCGCGCGTCAAGTTCCGCGCGGCGGAGCGGCTGTGGCTCAAGTACCGGAAGTCGAACTGCGGGGCGGAGGCTTCCATCTACGAGGGCGGCACGATTCAGCCGCTCGTCGAACTGCTCTGCACGGCGCGCGTCACGCGCGAGCGCGCGGCCGAGTTGAAGGCACAGACTCAAACGCTCAGCGGCACGGACGAGAATGAAGACTAGACCAATCATCATCTGCGCCCTCTCGATGCTCCTGGTCATGACGGCGGCGGCGGGCGCGAAGACGCAGAAGGAGCGGCGGATTCAGCCGTGCGAGGAGCGCGGCTCGCAGGCCGAGGCCAGCGGCTGCGCGCATCAGGAGTACGTCGCGGCCGACGCCGAGCTGAACAAGGTCTACGGCAGGCTCGCCGCCGCGCTCGACGCGGAGGACAGGGCGCTGCTCAAGGCCTCGGAGCTGAACTGGATCAAGTACCGCGACTCGAACTGCGAGTTCGAGTCGTCGCAGTACAAGGGCGGCACGATGCGCCCGATGATCGAGTCCTTCTGCCTGACCCGCGTCACGAAGGCGCGGGCGGCGGAACTCAGAGAGCAGCTCGAACTGCGCGCACAGTAGCGGGCCGACTTCCATGAAACGACTCTTCGCCGCGACCCTGCTCTGCACGGCCCTGCTCGGCGCTTCGGCCTCCGCGCAGAAGACGGCCCCGCAGGTCTCCTGCCGCGACCCGCAGTCGCAGTACGAGATGAACGTCTGCGCCGACAGGGCGTACAAGGCCGCCGACGCCGTGCTGAACGGCGTCTACAACCAACTGGCCGCCAAGCTCGAAGAGAAAGAGCGCGCGAAACTCAAGGCGACGGAGGTCTCGTGGCTCAAGTACCGCGACGACAACTGCGACTACGAGTCGTCGCTCTACGAGGGCGGCTCGATGCGGCCGCTCATCTACTCGTCGTGCATGGAGCGCATGACGAAGGCGCGGACGGCGGAGCTGCGCGAACAGATTAAGGAACAGGAACAGTAGTCATCCCAGACCCGGAAGGGGTAGGCCATGCTGCTTGAGAACAAGAACGGAATCATCTTCGGCGTCGCCAACAAGCGCTCCATCGCGTGGGCGACGGCGCAGGCTTGCCTGGAGGCGGGCGCGAACCTCGCCTTCTCGTACCAGAACGAGCGGCTGCGCGAGAACGTCGAGGCGCTGACTTCGGGGACGGGCTCGCCGCTCGTGCAGTGCGACGTGTCGAACCCGGAGGAGGTCGAGGCCGCCTTCAAGACCGTCGGCGAGAAGTTCGGCCGGCTCGACTTCCTCGTCCACAGCCTCGCCTTCGCCCCGCGCGAGGCCTTAGAGGGCGAGTACGTCGCCACCAGCCGCGAGGCCTTCCTGACGGCGCTCGACGTTTCGGCCTACTCTTTGGCGGAGCTGGCGCGGGCGGCGGCGCCCCTGATGACGGAGGGCGGGAGCGTCGTCTCGATGACCTACTATGGCGCGGAGAAGGTCGTCGCCAACTACAACGTGATGGGCGTGGCGAAGGCGGCGCTCGAAGCGAGCACGCGCTACCTCGCCGCCGACCTCGGCAAGCAGAACATCCGCGTCAACGCCGTCAGCGCCGGCCCCCTCAACACGCTCGCCGCGCGCGGCGTCGGCAACATGAACGTCATGCTCCGCCACCACGCCGAGCGCGCGCCCCTGCGGCGTAACGTCGAGGCGCGCGAGGTCGGCAACGCCGCCCTCTTCCTCCTCAGCCCGCTCTCCTCCGGCATCACCGGCGAAGTCCTTCACGTGGACTGCGGCTTCAACATCATGGCGTTTTAAGCTGGGTGCTGGGGAAGAACAGAGTTTTAACTAGCACCTGGAACCTAACACCCAGCACCTGACATCAACTTTTATGGACGAGACGACGAACAACGAGGAAGTCACGCAGGGGCGTCAGGTGACGCAGGACGAGCAGTTGCTCGAGACGCCGCGCGCCGACGCGTTCACGCACACCGACACCTGGCGCGTCTTCCGCATCATGGGCGAGTTCGTCGAAGGGTTCGACGAGCTCGCGACGATCACGCGCGGCGTGGCCGTCTTCGGCTCGGCGCGGACGGCGGCCGACAATCCCTTCTACGCGGCGGCGCAGGAGACGGCGGCGCTGCTGGCCGAGGCCGGCTACACGGTCATCACCGGCGGCGGCCCCGGCATCATGGAGGCCGCCAACCGTGGGGCCTTCGACGCGGGCGGCGCCTCCATCGGCTGCAACATCGAGCTGCCCTTCGAGCAGCAGCCGAACCCGTACCAGACGCGCTCCCTGAAGTTCAAATACTTCTTCGTGCGCAAGACGATGTTCGTCAAATACAGCAACGCCTTCGTCATCTTCCCCGGCGGCTACGGGACGATGGACGAGCTGTTCGAGGCGCTGACGCTCATCCAGACGCGCAAGATCAAGAACTTCCCCGTCATCCTCTTCGGCTCGGAATACTGGCGCGGGCTGCTCGACTGGGTCGAGAACACGATGCTCAAGTCGAACTACATCGGCGAGGCAGACCGCCGCCGCCTCCACCTCACGGACACGCCCGCCGAAGTCGTCGAGATCATCCACCGCAGCATGGACGCCCTCAGCAAGCTGGAGGACGAGTCGTACGACATCTGAGGGTCAGTAGGCAGTTGGCAGTAGGCAGTAGGCAGTTGAAGGCAAGAAGACTTTAACGGAAAAAGTCTCAACAACACGGGGCGGCGAGATTAGCAACTCGCCGCCCCCGATTCGTTTGGCTACTTCCACAAACGGCTAACTGCCTACTGCCTACTGCCATCTGCCTACTGCTCCAGTTGCGGTGGCGCGGGCACGATGCGCTCGGAGGCGACCTGGCGCGAGACGAGGGGCGGGAAAGCGTTGGAAGTCAGCCACTCGAAGTAGGGCGCGGAGATGTGCGCGACGGGGACGGCGACGATCTCGGGCGTGTCGTAGGTGTGGAGGGCGCGCACCTCGCGCTCCAGCTCGTCGAAGCAGGTCGCGGTCGTCTTCGCCAGCAGCAGGAACTCCGGCGCGCGGTGCACCTCGCCCTTCCAGCGGTAGATCGACTCCATCTGCGGCATGATCTGCACGCACGCCGCGAGGTGCGCCCCGACCAGCATCTCCGCCAGCCGCGAGGCCTCCTCCTGACTCCCCGCCGTCATCAAGACCACAATCGCCGCCGAACTCGCCTCAGCCACGATGCACCTCCAAAGACAAGTGATGAATGATGAATGATGAGTGATGAATGAAAGGCAAGTCGTCTTTATTCATCATTCATCACTCATCATTCATCATTTTCCTCTTCTTGCTCTTCCTCGTCCGTCGCGCCGGTGAGCGGCGTGATGTCGATGCCGAAGAAGGAGTCGTAGATTTCGCGCGCGCGGTCGAGGTCGCGCTCGTCAACCAGCACGAGCGCGCCGGGCGAGGCCGACGAGAGCAGCGGCGAAAGGGCGTCGGCGCCGCCCGACTGGACGGCCGCGCGCACGCCGTTCTGCTGGAGGATGTCGGCCACCATCTCTGCCTCGGCCGGCGAGCCGATGTTGTGCAGGGGCACGAAGCGCGCCTCGCTGTGGTCGCGCACAGTGTTCTCCGGCGTCAGGCGCTCGACCAGCTCCGACCCGTCGTCCGGACAGCTCGTCACCCCCGCCTCGTACTCCGACTCGCAAACAGGACAGAACATCCGAAAACCCCCGGGATTAAGTTGATTGGGAAAACTGTAGGACGCGAGCATTATAGGCCCGTGAACCGTAAACCGTAAACCGTGACAGGAAGAGGGCAGGTCGCCTTTATCTCGTCACGGTTTACGGTTTACGGTTTACGTCTTTATGCGCTCGCGGCGCGCTCGAACGGTATCTCCTCGAAATGCGTCATGCGCTTGAAGTCGCGGAAGCGCTGGTTGATCTCTTCGTGCGTGAGGCGGCGGACGCGCTCGGTGCCGAACTCCTCGACGTTGAAGGAGGCCATGACCGAGCCGAAGATGATGGCGCGGCGGAGCGTGTCGTCGTCGACCTTTTCGTGGCTCGCAAGGTAGCCCATGAAGCCGCCCGCGAAGGTGTCGCCCGCGCCGGTCGGGTCGAAGACCGATTCGAGCGGGTAGGCCGGGATGGCGAAGTATGACTCCTTCGTGAACATCGCCGCGCCGTACTCGCCGCGCTTGACGACGAGCGCGCGCGGCCCCCACGACAGAATCCTGCGCGCGGCCTTGATCAGGTTCGGCTCCTTCGAAAGCATCCGCGCCTCGGCGTCGTTGATGATGACGACGTCGACCCCGCGGATGGCCGCTTCGACCTGCTCGGGGACGGACGTGATCCAGTAGTTCATCGTGTCGAGCGCCACCAGCTCGGCCCCGCGCACCTGCTCGCGCACCTCGCTCTGCAAAACGGGCTGGATGTTGCCGAGGAAGACCATCCGCGCGCGCTTCGACTCGTCGGAGAGCTTCGGCTTGAAGTCGGCGAAGACGTTGAGCTGCGTGTCGAGCGTGTGCGCCGTGTTGAGGTCGAAGTCGTAGCGCCCCGACCAGAAGAAGGTCTTCCCGCCCTCGACCCTTTCGAGGTCGTCGGTGTTGATGCCGCGCTCCTCGAAGACCCGCATCTCCTCCGCGCCGAAGTCGCCGCCGACGACGCCGACGACGCGCACGTCCGTGAAGAAGCTGGCCGACAGCCCGAAGTGCGTCGCCGAGCCGCCCAGCATCCTCTCGCGCTTACCGAACGGCGTCTCGACCGCGTCGAACGCCACCGAACCAACCACGAGCAATGACACCTTGATGAGTTCTCCTGCCGTGAGATGAAAAAGCTTCTTAACGCTGGGAGCGCGGGCATCCCTGCCCGCTAGCGTGCTTCAGCACGCTGACCGTCTCACTCTTTACCTCGACGTTGAGGTTCAAAGTCTCTCAGCTTTCGCGCTGACGCGCTCAGGCGGGCAGGGATGCCCGCGCTCCCAGCTTTACGTTGTTACTGTTCCTGCTTCGGCTTCTCGCCGCCGAGGCGGGCGAGGGCCTCCTGCGCCTCCTTAACGAAGTCGCTCTTGGGGTGGTCGTTGACGAGCTGGGTCAGGTACTCGCGCGCCGCCTCGCGCATGTTCTCGGGCGCGAACTCCTCCTTCTTCTCGGGCGTCAGGGCGACCGGCTTCTGCTTGCCCTTGCCCTCCGAGAGATAGAGGCTGCTCATCCCCGCGATGTAGAGCACCTCGTCGATCTTGTAGAACTCGGGGTAGCCGGCGGCCAGCTCCTGGCAGCGCTTGAAGGCCGCGTAGTACGCCTTCTTGTTCTTGAAGTAGTGGCGCGCGACCTCCAGCTCGTGCTTCGCGGCCTTCTCCGACTCTACGTCCCTCGACATCGTCGGGTCAGGGCTGGCCGGCACCGTGCTGCTCTGCGCCCGCGCGCCACCCGCCGCGAGCCCCAGCGTCAACGCCACGCCGCAAACCGTGAATGCAACTCTCTTCATACAAAAACCTCTTCAGGAGTGATAAGTGATGCGTGATAAGTGATGAGAAAGAGCGTGGCTCTTATCACTCATAACTTATCACTTGTCACGGTACTTTTTGATGATGGCATCGAGCTTCTTCGTTGTCGGCTCGGGCCAGAGTTCGGGCGGCGTGAAGATGGCGCTCTTGAGGGCGGAGCCGCACGCGCAGGCGCGCCCGGCCGCCGAGAGCCGCCAGACGGCCTCGCGCATGATGACCTGCGCGTTGCGGACGTTCCTGTTGAGGTACTCGACGACCGCCTCGACCGAGACGGCGTCGTGCCCCTCGTGCCAGCAGTCGTAGTCCGTGACGAGCGCGAGCGTCGCGTAACAAATCTCGGCCTCGCGCGCCAGCTTCGCCTCCTGCAGGTTCGTCATCCCGATGATGTCCATGCCCCACGAGCGGTAGACGTTCGACTCGGCCTTCGTCGAGAACGCCGGCCCCTCCATGCACAGGTACGTCCCGCCGCGGTGCACCTTCACCTCGGCCGCGCCGCAGGAGGCTTCGAGCACGTCGCCCAGGTCGTGGCAGACCGGGTGCGCGAACGTGATGTGGCCGACGATGCCTTCGCCGAAGAAGGTCGACTCGTGGGCGCGCGCGCGCGTCCGGTCGAAGAACTGGTCGGGGATGACCATGTCGAGCGGCGCGTACTGCTCCTGCAAAGAGCCGACGGCCGAGGCCGAAAGTATCCGCTCGACGCCGAGCAGCTTCATCGCGTAGATGTTGGCGCGGAACGGCAGCTCCGTCGGCAGAATCCTGTGCCCGCGCCCGTGGCGCGGCAGGAAGGCCACGCGCTCGCCTTCGAGCGTCCCGACGATGAAGGCGTCCGACGGCGGCCCGAACGGGGTGTCGACCGACACCTCCTCCACGTCCTTCAGCTCCGGCATCTGGTAGAGGCCGCTGCCCCCGATGATCCCAATCTTCGCAGTCGTCATGTGTCTCACCGAATCCCGAATCTCACTTCTTGCAGCCGGCCGCCGCGGCCTGCTTGACGAAGTCGGCCAGTTGCCCGGCCTGCTGCTTCGCGAGCAGCTCTTCGAGCGGCTTAATCTCCACCTTGGGCTTCGCCTTCTTGATGTTCTGGTACGCGCGCAGCACGCCCTCGACACCCGCCAGGTATTCGTTGTTGACATCGGCGGCGGCCTCGTCGGGGTGCTCGATGACGTACTTGGCCGACGAGAAAGTCAGTTGCGCCGTGACGGTCGGCCCGTAGTCGCCCTTGATCTGCTTGAAGTCGCCGAGCACGTCCGTGCAGAGGTGGACGTGGATGTCCGGGGCCTCGACGATGAAGTAGAGGAGCGCCTGGCTCAGCTTCTTCGCGTCCTTGTTGAGCGGGTCGTTTTCGAGCAGCGTGGCGATCTCGACGGCGCGCCGGCGCTCCTCGGGGGTGGTCGGCCCGCGCTTCTCCTGCGCCCGCGCCGCGCCCGCGCACAGCGCGAGGGCGAGGAGCGCGGCGGATAGTATGAGAGACTTTCTCATCAACGGTTCATCCTTCATTCGTGAAATGGCGAGGCGGAAAACTTCCCGCCCTCTTCGGAGAGGCGTGCGAGCGGCTCGGCGGGGTCGTGGTAGAAGAGGCAGAGCCAGCCCTCGCGCGCGGCGGCCGGCAGCAGGCGGCGCTTGGCCTCGACCGTCTCGACGGGGTAGAGGTCGTAGCCCATCACCCACGCTACGGGGAGGTGCGCGCGCGTCGGCACGAGGTCTGCGAAGCCGTAGAGCGTCCTTCCCGCCCGCTCCAACTTCACGCACTGCATCGTGCGCGAGTGGCCGGGCACGTTCTCCATCCTCAAACCCGGCACGACCTCGTACTCGTCTTCCTTCAACTCCAACTGCCCAGACTCCGCGAGCGGCCGCCAATTCTCGGAGAGGTAGCTGGCGCGGTCACGCTCGTGCGGCGACTCGGCGTGCTCGTACTCGGAACGCGAGACGAAGTAGCGCGCGTTCGGGAACGTCGGCACGACCCGGCCTTCTTCGTCGAGCCTCGTGTTGCCGCCCGCGTGGTCGAAGTGGAGGTGCGTGTTGACGACGATGGTGACGTCCTCGGGGCGGAGTCCCGTCCGCGCCCGCAGGGACTCGGCGAGGCTCGGGCCGGAACTCACGCCGTACATCTGGCGCTGCCGCTCCGTCCACTTGTCGCCCATGCCCGTCTCGACCAGGACGCGCTCGCCCGCGGCCTCGACGAAGAGGCAGTTGGCGTTGAGCGTGACGCGGTTCAACTCGTCGGGCGGGGCGACGCGCTGCCACAGCGCGCGGGGCACGACGCCGAACATCGCGCCCCCGTCCAGACGGAACTCGCCGCCGGGCACCACCTCGACGCGGTAGTCGCCGAACTGCATCGCCTTATTCAATAGCGCATTCACAAACGAGCGCACAAAGGAGCGCGGACATCCTCCTGCCCGCGCTCCTTTGAAAGCGCTCTTTGTTACTTCTTCTTGCCCTCGGTCTTGGGCTTCGCGCCGCCCGACGGCTTGGATTCCTGGGCCGGCGGGGGCGCGGCCTCGTCGGCGTCGCCGCCCACGTCGCCGCCGTGCGGCGAGGCGCCCATGCCGCCCATGCCCGGCGGCATCTGCGGCGTCTCGGGGGCCTTGACGGGGAAGTCTTCGGGCACCTTGATGTTGGTGCGCTTGGCTATCTCGTCAATCGCCTCCTTCGTCTTCTTCTCGACGATGGCATCCTTGGCCGCCTCGCGCGGCGCCTTCGGCGCGGCGAAGGGGTTCGCGCTCTGCCCCGTCTGCGGCTTGATCAGGATATGGCGCGCGTGAATCTGCTCCTCGGGCTGACCGCCCTTGGCCGCGTCGCCCTCGCCCATCGGGTTCGGCTCACTCTTGCCCTCGCGGTGGCCGAGCACCTGGATGATGTGGAAGCCGAACTGGCTCTCGACGATGTCGCTGATCTCGTTGTCCTTCAGCTTGAAGGCCGCGTCCTCGAAGGGCTTGACCATGCGCCCGCGGCCGAACCAGCCGAGGTCGCCGCCGCTCTCCTTCGCGCCCGGCTCGTCCGAGTTCTCCTTCGCCAACTTGTCGAAGTCCTCGCCCGCGCGCGCGCGCTTCAGGACGTCCTCGGCCTTCTGGCGCGCGGCCTTCGGGTCCATCTCGGGGTGCTCGGCGAAGTAGGCGTCGATCTCCTGGTCGGTCGGCTCGAGCTTCTTCGTCAGATCGTTCGAGTAGATGCGGCTCAGGGCGACGGCCTGCTGGAACTGTATCTGGAGCTGGGTGGAGCGGTCGTTCTCGACGCCGGCCTTGCGCCCCTTGTCGGCCATGATCGCCATCGGCGCCCACTGCTGGCGGAACTGCTCCTTGACCTCGTCGGTGATGGGCTGGGCCTCCGGGACGAGTCCGACCTTCTTCAGGTCTTCGAGGTACTGGTCGGCCTGCTGCGTGTTCTTCGGGTCTTTGAGGTAGGCGTCGATCTCTTCCTTCTTCGGCTTGAGGTCGTCGGGGTTGGCGTTGGCGCCGCCGGCGTCGCGCTGCTTCTTCGCGTAGACCTGCGCGACGACGAGCATCTTCATCACGTCGAGCTGGCGCTTGACCTCGGGCTTGTCGGCGACGCCCTTGGCGCGCGCCTCGGCGGCGACGGCGAGTATCTGCTTGATGTCCTCGGAGAGCTTCTTGCGCTCCTCCGGGCTGGAGGCGAGGCGCGCGCGGTCGGCCGGCCCGAGCGACTCGGCGATGAGCGACATGTCCTCCGGGGTGAGGCTCGTCAGCGCGGAGGCGCGCGAGCGCGTGGCCTGCCAGAAGATGAGCCCGACCGAGGCGAGCACCGCCACGAGCACGGCGATGATTGCTTTAGTAGTTGACTTCAAAACTGATCCTCTCTTTAGAAAACTCTTCAAAACTCACTGCCGGGCCGTAGGTCTGCGTAGACGGGGGCGAGCCGACCGTTCAAGATACACGAAAAAAGCGCCGCGCGCATGTCGCCGCAACGCCACCGACCTCAAGGTCTGCGCCGTGCGGGGGCGCGGCGGGTCGTGGGTTTCGGCGCGGGGTTCTTGGCCGGCTCCGGCTGCGGGGCCGGCGGGGCGGCCGCGGCGGCGTCGACGACGTAGTCCGAAGCGACCTGCACGTGGCGGCGCGTGGCGATCTCGTCGAGCACGCGGTTGCGCTTCTCCTCCCCGACCGCGGCGGACGCCTGCGTGCGCGGCGAGGCGGGCGCGTCGGGACGGCGCGCAGACCTCGGCCACTGGATGAGGATGTGGCGCGCGTGCACCTCCTCGCCCTGGCCCTGCCCGCGCCGCTCGTCCACCTTGACGATGTGGTAGCCGAACTGCGTCTCGATGATGTTGCTGACCTCACCCGGCTTGAGCGCGAAGGCCGTCTCCTCGAAGGGCCTGACCATCATGCCGCGGCCGAACCAGCCGAGGTCGCCGCCCTTGCCTTTGCCCGAAGGGTCTTCGGTGAACTCGTCGGCCAGCTTGTTGAAGTCCTCGCCCGCGCGGACGCGCGCCAGGATGCCCTCGGCCTTCGCGCGCTCGGCCTTCGCGTCCAGCTCGGGGTGCGCGGCGAGGTAGGCGTTGACCTCGGCGTCGGTCGGCGTGAGCCTCGGCTCCAACTCCTTCGAGTACGCGCCCGCGAGGAGCCGCGCCTGCTGGAGCAGGATGACGAGCTGCGTCTTGCGGTCGCGTTCGAGCCCGGCGGCGACGCCCCTGCGCGTAGCGAGCATCCTGCGGCCGTAGAGGTCGCGCAGTTTCTTCCGCTGCTCCTCGGTGACAGGCGCGTCGCGCTCCGCCGCGGGCCGGTGCTTCGCGTAGTCTCCGACGAACGCCTCGAACTGCGCGGGCGTCGAAGGCTCTTTGAAGAAGGCTTCGATCTCGGCCGTCGTGATGGCCTGCTCGGGGTCGGCCACGCCCGCGGCCGCCTGCTGCTTGAAGTACGCCTGCGAGATGACGAAGGCGCGGGCCAGCTCGGTCTGGAGCTTCAGCTCGGGGCGCGCCAAGTAGCCCGCGGCCTTCGCCTCCTCGGCCACGGCGAGCATCTGCCTGATGTCGTCGGCGAAGCTCTTGCGCTCCTCCGCGCTCCCGGCGAGCGCCGCGCGCACCTCCGGCGGGAAGCCGAGCCCCTCGACGACGAGCGCCATGTCGGATGCGGTGATGTTGACGCCCGCCGCCGCGGGAGTGCGCGGGGCGCCCGCCGCGGGACGCGCCGCGGCGGGACGCGCGGGCGCCCTGCGTGTGGCTCGTTGCGCTTGGGCTGTGAAAGGGAGTGCGGCGGCGGCGAGTGTCGTGAGAGCGATCTTTCTAAAGAGCAAAACGGCTACCTTTCTTCGTTCGTGGGTTGGACGAGTTCGAGCAGCACGCCGCCCGACGCGGACGGGTGGACGAAGGCGACGAGGCAGCCGCCCGCTCCGACCCTGGGTTCTTCATCAATCAGACGCGCGCCCTCGGCTTTGAGGCGCGCGAGCGCCGCGCGGATGTCCGCGACGCGGACGGCGACGTGGTGGATTCCCGGCCCGCGCTTCTCGAGGAACTTCGCGACGGGCGTGTCGGGGCCGGTCGGCTCAAGCAGCTCGACGCGCGGCTCGCCGACGGGCAGCATCGCGACGCGCACCCCCTGCTCCTCGACCGTCTCCGTGTGTTTGACTTCGAGCCCGAGCGCGTCGCGCCAGAAACTCAAAGACTCCTCGATGCCGCGCGTGGCGATGCCGATGTGGTCGATCTTCATCTTATTTACTCTCGACGGGACTGCCGGGACAGTAGAAGAGCAGCCCCAGCCTGTACCAACTCTCTGCGCCGACGCCGGGCACGTCCGCGGGCGGCTTCCACTCCCTGTACGACCAGACGGCGCAGCCGTCCTGGCGGACGATTTCGTTCAAGACCTCGCGCACGGTCGCGTCTCGGACGTGGACGGAGAATCTTTTGGCCGGCTCGACCACCCTGCCGGCGAAACCGCCGAAGATGAAGCCGCCGTCCTTCGGAGGCTTCGGCTCGGTTATGCGGTGCGCGGCGAGCCCGGCCTTGAAGTCGGGCGTCTTCTCGAGCGCGGCCAGCATCTCCTTCACGTTCAGATTCTCGGCGCGGAACTCGCCGACGCGCACGTCGAGCAGCGGGAGCGACTCGGCCGGCAGGACGTTGACCACACCGCCGTCCGCCTCCCACCTGTAACGCGGCTCGACCCTTGAGATGGTCTCGAACACCTCCTTCAGAGTGAGCCGCGGGGGCATGTAGTTGCGGCGCGACTGCCACGGGTCGTCGGGGAGCGACGCGAAACCGCCGGGCACCTCCCCGAACATGAAGGCGAGGTACAGAACCCCCTCCACGTCGTCGTCCGAGAAGGATTGATAAAACGCCGAGCAGTCCTGCTCCTTCTCGTCGCACAGCGGGCGTTCGAGAGCGTCCTCGACGCCCGTGCGAACGGACGCGGCCTGCCCCCGGGGCCAGACGGCGAGCGTGAGCAGCACGGTGATGCCGGCGATTTTTAAGACTCGCACGTCCCGCCCCCCTCCGACTGGCTCAGTTATGCGTCCCGCCCATTAACTCTTCGACCGCAGAGTATGGGTCGCGGCGCTTGTCGGCCACTTCCTGTGCGAGCGCTTCGAGCCGCCCGCGCGCGCCGTCCCGTTCGAGCGCTTGCGCCAGCAGACGCTCGCGCAACAACTCAAGGATGCGCCAGCGCGCGACCGCGCCGCGGCGGCCGTGCGTGCCCGGCGCCGACTTCTGAAAGTCCCTGTAGCTCTCGACGGCGGCGGCCAGCTCTTCGATGCCTTTATTCTCGGTCGCGACCGTTTTGACGATGGGCGGCGACCACATGTCCGGCCGGTGCGCGAGGCTGAGCAGCGCCTCCAGCTCCTTCTCGGTTCTCAGGACGCCGTCGCGGTCGGCCTTGTTGATGACGAAGACGTCGCCGATCTCCATGATGCCGGCCTTGATGGCCTGGATGTCGTCGCCCATGCCGGGGACGAGCACGACGACCGAGCAGTCGGCCGTCTTCACGATCTCGACCTCGTCCTGCCCGACGCCCACGGTTTCAACCACGACCTTCTGATAACCGGCCGCGTCGAGTATCGCCACGGCGTCGACGGTCGCGCGCGCGAGGCCGCCGAGGTTGCCGCGCGTCGCCATCGAGCGGATGAAGACGCCGGGGTCGAGCCCCAGGGCCTGCATGCGGATGCGGTCGCCGAGGATGGCGCCGCCGGAGAAGGGGCTCGAAGGGTCTACGGCGACGATGCCGACGCGCTCGCCGCGCGAGCGGTAGAGGCCGGCGAGCTTGTCCACGAGCGAAGACTTCCCCGCCCCGGGCGAGCCGGTCACGCCGACGACCAGGCCCCGACCCGTGTGCGGGAAGACGGCCTTCATCAAGCCGGCGGCGCCGGCCGCGCCGTCCTCGACCACCGAGATGGCGCGCGCGACGGCGCGCGGGTCGCCCGCCAGAATCTTGTCGATGCTCTGCGCGCCCTTCATCGCCCGGCCTTAACAGCCCTCACTCTTCTCGACGAACTTGAGGAGTTTTAACTCCCCGCCTGTCCACTCGTAGTAGTAGAGCCCCTTCTTCGGCTCGTCCTTGCCACGCTCGCTCACGGGGTAGCCCGACATGACGATGAGGCGGCTCCCCTTCTGGAACCGGAGCGAGTCTTCCAGGTCATGGGCCTTCTCGTCGTAGAAGCAGAGGATGAAGCCGTCGAGTTCCGCCGGGAAGGCGACCTCGCCGGTCTTCGCGTCGATGAAGGCCGTCTGGAGGCAGCCCGTCCCACAACTCCACGTGTAAAGCTTGTAGTGCCCCGCGAAGTTGACGGCGCGCCGCGCGCCCTCGCGCAGGCGTGTCCGGTAGGCCCGCGCCTCCTTCGTCGTCAGCTTCAGAGCGGCCGCGCGCCCCTTGTAGACGGGCGCGGCGTAGTCCTTGAAGTCGGGCGTCGCGCCCTGCGCCAGCGCCGGCAAAGTTGAGAAGCAGACGCACAGCGCCGCGAACAGAAGTCTAATCTTCAAAGTTTGCGAGGTCTCCTCTTTCAGTTGTCAGGCGTTGCTGAGAATCTGTTTGGCGATGACGATGCGTTGGATTTCGCTGGTGCCTTCGCCGATGGTGCAGAGCTTGGAGTCGCGCCAGAACTTCTCGGGCGGGTAGTCCTTCGTGTAGCCGTAGCCGCCGTGTATCTGGATGGCCTCCTCGCTGATTTTGACCGCGACCTCGGAGGCGTAGAGCTTCGCCATCGAAGACTCTTTGGTCGTCTTGCGGCCGGCGTCCTTCAGGGCCGCGGCGCGGTAGGTCAGGAGGCGCGCGGCTTCGAGCTGCGTCGCCATGTCGGCGAGCTTGAACTGGATGGCCTGGAAGTTCGCGATGGGCTGGCCGAACTGCTGCCGCTCCTTCGAGTATCTGATCGCGGACTCCAGCGCGCCCTGCGCGATGCCGAGCGCGAGCGCCGCAATCGAGATGCGCCCGCCGTCCAAGACCTGCATCGCGTGGATGAAGCCCAGGCCCTCGGGGCCGAGTCGGTTCTCGTCGGGGATGCGGCAGTCCTCGAAGATGACGCTCGCCGTCTCCGAGGCGCGCAGGCCGAGCTTGTCCTCCTTCTTGCCGGGGCCGAAGCCGGGCGTCCCCTTCTCGAAGATGAAGGCCGTGATGCCCTTCGAGCGCATGGCGCGGTCGGTCGAGGCCATCGCCACGCAGACGTCGCCGTGGATGGCGTGCGTGATGAAGTTCTTCGAGCCGTTGACGAGCCACTCCTGCCCGCGCCGGACGGCGGTCGTGCGCGTGCCCGAGGCGTCGGAGCCGGCCTGCGGCTCGGTCAGGCCCCACGCGCCGAGCTTCTCGCCCGAGGCGAGGGGGGTGACGTACTTCCGCTTCTGCTCCTCGGTGCCGAACATGTAGATGTGGTTCGTGCAGAGCGAATTGTGCGCCGCCACGGAGATGCCGACCGAGCCGTCCACGCGCGAGAGTTCCTCGATGATGGTCACGTATTCGACGTAGCCCATCCCCGCCCCGCCGTACTCCTCGGGGAAGATGACGCCCATGAACCCCTGCGCGGCCAGCTTCGGCACCAGCTCGGCGGGGAACTTCTGCTTCTCGTCCCACTCGCGCACGTGCGGCGCGATCTCGCCCTCGGCGAACTCGCGCACGCTCATCTTCACCTGCTGCTGCTCTTCGTTTAACTCGAAATCCATTCACGACCTCTGAAAGCTAATGATGAACGATGAATGATGAGTGATGAATATGATGCGGCTTGCCTCAATTCATCACTCATCATTCATCGTTCATCATTCTATCTTATCCCCGCCGCCCACCGTGACCGCCGCGGCGCTTCTTTGAGGCGGCCTGCGGCGGCCTGCCTTCGCGCGGCGCGCCTTTCCTAGGCGGCGCGCCTTTCCTTGACGGGGCACCTTTCAGGCGCTTGACCTCGGCGGGCGTGAGGTGGCGCCACTGGCCGATGAGGATTCCTTCGGCGTTGACGGGGCCGATGCGGACGCGGCGGAGCTTGATGACCGAGTGGCCGACAGAGTCGAACATGCGGCGGATCTGCTGGTTGCGCCCCTCGCGCAGGGTGACCTCGTACCAAGCGTTCGTCTTCGTCTCGCCGGTCTTGACGATATGCGCGGGCGCGGTCTTCACGCCGTCGTCGAGGCGGATGCCGCGGCGCAGGCGCTCGACCTGCTGCTCGGGCGGTACGCCCTTGACCTTCACCTCGTAGACCTTGTCGACGTGGTTGCGCGCCGACGTGACGTGGTTCGTCAGCTCGCCGTCGTTGGTCAGGATGATTAAGCCTTCGGTGTTGAAGTCGAGCCGCCCGACCGGGTGCAGACGCCCTAGCGCCGGCGGCACCAGCTCCGAGACGAGCGGACGACCCTCCGGGTCGGAGAGCGCCGAGAGGTACCCGCGCGGCTTGTTGAGCAGGACGTACGTCTTCTCGCGGCTCTCGAGCAGCGGGTTGATGAGGCGGCCGCGCACCTTGATGTGGTCGCGCGCGGGGTCGGCCTTCGTGCCCAGCTCGCGCACGACCTCGCCGTTGACCGTCACCTCGCCTGCCTCGATCAACTCCTCGGCGTGGCGCCGCGAGGCCAGCCCGGCCGCCGCGATTAACTTTTGTAGACGCTCTTCCAAGAACTCACCCCCCGCTCGAACTCAGGCGAAGACGACCGCCGCGCCGGTCTCGACCGAAGCCTCGCAGGCGCGAATCAAGGCGACGCAGGTGTAGGACTCGATGCCGTAGCGCTCCCACTGCGCCTCGCCCTCGCCCTGTGTGTCGGCGGCGTCGAGCAGCGCCTCGTCGTCCACCGAAAGGTCTTCCGGGATTTCGAGCGCGCGCGCCAGCTCACGGCACTCGCCCAGGAGCGCCTGCGAAGAGCCGAACATGCCGCCGGCTATCTCCAGCGAGGGGTCGGGGATGATGACATCTTCGAACTCGACGGGCAGGTAGTAGCCTTCGGCGTCGCCGTGGACGATGAGGTGCTGGAAGGGCATCCCCGTCGCCTGCCCGCGCGCGAAGCTCGCGTCGAAGATTCGGTAGTAGTCGTTGAGGACGGGGTCGCTCCCCGCACCGTCGTCGCCGGGCGGCGGCAGCTCCTTACCCAGCGCGAGGTGGGCGGCGACACGCCGCAGGTAGTGGAGGCCGGAGAAGCCGATCATCTCGCACTCGAAGGTGCGCTCGTCCTCCACGTCGAACGGCTCCTGGTGCGGCGGCAGGCCGAAGGACTCGAGGACTCCGTTGATGACCTCGACCTGCTCTTCGAAGTAGGCGACGTACTCCGGGTCGCTCTCGCGTATCTCCGAAGGCACGCCGACGCACAGTGCGAGTCCCAAGATTCGCGGCCCTCCTATCTGAACTAGCGGGATGACCCGCCGACGGTGCCGAGCACGTCTCGCAACGCCTGCCGCTGCCGCTCGCTCAACACGAAGACGAGCGGGCCGACGTGTAATTCCACCCCGGTGCCGTTGGCTAACTTCTCGAACGCGTCGAAGCTCAACTCCCCGTCCATCTCGTTGTTCACCCCGATGCTCGTCGAGTAGCGACGCCTGCTAACCTTGCTCAGTGCGAAGAGCCCGGAGTCGGTCTTGAACTGGAAGCCGTAGTTCGCGCGGAAGCGAAAATCTTCGGCGTGCGTGGAAAGCTGAAACTTGACCACGTCCGGCCTCACGACCTGCCGACCGGCGACCACAAACGCGACGCCGAGCCCCAAGGCCCGTCGCTCGTTTAATAAGTCAAGGCTTGTGCTGACGAGCGTGCGGTCGGCGTACGGGTCGCGCGAGATCGACGCCTCGCCCACCTTCACGGAGTCGTCCGGCGTCGGGGCGACGACTGCCCGCTCGACGACCGGCGGCGTTGGGCGGCTCCTTTTCGCCTGCCCGAAACACGCCGCTGCCGCCAGTGTTATCAACAGGCCGACGAGGATGAAGTTTCGCACCGGTCTAATCATCGGCGCTCAGATGTCGCCGCCGCCGGCCAGGTCTTCGAAGTCCTCGACGTTCGGCAGCTCAGTCAAATCCTTCAGGCCGAACTGGAGGAGGAAGTCTTTCGACGTGCCGTACATCATCGGGCGGCCGACCGTCTCCTTGCGCCCCTTGGCGACGATGAGGCGCTTGTCCAGCAGCGTCTTGATGGCCGAGGAGGACTGGACGCCGCGGATTTCGAGAATCTCCGGGACGGTCACCGGCTGCTTGTAGGCGATGACGGCGAGCGTTTCGAGCGCGGCCAGCGAGAGCTTCGCGCTCGGCTTCGACTTGAGGTATGCGCGGACGTGCTCGTGGTGCTCGGGGCGCGTGGCGAACTGCCAGCCGCCCGCGACCTCGCGCAGCATGAGGCCGCCGTTCCGCTCGTTGAACTCCTTGGCAAGTTCCTCGACGGCGACCTGCACCCAGCCCTTGTCCTCCCTGAGGATGTCGGCGATGGCCTTGACGGGCAGGGGGTCTTCCGAGACGAAGATGAGCGCCTCGCAGATGGAGACCAGCTCGGCCAGCTCGCGCGGCTGACCGCCGGGCGCGACCTCTTCGTCCGGCGCCTCGTCGGGTTGGGACGCGGCCACCTCCCCGCGCATCCGCTCCAACTCTTCGGCGCGGTCTTCGGCGTCCGCGTCGAAGACGACGAACTCTGCCTTCTCGTCGTCCGAGGCCTCGTCGTCGGTCAGGTCGCCGTCGTCTTCGTCCTCATCCTCGTCCTCATCATCATCCTCGTCTTCGTCCTCCTCCTCGAATTCGGCGGAGTCGAAGGAGGTCTCGCCGCTCACGTCCACGCGCGCGAGCGGGTTGTCGTAGGCCTCGCCGTCGACGGCCGCCGAGCCGTCGCCCTCGGACAAAGCTTCGAGCGCCTCGTCCAACTCCTCGACGGCCTCTTCGCGCGACTCGTCGGCGGTCTCGGGCTCGACGACGGTGACCGTCTCGGTCGCCTCTTCCGTGCTCTTCCTGCTTCTGCGTTTGCTCATGTCTGAAGTCGAAACCTTCACGCGCCGACGCGCGCGATGATGTCGCCGAAGGTTTGGCGCTGGATGAGTTTGATCTCGGTCGTGCGGACGAGCTCCAGGACGGAGAGGAACGCGAGCACCAGCTCGCGGCGCGTCTCGGCGCGCTCGAAGAAGTCGCGCATGTTCAGCTCGCCGGCCGAGAAGATCATGTTGCGGAGCCGTTCGAGCATCTCGGCCATCGAGACCTCCTCGCGCTCGATCTCCATCAAGACCTCTTCCTTGCGGCGCGCGAGTATCTGCTGGAAGACGCGCAAAAGGTCGAACGCGCCGGCCGAGACCTCCGGGTTCTCCTTGTCCGTCTCCAGGGGCGCGCGCGTGTAGACGGCCTGCTCGACGGTCGCGCGCGACCAGAGCAGCTCGGCCGCAGCCTTGTACTTCTGATGTTCTAAGAGGCGCTCGACCAGCTCGCGGCGCGGGTCGTCCGACTGAAGCTCCTCCTCGCTGACGGTCGGGTCGCGCGGGAGCAACATGCGGGACTTAATCTCGATGAGCTGCGCGGCCATGACGAGGAAGTCGCTGGCGACGGTGATGTCCATGCCCTGCATCATGCGCAGGTAGCGCAGGTACTCGTCCGTGATGCGCGCGATGGGGATGTCGTAGATGCTGACCTGCTCCTGCCGGATGAGGTAGAGCAGGAGGTCGAGCGGGCCTGCGAACTCGCCGAGGACGAGCTTGAGCGTGTCGCCGTCCTGACCGGCCGAAATCTCGGGCGTCGCGCCCGCGACGTTGATGGACTGGCCCTCGGCCGCGCTGGCGACCGTCGCCTCGACCGTAGGCTCCGGCGTCTCCGTGTGCTCGTTCGACAACTCTCAGGCCCCCACAATCCCCATGCGCTCTTTGACCTGCCGCATCGTCACCTCGGCGATGGCGCGCGCCTTGTCGGCGCCGTCGCGAAGGATGCGGCCCAGCTCCTCGTCGGAGATGCCGCGCACGCGCTCCTGGTATGGTTCAAGGAAGGCGATGGTCGCGTCGGCCAGGTCGCCCTTCAACTGCGCGTAGCCCTTGCCCGCGAAGTGCGCCTCGATCTCCTCCCGCGTCTGGTTCGTCAGCAGCTGGTAGACGGTGAGCAGGTTCGTGACGGCCGGGCGCGTCTCGTCGAAGCGCACGTCGGTGCCCGAGTCGGTGACGGCGCGCTTGAACTTGCGGCGGATGGTGTCGGCGTCGTCCAGCAGCCCGATGCGGCCGTTCGCGTTCTCGTCCGACTTCGACATCTTCTTCAGGGGGTCGTCGAGCGCCTGAATCCGCGCCCCGACCTTCGGGATGTAGGCGTCGGGGATGCGGAAGGTCTCGCCGAAGTCGCGGTTGAAGCGCTCGGCCACGTCGCGCGTCAGCTCGAGGTGCTGCTTCTGATCCTGCCCGACCGGGACGAGGTCGGTCTGGTAGAGCAGGATGTCGGCGGCCATCAGCGCCGGGTAGGTCAGCAGGCCGGCCGAGACGTTCTCGCGCTGCTTCTTCGATTTGTCCTTGTACTGCGTCATGCGCTCCAGCTCGCCGATGCGGACGACGCAGTTCAGCACCCACGCGAGTTCGGCGTGCTCCTGCACGTCCGACTGGATGAAGATGGTCGAGACTGCGGGGTCGATGCCGGCGGCGAGGTAGAGGCGCGCCACCTCGCGCGTCTTCTCCCGCAAGACTTCCGGGTCTTGCGGGATGGTGATGGCGTGCAGGTCGACGACGCAGAAGAAGCTCTCGTACTCGTGCTGGAGCGCGACCCAGTTGCGCAGCGCGCCGAGGTAGTTCCCGATGTGGAGGTTGCCGGTCGGCTGTGCGCCGCTGAAGATTCGTTTAGCCATTTCCGTCAAAGCCCCGCCCCTCGCTCAACGCAGCCCCGCGAGCAGGAAGTATTCCACGACCCGCATGATGGGGGACATGATCGCGCCCACGACGCCGAAGTACATCAGCCCGATGAGGATGATGAAGCTGAACCGCTCCATCGCCTCCAGGGTCGGGCCGGCGCTGGCGGGCAGGAGGCTGTAGAGCACCTTGCTGCCGTCGAGCGGCGGCACCGGCAGCAGGTTGAAGACCGCGAGCGAGAGGTTCATCGTCAGCACCCGCGTCAGCAGCATGAAGGCCGCGTCCTCGAAGGTGCCGAAGCGGCCCGTGTAGCCGAGGCCGATCATGCCCGTGTGCAGGCAGACCTTGAGGATGACGAAGCCGATGAGGGCCAGCAGCAGGTTCGCCATGATGCCGGCGAGCGAGACCATGACGTTCGCCACGTCCTTGTTGCGCCAGCGCAGCGGGTTGACCGGCGTCGGCTTGCCCCACCCGATGAGCGGCACGAAGACGCCCATCCCGACCGCACCGACGAAGTTGATGATGGGGATGAGCAGCGTCCCGATGGGGTCTGTGTGCGCGACCGGGTTCAGCGTGACGCGCCCGAGCAGGTACGCCGTGTCGTCGCCGTACCGGTAGGACATCCACGCGTGCGCCGCCTCGTGCGCCGAGATGGCTAGCAGCAGGACGACGACGTAGATGATAAGTTGTCCGACGAGATCACTTGCTTCCATTAGGGCACACCGCCGAAAATTCGCTCCCGCGCGAAGTCAGAAAAAGTAGCATGCGAGGTGGGGGGAGTCAAAAGCAAGCAGGCAGTAAGAAGTTTTGGGTGCTGGGTGCTGGGTAGGGTGAGCGGCTCTTCCCCAACACCTAACACCCAGCACCCTCTCCCACTGCCTGCTGCCTACTTCACAAGAGTTCCCTTCACCCCCAGCGGAAGGCTGTAGACGGCCTCGCCGGTGGCGACGATCATGTTGCCCGCCGCGTCGAAGCAGAGGCCGACGACGTTCGGGCCGGCGACGGCCATCTCCGCCGCGCCACCGTCCGGCGAGATGCGCACCACGCCGCGCCGCCCGCGGTAGGAGGCCGCGACGTAGAGGTTGCCGTCGCGGTCGAACGCCAGCCCGTTCGGGCGTCCGAGTCCTTTGAAGAAGACGGACGTGCGGCCGTCCTGGTCGATGCGCTGGACGGACTCGCTGCTCGAAACCGTGGGGCCGGTCACGTACAACTGTTCGTCCGGCCCGAACGCGAGGTGGAAGGCCGCCACCGACTGCTCCAGGAGCGCCCAGACCTCCGCCTCGCCCTTGCCGTTGACGCGGTGGATGGTGCCCGTGCGGTCGCCGACGTACATCCGCCCCGCCCGGTCGAAGGCGAGCCCGGTCGCCACCCCCAGGTCGCGCACGAACGGCACGACCTCGTGGAAGGGCGTGACGCGGTAGACCGCCCCGTCCATGCGCGACGTGACGTACATCTGGCCCAGGCTGTCGAAGGCGATGCCCGTCGGGTTCGTGATCTCGCCCGTCACGGGGGTCAGCTCGCCGCCCGGGGCGATGCGGAAGAGCGAGACCGGCAGGCGCTGCCCGCGCGAGCCGGAGCGCGTGACGTAGATCGAGCCGTCGTCGGGGTCGACGGCCGGGTTGGCGACCATGTGTATGTCTTCGGCGAGCTCGCGGCCGACCGTCAGGCGCGCGGGGCCGAGGCTCACGCCGTCGCCGCTTTCGAGGACGAGCTCGACTTCGCCGCCGCCTTCGAGCGACTCGGGCACGACCGCCAACACGCGCCACGGCGCGGCCCCGACCAACTGCCCCTGCGTCCCGCCGAACGTCACGCGGCACTCGCGCGGGTTGCTCGTGTCGTACCCCGTGCACTCGACCGACACCTCCCCGCCCGGTATCGCCGCCGACGGCACAACCCTCACTATCTGTTCGCTCGACATCTAAGCTCCTAAAATTTAATTCATGATACAGCCGTGAACCGTAAACCGCCAAAGGAAGTGAATCGTGAATCGTAAATCGTTAATAGGCGAAGCCAGTTCTTTCTATTCACGATTTACGATTTACGATTCACTAAACTGTGCTATACTGCGCCGCAGTTAAAGGAGACATCTGCTGCGGCCTCAAAATCGCGGCTTGTTTTTTTGTCGTGATGTTTTCCGGGGCCGCGTGCGCTGACACCGCAGTGTTTGCGCGAGGGTCAAAACTAAAACTTCTTAAGCAGCGTCCGTCAACTCCCGCTCGCTTCACTATCTCTCTAACTTGAGCACGACCCAGGCGCACCGGCGGCCCCGTCCGCGCGGTGCGTTTCGCATTTCGGGGCGGGCGCGGGCGGCGCGGAGGAAGAGTTATCAGCAACGTACAGGGGAACACGCAGGGCTTGAAGCCCAACCAGCTCCGGCGCATCGAGAAGCTCTACTCGCGCCGCATCCCGCCGCAGCAGGTCGTCACGCCCGAGTTCGCGCGCCAGCTCTCGGAGCTTTCGTACGAGACGCGGCGGCAGATCGGCGCCCTCATCGACCGCAAGGGCTACGTCGAGTCGGTCGTCGTCGGCGACGCCCGCCGCATCGAGTGGCCCGACCTCAAGCGCACGCGCGTCGGCGAGGGGCGCTTCCGCGGGCTGCGCGCCGTCCACACGCATTTGCGCGGCGAGGAGCTGACGCAGGACGACCTGAACGACCTGGCCCTGCTCCGGCTCGACCTGATGGTCGCCGTGGACGTGGACGAGCGCACCGGCCTGCCCGGCAAGGTGCGGGGCGCGCACCTGCTCCCGACCACCGCCGAGCAGGTCAATGAGGAAGAGGCGGCGGACGTGCACGACGAGGCTTACACCTTCTTCGAGGCCCCGGCCGCCTCGCAGTTGGACGTAGACTTCCTCGAACTCATCGAGTCGCTCGAAGAGGAGATCGCGCGCAACCGCCGCGCGGGCCGCCGCGCCTCCGGGCGCGACCGCGCCATCCTCGTCGGCGTGACGACCGGGTCTCTGAGCGAGGCTGAAGAGACGATGGCGGAGCTGCGCGAGCTTGCGGCCTCGGCCGGGCTGGTCGTAATGAACGAAACCATCCAGCGCCGACAGGCCATCGACCCGCGCACCGTGCTCGGCCGCGGCAAGCTGGACGAACTCATCGTGCGCGCGCTCCGCCTCGGCGCAGACCTCCTCGTCTTCGACCGCGAGCTGAGCCCCGCGCAGGTGCGCGCCGTCACCGAGGCCACCGACTTAAAGGTCATCGACCGCGCGCAGCTCATCCTCGACATCTTCGCCCAGCGCGCGCAGACCTCCGAGGGCAAGATTCAGGTCGAGCTGGCGCAGCTGCGCTACATGCTGCCGCGCCTCATCGCCGGCCACGACTCGGCCTTCTCTCGCCTCGCGGGCGGCATCGGCGGGCGCGGCCCCGGTGAAACTAAACTTGAAACCGACCGGCGCCGCGTGCGCGACCGCATCAACCGCCTGGAGAAAGAGATCGAACACCAGCGCCTCCGCCGTCAGCAACGGCGCAAGGAGAGAACGCGGCGCGGACTCCCGATCATCTCCATCGTCGGCTACACCAACGCCGGCAAGTCGACTCTACTCAACACGCTGACCTCGTCCGAAGTGCTGGCCGAGCAGCGCATGTTCGCCACGCTCGACCCGACCTCGCGCCGCCTGAGACTCCCGCGCGAACAGGAGGTCATCGTCAACGACACGGTCGGCTTCATACGCGACCTGCCGCCCGACCTCATCGCCGCCTTCCGCGCCACGCTCGAAGAGATTGACGACAGCGACCTGCTCATCCACTTGGTTGACGCCTCGAACCCGCGTTTGCAGCAGCAGCTCGAATCGGTCGAGCGCATCCTGAACGACCTCGGCCACACGGACATCCCGCGCCTCGTCGTCTTCAACAAGTCCGACCTGCTCGGTACGGAAGACCTCGAAGCGCTCCTGCGCCAGACGTGCGCGGCCGGCGGGCGCGAGTGCATCGCCGTCTCCGCCCTCAAGCCGGAGACTCTGCGCCCGCTGCTCGAACGCGCCGGCGCCGTCCTCGCGCGCGACCTGACGCGCGAAGACGGCCGGCGGGGGGCCGCGGGCAACTCCGTCGACGGCCAGAACAACGAAAGCGAGCCCGACGCGGCCCGCGACGGCGACGACGCGCAGCGCGCGTCCGAGGCCCTCGCGAGCTAGACGCGAAAGCGATGAAGAGACACGGACGACGCCCCCGCTTCAAGTCCCCCTTCTCGGAAGTACGCGACCGCGCGCTCCGCAAGGTCACGCTCCCCTTCCGCCAACTCGCGCCCACGAAGCGCTTCCTCGTCGGCTTCTTCGCCCTCGCCGTCCTGACGACGCTGCTGCTCGCGCGCACGCACAAGGCGCTCACCTCGGCGGAGGTCTACCAGGAGGGCGACGTGGTGCGCGCCGACGTCATCGCGCCGGCCGACATCACCGCCGAGGACTCGCGCCAGACGGACGCGCGCCGCACGGCCGCGCGCGCCAGCACGCCGCCCGTCTGGGACTACGATTCCGCCCGCGTCGAGGCCGCCGTCCAGAGCTTCCGCACGTCCTGGGTCATGCTCAAACAGCAGTCGGACGCGCGCGGCTCGGCGAACAACAACGCCGCCAACGCTAACACCCAGCGTGAACTGTCGTGGCCGGGCCAGGCGCCGGACAGGCAGGCCGTGGCGCGCGCCGTCGCCGCGCACAACTTCGACGCGGGCGCGCTCGAAACCTTGACGCGCCTGATGCGCGAGGCGGGCGGCGGCTACGTCTACGACGAGCGCGACGCGGCGGAGCTTCGCCCCGAGGTGCGCGTGGCCGACGTGCGTGCGGGCGGCGCGGAGGCTGTGAGCGCCGAGCGCTCGCGCTTCGTTAGCGTGGACGAGGCGCGCGAGCAGTTGCGCGAACGCATCAGGGAGCTTTCGGGTTGGAGGCCGGCCGAGCGCGACCTGCTCTCGTCGGCGATGCTGCCGCTCGTCGGCGCCAGCGTCACGTACAACCGCACGGCGACCGAGGCGGGGCGCGAGGCCGCGGCCGCAGCCGTCCCGCGCGCCCTCGTCGTGCTCAAGCGCAACCAGACGGTCGCGCGCGAGGGCGATACCGTGACGCCGCAGATGCTCGGGCAGTTCGAGGCCATCCGCGCCTACGGCCGCACGGAGCGGCGGCCGCAGCTCTACGTCGGCCTCTTCATCTTCGCCTGCGCGCTCTACCTGGGCGCGTGGCGCTTCATCGAATACCGCGCGACCATCACGACGCTCCCGCTCTCGGCCGCGCGCGGCTTCGCGCTCGTGGGACTTTCGGTGCTCGCCGGGCTGGCGCTGATGCGCGCGGGCTTCGCGCTCGCCGAAGGCGTCGCCTCGCAGTCCACGCACGCGCCGACGAACGACGTGAGCCTCTGGACGTTCGCCATCCCTTACGCGGCGGCGGCGCTGCTCGTCACGCTGCTCGTGGACACGCAGCTCGCCCTGATCACGGCCGTCCTCGTCGCCGTCTTCGCGGGCCTGCTCGCGCCGGGCGGGATGCTCATCAGCTGCTTCGCGCTCGTCTCGTCTTCGGCGGCCATCTACGGCATCGGCGGCCGCTACCGCGAGCGGCAGTCGGTGACGAAGGCGGGCCTGATTGTCGGGCTCGTCAACGTCGTGCTGGCCGTAGCCGTCATGCTCTCTTCGCAGAGGCCCCTGACGCTGAACGCCATCCTGCTCGCGGCCGTCTGCGGCCTCGGCGGCGGACTCCTGACGGCGATCTTCACGGCCGGACTCCTGCCGGTCGGCGAGTCCCTGTTCGGGATTTTGACGGACGTGCGCCTGCTCGAGCTGTCGAACGCAGACCTGCCCGTGCTCGGCCAGTTGGCGATGCGCGGGCCGGGGACGAACCAGCACTCGCACGCGGTCGGCCGTCTCGCCGAGGAGGCGGCGCGCGCCATCGACGCCAACTCCCTGCTGACGCGCATCGGCGCGCTCTACCACGACATCGGCAAGCTGGCCTCGCCCGAGTATTTCGTCGAGAACCAGACGGGCGCCAACCCGCACGACCGCCTGCGCCCGACGCAGAGCGCGCGCATCATCACGAGCCACGTCACCTACGGCCTCCGCCTCGCCCGCGAGATCGGGCTGCCCAAGCAGATCGCGGACTTCATCCCGCAGCACCACGGCACGCGCACGCTCCACTTCTTCCTGCGCAAGGCGCAGGCCGAAGCGCCCGACGGCGAGACCGTGGATGAAAAGGAGTTCCGCTACCCCGGCCCCAAGCCGCAGTTCAAAGAGGCGGCCATCATGATGCTCGCCGACTCGTGCGAGGCCGCCGCGCGTAGCCTCGCGCGGCCCGACCCCGAGAACATCAATACCATCGTCAGTAAAATCTTCGATGCCATCGTCAGCGACGGCCAGCTCGACGAGTGCGACCTCTCTTTGCGCGAGCTGACGAAGGTGCGCGAATCCATCTCGACCTCGCTCGTCGCCATCTACCACGCGCGCATCGACTACCCGGGCTTCAACCCGCCCTCGCTCGATCCCGTGCAGCCCCCCCTGCCCCGCGCCGACATCGACAGCGAGGAGCGCGGCCACGGCTACACGCGCCCCATCGAAGTCCCCATCAGCCGCGGCGGCGAAGTCGAGGACGAGGCGCTCTCGTCGAAGTTGAAAGGTTAGGGGTTGTGTCGCGGGCGCGGGTGCGTTTATGCTTGCGGGCCGGAGGCTCTAAATGAAGCGGTGGCTTTCGAGTCCGAAGGTGCGTTTGGGGCTGATCGTCAACGGACTCTATCTCATCAGCCTCGTTACGCCGACCGCGGCGCCGCACAAGCGACCGCGCCTCTTCCCGCGCCCCGCGGAGACCTACGACGTCCAGCCCGACGACAAGCGGCCCGCCGCCGCGGAGAAGAAGTCTTACGTCTACGCCCCGCTGCCGCCGCCGCCCAAGGGGCCGGTGAAGGCCACGACCCACGTCGCGAAGCAGTTCGACCAGCTCGACGTCTACCTGACGAGCGACCTCATGCTGATTGACAGGCCCGACCACCGCCTGACGCTCTCGCCCACCTTCACGACGAGGGCCAGCAGGCCGGAGATGCCGGACTCCGTCCTCCTCCGCTTCGTCTCCTACTCGTCCGAGCGGACGCTGTCGAACACGACGCCGTTCACCATCATCGCCGACGGCGAGGAGATGATCGACGGGCGCACGCACTTCTGGTACAACGGGAACGCCGTGACCCCGCCCGAGGGCGTGCCCTTCATCGAGGGCATGGGCGTCGAGTTGCCCTACGGCACCTTCCTCAACATCATCAGCGCGCGGCAGGTGGTCATCGAACTCGGGGCCGACAGAGTCGAGTTGACCGCCAGCCAGACCGATGCTCTCCGCGACATGCACCTCCGAATCTTTCAACTCGAACAACCGCCGCCCGCCCCCAAAGACTCCCGCGTGGCTGGCAACGGCGGCGTCATCATTCAAGCTGACCCGGTACTTGTCCGCCCGGAAGGGCGCAGGTAACTTCGAAGGCGGCGGCGCAACGCGCCCGCCCACGTCAGAGAGCAAGGGGTTTTCTTCATGCGCGCCGCGCGCCTCTTCAACCTTCTTCTCGCGCTCCTCGTCACACTCTCTCTGCCCAACTGCGCGCGGACGCAGAACAGACCCGCGCCGACGCCGACGCGCCTCGTCGTCCGCGCGGCGCGAATGTTCGACGCGCGCGCCGGCCGAATCGTCGGCGACGCGGTCGTAATCCTGGAAGGCGATCACATCGCGGCGGCCGGGCCGGGCTTGGCCGCGCCCGCGGGCGCGCGGGTCATAGACCTCGGCGACGTGACGCTGCTGCCCGGCCTCATCGACGCGCACACGCACATCACCTACCACTACGACCGCACGGGCCGCTTCGGCATCTCGTGGGACTCGGGGCCGGACGAGACGCTCAAGTTCGCAAAGGAGAACGCGCGCGTGACGCTCCTGGCCGGCATCACGACCGCGCGCGACCTCGGCGGCGACTCGCGCGTGGTCACGCGCCTGCGCGACGAGATTAACCGGGGCGAGACCGACGGCCCGCGCCTTGTCGTCTCGGGCGACCCGCTCACCCCGTCCGCGCTGCGCGGCGTCGCCGAGGACGACCCCGGCGAGCGCGTCAAACGCATACGCGAGTTCGTCCGCGCGCGCGTGGCCGAGGGCGTGGACGTGATTAAGGTCTTCGAAGGCGTGGACGAGGGCGGGCACCCGCTCTTCGACGTGCGGGAGATAAGCGCGGCGGTCGAGGAGGCGGCGCGCGCGGGCCTGCGCGTCGCCGTCCACGCGCACGAGGCGGCGTCGGTGAAGGCCGCGGTGCGCGGCGGCTGCGCCTCGGTCGAGCACGGCTCGTTCCTCGACGACGAGGCCGTGCGGGAACTCGCCAAACACCACGTCGCGCTCGTCCCGACGCTCTACCTGCCGACGCACTACCTCGAACACCGAGAGCGCTTCGTCGCCTTCGACCCTTTCACCTGGTCGTTCTTCGAGCGCCTGCGCGCCGGCAACCTCGCCAACGCCGCGCGCGCGAAGAAGGGCGGCGTGTGGGTCGTCTCCGGCTCCGACGCCGTCGCCGGCCTGCACGGCAACAACCCGCGCGAGATCATCTGGCTCGTCAAAGCCGGCCTCACGCCCGCCGAAGCGCTCCGCTCCGCGACCGTCGACGCCGCGAGCCTGTTAGGGCTGGAGGGCAAGGTCGGCGAGATTAAACCCGGAGCCTTCGCAGACCTCGTCGCAGTCCCCGGCGACCCGACCAAAGACATCGGCGTCGTCGAACACGTCGTCTTCGTGATGAAGGGTGGGAAGGTCTTTAAAGCGGAAGCCCGACCGTAAGGGAGGGCGTTCGTCTTCCATCATAGATACTGATGGAAGACGAACGCCCTCCCTTACGGTCGGGCTTCCGCCTCTTAGAAGCGGCCGCGGAGTTTCTCGTAGGTGTCGCGGAGGTCTTCGGGGATGACGCGGGTCTCGCCGACGGTCGTCATGAAGTTGGCGTCGCCCGACCAACGCGGGAGGACGTGCAGGTGTAGGTGGTCGGAGACGCCCGCGCCCGCGGCCTGTCCGAGATTCATGCCGAGGTTGAAGCCGTGCGGGCGGTACGTCTCGGCGAGAACGGCCTGGGCGTGCTTGGCCAAGTCCATCATCTCGTCCGAAGTCTCTTTGGCCAGGCCGTTGAAGTCGGCCGTGTGCTCGAAGGGGACGATCATGAGGTGGCCGCTGGTGTACGGATAGATGTTGAGGATGACGAAGTTCAGACGCGCGCGGTGGAGGATGAAGACGTTCTCGTCGTCGCCGCGGGCGGGCAGGGCGCAGAAGACGCAGGCGTCGCCGAAGCCGGTCTTCTCGCCGCTCGCCCCCTTGATGTAGTCGAAGCGCCAAGGTGTGTAGAGCCTGTCCAAACTTCCTCCCCCTTGTCGTAACGTCCCCCGGGCGCGAGGCCGAAGATGTCAGGCGAGCGGCGAAGAGGTCTGTTCGCCTCCGCCCTCGCCGCCCTCCGAGGGGGCCGACTCGGCGGCGTCGGGGCTGGGCGGGTCGGTCGGACGCGCGGCCTGATTCGGCGTGCCCGCCGCGCTCAACTCGGGCTGCGTCGTGTTTGCCGCCGGTGCCTCTTCAGCGCCGCCCGCGCCGTTCTCGTCCTCGTTGATGAGTTCCTTCAGCTCCTTGCCGGGCTTAAAGTAGGGCACGCGCTTGGCGGGGATGTCCACGGGGTCGCCGGTCTTGGGGTTGCGGCCGCGGCGGGCGCCGCGCTCGCGCACGCGGAAGGAGCCGAAGCCGCGCAGCTCGATCTTCTCGCCCTGATTGAGCGTGTCGATGATGCTTTCGAAGACGATCTCGACGAGCCGCTCGGCGTCCTTCTTGGTCAGCTCGGCCGCGCGGGCCACGTCTTCAACCAGTTCTGCTTTCGTCATGGTTTCCACCTCTCCGGCCTCTCGGTGAAAGCTGCCGCCGCAAAACTAAGGGCAGGTCGATTGAGTATAGGGTGCAAGACCGCGGCTTGTAACTTAGCAGATACGGGGAACGCCTGACAAGGGGAAACCGTCGCGCGGCCAACAAGTTAGCGTCCCTGCGCCCAACGCCCGTCAAAGGAGAAGCCCCGCGACGACTCTCTTCAGTCGCCGCGGGGCTTTCGTCTTCGGTACGGTTCGGGACTACTGGTTCTCTTCCTCGGAACCGCCGCCGCCGCGCCGGTTGAAGAGGTCGGCCAGGCCGCCCAGTTCGCCCAAGGAAGCCATGCCGCCCCCGGCATCGGTCGTGTAGCTCTTCACGTCCACGACCGGCTCGTCGTGCTTGGCCGCGCGGTGCGAGAGGCCGATCTTCTTCGACTCCGGCTCGATGCGCAGGATGCGGAAGTCCAGCTCCTGCCCGATCTGCGCCGCGTCCTCGGGGCGCTCGACGCGGTCGTCCGAAAGCTCCGAGACGTGGCACAGGCCTTCGAGCCCCTCGGCCAGCTCGACGAACGCGCCGAAGTTGGCGAAGCGCGTCACCTTGCCGCGGACGATGTCGCCCGGCTTGTGCTCGCCCACAAACTTCTCCCACGCGCTCGGCTCGGTGTCCTTAATCGAGAGCGAGAGGCGGCGGTTGTCGATGTCGATGTTGGTGATGACCGCCTCGATCTCCTGCCCCTTCTTGAGAACCTCGCCCGGGTGCTTGATGCGCTTGTTCCAGGAGATGTCCGAGACGTGGACGAGTCCGTCCACGCCGTCCTCGACCTCGACGAAGGCGCCGAAGTCGGTCAGGTTCCGCACCCGGCCGCGGACGCGGTCGCCGACGTGGAAGCGCTCGGGCAGAGTCTCCCAGGGGTTCGGCTGCGTCTGCTTCATGCCGAGGCTGATGCGGCGGTTCTTCGGGTCGACGCCGAGCACTTCGACGTCGACCGTGTCGCCGACGTTGACGAGCTTCGAGGGGTGCTTCATCCGCTTCGACCACGTCATCTCCGAGACGTGGACGAGACCTTCGACGCCCGGCTCAAGCTCGATGAAGGCGCCGTAGTCGGTGACCGAAGCGATCTTGCCGTTCATGCGCTGACCCGTGGGGAAGCGCTCGGAGACCGACTCCCAGGGGTCGGGCAGGAGCTGCTTGTAGCCTAAAGAGACGCGCTCACGCTCCTTGTCGAACTTCAAGACCTTGACCTGCACGGTCTCGCCGACCTTGAACATCTCGCCCGGGTTCTGCAGGCGGCCCCAGCTCATGTCGGTGACGTGCAGGAGGCCGTCGATGCCGCCGAGGTCGACGAAGGCGCCGTAGTCGGTCAGGTTCTTAATCTGACCTTCGACGATGATGCCCTCTTCGAGGGCGTTCAAGGTCTCGCCCTTCTTGCCCTCGTTCTCCTGTTCGAGAATCGCCTTGCGCGAGAGGACGACGTTCGAGCGCTTGCGGTTGAGCTTGATGACCTTGGCCTCGATCTCCTGGCCGCGCAGGGATTCGAGGTTGCGGATGGGCCGAACGTCGACCTGCGAGCCCGGCAGGAAGGCCGCGACGCCGTCCACGTCAACGCGGAGTCCGCCCTTGACGCGCTCGGCGATCTTGCCCTTGACGGGCGTGCCCTCGCGGTAAGCCTGCTCCAAAACGTCCCACGCCCGCATGCGCACGGCGTCGGCGCGCGAGAGGATGGGCACGCCTTCGGAGGACTCCATGCTCTTGATGAGCACCTCGACCTCGTCGCCGCGCTTGACGGTCAGCTCGCCCGCCTCCTGGAACTCTTCGATGGGCACGGCGCCTTCGGACTTGAAGCCGAAGTCGATGACCACCGACCGCTCGGTGACGCCGACGACGGTGCCGCGAACGACCGAGCCTTCCTGGTACTGGGCCTGCTCCTGCTCGTACTGGTCGAGCAGCGCGCCGAAGTCGAAGCCGCCGCCGCGCGGCTCCTCGTCCTCATCCTCGCCGGCGTCGGCGCCCGCCGCTGAGGACTGCGGGGCCTGCGAGGGCGCGGGCGCGCTCCCCGGTGTCGCCGCCGCGGCGGCCGCGGCCGGCTGTTCGCCCGCCGGTTCCGCGCTCGCCGCCGACTGTTCCGCGGAAGCGGTGGCGGCCGTGGCGCTCGCCGCCGCTGCCGTCTCGCCGCCTTCGTTCGAGGAGGCGCCGCCGGGCGCGCTCTGTTCGGTGCTGTTCTCGCCGTTGGTAGGCGTTTCGTTTTCGGTTGACATGAACTCCTGTCGGACTCCTGCTGGATTAATCTGGCGCGAACGTCGGGCTCCCTCCCGCGCCTGCCCGGCGACAAAACGTGGCGCGCGACGTGTGTGGTCTCACCCGCGGCGGTGCGCTGTCGTTCTGTCGAGAGTAGCTTGGGGCGCTTTGACGGAAACGGAGGATTGAGGCGGGAGTTGCGAGCCGGCGAAAAAGAAAAGGAGTTACCGAAGTTTCAATTTTCCACACGCCCGTGGAACACCCGCGTGTTCCGCCAAATCACCTCGCTATTCTGCCAGGTAGGGCAGCAATTTACACAGCCGGGCAACGCCGTGTCAAGGCGGAAAGGAAGGAAAAGCCGTAAACGGTAAACCGTAAACCGTGACGAGTGAAGGGCAGGCTCTTACTTGTCACGGTTTACGGTTTACCGTTTACAGCCTTTAACTACTTGCTCGTGGCCGCCGAGTCGGCGGCGCGGCGGGCGACGTAGACGCCGCCCGAGTGTGTGCCGACGAAGATGCGCGTCTTGTCGGCCGGGTCGAAGGCGAGCGCCCAGACGCGGCGGCTCGGGAGCAGCGGGTCGAGACGCTGCCACGTCATCCCCTTGTCGGTCGAGCGGAAGACGCCGCCGCCCTCGACTGCGCTGAAGACCCGCGCGCCGCCGCGCTCGTAGGCGTTGCCGACGAAGACCTCGTCCGGGTTCTCGGGGTTGATGAGAATGCTGGTGAAGCTGCCCAAAGGCAGGTTGCCGCCGCGGCGGAGCCAGTGCTGGCCGCCGTCGTGCGTGGCGTAGAGCGTCTGCGTCGTGCCGACGTAGACGTTCTCGGGGCGCTTCGGGTCGATCTCGACGACGTTGACGGGCGCGTCCGTGGGGACGCCCCTCAACTGCTCCCAGCTCTTGCCGTTGTCGTGCGTGACGAGCACGCCCGAGTTCGAAGTGCCGACGTAGATGGTCTCCGGTTCCTGCGGGCTGGCCGCGACGCAGAGCGTGCGCACGTCGAGGCGCGGGCCGTAAGGGATGACCTCCCAGCCCTTCTCCACGTCGTAGGTGCGGAAGAGGCCCGCGTTCGTCGCCGCGAACATGCCGACCTTGCCGCCACGCTCGTCGCCCGTGTAAGCGAGGGCGTTGATGGTGTCGACGAGGAAGACCGGCGACGTCTGCACCGCGGCCGCCACAGCGCCCGCCTCCTGCATGCCGCCCGCGAGTCCGAGCGCGCTGAGCGTCGCCGCGTCGAACTGCCCCGTGACGGGGATGGACTTGTCGGTCTGGTACCGCCTGAGCGCCGCGACCGTCTTCGTCCCGGCCACGCCGTCGGGCGTGCCCACGTCGTAGCCCGCGAGGTTCAGAGCCTCCTGCGCGCGCTTCACCACGTCGTTGGTTTTCGGGCGCGCGGCGACCGTGGGCGCGGCCACGGAAGAGCCGTTGCGCGAAGCCGCGCTCGTGGAAGCCGGCGCCGTCCTCGACGCCGGGGCGGCCTTCCTTGCCTTTCTCACAGGAGCCTTCGGCTTCGGCGCGCCCAGCGGAGACCAGGAGGCGCCGCGGTCGGCCGAGCGGTAGAGGCCGTAGTTCGTGCCGAGGTAGATGACGTTGCCGTCGCGCGGGTCTTGCAGGATCGCGTAGGCGATGAGGCGCGGCGGCATGTTGCGCGCCGAGAGCTGCCACGTCTCGCCCGCGTCGTTCGAGACGTAGAAGTAGCCGCCGCCCGTGGCCGTGTTGATGGTCGCGGCGTAGACGCGCCCAGGCTTCTCGCGGTCGGGCACAATCGTGTAAGCGCGGCGGCCCGAGTAGCCGCCGTTCGAAGGCACGAAGTTGCGCCCGCCGTCGCGCGAGACCATCACGCCGTAGTTGTTCGTCCCGATGTAGACGAGGTCGGGGTTCGAGGGGTGGACGGCGATGGCGTTGACCTCGAAGATCTGCCGGCTGGTCGTCACCTTCCAGTCGCCGCCGCCGTTCATGCTCATCCAGAAGCCCTCGGTCGTGCCGGCGTAGATGGTATCGGGGCGGCCGGGGTTCTGCAGAATCGAGCGCGTGCGGCGCGACTGCGAGGGAATGCCGTTGACCTTGCGCCACATGCCGCCCGCGTTGCGCGTCTCGTAGATGCCGCTGCACGCGGAGATGATGACGTGGTCGGGGTCGCGGTCGTCGATCTCGATGGCGAAGATGTCGGAGTCGTCGATGATGCCCGTCTTCGTGATGCTCCAAGTCTTACCGCCGTCGGTCGTCTTGTAGGGCAGATACCACGTGCCGGCGTAGATGACGTTCGTGTCGCGCGGGTCGACCGCGAGCGACTCGACGTTGATGAGGTTGGGCGTGTCCGAGGTGTTGAGCTGCTCCCAACGCTCGCCCGCGTCCGTCGAGCGCCAGATGCCCTTGTTCGTCCCCGCGAGCAGGAGGTCAGGGTTCTTCGAAGACTGCGTGAGCGAGTGGATGCCGTCGCCCTTCAACTGCTCGGCCTCGCGCCAGGTGCGGCCGCCGTCGGTCGTCTTGAAGAAGCCGCCCGACTCCTTGTGCCTGTGCGCGGCCGCGTAGATGACGTTCGAGTCGCGCGGGTCGACGATGATGTTGTCGATGAGCAGGCCGGGCCGGTTGAAGCCCGCGACGCGCGACCAGTTCTCGCCGCCGTCGGCCGAGGTGTATATCTGCCCGTCGATGGTGCCGAGGTAGAGGCGGCGCGCGTCCTGCGGGTCGATGACGAGCGAGCGCACGTCGCCGCCGAGTGGGCCGGTCGCCTCCCAACTCAGATACCTCTCGGCGGATGAGTCCGCGCCGTTGTCCGCGGCGCGCGCCGCGGGGGCTGCGGCGCCCGACATCGAGCACAGGACGGCCAGGGCGACGAGCGCGGGGGTGAACTTTCGGAGCAAGCGATTCTTCATTTTTAACACCACGGTCTTCAAATTCAAACGAGCTACGCGGCGGGGGGCCAGCGGAACCGCGCGGCTATTATCCTTATCGGCTGCTACTTTGCAAAGCCCAGCCGCCGCAAGCGCCCGGCAATTTAGGATGCCACCGCAATTTTGGCCGTTGCATCTTTTGGCGTTTGAGCCAGCGCGCGAAGAGGGTTTACGGTAAAACCAAGCGGGCGGCGCTTCTTAATCGAAGCGCCGCCCGCTCTCTCTTTCGGCCGCATGGCTTTACTGAAAGGCCACGCGGGTTAAGTGTTAAGGACTACTCCTCGTCGTCGTCGTCGCGGCGGCCGCGGCGGGTCGGCGTGCGGGTCGTCTTGACCTCGCTCGGGTCGACCGTCGGGCTGGCGCTCGGAGGCGTGGCGCCCGAGGGCACGACCCACAGCTCGACCGTCAGCTCCTCGCGGTAGCCGCCGTCCACCGTCACGACGCGGTCGGCCGTGATGCCGCGCGTGTTGACCAGGTAGTTCTTGGCCCGGTCGCAGCGGCGCTGGGCCTCGCCCGCGCGGCCCGTGCGGCCGCCGTAGCAAACCAGGTAGCCCTGCGAGGTCGGGTCGTTCTGCAGCTCGATGGCGAAGTTGTCGAGTCGGGCCTTCTCGTCGTTGAACTTGATGTTCCCGTACTCGTCCACCTTCCGCGCTTGGCGCGCGGTGATGCCGGTCGAGCAGCTCGAAGAGGTCGAGCAGCTGCGGTCGTAGCCGCCCACGTCAACAGTCGCCGTCACGTTGGAGTTGTCGGGCAAGCCCGTCGTGTCAACCGTGATCGTGCTGGTGCCCTGGCCGCTGCTGATGGTGCCGGCCGAGACCGTCCAGTTGTAGGTCGGCGTCACGTTCGGGTCGCCGCCCGAGACGTTCGCGGTGAACGTGACCGGCTGTCCGGCCTTCACCGGCTCAGACGGGCAGCTCACGTTGACCGTCGGGCAGACCGGTTGCGGCGGCGGAGGCGTGATGCAGCCGCAGCGGTCGACCGTCACCGTCGTCGAGGTGAAGGCGATACAGCCGCAGCCGTCGTCGACTTCCACCGTGACGGTGTAGGTGCCGGGCGCGACGCCCGTCAGGTCGAGCGTGGCGTTCGGGCCGTCACCCGTCACGCGGCCGCCCGTCGTCGAGTAGGTGTAGAGCAGCGTGTCGCCGTCCGGGTCGGTCGCGGTCGCCGAGAGCTGAACGGTGTTCGCGGTCGGCGTGCAGGACGGGTCGGGCTGCTGGTCGCCCGTGCACTCGGCCGCCAGCACGACGCGGCTCGAAGAGGCCGAGAGCGAGACGGTCGGCGGCTGGTTCGGGAAGACCGTCGGCAGCCGCTCGTTGCGGCGGCCGGCGAAGACCTGGAAGATGAAGCCGTGCGGGTCGTCCGACGTGCGGAAGCCCGCCGGGAACCCGTCGTTCGGCTCGTCGGCCTTGAAGATGTCGACGAAGCTGCGCCCCTGCTGGTTCAGGTTCCCGCGGTAGGCCGCCGAGAACCCGAACCACCGCCGCGGGAAGATCCGCACCCCGCCGAGGAAGTCCACCGGGTTCTGCTGGAA
>Ga0213876_10000237_pt1 | contig 52963 bp, 48 predicted proteins | sample BarmaccomBMRX_R9_FD_160113 | JGI IMG/M metagenome (GOLD analysis project Ga0213876, IMG submission 160113) | Root-associated microbial communities from Barbacenia macrantha in rupestrian grasslands, the National Park of Serra do Cipo, Brazil - RX_R9 | ecosystem: Host-associated > Plants > Roots...
CGAAGCCGATCGTGAGCGGTTTGAGATTCGACTTCTCCGACTCCTCGATGATCGGATAGACGATGTAGGCCTGCGCGCCGGCAGTGATCTCCGTGTCGATGAAGTGGTAGACGCGCTCGATCTGCTCCGGCGCCCGCACCGCGGTCTTGATCTGCTGGCGTCCAGGCGGCAGCTCGTCGATGACGGAGAGTTCGAGGTCGCCGTACATCGCCAGCGCCAGCGAGCGAGGAATCGGCGTGGCGGTCATGACCAGGATGTCGGGCGTGTCGCCTTTCGCGAAGAGACGCTGGCGCTGTTCGACGCCGAAGCGATGCTGCTCGTCGACGATAGCGAGGCCGAGCGATTTGAAAACGATGCGGTCTTCGAGCAGCGCGTGCGTGCCAACGGCGAGTTGGATGAAGCCGTCGCGCAGTCCGGCCAGCAGTGTGCGGCGTTCGCCCGCGGTCATCGAGCCCGTTGCTTTGGCCACGACAACGGAATCGTCAAGTAGTTGACGAATTCTCTGGTAGTGCTGCTCGGCCAGGATTTCGGTCGGCGCGAGCAGCGCCACTTGGTGTCCGTTGCGGATCATGATGATGGCCGCGATCAGGGCGACGATCGTCTTGCCGCTGCCGACGTCGCCTTCGAGCAGCCGGTACATCGGCTTCTCCGACTGCAGGTCGGTGGCGATCTCTTTCAGCACGCGCTTCTGCGCCTTCGTCAACCGGAACGGCAGGACCCGTTTCACCTCGGCGCGCAGCTCGTCGTCAACCTTGATCTTGCGCGTCTTCGTCTTCACCTCTTCCGTCGCGCGGCGGACGCGCAGGGCGAGCTGCAGCGTGAAGAACTCCTGCAGGATGATTCGGACGTGAGCTCGGGAACGGCGAAAGAGGAACGCATCGTCGAGCTGCGGCGGACGGTGAATCTGTTCGAGTGCCGGTGCGAGATCGATCACACCGAGACGTTTGCGGAGCGCGGGCGCGAGGGGATCGTCGAGCGTTGGAAGCGCGTTGAGCGCGCCGCCGATGATCTGGCGCAGCGCCTTCGGCGGGATGTTGCCGACCTTTGAATAGATCGGAACGATGGCGCCATCGGCTTCGTCGTCGCCTTCGAATTTTTCCCAGTCGGCGCTTTCGATCTGAAGCTGACCGTAAGACGAAATCTTCGGCGTTCCGAAAACGGCCAGACGATCGCCGCGGCGAATTTGGTCGCCGAGAAAACCCTGGTTGAACCAGACCAGCTTCACGGCGCCGGTGCCATCTTCGAGGACGACCTCGAAGACCTTCATCCGCTTCAGCCGTGTGGTGTGCAGATTCGCCGACATGACTTTGCCGCGGAGGAGGACAGGAGTGTCGGTGTGCCGCCCAACGTCGGCGATGCGCACGGGATGGCGGCGGTCTTCGTAGCGGTACGGCAAGTAATAGATAAGGTCGCCGGCGGTAGCGAGCCCGGCTTCCTCGAGCTGCTTCGCGCGGATGGGCCCGGCGCCGGGAAGGGCGCGGACCGGCGTGTCGATGGTGATCGTCACGTGGTCATTGTCGCGCGAGGTGTGGAATCGCGCGAGATTTCTACTCGTCGTAGAACGTTGATCACAAGGAGAAACGCTATCGGTGCGACGGAATGGCGCGCACAAACGCGGCGGGCTTTTTGCGTATCGTGTCAGGCGTCGATAGACGATCGCATCATCGACAACCATGGCAGATTAGGAGACCTGATGACACGCCTTTCAAACCTCGGTGCGTTTGTCCTTCTGGCGTTTTTCGCCCTGACACTCGCCGCGCAGACTGCATCGACGACAGGCAAGATCGATCCAACGAGCGTCCGATTGACGTCCGATCCCGATGATGTGGAGTTCTGCAAAGCGCTCGGTTCCGTGGCCGGAAAGAGTGCCTGGAGCTCGACGAAAGGGCAGATGGCTGCGGGCGAGCGGGCGAAATCACAGGCCGCAGCAGTGGGTGGAAATGTGCTGGGGGACGAAAAAGTCACTGTGAGCGCCTGGGGCACGACGGTCTCCGGTTCGGCTTTTTTCTGCGACGCTGAAAGCCTGAAGCGCCAAGCTGCAAAGAGCGCGGAGCTGGAACGTGTGGCCAATCAGAAGATTGCTTGCACGGCCGGTCCGGACTGTGAGTACAAGTGGTCTCGCGTAACGCTCTGGTTGTCGAACAACTCGAGCTGGAAGTTCCGCAATATCACCGACACGCTCATCACGACCGAGGGCCCGATGGACACCAGCAAGCCAGCCTTCGAAGTCATCAAGATGGCCACTGGGGACGGCCGGACGTACCAGATTTCGATGCGTCCGTCGTGCGGTGTTGGCTGCACGGAAAAGGACTTCTTGCGGCTACGCGCGAAGTTCGCCGAGTTCGTGCTGACGCCGCCGGAAGTTAAATAGCGACGTTCCGGTCGGCCGGAGAGTGAGAGTAGGTGGCCCGGCGTCCCTTCAGTCGAACAAAGCCCGCATCGCGATGAGGCCGATCTTGATCCCGTCGCCGTTGTGGATCATCACCGGCGTACCGGTCGGGATGCGCTGATCGTTTACGTAGGTCCCGTTGACGGTCCCCACTTCTTCGAGCATGAAGTACTGGTTGCCGCTGCAAATAATTTTCGCGTGACGGCGGGAGACGGAACGGTTCGCATCTACGGGCGTTAGATCGATGTCAGGCAGGATTCCAGTGACCGGATCGGCGCGGCCGATGGTGGTCTCGTCGCCCTTGCTGAAGAAAAACTCCGCACCAGTCGTCGCATCAACCAGCCGATGACGATGATGGACCTCGGCGGGAACACTCTGCGTGGCGTCGAGCGCGCCGTGCTCGCTGTCGACTTCGCGGCCGACCAGCCGCTCGAGCAGTGTGTTCGCCTCGCGCAACCGTTTCGAGTACTTGCGAATGATGCGCACCGCGACCTCGGGATTCTTTCGGAGCATCTCGTCGAAGCGGGCGCCGTTGATGACGAGCGCGCGGACGTCGGTAGCAGCGATGGCGTCGGCGGTGCGGGGGACGCTTTCGAGGACGGCCATCTCGCCGAAGAAGTCGCCCTTCTCGAGGTGAGAGAGGGCGTGCGACTCGCCGTTGATGTGCTTGACGATGTTCACTTCACCCTCCTGGATGATGAACATCTCGGTACCGAGCTCTCCCTGCTGGAAGATCACGTCGCCGGCGGCGTAGTGTGCTGAGGAGTCCTTCACCGGATCCTTTCCGCCGGTCGTTTTGAAAACGGTTTTCATGGCTTGACCGCCGGGTGCAACAGCGTGAGCGTGCGGTCTCGGGAACTAACGCGTACGGCTCCACCGACCGGCATCAGGAGGTTGTTTCCGTGATGGCCGAACGGCAGATCGCGTATGACCGGGATATTGCTGGAGCCGAAGAATTCGTGAAACAGCGCCTCGATTTCGGCGTCGCTGCCGCACCCTTTCAACTTCCCAATGACCACTGCTCGGATTTTTTGCAGTCTACCGGCAAGCCGTAAGTGGGTCAACATGCGGTCGATGCGGTACGGTGACTCTTCCACGTCTTCGAAGAACCAGATGCCATCATCGATCCAGAAGTCGTAAGGCGTGGCGGTGAGCGCCGTCGTCAATGACAGGCAGCCGCCGAAGAGGATGCCTTCGGCCTCGCCTTCAAAGACGACTTGATCATCATCGAATGGATGCGTAAGCGGCGCCTCACCGGCCAGCATCGACCAGAACCATTGCTCGATGTCGGGGGTCAGGCCTTCGAACCAATCGAGGTTGACCATCGGTCCGTGAAAGGAGCCGACGCCGCAGTTGATCGCGACGGCCTGATGGAGCGCGGTGATGTCGCTGAATCCGATGATCGGGCGAGGGTTGGCGGTGATGGCGGCGTAGTCGATGCCATCGAGGATCCGCATGGCTCCGTAACCGCCGCGCGCGAAGAAAAAGGCGTCGATGTCGTCGGACCTCAAGTAATGGTTCAACTGTTCGAGACGCTCGTCATCATTGCCGGCGAGGTAGCCACGATGACGATGGTCGATATTGCTGGCCAGCGTTACGCGAAGGCCGCGCGACTCGATCGCCCGCACGCCGGCTTCGATGCGCGGCATCTCGGATGGAGACGAGATGGCGAGGACGACCACATGGCCGTTGCGCGTGAGTGGCCGAGGCGGAATGAGCATTCCCGCGGACAATAGCAAAGGCGATGCAGGGGCTGACGCGAGAGGAGCGATCGTCAAAGCGCCGCGGGTTGTCGGCGTGAACGGCAGAAAGTGTCAAGTTTCTGCGGTGGAATCGCGACGGAGTGGGTAGGCTAAACGTGTGGAGTGGACCTGTAAGCCGAATTCTGTTTCCCCGCCGAAGCGAGGATGAAGATCATTCGTCTGCCACGCGCGTTGCCGCGGTGGTCAAGCAACCTACCCGGAAGCTCATAACGGAGACGGGCGGCTCCATGACTTCCCTATTTGGTCTTGCTCCGCAGGGGGTTTGCCGTGCCGTACCCACTCGCGTGGGACGCGGTGCGCTCTTACCGCACCGTTTCACCCTTGCCTCCTCCTCGGAACACCTTTCGATGCCCGAGGCGATCGGCGGTCTATTCTCTGTTGCACTTTCCGTCGCGTCGCCGCGCCTGGCCGTTAGCCAGCCTGCTGCCCGTGAGAGTTCGGACTTTCCTCGACGCGTTCGCGCCGCGATCCTCCAGTCCACTCCACACGGTCGAGGGTAACAGTCTCCGGTGTGAGCCATTCCAGAGGGGACGGGTTCACGCGGAGATGGGGAGGAGCGGAGAAAATCAGTTGCGATAAATTGTTGCTGTTTCAATCGCTTACAATCGATGTCGGCGTGCCGACATCAAAATATATTCCGGTTTTTCGGGTCTGAAAACCAGGTCAGCCATTCGTCGCCTGCGACCTTCTCCTCCCCTGCCGGCAGCATTTCCAGTTCGGCCATGAATGCGGCGGGATTGACGACTTCGACTTGCCTCCGCTGGATGCGCGACGCCAGTCCACGATCGGCGGTGACGACTTTCCAGCCGCTGCCGGTCGCCACCCTGTTCGCGATCAGATCATCGGCGGAACGGGCGCCGCCGAAGATCACGCTGACGCTGCCGAGGTGACGGCCGAAGTTTTCTGGCTCGCTACCGTCGAAGTAGCAAGCCACCTTCGTCTCTTCGCGCGGGCGAAGTTGGCGAGGGAGCGAATGAGTTGGCGCTTGCTGTCGGCGGCGTCGCGGGAGGCGCCGGCGCGACCGAGGAGGTTGTTGCCGTCGATGACCCAGCTCATGCCCGCACGCGGCGCAGGCGGCGATAGGCCGTAACGAAGAGCATGGTCATCACGAACAGCATCGGGATGACCACCCACGGCAGCACGATCACGACGACGGCGTTGACGAACGCGAAGCCGTCTTCCAGTAGCGAAAGGAACGGATTGCCGAGGCCTCCCGTCAGCAGCGTGCTCGCTCCGCGCAGCGTCGCTTTCGTCGCGTGCGATCCGAGCGCGGCGCCGCCGGCGATGACCGAGGCCACGATCACCGCGCCGTGCGGGATGCGGTCGGAAACCGCGGCCCACGCCACGAGTGCGCCGGCAGCCGGACGGATCAAGGTGTGGATGAGGTCCCAGACATGATCGACAGCCGGCACTTTGTCGGCCAGAAACTCGATGAGATAGAGAACGCCGACCACGATCAGCACCGGCGTGGTTGCGAAGAAGCGCGCCATGTCGTCGTGAAACATCGCCGGCTGCCAGCGCGCCAGAAGTCCGAAAACAAGGAGCGTCGCGTAGGCGTTGATGCCCGCGCCGAGACCTACTCCTGCCGACGTGAGTAGCGAAGCGAGCATCAGCGCGGGATTTTGACGACGACCGGAGCAGACCCCAGCGACGCCGGGAGTTCCTTCGCTGCTGCTTTGGCGTCGGCGGTGCTGTCGAAACGGCCCCAGAAGACGCGGTAACACGGGCGGCTGCGGTAACTCGTCCGCACGAACCAGACTTTGCCGCCCCCTTCGTTGATCGCGCGTGTGACCGAGGAGGTTTCACAGACGAGCTCGAATTGCAGCGTGTAGTTGCCGCCCTTCTGCGCAGCGAATTCGCTGGCCATGCCGTCGTACTTGGCGCGGGTGGCGTCGGATGCGGGAGCAGCCGATGCGTTCGTGATTGTCGCGCCGGTGGCGGTGCGTTCGAGATGGGTGGTTGCGGGCGGTACGGCTGCCGGTTTCGGTGCGGCCTTCGGCGGAGCGGCAGCGGCGACACGTGGCGGAGCGGAGGTCGTTGTCTTCGTTACAAGCGGTGTTGACGTCGTTGCCGCGACGCGCGGCGGAGCCGTGGTCGTCGTTACGGAAGCTGCGGATGTTGTGGCAGGCTGCGGCTTCGTCACAGCCGGCGAGACGCCAGCGTTCGTATGCGTTGCCGCGACCATTGGAGCCGCGGTGGCCGTGGACGGCGGCGGGTTCGTCACCGTCGGTGCGACGCTGTTCCCGTTCGATGTCGTTACCGGAGCGGAGGCCTCCGTGCGCGTTACCGGCGGCGCGGCTGCCGCCGCTGCGGACTTCGACGGTTGCCGCTGCTGCCACCAGTTCCATCCGGCATATCCGCCGACGGCGACAAGGAGAAGAAGCAGCAACGGCATCAGCATGCTGCGTTTCCGCGGCTCGGGCGGAATATCGGATGTCAGGACCGAGGTCGGGACTTCATCGTCGGCGTGCAGCGGGACGGATGCGCGGCGTGCGGCTTCGATCTGCGCTTCGTCGAAGCCCCATTGCGGTTCCAGGACGGTCGGGATCGGCGGCGGCGCGATTTCCGTCGCCGCGAACTGGTCGTCCTCGACCGGGTCATCCCAAACGGAGGCTGCCGGCGGCGCGACATTCAACGCTGGGATCTCCATCGTCGCGCTGTCGATCCTCGGCGCTTGAACAGCAGCGAGCGGCATCGTCGGTTCGACATCATCAATCGTAAAGTCGGGATTCTCGACGTCCCAGGCATCGCCGCGAGAAACCTCATGTTCTGCTGGAGGTTTGTCGGCGCGCGTTACCAGCTTCAGCAGGCGCAGCGCCTCCAACAGCTTGTAGACATTGAAGATGTCCTTGCCGGACTGCGCCGCGACATCAGCGGCTGTGTTGCTCCCATCGATGTACGCGACGATCTGCTCGGCGTCCTCGTTCAGGCCGAGGCGGCGAAAGGCATCGTCGAAGGCGGGCGACTTCTCGAAGATCGCGTTCCCGCTTTCCATCGCCTGTTCGGATTTCGTTCGATCGGTATCCGTGACCACCAGCTCCACGATGATCTGCGCGAGCGGGAAGAGCGTCCCCTCCTCGCGCTTCGGCAGGTAGTCCTCCACGATCGTGTAGGAACCATTCTTCCAACCGATGATCGAGCGGAGGATGCCGATGACCTGGACGCGGCGGGCCCAGGTCAGTTCCTTTCGGGTGATGAAGCCGAGGCCGAGGAGCGCGTCACCGAGCGTTTCGCTTTCCTTGCGCTTGGCGAGCGCCTGCTTCACATGCTCGCGCGTGACCTTATTGGCGCGCAGCAGGATTTCGTCGACGGCGTCGGTGCGATCGTTCGTCGACGCGGAGAGGACGTCGCCGCCTTTGAAGTAGACGATCTTGATGATGCCGTCGCTCTCGAAACGGATCGCGCCGGTGAACTGCTCGCTTCCGAGCTCGACGAGCCGCTGAATCAGATCGATCTCGCCGATTTCGCCTTCGAAACTCATGTAGTTCCCCCACCCTTTGCACTCTACGCGCTGTGGAGCGGAGATTATCGCACGCGCGTGTCTGAGGACTTTCCAGTCGTGACGGATGCCCTCCGATATGCACTGCCGTACAATATCCAGCTTCGAAAGGGGGATTCCATGAAACGTTTGGCTTTGGTGCTCCTGCTCCTGGTTTGCTGTGTTCCTCTGGCCTCCGCGCAGTCGTCGTGCACACTTACCTTCCTCACCGAGTCGCTTTCCGATTTCCCAGTTGGCCAGCCGGCGCACTTCACGATCGAGGGAGTCAGCGGGACGGAGCCGTACACCTTCACGATCGTAGGCGGTTCGCTTCCTGCTGGTCTCCACATGAACAAACACGGAAAGATCACTGGCGTTTCGACCGAGGTCGCGGACACCGTCGTAATCGTGAACTTGACGGACGCCGCAGGATGCCAAATCAACCAGGCATTCGAAGTCCGCTCCCCGATGCCGTAGGCATCAGAGGAGTCACGGCGCCTCGCCGCCGTGACTCAAGCATGCAGCTCGTCATACAGCGTCTGCCCGACCTTGCGTCCCAGAACGTTCATCAGGTCTTGCGCTGAAGCTTGCTTTACGCCGGAGACGCTGCCGAAGCGCTCGATCAGGAGCCGGCGACGCTTCTCGCCAATGCCGGGCATGTCGTCGAGCGCGCTGTGCAGAAACCGTTTCGACCTCCGACGGCGATGAGACGAGACGGAGAAGCGGTGCGTCTCGTCGCGCACCATTTGCAGCAGTTGCAACGCTGGATCGCGGCGCTCCAGGCGAATTGGATCCTCGCGATCGGGAACGTAGATCTCCTCCTCCCGCTTGGCCAGGCCGGCGATCGGGATCTCCTCGATGCCGAGTTTGTTCAAGGCCGCCAACGCCGCGTTGAGCTGTCCGCGGCCGCCGTCGATGAGGATCATGTCCGGTAGCGACTTGTTCTCGTCCATCAGCCGGCGATATCGGCGATCGACTGCCTCCGCCATCGAGCGAAAGTCATCGGCACCTTCGACGGTCTTGATGTTGAAGACCCGGTACTGCTTTTTGTCGAACTTGCCACGGTCGAGCACCACCATGCCGGCCACGGAATCCGTTCCCTGGATATTCGAGATGTCGAACGATTCAATTCGCCCGATCTCTCTGTCGCTGCCCAAAACCTGCCCAAGTTTCTGTGCAGCGATCTGCAGCCGGTCCTGCGTTGATTTCCGGAATCGCGACTCATGCGACAGCCGCGCGTTGCGGTTGACCAACTCTATTCGATCGACGCCCTTCCCGCGCTGCGGAACGCGCACCCCGACCTTGCGGCCGGCCTGCTCCGTCAGCCACGCCGTGAGCAGGTCGCACTCTTCCACCTCGAACGGGATCAACACCTCGGGCGGAATGAACAGATTGTCCTGGTAGTAACGCTGCAGAACCTCGCCGAGGAAGTACGTCGGCTGGTAGTCGCCGACCTTCTCCCAGAACAGCTCCCGGCGATCGACGACGTTGCCGTCGCGGATGACGAAGAGCTGCACGGCGACGTCGCCCCCCTCCTCGTACAAACCCCAGACGTCCGCATCCTCATCGTCTGCAGACGACACCTGCTGCTCCGCCTGGATGCGCTCCACGGTGCGCACGAGGTCGCGGTAGTACGTAGCCACTTCATAATTCTCGGCTTCCGCGGCGCCGTACATCCGCCGCGTCAGCCGGTCCTGCAACTCCTTGGTTTTGCCGCCGAGGAAAAGGACGACGTCGTCGACCATCTCCCGATACAGCTCCGGCGTAGTCAGCCCGACCACACACGGCCCAAGGCATTGGTGCATGTCGTAGTAAAGGCAGGGCCGCGGCAGTGCGTTCTTGCCGATCTCGATGTCGAGATCGCAGCTTCGCAGCTTGAACTGGTCGGCCACGAGTTTCAGCAGTCGCCGCGCGGTACCAGCGAAGAACGGGCCGTAAAAAAGGTCGCCTTTCTTGCGTTCCAGCCGTCGCGTGAAGACGACCCTTGGGTAATCCTCGGACATCGTGACCTTGATGTACGGATAGCTCTTGTCGTCTCGAAGAAGGATGTTGTAGCGCGGCTGGTTGGATTTGATGAGGTTGTTCTCGAGGAGGATGGCCTCAAGCTCATTGTTCGTCGTCACGAAATCGATGGTGTCGATCTCGTTGATCAGCGACATGGTCTTGGTGTCTCGCGCACCGCGTCCGACCAGATACGAGCCGACGCGACTCTTCAGATTCCGCGCCTTCCCAACGTAGATGACTTCCCCCTCGGCGTTCTTGTGCATGTAGACGCCGGGGCGGTCGGGCAGCTCTTTGAGCCGCGCTTTGAGTCGTTCGGATCGGTCGGACATCAGGAGTAGCTGGAACAACCCACGGAAGGTTTGTCATCCCTCGCGGGAACGGTCAATGAGCTGACTAGTCAACTTGTTGACGAGTCAGAGCCGAGCCAGAAATGCGCCTGCCGCCTCGGAATTCGACCGTCCATTCGTGCGCGCCGTCGTACACGCAGGTGCTGACCGTGGCGACCTCCCGCAGAAACCTCAAGTCTTTCTGGAGCTTTTCGTCGGTGTACCACTCCTCACGGATCCCTCGCCCGATCAACACCGGCGGAAGCTTCGAACGCGAATCAACAACGTCCGGCGGGACGTCGCCGCCGAGGGCGATGAGGCCGGTAGCATTTGAGCCAGCGGCGGCGCGATACGCCATCGCCGCGCCCTGCGAGAAGCCGAGGAAGACGAGCTCACGCGGCGGCGGAAACTGCGCGACGATCGAACGGACATACTCCCGATTGTCGTCAATGGCCAAGTCCCGATCGAGGCTGGTCATCCACGACGCCACGACCATCCCCGTCCGATTCATATAGAAAGGATGCAGAGCCTGAACGGCCACGACGGTCCATCGATCGACCCCCGGAATCTGCCGCAGCTCGCCCACATGCGCCTCGGCGGTTTCGCCGTACCCATGAAAGCCAACCAGCAGCCGCTCGGGTGGACCATCACGAACGAGGTAGCGGCCGTGGACTGTGGCGGGAATCGTGCGGACGTCGAAGTCAGACATACGCGCATCGTAGCGATTCGTAGTCCGCGCGCGAAGGGGCGATGGGAATCAGTGTGTCTCGGAAGGGAGTGAGAGAGTCAAGGTGCCGTGCGGAGGGAGGTAGCCGTTTACGCATTTCGCCTTATCCCAAGTGCACGCGGTGTAATGGCCGGGCTCCAGGCGGGGAACCGTAAGGCGTCCGGGGGCGATGCTTCCCCCCGACCTGTCCGCAAGAAAGGCGGCGTATACCTCGGCGCCTCCATGGAGCAGGAGAACGTTCTTCGGTGTCGATTCCAAAATGACCGTGCCGCCGATCTGTTGAGTGCGAATGTTCAGTTGCTTTTCGTGCTGGATGGTTGCGCGTCCGAACATGACATCGAAGGCGGGGTGAATGACGAGACCATCGAAGGTGGTGGTTCCCGGCGGCAACTCGATCTCGAAAAAGCCGCTCTCGTCGGTCCTGGCCTGAGGGATGAACGGGGCCGATGTATCGCGGAGAAACGCATAGATGTCTGCTGCGATGACCGGAACCTCCCCAACAGTAATCCGCCCACGAACGGTCTCGGCCTTCTCAATGAGCAGATCCACTTCGGTTAATTCGCCATCGCGCAATACAACCTTCGTCTCCCGGCTCTTGCTGCCCGGACCGCTCTCGGCTGTCACGCCATAGGTTCCCGGCTCGTATCCCGCGACTTGGAAACTGCCGTCTCGCTCTCCAAATGCCTGGTCGGAATCTCGCCGCTCGAGATTAGACACCGTGAGCAGCGCGTACGGGACAGGTGAGCGATCTTGATTCAACACACGACCCATGAGAGTGGTCGCCGGCAACTCGATGTCCAAGTGCAAGCCTCCCGACTCGTCTTTCTCGACATGCGCGCGGATGGTTCGCCTGAGCCGCGGCGTTTCTGCTTCGACCAGCAGCGAGCGTTCTTCCTGTTCACCAGGAGGGATCGCGCCCGTGAACCGCCCCTCGGAGTCAGACTCGATCTTTGGCCAATTCTCGCCGCCGAAGGAGAGCGAGGCTTTGAGGGGGTGCTCGCCGAGTTTGACCGACCCTGTGATCGTGGCGGAAAGGCAGGCCACGGCCACGGTCACGTCATCGTGCTCGATGGTGACCTCCTGCACCTTCCACAGCTCTCCCCTGGAGGTCAGGACGTCGACCTCGTACGTTCCAGCGATCAGACGGGTGTGCGTCCAATCGCCCGCGTTTGATACCGGAGACTCGCCCATAACTTCGCCGCGTGCGTGTCGAGGATTGTTCGAGACCATGCGCACGATCCAGCGATCGCCGTAAGGATCGAGGCGCGGGAACACGATGACGGTGAGTTTCTTCGGCAGATCGAGCAGAAGTGAAGCGTTCAACTCCGCCGCGACCCCGGCGAGCACCTCGACGTGCTCCGGCTCCGTGGTCAGTCCGCCTTTCCCTTCTCCGCGGATCGAGTAGTCGCCGGGAGCCACGCCTTTGAATTGAAAGAAACCTTTCGCGTTGCTGCGCGCCGTGTCCTTCCACGCCGCGCCCTCTCCTCCCCCTGCCGCGGTCATGGTCACGGTCACCCCCTCGGCTGAAAGTTTCACCCCGCGGACCGCTTCGACCCGGCCGGAGAGCGACGCGCCGGGGACAAACTTAAGGGGTATCGGCTTCGGGTCATTCCGGAGGCTCACGTTGAAACGAAACTCGGGAGCAAATCCAGTCGAGGCGAAACGGAGGTCGTATTTTCCGACAGGAATCGCGCACACCCACGAATCCTCCTTGACACTGCAATCGACCTCACCAGCAGCGCCGTCGGTATCAAGCGGCTTGAAACCGACACGCAGGGCGGTCAATGGGTTAGTGGTCCCTCTGAGCGGGACGGTAGGCCACACCTTGACGGTTACGGAGTCCTCGTTTCGCAGGAACAGCGGCGCGGCCCACAGGTGTTCGTCGATAACACGAAGTTGCCAAAGCCCTTTGCCGAGTGGAAGATCTGCCGTTCCGGGGAGCGGGACCGGCTGCTCCAGATGCTCAGCGCCGCCGTCGCTCCGCTCCGCGCGAAGGACCACCGTGCGGACGGCAACGGAGGGACTGTCGGTCGTAGTCCTGATTTGCGCCGCCTGTGTGGAACACGCGACGAGCAAAATTGCCAAGAGGTTTCGTCCGATACGCAGCCGCGCCTCCAGACTCACCATACACTGTACGTGCAGGAGCCCGTTGCCTCGGCATTGGCGCAGCCAGTGGCCGGACACGTGCAGCTGGCGCTCGTTCTGGTCCATCCGCAAGTCGGCGTTGTACTGCCCTCTGGCGTGACACAAATGTGACACGCTTGATTGGCGGACGCACGGGCCGTGCACCTATCTGTCGTTGGTGGGTTATAGCCCGTGGTTGGTTCCACCCATCCATTAAATCCGTCTTCAGGACTTTGAATGCAACGCTCTCCGCAGCCCTCCTGCTGTGCGTGAGCAGAGGGGGCGAAAAGGCAGAAGGCGATGCCGAAGGCTGACAAGATGGCGAGCGTCCGAAGAGACATCGTGTTGCTCCTTTTATCCCATCAAGAAGCTTGGATGAGTAAACGGCAGTGCGCGACTTATGGCGAAACGCTGAGAGCGAATTTAAGTTCGATAACTGCTTAAGTCAAGAAGTCAACTATCAGCGTCGATCCAGAGCTTCCAGTCCACGTCCGAGGTGCTTCTCGCCGCTGCCGCTACAATGCCTGCCCGTGTCGCGATTGACCCTTGTCATCCCCTGCTACAACGAAGAGAAACGCCTCGATGTCGCGGCGTTTCGTAGCGTCGCCGTCGACGGGCACGATATCGATTTCCTCTTCGTTAACGACGGTAGCCGCGACGGTACGCTGCGGCTGCTCGAATCGTTGCGCGATGAAGATCCCGCGCGTTTCGCTGTGCTCAATCTCGAGCGCAATGGCGGCAAGGCCGAGGCAGTGAGACGGGGCTTTGTCGCGGCGATGGAACGCGACGTTGACTACATCGGCTTCTGGGATGCCGACCTCGCTACTCCATTCACCGAACTCCCCGGCTTTCTCGACATCCTGGAAGTCCGCCCGGCCATCCAGATCGTGATGGGCGCGCGCGTCCGGCTCCTCGGACGCGAGATCAGCCGCCGGCCAGCGCGACACTACTTCGGCCGTGTCGGGGCCACGCTCATCTCGTCCAGTCTCGGCCTCGCCGTCTACGACACGCAATGTGGCGCCAAAGTCTTTCGCCGCAACGACGCGCTGCGCGAGGTCTTCGCCCGTCCGTTCATCTCGCGCTGGATCTTCGACGTTGAGATCATCGCGCGCTACGTCCAGCTCCTCGGGCGCGATGCCGCGGCCGCCTCGATCTACGAGCTCCCGGTGATGCGCTGGCATGACGTCACCGGCTCGAAGGTGAAGTCGCACGACTTCCTGCGAGCGCTGAACGACCTGCGCAAGATCAAAGCTGCGTATCGGAAAAGGTGATTACCGTTTGCGCGCTCCGATCGCAACGCCGTCGACGGTGATCGCCACGTCGGGCATTTTGTTCGCCGGAAGTTCGCCTGCGGTGAAGACGTAGGTTCCGGTCTGATCCTTGTCGACCGGACCTCCGAGGCGTCCTTCCCCATTGAGATTCGCATGGACGAGCGACCCGTAGCGGGGCCCGAGGGTCGCCGAGGTTCAGCGTCGCGTTTCCGTTGACGACGAGCTGCGAGCCTGCCGGCGACGCATTGAGGGTCAGCGTGATGCGCACCTCGCCCGTCTCCTGCTGCGGGTTCCCTCGCAGCGGGATGTTGAGCGCAAAACTCTCGCTGGCGATCGCGGGCAGCACAAACACGGCGCACAGAAACATCCCCACGGCGGCTGTCGTTCGTTTCATAAATCCTCGCTTGTTGTGCGAACGATAGTAGCGGTTCCGCGGCGCGCATGAATCGGATACTCTGCCGCGATGCCGGAACTGATCGCGGTCCGAGGACTGCGCAAACAATTTCCCAACGTGCTGGCCGTGGCGGGCGTCGACCTCACGGTCAACGCCGGCGAAGTCTTTGGCCTCCTCGGCCCGAACGGCGCGGGAAAGACCACGACGCTCGAAATGATCGAGGGCCTGACCCGTCCCGACGCCGGCGAGATCACGATTGCGGGACTGACGTGGGAGCGCAACGCCACGGAAATCCGCGCTCGCATCGGCGTGCAGCTGCAGGCCACGAGTCTCTACAACAAAATCACTCCGCGCGAGGCGCTCAATCTTTTCGGCAGCTACTACCCTAAGCGCCGCGGCACCGAGGAGTTGCTGGAACTCGTGCAGCTCAAGGACAAAGCGGACGCGTACCACGTTACGCTCTCCGGCGGTCAGGCGCAGCGTCTCGCGCTTGCCCTCGCGCTCGTGAATGATCCGGATGTCGTCTTCCTCGATGAACCGACCGCCGGCCTCGATCCGCAGGGACGTCGTTCGTTGTGGGAAGTCGTCCGCGCGATGAAGGGCGAAGGACGCACGGTCGTTCTGACCACCCATTACATGGATGAAGCCGAAGCGCTGTGCGATCGTCTGGCGATCCTCGATCACGGCCAGATCCTCCGCTCCGGAACCCCGGCCGAACTCATCGCCGGCCTCGGCATCCCCAGCGTCGTCGAGCTGACGTTCGACGGGCCGGCTCCCGATCCCGCGGACTTCGCGGCGCGGCTCGGCAGCGCCGTCGACGCCCGCGGCGACGTTTGGGAAATCCCGACTCCTGATCCAAAGACGATGCTGCCGCGGCTCTTCACCGCCATCGAGAGCGCACATCTCGAATACAACCAGGTGCATGTACGCCGCGCCACGCTCGAGGATGTTTTCCTCCAGCTCACCGGCCGCAGCCTGCGCGACTGAACGGAGACCGACGATGAATCTGCCCAATCCGTTCAAGCTCCTCGCACTACAGTTTCGAAGCGAATGGCGGTTGTACGCGCGCGACCGCGGCGCGATGTTCTGGACCTTCGCCTTCCCGCTGCTGATGCTGTTCGGATTCGGACTGATCTTCCGTTCCGGCGGACCGCAAACACTGACGCTGGTGCGCGTCGCTCCTCCGCGGGAGACAGCGCGCGACGTCGCGTTCGTGAAAGCGCTGCAGGATTCGAAACTGAAAGTGCTGACGCTGACGCCCTCCGACGCGAAGCAGCGGTGGGAGAAGGGCGAGACGACCGTGCAGCTCGAAAGCGCCGGCGACGGATATCGCCTGAAACTGAACAGCTATTTGCTCGCGCAGGGACAGGTCGTCGCGCAGGCGGCAAGCCAGGCGTTCCTGATTGCGCAGTCACGGCTGAACGGAATGCCCGAGCCGAAGCGGATTCCGTACGTGATCGAGAGTCCCGGACACGCGCGTTCCGACAATTACGCGGCGTTTCTCGTCCCAGGCCTGATTGGATTGAATCTGCTCAGCATGGGTCTCTTCACCGTCGGCATGGTCACCGTGTCGTATCGAGAGAAGGGAAAGTTCCGCCGCCTGGCCGTGACGCCGCTTCCGAAATGGGTCTTCCTCCTCGGCCAGATTCTGCAGCGCGTGACCGTAGTGCTCGTGCAGACCCTCCTGCTCCTGCTGGCGGCGCGATTCGGATTCCAGATCACGAACCAGGGCTCGTATCTCGTCTTCGGCGCACTGGTGATCTTCGGAACGGCCGCCTTCCTGGCGATGGGATTCGCGCTGTCGAGCACCGCGTCGACCGTCGAGACATACGGCGCGATCTCGAACCTGGCCTTTTTCCCGATGATGTTGCTCTCCGGCGTCTACTTCCGCATCGACGGCGCGCCGCAATGGCTGCAGAAAGCGATCTTCATCCTGCCGCTCGCACCGTTCCTGCGAATGCTGCGCGCGGTCTTCAACGACGGTGGATCGCTGGCCGGCGAGACGATCGGACTGGCCATCATCGTCGGTTGGACGATCGTCTGCTTCGCCATCGCGGTGAAGCGATTCCGCTGGGTGTGAGCTATCGCGATGCGGGCAGAATGATGAACCGCCCCACACCTGTCGGCCGGTACAGCGAGAAATCGCGGCGGTCCAGCGTGAAGATGCGGCGGAAATTGCCGCGCTCTGCCAACCGCACGAGCGCCGCATCGGCGAGATCCATCGGCAGATCGCGATACTTCTCCATCAGACGCCGCATCCGGTGCGCGTCCCCTTCGTCGAGAGGCGCGAGGTTGAGGAAGCCGCGCTCGATCATTTCCCACAACGCGCGTTGCGCTTGCCACGACCCGCGAAGCAAGTACATCGCCTCGGTCACTGCAGGCCAGACGGTGACCAATTTTTCGTTCAATGTCGCAAGCGTGGCCTTGCAACTCTCATGGTGACGATCTGAGGCGCTGATGAGCGCCACCATCGGCCCGGCGTCCATCAGGATCATCGCTTGCGGCCCGCTTTCTCTTGCACGATCTCCGCGAAGCGAGCGCCTGTTCCCTCCGAAAGATCAGACGGAAGGCCGGTCACCGAGCCGATGAGATCCGCGATCTGATCGTACGGACGATCTTTCTCCGGCTGATCGACGAGGACCCTGACGGCATCGCGGATCACATCAGAGACGGAGCTCCGCCGGCGGCGTGCGTAGCGCCGCACGGTCCGCTCCTGCTCTCCGCTGAGGCGCACGCTGATCGTCGTGTCCTTGTTCTTTGGCTCGTGCATGACGAAACTGTAATACAAAACGCGCGCCGCTGTCATGACATAATCGTCAGCTGATTGCGTCCCGAACCTTCATGACTTCGATGCCCGAGGAAAGCGTGCGCTCGTTGCCGCCCGTTGAGATGTTGCCTGATCTCTCCGCTGATCTGCCGGACCACCCGCTCGTCGTCATCGAGCAGCGGAACGCGTGGTTGAGCATTGACCTCGCAGAATTGTGGCGTGACCGCGAGCTGCTCTACTTCCTGACCTGGCGTGACATCAAAATCCGCTACAAACAGACCGTCCTCGGCGCGTCATGGGCGCTGCTTCAGCCGGCGTGCATGATGCTCATCTTCACCCTCGTCTTCAGCCGGCTGGCCGGGACGGTCGAGCAGATTCCATATCCCCTCTTCGCGCTGGCCGGCCTCGTGCCTTGGACCTTTTTCTCGAACGCCGTCAGCAACAGCGGCAACAGCCTCGTAAATAACGTGCAGCTGGTGACGAAGGTCTACTTTCCCCGCCTGATCCTACCCGCGGCCGCGGTGCTGGCGGGCCTCGTCGACCTTCTTTTTTCCGCTCTGCTGCTGGGCGCGATGATGCTGTATTACGGCATCCACATCACCTCGCACATCCTCATGTTGCCGGTGCTCTTCGCACTGACCACTCTTTGTGCGCTCAGCACGGGCATGTGGATGTCGGCGCTGAACGTCAAATACCGCGACGTACGTTTCGCGCTGCCGTTCATCGTGCAAGTGTGGCTCTTCGCGTCGTCAGTGGTCGTGCCGTCGACGGTGGTGCCGGAGCATTTTCGCTGGCTGCTGTATCTGAATCCAATGTCCGCAACGATCGAAGGATGCCGTGCGGCGCTTTTCTCGACGCCGTTTCATTGGAGAGCGATCGGGATCGCTGCGGCGCTGACGGTTGCCGGTTTTGCGGTGGCCGCGCATTTCTTCAAACAGATTGAGCGAAGTTTCGCCGATTTCATCTGATGCGTCCGATCATCCACATCGAAAACGTCGGCAAGCGATACCAGCTCGTCTCCGAACGCGCCGCATATTCAACATTGCGCGAATCGTTGGTCGGCTCGTTTATGAAATCGGTCGATCGGCTGCGAGGCCGCGGCGAACCACGTGCCGATCGAGAGTTCTGGGCGTTGCGCGGAATCAACCTCGACGTTGTTCCCGGGGAACGCCTCGGCATCGTCGGCGTCAATGGCGCTGGCAAATCGACGCTGTTGAAAATCCTCTCCCGCATCACCGAGCCGACCGAGGGCCGGGCAAGGCTCTATGGCCGCGTCGGAAGTCTGCTCGAGGTCGGAACGGGCTTTCATGGCGAGCTCTCCGGACGCGAGAACATTTATCTCAATGGCGCGATCCTCGGCATGAAACACGCGGAGATTGCGCGCAATTTTGACGAGATCGTCGCCTTCGCGGAGCTCGGCCGGTTTCTCAACGTCCCGGTCAAACGCTACTCGACGGGGATGTACATGCGGCTCGCCTTTGCCGTCGCCGCGCATTTGCAGCCGGAGATCCTCATCGTCGACGAAGTCCTGGCCGTAGGCGACGCCGCCTTTCAGAAGAAATGCCTCGGCAAAATGAGTGAAGTTTCGCAGAACGGGCGCACCGTCATTTTTGTGTCGCACAACATGGCCGCGGTGCAGAACCTCTGCAGCCGCGTCCTGTGGATGGCGGCGGGGCGTGTCGTCGAGGACGGCGAACCGGCGCGCGTCATCGGCAATTATCTGAAAACGACATTGACGACGATGAGCCAGCAACTGTGGGCTGATCCCGTCTCCGCGCCAGGCAACGACCGCGTCCGCGTGCGCCGCGCCTCCATCGTCCCTGCGGTCGCCGAATTCGAAGACCACTTCACCGTCCGCACGCCGCTGCGAATCGAATTCGAATACTGGAACCTGCTCGCCGGCACGCCGCTCGAAATCGCCGTCATCATCCGCACTGAGGAGGGCTACCCGATTTTCAGCACCTCGTCGGGGCGTTGGACAGAGCAATCGGTTCCTGCCGGCCTGTACCGCAGTTCCTTTGAAATCCCCGGCGATCTGCTCAATGACGGAGTGCATCGCGTCGAGCTGAATATCCGCCGCAATGAACGGCAGCTCGTCTATCGACTCGACGACATCTTGATTTTCGACGTGCTCGATTCCGCCGGCGATCGGATTGGATCTTTCGGAAAATCGGCCGGTGCAGTGCGGCCTTCACTGGCGTGGCAAACAACGCTGGTCGAAGAGCAATTGGACCCGGATACGCCGCCTCACGTCGCCGAAATCGCGAACTGACTTTGTGCCGTCATCATGACTCTCACCGTGCTCTCGTCGGCCGCTGTTCATCGCGCATGCGCTTTCCAGCGCGGATGGTCGGCGTAGCCGGCGTAAGAACCCTAGCCCACGCCTTCAGCGTGGGGCAATGGATTCGTCAATTTGTAAGCCCGCCTCGGCGGACGAGAGAAAGCTTTCGACGACTACGCCGGCGGGATCGCGTCTGTGCGAGACTCCGCGGATGCAAACGATTCGTCGCGCGTTCCTTGTCGCATTCGTCCTCGCCTTTCCGCTCATCGCTGCTGCGCAGCCACAGCCGCCGGCGACGGAGAAGAAGCCTCACGTCACGAAGATTCACGGCGACACGCTCGTCGACAACTACTTCTGGCTGCGCGAGAAATCGAATCCCGACGTCATCGCGCATCTGGAGGCGGAGAACGCGTACACCGCGGCGATGACTGCCGACACCAAGCCGCTGCAGGACAAGCTCTACAGCGAGCTGCTCGGGCATGTGAAGCAGACCGACGTCAACGTCCCTTACCGGCTCGGCGGGTACTACTACTACTCGCGCACCGAGGAGGGGAAGCAGTATCCGATCTATGCGAGGAAGAAGGGCAGCCTCGACGCGCCGGAAGAGATCACGCTCGATCTCAACGAGCTGGCGAAGGGACTCAAGTTCCTGGCCCTCGGCTCGTATCGCGTCAGCGATGACGGCAACCTCCTCGCCTACTCCACGGACAACACCGGCTATCGCCAGTACACGCTCTACATCAAGGATCTCCGTACGGGCGCGTTGCTTCCGGAAAAGATCGAGCGCGTCGACACGGTGATCTGGGCGCAGGACAACAACACCATCTTCTATGTGACCGAGGACAACGTTACCAAACGGTCTGACAGCTTTTATCGCCACGTTCTCGGCACGCCGTCGTATGACCTGGTCTACCGAGATGACGACGAGTTGTACGACATCGGCGCATTCCGCACGCGCGACAAAGCCTTCATCGTCGTCCAGTCAGGGAGCAAGACCACCTCGGAAGCGCGCTATCTGCCGGCCGACAAACCGGCCGAGGCCTTGCGCGTATTGGTACCCCGCAAGACCGATCACCGCTACTTCGTCGATCATCGCGGCAACCGCTTCTACATCCGCACGAACGACCACGCCAAGAACTATCGCCTCGTCACAGCACCCGATATCGATCCGGCGATGAAGAACTGGAAAGAGCTCATCCCCGCCCGCGCCAATGTGAAGCTCGACGACTTCGATCTCTTCAAGAACTACATGGCCGTGTCGGAGTTGAAGGGCGGCTCGCAAACGATTCGCGTCATCGATTTCAAGGCGACACACTCCACGCCGATTGCGTTTCCGGAGCCGGTCTACTCCGTTTTCGTCGACAACAATCCCGAGTTCGATTCGACGACGCTCCGTTATCGCTACCAGTCGCTGACGACGCCTAGCTCCGTCTTCGATTACGACATGGTCAGGCACACCAGCACGTTGAAGAAGCGCGTGGACGTGCCGAATTACGACGCGTCACAGTTCGCGTCCGAGCGCATTTACGCGACAGCGTCCGACGGGACGAAGATCCCGCTGTCGATTGTCTACAAGAAGCCGCTCGTCCGCGACGGCAAACGTCCTATGCTGCTCTACGCGTACGGCTCATACGGATCGCCGACGTGGCCGGGCTTCAGTTCCAACCGCCTGACGCTGCTCGACCGCGGCGTGATCTACGCCATCGCGCACATCCGCGGCGGCGGCGAGCTTGGCGAGCCGTGGCGGGAAGCCGGCCGGATGATGGTCAAGCGCAACACGTTCACCGACTTCACGGACGCGGCCGAGCATCTCATCAACGAGAAGTACACATCGAAAGATCGCCTGGTCATTCAAGGTGGCAGCGCCGGCGGTCTGCTCATGGGCGCCGTCGTCAACATGCGCCCCGATCTCTTCAAAGCCGTCGTCGCCCAGGTTCCTTTCGTCGACGTCATCAACACGATGCTCGACGCCAGCCTCCCGCTCACCACAAGCGAGTATCTCGAGTGGGGCAATCCGAATATCAAGAAGGAGTACGACTACATCAAGACGTACTCACCCTACGACAACATCGCCGCGAAGGCGTATCCGTCGATGCTGGTGAAGGTCTCACTGAACGACAGTCAGGTGCCGTACTGGGAAGGGACGAAATTCGTGGCGAAACTGCGCGAGCTGAAGACGGATTCAAATCCGCTACTACTGAAAGTGAACATGGGCGCCGGCCACGGCGGCTCCTCCGGCCGCTACGACGCGTTGCACGAAACTGCCGCCGACCAAGCCTTCATGCTCACGCAGGTGGGGATCACGCAGTAGCAGGGGCGAGGGACGAGGAACGAGGGGGAAAACAGATTTTCATTTCTCTGATCGCTCGTCCCTGCCTCACCTCCCTGCCTCACCCCCTGCATCCAACGTCACCGTCGACGTGTCCTTCCCTAGTCGAAGGACGTCGACGACGACTTCCCCGATGCGGATGCGGCAGTTGTCGAACAGGTCTGTTGGCGCGTCGATGCGGGTCGTGGCGACGAACGTGCCGTTCTTGCTGCCGAGGTCTGTGAGGCGAAGCTCGTGGCGTGCGACGAGAAGGTTGGCGTGTTCGCGCGAAACGGAGGCCGCGTCAATGATCACCGCGCAATCGGGACCGCGGCCGATGAGATGAAGTCCGGCGGGCAGACGAATTGAGCCGGCCGCCCATCGCAATGCGACGAGCGCCTGTGGCTGCGACAGCGCTTCCTCGGCCGCATCGCCCGCAAACGCGTAGCCGAACCCGTACGCGGTGCGGATGACGGCGGCACGACCTCCCCGCTCCTCCAACGCCGCCCGGATCTCCAGCACGAGCGACTTCAGGTTCGACTCCTCGACGATGTCGCCAGACCAGACGTGCTGCAGCAGATCGCGTTTGCTCACCGCGTTCGGCCGCTGGCGTAGAAGAAACTCGAGCAGCCGGAACGCGCGCGGCGTCAGTCGCACCGGCTCCTCGCCCCGCGTGAGCAGCTTCTGATCGGAATCGAGGCAGAAACGGTCGAACAGATAGCGCGTCATCGAAACCACCAAATTCCTACCAGTCCATCACGACTTCGCCGCAGGAAAGAGCGACATTGCGGGCCGGAGAGCGGCGGGCAGCACAGCAATTTTGGACAAGGAGGTGAATCTAATGGAGCTACTGCAGCAGAGGCGGCCAAACGGTAACTTCCGTTGGGATTCTTTCTCTTTAAGTTTATCCTGCGTCAAAGACGAAATTGCGGAGTCGCCAAAGGGTCGCCATGCGACCGGGTGGCAGCGCCGCGGCAAGTTGATGATTGGTTCTCTCATCGGCGACCGCATCCGGATCCTGCGCATCCTCGGCCAGGGTGGGATGGGCGATGTCTACGAAGGCATCGACGAGCGCCTCAACCGCAAAGTTGCGGTCAAGGCGATTCGGGCAGACCGCCGTTTGAGCGAAGAGTTGCGATCGCGTTTCCTGCGCGAGGCGCGCGCGCTTTCGGCGCTCGATCATCCGAATATCTGCCGCCTCTACGAATACATCGAATCGCCTGAGGGCGACTTCCTCGTGCTCGAAGCGATCGAGGGCGTCACGCTGACGCGCGCCATCGAGGCGGGCATGAGCCGCGGACGCAAGCTGCGCATCGCGGAGCAGATCCTGGGGGCACTCGCCGCCGCGCATCGCAAAGGGATCGTTCATCGCGACCTCAAGCCGGAAAATGTGATGATCACGTCTGACGGCGAAGTGAAAATTCTCGACTTCGGCATCGCACAGCTCGGCCTCGAATCGAATGACGACGTTTACGTGAACCCGGTCGAAGACAGCACGACCACGCTCGTCTTTCCGATCGCCAGAACCACGTCGCCTCTGAAAGCGAAGACAGGAGTCGCCGGCACTCCGGCGTACATGAGTCCCGAACAAGCAGTCGCGGGCGAGATCACAACCGCCAGCGATCTCTATTCGTTCGGACTTCTGCTTCAGGCGATGCTCACTGAACATCAGCCGCAGCCCGACGGCCTGCGCCAACACGAGATGCTGGTCCGCGCCGCACGCGGTCAGACCCTGCCGATGACAGGAGAGAAACGCGCGGTGACGGCGCTTGTGACGAGACTGAAGAACCTGGAACCGGGCGATCGGCCCACCGCACCCGAGGCGCAGATGGCGTTGCATCGGATCCTTGACGCGCCGAATCGCCGGATGCGCTATGGCCTGGTCACGCTGGCGATCGTGCTCGTGCTGTTCGCCGCGGCGAAGTACGCGATCGACGTCACCACCGCGCGCCATCAGGCGGAACGCGGACGCGCGCAGGCGGAAGAGCTGGTCAGCTTCATGGTCGGCGATCTTCGCCGGCAGCTCGAACCGGCCGGACGGCTGGACGTGCTGGATGGCGCAGCGTCACACGCCCTCGCCTACTTCGCATCGCTCCGTCCGGAAGAGTTGACGGCCAACGATCTCGATCACAATTCACGCGCGCTGGCCCAACTCGGCCAGGTGCGCGAGAAACAGGGAAAGCTTCCTGAAGCGATCGCGCTGTTCCGACAATCGGTCCGCTTCGCCTCGGCCGCAGTCGAACGCAATTCGAATCGCGATGAATGGCAACTCTCGCTTTCCAACGCCCGCTTCTACCTCGGCGACGCGATGCGGCGTCAAGGCGATCTGCGCGGCGCGCTCGAGAACTTCCGCGCGTACTTCGCAATCTCGCAGCGGCTCGCGCAGCGCAATCCATCCAGTCTTCAATACCAGGCCGAGGTGAGTTACAGCCACGGCAACCTCGGCGCGGTTTACGAAGCGTCCGGCGACCTGCCGCACGGGTTGTCCGAATATCGCCTCGCACTCGACATGGATCGCCAGCGCCAGAAACTCGAGCCCGCGAACGAGCAGTGGCAGGCCGATACCGCCAACTCCGCGAACCGCCTCGGCGTCGTCCTCAAGAGCCAGGGCGATTTCAATGGAGCACGGCAGGCGTTCGACGAGGACCTGGTCGCGCGACGGCGGCTGTCACAAGCCGCGCCCAACGATGCGGGGCGGCTTCGTAAGTTGGCCACCAGTCTCGCGTTCGCAGGTACGCTGCAACAAGCCACGGGCGATGTCACGCATGCTCTGGCGTCCTATCGCGAGGAAGTCGCTCTGACCGACACGCTCGCCACGCGCGACCCAACCAGCGCCGAGGCGCGGCGCAATCACGCCATGGCGCAGTTGCGGCTCGCCGGTCTTCTCGATCCGGCCGCTGCCCTTCCGTTGGTTGAAGGATCTGTCGAGGATCTTCGCCGGCTCGTAAAAAAAGACGCGCGCGCCATCTGGCGGCGCGATCTAGCCGACGCGCTTTTCCGCCTGTCAACCTTACAACACCATTTTGGGGCCGATTCCGCTTATGCCGCGACTGCCGAAGAGTCATTGGCGCTCGTTGAAGTGCTGGTCGCCGCTCAGCCACACGATCTTCAGTCGGTGCGAGTGCTCTGCGATACGTTGCTGATCACGGCGACGCACGAAGAGCAGGTAGGACGACCGGTCGTGGCGGCACAACGCAGAACGCGGGCGCTCGCTCTGGCCTCCTCAGCCGTCCAGGAGCCGCCGATCTTAGCTGCCGAAGTGCGCGCTCTACTGTCCCTCGGCCGCAGGAATGAAGCAACTCCGCTTATCAAGAAACTGCTCGACGGCGGCTATCGCGACGCCGAATTCGTCGCGCTAACGAATGACATTCGTATGCGCGCTCCGCTGATCCTCAACCGCTGACGTCCGGCCCAGCGTGGGTACGGCTTCGTCGCCAGATGTCCAACGCAGTTCAAAGAGAGGAATATCGCCATGGCTACTATCGACCTCGGCTCTCCGGAAGGCTCGGAAAAAACGACGGAACCGATCGAGGTTCTCGTCATCCCCGGCAACCGCTTCGTCGTTTACCCCAATCACGTCAAGGTGCCGTGGCAGTACAAAGGGACGATCGTGTGGAGACTAGCAGGCGGCACGGACACGATCTTCCGGGAGAAGGGAGTGAAGTTCGACGAAAAACAGACACAATTCACAAATCCAGTAGTGCTTGATCCATGGCGCTGCCAGGTGTCGGTCGACAACAACGTAAAAGGAGCCGGCACGGAGTTCGCCTACTCCCTCCTCATGTTCCGAAACGGAGAAGCGATCGACCACGATCCGACCGTCGAGAACGACCCGCCCGGAACCCTCGGCTAGACGGCTATCCAACGCGCGCCGCTTTCGGGCGGCGCGCGTTTATGACATCAGCTCATCGAGCATCTTCTTGCGATGATTGAAGAAGTCGCGCGTCACGCGGTAGCGCTCCGTCGGGGATGAAGGAGGGATGAGGGATGAGGGATGAGGGAAAAGTCTACTTTCCCTCGTCCCTGCTTCACCCCCCTGCTTCCTTCCGGTTCTTGAACTTCGCGGCGAGGTAGTCGCGGTTCATGCGGGCGATGAAGTCGATGGAGATCTCTTTCGGGCAGACTGCTTCGCACTCGCCGTACATCGTGCAACTGCCGAAGTGCTCTTCCATTACTTCCACCATGCGGATGACGCGGTCGTAGCGTTCGGGCTGGCCTTGCGGGAGAAGGCCGAGGTGGGAGACTTTCGCGGAGGTGAAGAGTTGGGCGGCGCCGTTGGGGCATTGCGCGACGCAGGCGCCGCATTGGATGCATTCGGCGGCATCCATGGCGTGCTCCTGAACCGGCTTCGGAATCGGAAGCGTGTTCGCTTCGATGGCGCTGCCGGTGTTGACGGAGATGTAGCCGCCGGCCTGGATGATCTGATCGAGCGGGCTGCGGTCGACGATGAGATCTTTGATGATCGGGAAAGCGCGGGCGCGCCACGGCTCGACGCGGATGTTGTCGCCATCTTTGAAGTGGCGCATGTGCAACTGGCAGGTGGCCGTGCCGCCGATCGGGCCGTGCGCGACGCCGTTGATCATCATCCCGCAGGAGCCGCAGATGCCTTCGCGGCAATCGTGCTCAAAGTGGATCGGCTGCTCGCCGCGCTCGGTCAGCTCTTCGTTGACGACGTCGAGCATCTCCAGGAACGACGCGTCGGGACTGATTCCCTTGGCGTCGTACGTGACGAACTTGCCGTCAGCGGTGCGCGAAGCCTGCCGCCAGACTTGTAAGGTGAGGTCCATTACTTGTAGCTCCTGGTTGCCAGCTTCACTTCCTCGTACACCAGCGGTTCCTTGTGAAGTTCGGGGGCGGCGTTGTCGCCTTTGAACTGCCATGCACTGACGTAGAGGAAATCATCGTCGTTGCGCTTGGCTTCGCCTTCTGCGGTCTGATATTCGACGCGGAAGTGGCCGCCGGCGGATTCCTCGCGCTGCAGGGCGTCGATGCACATCAATTCGCCGAGATCGAAGAAGTCGGCGACGCGTCCCGCTTTTTCGAGGGCCTGATTCGGTTCTTCGTTCGTGCCGAGGACGCGAACGTCGCGCCAGTACTGCTCGCGAAGGACGCGGATGTCGGCGATCGCGGACTTCAAACCTTCCGCAGTGCGGGCCATGCCGCAACGCTCCCACATGATGTTGCCGAGCGCTTTGTGGAAGGAGTCGACGCTGCGTTTTCCCTTCGCATTGACCAACTTCCCGATCCTCTCCTCAACCTCGGCCTGCGTCTGTTTGAACTCCGGACGATCGGCGGAGACTTTCTTGCCAAGCTGTCCGGCCAGGTAATCGCCGATCGTCACCGGGAGAACGAAGTAGCCGTCGGCCAGACCCTGCATCAGCGCGCTGGCGCCGAGGCGGTTCGCGCCGTGGTCGGAGAAATTCGCCTCGCCGCCGACGTAGAGGCCGGGGATGTTCGACATCAGGTTGTAATCGACCCACAGCCCGCCCATCGTGTAGTGCGGCGCGGGATAGATGCGCATCGGGACTTCGTACGGGTTCTCGGCGGTGATGTCGGCGTACATCTCGAAGAGGTTGCCGTAGCGCTCCTCGATGACGTTGCGTCCGAGGCGTTTGATGGCGTCGGCGAAATCGAGATAGACGCCTCGGCCGCCGGGCCCGACACCGCGGCCTTCATCGCAGACTTCCTTCGCCCCTCGTGAGGCGATGTCACGCGGCGCGAGATTGCCGAAACTCGGGTACTTGCGCTCGAGGTAGTAATCGCGTTCGGCCTCTGGAATCTGATCGGGACGCCGCGCGTCGCCGGCGACTTTCGGGACCCAGATCCGCCCGTCGTTGCGAAGCGACTCGGACATCAGCGTCAGCTTCGATTGGAAGTCGCCGCTCTGCGGGATGCAGGTCGGATGGATCTGCGTGTAGCACGGATTCGCGAAGTACGCGCCGCGGCGATATGCGCGCCAGATGGCGGTGGCGTTCGAGGCCTTGGCGTTCGTCGAAAGGTAGAAGACGTTCGCGTAACCGCCGGTGGCGAGGACGACAGCGTCCGCGGCGTACGAGGTGATCGTGCCGCTGACCAGGTTGCGCGTCACGATCCCTTTGGCCTGGCCGTCGACGAGCACAACGTCGAGCATCTCGTGGCGTGGATACATCTTCACGCGTCCGAGTCCGATTTGGCGTTCCAACGCCTGGAACGCGCCGAGGAGAAGCTGCTGGCCGGTCTGGCCGCGTGCGTAGAAGGTTCGCGAAACCTGCACGCCGCCGAAGGAGCGATTCTCGAGCAGGCCGCCGTACTCGCGCGCGAACGGAACGCCCTGCGCGACGGCCTGGTCGATGATGTTCACGCTCAGTTCCGCGAGGCGATAGACGTTGCTTTCGCGCGAGCGATAGTCCCCGCCTTTGACGGTGTCGTAGAAGAGGCGATAGATGCTGTCGCCATCGTTCTGATAATTCTTCGCGGCGTTGATTCCGCCTTGGGCGGCGATCGAATGCGCGCGCCGCGGCGAGTCGTGGTAGACGAAACAGTGCACGTTGTAGCCGAGCTCCGCCATCGACGCTGCGGCGGCCGCGCCGGCCAGCCCGGCACCGACCACGATGACGTCGTACTTCCGTTTGTTGGCCGGATTGACGAGTTTGTAGTGCGCCTTGGCGTACTCCCACTTCTTGTCGATCGGTCCGGGCGGGATTTTGCTGTCCAGAGTCATCGAGTGTTCACCTGCTTGTGTGTCCGCGAGCTGGGCGAGATCAATGGAGGAAGCCCGTCAGGACGGCGATCGGAAAGGAGATGTTGGCGAGCGTCACGACCAACGCAAATCCGGTGGCGAAGGCGCGCTTCCACGCATTGAATCGCGCGTGATTGAGGCCGAGCGAATTGAACATGCTCCAGAGCCCGTGGTAGAGGTGCATGCCCAGCGCGAGGTTGGCGATGATGTAGATCGCGCTCGCCCACCACACCTGAAATCCGGTCACGAAGTTGTGGTAGACGTCGCCCTCGATGTAGTCCGGATGGAGCTTGCCGAACGTCAGATGGCCGATGTGGTAGATGACGAAGAGCAGGATGATCACGCCGCCCCATCGCATGGTCCGCGCGGCATACGTGCCGGCGACGAAATCGCGCTCGCCGTATCCGACCGGCCGCGCCTTCCTGTTCATGATGGTGAGCTGCGTGGCTGCCTGAATGTGAAACCAGACGGCGATGAGCAGCAGCGTACGGACGAGGATCAACGCGCCCTTGTTCGGCAGCAGCGGCGCGCCCATCGTGATCAGAAACTGCGCATAAGCGTTGTAGTGCTCCGCACCGGTGTAGACCTTGAGGTTGCCGGCCATGTGCAGAAAGATCCAGCCGAAAAGGAAGGCGCCGGTGATGGCCATGACGGCCTTCTTGCCGATGGCCGAACGGTAGAACTCAACGATCCATGAGGCGCGAACATGCCGGGTCGCAGGTGCTGCAGCGGTCATGAGTTGCATCATATCGATGGGAGGCGACGGGTCAAGACGCGTGACTCATCCCTGAACGTGCGCGAGGTCACGTGAATTCGCTTGCGCTCAGCGAACCGGAGCGCTGGCGTCCCGCCGACGTCCTCGCCGCCGAAAGGGAGGCTCGCGTGTTACCAGCAAATGAAGAGGGTTTGGCGGTTCGGCGGCGAGACGCACGCCGGGCCAGCCGGCGGGACGCCAGCGCTCCGTTGCTGACTTCTTACTCGCTCAATCGTTTTTGCAATTCGTCTCGCACGCGCAAGCCCGGCGTTTCCGGCGTCAGGCCCGTGAAGAAATCGCGATAACCCGGCGCGACGCGCGCGAGGTACTCCGTCGTCGCGACGCGATACGACCGCGCCGGATCGATCGCCTTCGGTGCGGCCACGATCGCGAACGAATCACTTCCCTGCCGCGATTTTCCGTACGCGAGAAGCTTCTCGACGACGTCGCCTCGCAGCGCGTAGACGAGGATCTCGTTGTCGTACGGCATCGCCGCGCGCAGCGCTTCGAGCGTGACGCGGCCGCGAGGCAAGTCCTGGCGGAAACTGCTTGCGGTCGACAGCGCCACGTCTGCGTGCGCGGCGTCGCGCATGACCTCGACCGTTCGTTGTGCAAGCGCATCCACCGGCAGAGGCGTTGCGAGCGTTCCGATCGTTGCGAACAGCGGTGCGTATTTCGGATCCGCTTCGAGCTCGCGCTGCATTGCGGCCACACGTTTCGCGATCAACTTGTCAGCCGGCATGTGCGCGTCGACCGGAATCAGTTTGCCCCTCACGTCAACCAATTTGCGGCCATCAAACGTCAGGACCACGCTGCTGATGTATGTCAGGTACTGAAATGGCGAGATGAACCATGTCGCCGTCCCATGGATGCGCATCAACTCGCGTTTCAAGTGGCTGTGGGTACCGAAAATCAAATCGATCCCGGGAACTGCGCGTGCGAGCGCGAAATCGTCATCGAGATGCTCGTGGCCGATCATCATGATGACATCCGCGTGCTTTTCGCGAAGTTCGCGCACGGCCTCACGCGCTGCTGGAACCGGATCGCCGAAATGCAACACCGGCTCTTTGACGAGCGTCTTGAAGTCGCTGCCAGCCACCGCAAAGACGCCGACGCGGATTCCGTTGACGACGAATATGTGTGTCCCTTTGAAGCCGTTGGTGTTCGCGCTCAACAGCGGATAACGGATCGTCTGAAGACAACCCTCCAGCTCGCCGATCCCGTAGTCGGGATCGTGATTGCCGAACGCCATCGCGTCGATGACGCCGTTGAACCACGGCCACTCCACGCAGCGGTATTTGTCCGACCACGCGGGCGAACCTTTGTTCATCATGTCACCGCCGGAAAATACCAGGGCGCCGTGCTGCTTTTGCGCGCGCAGATATCCAATCGCTCTCGCAATACCGCCCTGCCCTGCCCTGCCCTCGGAGTAGAACGGCAACGCGTGCGAGTGATAGTCGGAGAAATGCAGTAGCGTGACGCGCGTCGTGCGCGCGTTCGCCGCCGCGCAGACGAAAAGCAGCGACAAAAACAAAGGGCGCCACGAGGAGCGCCCTTTGTCGCGAGATGGTTGGAATTGGATCACCGGTTGACGGCGGACTTCATCGCATTGATGGCTGCTTCGCGTCCCGATTCCTTGGCGATCTTCTGATACTGGCCGCGTTTGTTGGCCGGAATCTGGCGGATCAGGCCAAGGTAACGGCCCTGAAGCTGACGCGACGCTAACTGTTCCGGCGTAATGCGCGCGCGGCGGCGGCGCTTGCCGGCGGCCACGCCGGTCTGCGCAATTGCGCTTCCGGTGGATGCCGATGAAGCGGACGACGCAACGTTCTTGCTTCCGGGCGGGCGGCCGCGGCGCTTGCCGCTTGTCGTAACACCGCTTCCGGGCGGACGGCCAGGGGGACGTCCCGGCGGACGGCCGCGGCGTGCTCCAAAACCTCCGCCGCTCGGCGTTCCGCCACCGCTGCTGGCTGATGGCGCTCCGGCGTGGGTGCGCAGTGTCTGCAGACGGGTTTCGAGATCACTGATCTCGCGATGCATGTCGCTCACGTAGCGACTTACTTCACTGGGGGAAATTCTGCGGTCGGCAATCAGGCGCTCCAACACATAAGCGGCCTGTCCGTGGGACAACTGAGGCGCTGGGATATTCAGTCTGGGTCTCGGCATGTCACTCCTTCTTGTGCATGGCGCACATTAATTTGTGCATGGTAACAGAAAGCCGCCGGGAGGGTGCAATGGAACAATGCACCACTTTCGAAATCACGTATGCGTGATCATCAAAACGTACCCATCAGGATCGGTAATTCGGAACTCGCCGCGCGGGGCGAAGAACGGATATTGGATGTCGCCAACGGGCACACCGCCTTGTCGCAACGCGTCGTGTTTGGCCGCGACATCCTCAACATAAAGATAGAAGAGGACGGCTTGCTGCGCCGGGACGACCGGCTCAGCCGCTTTGGCAAGCATCAATTGGGCAATTCCGCTCTGAAGCCACGCCCACGACGGCTCGGCTGTATCCGGCGGGACGAAGGTGTTGCCGACCGTCATTCCGAGTTTCTCGTAAAACGCGATCGACTCGGAGACGCTCTTCACGTGCACAAAGGGGACGAGAGCGCGAATTGGATGGGCCATAAAGCAAAATGGCCCGGCCGCAAACGCGGCCGAGCCCTCACTGTTAGTACCGATAATGATCCGATTTGAACGGCCCCTCGACCGGCGTGCCGAGGTATTTCGACTGGTCCGCGGTCAATTTCGTCAACTCTACGCCGAGGTGCGCGAGGTGAAGGCGGGCCACTTCTTCGTCCAGCCTCTTGGGAAGGACATAAACCTCTTTCTGATATTCGCCTTTATTCTGCCAAAGGGCGAGTTGGGCCAGCACCTGATTCGTGAACGACGCCGACATTACGAAGGACGGATGCCCCGTCGCGCAGCCGAGGTTCATGAGGCGTCCCTCGGCCAGGATCAGAACGCTGTGGCCATCGGGGAAAACCCATTCGTCGTACTGGGGTTTAATGTTGACCCGCTTCACGCCCGGGAACTTCTTGAGGCCGGCCATATCGATCTCATTGTCGAAATGCCCGATGTTGCTGACGATGGCCTTGTTCTTCATGCGGGCCATGTCGTCGGCCGTGATGACGTTCTTGTTGCCGGTGGCGGTGACGAAAATATCGGCGCGCTCGACCACTGAATCCAGCGTCCGCACTTCGAATCCTTCCATGGCCGCCTGCAACGCGCAGATCGGATCGATCTCCGTGATGACGACGCGCGCTCCCTGCCCCCGCAGAGCTTGCGCACAACCCTTACCGACTTCTCCGAAGCCGCAAACGAGCGCGAGCTTGCCGGCGATCATGACGTCGGTGGCGCGATTGAGACCGTCGACGACCGAATGGCGGCATCCATAGATGTTGTCGAATTTTGATTTGGTCACGGAGTCATTGACGTTGATGGCCGGGAACAGCAGTTCGCCCGCTTCCTTCATCTGATAGAGGCGATGCACACCGGTCGTGGTCTCCTCGGAAACGCCTTTGAGGTCCGCAGCCACCCGCGTCCAGCGTTTTGGCTCGCGTTTCAACTCGACGCGCAGGAGATCGAGGATGACGCCCCACTCCTCCGGCTCATCGGCCGGATTGAATTCAGGAACGTTGCCTTTCCCTTCGAATTCGACGCCCTTGTGCACGAGCAGCGTGGCATCGCCGCCGTCATCGACGATGAGATTCGGCCCGCCGCCATCCGGCCATTGCAGAGCCTCAGATGTGCACCACCAATACTCCTCGAGCGTCTCACCCTTCCAGGCAAAAACCGGAATGCCTTTCGGATCGTCGGTCGTGCCGCCTGTCTCCGGACGTCCGACCACGACCGCCGCGGCAGCATGATCCTGCGTCGAAAAGATATTGCAGCTCACCCAGCGAACGTCGGCGCCGAGGTGGGCCAGAGTTTCGATGAGAACAGCGGTCTGCACGGTCATGTGCAGCGAACCCATGACGCGCGCGCCGGTCAGCGGCTTTGATTTGCCGTACTTCTCGCGGACGGCCATGAGTCCCGGCATTTCATGCTCGGCGAGGCGGATCTCGTTCCTGCCGAGGGCAGCCAGCCCGAGATCGCGAACCTTGAACGGCTCGCGGCCCGCCGCACGTGCAGCGTCAAATGAATGAGTGATTTCGAGTGTAGCGGTCATGCGATTGATTGCTCCTTAAGGTGGTTACGAAGCCCCGGCCGAGGATCGGGGGGCGAAACGCGGGTGCAGATTGTAACGCATGACGCTTCCCCCATTGACGGAGACAGGCGGGCCCATGTAGACTTGTTTCGCAACTGAGACTCAATCTCAACTTAAATGAACGAGGTCTGGATGTTCGTCCGTAGTTCGATTCTGTTCATGCTCCTTGGCGCGGCTGCCCTCGCCTCAGCGCAGGAGACGCCCTACTTCATCACCTACACGCATCACATGGAGGAGCCGGGCAGCCTGGAGGTCGCGCTCAATCCGGTCGCCGGCGTTCCGAAAGGCGGCGCCCGGCACTTCACGGCGTCCTCGCTCGAATTCGAGTACGGCGTCAATTGCTGGTGGACCTCGGAGTTGTATCTCGACGCGCAGAAAACCGGCCGCGATAGCGCGCTCTTTACCGGCTACCGGTTCGAGAATCGCTTCCGGATGCTGATGAAGGAGCACGCGGTCAATCCGGTGCTGTACGTCGAATATGAGGACATCACCGGCGCCGATCGCATTCTCAAGGAGGTCGTCGGATTCGATACGTTCGAGGATCTGCTCGAACCGCCCGACGAGGCGCGGCACGAGAAGAAGCGCGAGGTCGAGGCGAAGCTCATCCTCTCCACGAATCGCAAGGGTTGGAATGTCGCCGGAAATCTGATCGCGGAGAAGAACCTCAACGGCTCCCCTATCGAGTTCGGATATGCCGCGGCGGTAAGTCGTCCGCTCGTCCTCGCAGCATCTCCCGATCCTTGCTCGCTATGCCCCGAGAACTTCTCCCTCGGCGTCGAGCTGTATGGCGGCCTCGGCGAATGGCGGCAGGTAAAGCTCGCCGGCACGTCGCATTACATGGCGCCTGCGGTGGCCTGGAGCCTCCCCAACGGCGTGACGTTCAAATTCAGCCCCTCCTTCGGTGTCAATTCCAACAGCAACCGTGCGCTGGTGCGGTTCGGAGTCTCGTATGAAATCCCACAGCTTTTCAGGTAAAGGCGTATTGCTTCTTGCACTCTGTATGGCGGGGTGTGCGATCACGCCGCCGTCGCAACCCGCTCCACGCGAGGCATCATCTGAGATCCGCGCCGGCGGAAAACTCTTCGCGCAGCACTGCGCGTCGTGCCATGGCGTCAATGCAACGGGCGGCACGCGCGCGCCAAGCCTGCACACGCCAGCGGTTGAGGCCATGCCGGACAAGGCACTCGTCCAGTTCCTGACCGATGGCAACCTGCCAAAAGGAATGCCGTCGTGGTCGCGCCTCACCGAGGAACGGCGGTGGCAGTTAGTGTTCTATCTCAAGTCGCTCAAGGCGATTTGACGGCGCGGCGACGGAGCGGCGGCGGTTCCGTATCGACCGTGAATAGAAGGCGATTCGGTGAACTCAAACCGGCGTTCTGGACTTTGTTCACTGACGCCGCCTCAATGAGCGCCGCCGCCACGGTTGACGGAAACGCGCTCGGATAATTCTGTAGATAGAGCGCTGCCGCGCCGGTGACGTGGGGCGCCGCCATCGATGTTCCGCTGTCGATCGCCGTGGCCGTGTTGCTGGAGTACCAGTCCGATTCGATCTGCTCTCCGGGTGCAAAGAGGTCCACACACGGGCCGAAGTTCGCGAAGGACGATCTGCTGTCGAGGATGTTCGTCGCGCTGACGGTGATTGCGTTCGAAACTCGCGCTGGAGAAATGGTGCAGGCGTCCGTCGCGACTCCGTTGTTCGCCGTTCCATTTCCGGCGATCACACAGACCGTGATGCCGCCGGCGATCGCGGCGTTGATCGCGGCGTCGAAACTCGCCGACGGCGAATCGGTATAGATCGAAATGTTCATCACCGCCGGCTGCCCGCTTTGGTGATCGTTGATGGCCCACTCGATCCCCTTCACCATGTCGCTCACAAATCCTCGGTTCTGACAATCGAGAACGCGCAGCGACACAAGCGAAACCTCTTTGGCGACGCCGTGCTGCGATCCGCCGAGAATTCCAGCGACGTGCGTTCCGTGACCGTTGCAGTCGGACGGCGGCAACGTCGTGCTGAAGTTGAAACCGCTTCGCACACGGCCGCCGAAGTCGTTGTGCGACGCGTTGATGCCGCTGTCGAGCACGTACGCCGTCACGCCGGCCCCGGTCTGGTTGTAGACGTACGTTTGATTGAGCGGCAGGTCTCGCTGGTCGATGCGATCGAGTCCCCAGACCGGTGACCTCTGCACGTCGAGCACTGCCGGCTCGCCTATGGAACCGCCACCACCCATCGAATCCTGTTCGATGTATTTCACTCCCGGTTCATTGAGAAGCGCGGCTGCTTCGGGTGCGGTCATCTCCGCAGTGAAGCCGTGCAGCGCTCGAACGAATTGGTGAGTCAGCCGGGCGTGATGTTTTTGCGTCAGCGCATCGGCGGCGATGGACACGTCGACCACGTCATCATCGAGCGCGATGATGTATCGCGCCGAACCGCCGGCGCTGGCGTTGAGGATGACGCGCCGAGGAGTAGCGGCGGCGATGGGGAGGGAAAGTGCGAGGATCGACACGACGCGGATGAACATGGCCGGAGAGCATCGTAACGAACCACTACCTTCCCCGCTGTGACTTTCTCGGGGTATAAATCGCCGCCATGCTGAAGAACTGTTCCGCCGCTCTCCTTCTGTTCATTGCCGTCGCCGCGCTTGCGCAGGACGTCAAAACCACGCCGCAGGCCAAGCCCACCATCCACGAGCTCACGCTCGAAAACGTCTTCGATCCGAAGCAGCGCGTTTCGTTCGGCGGGACGCCGCAGGGCGGATTCCACTGGATCGATGACAAGACCTTCGCGTGGCCGCGCACTGAGGAGGGGAAGGTCGTCGAGCAGGCTGTGATCGAGACCGAGACGGGCAACAAGCGCGTCCTCTTCAACGCGGCGAAACTGGAAGCGGCCGCGAAAAAGATCGCCGGCGTTTCCGGTGACGAAGCGGCCGCATTTGCGAAACAGCGCGGTTGGAACCTCAGCCCGAACAAGAAGAGCGTCCTGCTCAACATCGGCAACGACGTTTACATGTACACGTTCGACGCCGACTCGATGACGCGCCTCACGTCCTCACCCGGCGAGAAAGAGGAAGTGACCTTCAGTCCTGACGGCCGCTTCGTTTCGTTCGTGCGCGACAACAACGTCTACGTCGTCGACGTGGCCACGCAGCGCGAACGGCAGCTCACCACCGACGGCAACGAGAACATCCAGAACGGAATCCTCGACTGGGTTTACCAGGAAGAGGTTTACGGCCGCGGCAACTTCCGCGCGTACTGGTGGAGCCCCGATTCGACGCGCATCGCCTACCTGCAACTCGACGAGCGGCCGGTCAAGCACTTCGCGGTCGTCGACCACATCCCCTATCAGCAGAACGTCGAGTCGGAGTTGTATCCGAAAGCCGGGGCGCCGAATCCGATCGCGAAGCTGTTCTGTGTCAACGTCAATGGAGCCGCGCCGAAAGAAATCAGCACCGAAAGCTATAGCGGGGCCGACTTCCTCATCGTCCTCGTCGACTGGTCGCCGGACAGCTCGAAGGTCGTCTACCAGATCCAGAATCGCGAGCAGACCTGGCTCGATCTGAATGCCGCGGATGTTCGCGGCGGCGGCGCCCCGAAGACGCTCTTCCGCGAAACGACCAAAGCCTGGGTCGACATCAGCGGCAATCCCGTCTGGCTGAAGGACGGCTCCTTCCTCTGGCTCAGCGAGCGGACCGGATTCAAGCACCTCTATCACTACGCCGCTGACGGAAAGCTCATCGCGCAGCTCACCAACGGTCCGTGGGAAGTGCGCAACCTGCACGGCGTCGACGCCGCCAACGAATGGATCTATTTCTCCGGCACCGAGCGCTCCGTCCTCGGCAGTGACCTCTATCGCCTGCACCTCGACGGCAGCGGCTTGAAACGCCTGACGGAGGCGCTTGGCCAGCACGGCGCGAATTTCAATCCGTCGATGACGGCGTATCTCGACACGTTCTCCGATGTATCGACGCCGCCGTCGACCGCGCTCTATCGCGCCGACGGCACGCGCATTCGCGTCGTCGATGCGAACGAGGCGCCGCTGATGCGCGATCTGCACATCTCCAAGCCGGAGTTCATGCAGGTGAAGACGCGCGACGGGTTCGTCATGGAAGCGATGATGATCAAGCCGCCTGATTTCGATCCGGCGAAAAAGTATCCGGTCTACGAGTTCACCTACTCCGGTCCGCACGCACAGAGCGTCCGCAATTCGTGGGGCGGCGCGCAGTATCTGTTCCACCAGTTTCTCGCGCAGCACGGCGTCATCGTCTGGATCTGCGACAACCGCAGCGCCAGTGGCAAGGGCGCCGAGTCGGCGTGGACGTCGTACAAGCGGATGGGCGAAGGCGAGCTTCGCGATCTCGAGGACGGCCTGAAGTGGCTGACGTCGCAGGCGTACGTCGACGGCTCGCGCGTGGCGCTCAGCGGCTGGAGCTACGGCGGTTTCATGACCTCGTTCGCGCTGACGCACAGCAAGTTGTGGAGCGCCGGCCTGGCTGGCGGAACCGTCTCCGACTGGCGCGACTACGACTCGATCTACACCGAGCGCGTCATGTTGATGCCGCAGAACAATCCGGAAGGTTACAAGGCCACCGCGCCGCGCTGGGCCGCGAAAGATCTGCACGGCAACATCCTGCTGATGCACGGCACGATCGACGACAACGTCCACATGCAGAACACGATTCAGTTCATCTATGAGCTGGAAAAGGCGAACAAGCCGTACCAGCTGCAGGTCTATCCGAAGTCGCGGCACGGCGTGGTCGACCCCGCGCTGAACGCGCACATGCGCGCCGCGATGTGGAAGTTCATCCAGGAGAACTTGGGGGTGAAGTAGCCCTCCTGGGAACGCGGGCGTCTCGCCCGCTGTAACGATCGCGCGATCTGCCAAAGGGGACGGCGGGCGAGACGCCCGCGTCCCAGGCCGCCTTCGCGCAAATGAGAACCCGCAGTCGCGCCGCGCGTACAATCTTCTCAAGCCGTCCAACTTGAGGAAGAGCCACTCTATGTTCGAATCCGCTGCGCCTACGCCGCGTTTCAAACCGTCCTTTCCCATCAAACTGCCGCCGCTTCGGGGAGGATTCGTTCGATTCCTTCTGCGCATCAGCGTAATCCTCGTCCCGCTCATCCTGATGCGTGCTTGCCTCGTCACCTACGTGCCGCTCGACCAGATCGGACTGCGGCAGGTGTCGTTCGGCATGAACAAAGGTCTGCAGAAACAGCTCGTGGAACCGGGCTACCGCCGCGCGATTTCAGGATACGAAACCATCCGCACGTTCCCGCGCAACATTCAGGCGATCGAGTTCACGAATGATGAAACGGAGCGCGGCGCCGACCATCGCACGGTCGCCGCGATCAACGTGCCGACCGTCGACGGCTATCCGGTGGCGGTCGACGTCACCGTCCTTTATCGCATCGCCGATCCGTTCCTGGTTACGTCGAAGTTCGGGTTCGGCCGCGGCTACGAAGACAACGTGGTGATGCGCTTTACCGACCCGGCCATCAAACAGCACCTCGGCGAGTTGCGTGCCGAGGAGTTCTACCGCGATCAACGCATCGCCAAGGTGCACGATCTCAAGAAAGAGCTGGCAGAGAAGTTCCGGCAGAACGGACTCGAGCTCGCGGATGTCCTCATCCGCCAGTACGACTATCCCGACACGTTCCAGCAGCTCACGGAGCAGAAAAAGATTCAGGACCAGTCAGTACTGACGAATCGCGCGCTGGCGAAGCAGGCCGAGGTCGATACGCGGCTGAAGCAGACCGCGGCCGAGGGGCAGAACTCAATCAACGTTCGCAGCGCCGAGTTTCAGGCGCAGATCACTGGGCTCAATGCACAGAAAGATTTTTACGAGCGCTCGAAGCATGCCGAGGCTGACCTGCTCGTGAAGAGCGCCGAGGCGCAGGGCACCGAGGACATCAACCGGGCGATGGAAGGCGCGGGCTCCGACAAGCTGCTGCGATTGCGCAAAGGGCTGGCGATTCTCAACGGCATTCAGGGGCCGATTTACATCAGTGAAGACCCAACTGACATCGGCAAACTGACGGGAAAGCATTGAGGCGAACGATGAAACGACTGATCGCATTGCTCGCCCTTCTCCCGCTCGCGGCCGGCTGCACGCCGCATACGACGCAAGCCACACAGGTAGGCGTCCGTTTCAACAAGATCACGCGCTCGTCCGAGACGTCCGATCCGGGCGCGACCTACTTCTTCATGCCGATCATCAACGATTGGGCGACGTACGACACGTCGACGCAGAACCTGGTTATGTCGGCGAAAGCCGTCGAAGGCGACCGGAAGGAGAAAGACGACCTCCGCTTCAAGACGCGCGACGGCAACGACATCGAGACCGACGTCACCGTCCGCTGGCGCATCGATCCGACGCACGCCGCGGATATCTGGCGCAGCGTGGCGCCGAGCACGCCCGCGCTCAAGGAGCGGCTCGTTCGTCCGCTCGCGAGGGCGTATGTGCGAGATGTTCTCAATCGCCTCGATTCCGAGGAGTACTACAACCCCGATCTGCGCTTTGCGGCCGCAAGCGATGCGACGAAGGTGCTGGCCGCGCAATTGAAACCGTATGGCGTCATCGTCGAGCAGGTCATCCTCGGCGATTTCTCCTTTAAACCCGACTATCAGAACCTCATCAACAAACGGAAGGAAGCGGAAAAGCAGGCCGAGAAACTGGAGTCGCAGATCCTGGCCACGCTCGAATCGAACAAGGCGAACCTGCAAAACAAGGTTGCCGATCTTACGGAACAGCTCACACGCTCGCAGGGCGATTTCGAACAAGCCAAGCGCGCTGCGGATGCCTATGTCGTGCGCAAGCAGCAGGACGCGCAGGCCACGCTCTCCGAAAAGAGCGCCGTGGCGCAGGGCATCAAGAAGGAGCGCGCCGCGCTCAACGGCAGCGCCGGCGACGCGTACGTTTCGCTGCAGCTGATCGACGCGTTGCAAAAAAAAGAAATCCGTCAGATTCCGAAGCTGCCGAATGGCAACGTCATCATCGACGGCAACAAGCTGCTCGAGCAACTCGGCGTCATCCAGTATCAGCAGAAGGCGGCCGCGGACCAGTAATGCTCAATATCGCCGGTCCCGATTACGACTACGCACAGGTCGTCTATGCCGTGCTGCAGGAGTGCGAACACCATCGCCGCAGCTTCGAGGAAGCGACGTTCGATGCCGAGGTCCGCACCTGCGCAAATGCAAAGCTCGCCGAGGTGAAGGCGGCGTACGACGAGTTCGGCGGCTCCGCTGCGTATTGGGAGACGCTCGAAAAAGAGGTCGATGAAGTCGTGCTGCCGCAATACGTCGCCGCCGCGGGCGAGATGAACGAACTGGAATCGAACCACTTCCACATCTGGCGCGGCGGCGACCTCAGTGCGCGCTTTGTGTTCGCGCTCCTCGGGCTGATCATCGGCAGCATCATCATCGCCCTGCCGTTCATCCCCATCTTCGAAGAGATGTTCGCCTTCGCGCTGACCGCCGTCGGCTTCCTCTACCCCGATCTCAAGCGCTTCATGACCGAACGCCGCTACATGAAAGTGCTCAATCGCCTCGTGACGGACAGCGCGAAGTACCAGGAAAACAGCCGCCTGCACTACATGACGTCGCAGGATATCCAGAAGGCATTCGAGCCGACGGATCCGCGGCGCCTGCCACCGTGAGTTAGAAGCGTTTCACCACAAAGACACAAAGGACACGAAGATTGACCTTTGTGTCCTTTGTGTCTTTGTGGTGGAAAGTCATTCTTCCGCCAACTCCTCGTGACGTTCCACCGTGTCTTCCGGCAACTGATCGCGCAGCCAAAGCCTCTCGACGATCGGGTACGCCGCGACGAACGGCAGGATGAGAATCGCGCCGGCCGCACCTTGCAGCGCGCCGCCGATCATGATCGCCAGCAAGACCGTCAGCGTCGAAAGCCGCATCTGTTTTCCGTAGACACGCGGGACGATGAAGTAGCTCTCGACGAAGTGGTAGAGCATGTAGCCGGCGAGAACCAGCAGCGCATTGACCGGGCCGTTGGTCATCGCGAGCAGAACCGCGGGGACCGTCATCGCGATCGTGCCGACCACGGGCAGCAGATCGGCGACGAATGCAATCACTGCCAGCGGCAGCGCCGCCGGAACATGCAGAAGGATCAGGACCAGATACGCCCATCCCGCACAGATGAAACAGGTGATGGCCTGGCCGCGCATGTACGCCAGGATGACGCCGCTCATTTCCACCGCCGTCTGACGGAATCGTGGCCGTTTGCTCTTCGGTGCGAGGCTGATCAGCCATTCGAACGCCGTTCGCCCCTCGATTAACAGATAGAGCGCGAGGACGAGCACGAAGATGATCGCGGTGGTCCCTTCGATCGCGTACTTGCCGACGATCAGGCCGCGCGTCAGCCACGTTTTGAACTCCGGCGGCGCACCGCCATGCAGGCTTTTCAGATACGGCGCCGCACCCGGGAAGCGGCCGGCGAAGGTCTGTTCCAATCGCGGCAAGTCCTTCGTGATGTCGCCGAGCTGTGCCGTCATCCTCGGCGCGAGCACCGTCACGAAGAGGACGATGACCGCAAAGAGAAGCAGCGCGATGACGATCACCGCGAACCCGCGCCGCACTCGATGACGCTCAGCAAATCCCACCAGCGGATCGAGCATCACCGCCAGCAGGATGGCCACGATGATCATCACGATCACCGGCCAGAGCTTGATCACGCAGACGCACAGCAGCAGCGTCAACGCGACTTTCAACAGCGTGGTGAACGGGATGCGCAGGTCGACGGGCTCGGCCACGGCTGTTACGTATTGCACAACGCCCGCCGTCGCGCGAGACGTTGCGCTATCCTCCGCCGCGCAATCCGAAGGAGAAACCTATGCGCAAACTGATTCTTGCCGTCGCCGTCCTCGCCACGGTCTCGGTCTACGCCGAGCAGAAGAACGTCCAGATGCTGACCAACCTCTCCGACGCCCAACTCGGCCTCGTGATGAACAACATGAGCGCGTCGCTCGGCGTCCATTGCGACTTCTGCCACGTTTTCAATGAGCAGACGAAGAGTGTCGACTTCGCCAGCGACGCGAAGGAAGAGAAGAAGACCGGGCGCGAGATGATCAAGCTCGTCCTCGATCTCAACGAGAAGAATTTCCACGGACGCCCGATCGTCGGCTGCTACACCTGCCACGTCGGCAAGGAGCACCCGTCGACGATGGTTGCGCTGCCGCTGGCGCCCTCCGCGCCGATGAAGTCGCATGAAGCCGAGGAGGCCGAACGGAAGTCGTATCCGGCGGCGAAGGATGTGGTGGCGAAGTACATCACCGCGATCGGCGGCGAGGCGGCGGCGAAGAAGCTGGCCACCTCCTCGATGACTGCAACCGGCACGCGCACCGACGCCGGCGGCCGTACGACGCCGGTGGAAGTCTTCAGCGCCGGTGGCAAGACACTCGTCCGCTCGACTCCCGCCGAGGGGCCCGGGATGTCGCAGATGTCCGGACCCGATAGCGGCTGGATGCAGGGCCGCCAGGGCATCCGCACCATGACCGGAGCCGATGCCACCACGAGTTATCTGTTCACGCGCGCCTACCAGCCGGTGACGACCCTACCCGAAAATGCGCGCGTCGGCGGGAAGGAAACGATTGACGGCCACGAGACCTGGTCTGTTTCCGCGCCGATCGATGATCACACGCGCCAGCGGGTTTGGTTCGACGCAACGACCGGGCTCGCGGTGCGCCGCCTCATCACCGTCGACTCCCCCGTCGGCCGCATTCCGACGCAGACCGATTTCGATGACTACCGCGACGTCAACGGTGTGAAGGTACCTTTCACCGTGAAGGTTTCCAGCGTCAACGGCGGTCAGAACGCGACGCGCAAGTACACGTCCATCGACCTTGGGAAGCCAGTCGACGAGAAGATGTTCGAAGCGCCCAAACCACAGTAACGTCCTGCTTGAAGGCACTCGGCACGCGCCGAGTGCCTTACTATTGGTGCAATGAGGGGTGGGCAGATCGACCGGGTGAAGCGCCAACTGCTGCGTGAGGCGGTGACGGACAACCTCGACACGATTCGAGGACTGCCGCCGCGTTCCCTGCGGACGTCCCGGCGCATCGGCCACCTTTTCCTTCGCCGCGCGCCGCTGGTGATCATCCCGCTGATGCTGGCCAGCTTCGCGTTCCTGAGCAATACGGGGATCACTAGCACGCGGAAGCCGGTCGTCATTGCTCACTCATCGCCCGCACGTCACGTCGAAGCCTCCATTGCAACCTCCAATGCTCCGATGCTGACGACCGACACGCTCGAGCCGGTCAGCGCGTCGGCATTTCCGCTCTCGGTGCGCCGCGTCGTGCTCGACGCCGGACACGGCGGCACCGATCCCGGCGCGTCGTCGATCTCGAACGTCAGTGAAAAAGAGATCACGCTCGATATCGAGAAGAGGCTCGGCGCTCTGCTTCGCCAGAACGGATTCGAAGTCATCTCCACCCGCGAGAACGATCGCCTGATCCCGCTCCGCGAGCGCGCCCGCCTCGCCAATGGCTCGCACTCCGACATCTTCGTTTCCATTCACGTCAACTCGATCCCGCATCCCGACAACCACGGCGTCGAGACCTACTACCTCGGGCCGACGAACGATCCGACTCTGACCAAACTCGCGGCGACGGAGAACCTGACCTCGGGATACGCGCTCGCCGATCTCCGCAAACTGCTCGACGGCGTTTACGCGGACGTGCGGCGCGATGAATCGCAACGGCTCGCCAGCGCAGTCCAGCTTCAACTTTTCAGTGGCCTTCGCGGTGTCGATCCCGGCCTTGAAAACTGGGGCGTCAAACGCGCGCCGTTCATCGTCCTCGTCGCCACGGAGATGCCGGCCATCCTCGCGGAAGTCGGCTGCCTCTCGAACGAACGCGAGGCGGAGATGCTGCGCAGCGGCGCCTACCGGCAACAAATCGCGCAGGCGCTTTTCCACGGAATCCACGCATACGCAAGCGCCAACGACGCGCCGCAGAAGAAAGGAACCTGATGCGTACTGACTCCGAGATCCTCCACGTCGGGATCGACCTCGGCACTTCTCGCAGCGCGATCTCCGCGTCGAACGGCGAACGCTTCGTCGTCGACAGTTTCGTCGGTTGGCCCGCCGACATGGTGGCGAAGAAAGTGCTCAAGCGCGACGTCCTCATCGGCCACGAAGCGGTCACGAACCGGACCATGCTCGATCTCCACCGGCCGCTCGAACGCGGTCTGCTCAAAGAAGGTTCGGAAAAGGACGTGGAGGCGGTCCGCGAGCTGCTCAAACATCTGCTGCGCCTCGTCGGCGTCAGCTCGAACGGCAGGATCGACGGCTCGCATGTGCGCGCCGTGGTCGGCGTCCCGGCGGCGTCGCTGCGCACGAACAAGCAGTACCTGCGCAATTCGATGAAGGGAATCGTGGACAGCCTGATGATCGTCAGCGAGCCGTTCGCGGTTGCGTACGGACTCAACGCGCTGCTGCACACGATGATCATCGACATCGGCGCCGGCACGACGGACTTCTGCGTGATGAAAGGCCGCTACCCCGGCGAGGAAGACCAGCGCACGCTCACCGTCGCCGGCGACTCGCTCGACGCGCAACTCCTGAAACTGATCGAAGAGCGTTATCCCCAAGCGAACGTGACGGTCTTCATGGTCCGCGAGTGGAAAGAGAAACACAGCTTCGTCGGCGAGGCGCCAAAGCGCGTGCTCGTAACCGCGCCGGTCAAAGGCGTCCCGACGGAGCTCGACATCACCAACGAAATGCGCGCCGCCTGCGAGACGCTCGTTCCGCCGACGGTGGAGACGATGCTCGACCTCCTCTCGCGCGTGGAGCCGGAGTTCCAGGAACGCGTCCGCAACAACATCATCCTTTCGGGCGGCGGAGGCCTGATCCGCAACCTGTCGCAAACGCTGGAAACCGCGCTCAAGCAAGTCGGCGGCGGCAAAGTCACGCACATGCAGGACCCGGTCTTCGTCGGCTCCGACGGCGGGTTAGCGCTGGCCCTCGACGCACCGGACAGCGACTGGGAAAAATTGACGGCGTAAAGGGCCCATCACGTTGTCGCGTCAGAACCGCGCGGTACTTACTGACCACTGGTGCGAGATGGCGTCTTGTCGCGACAGGTTCAGTGCGGAACGTGCTGCTCTGCCGTCGTGACGCGCACAGCAAATCTAGCGTCGAACACCCGCCGAATTAGCCGTTTATAGTCGTCGACGTCACGGTAAAAACTCACTTGGGCCGCGTAACCTACTTGATGTATCGGCGTGCCCACCTTCGCGATGATGTCGACGTCGACGCCTGTGGCTTCGGCCAAGCCAAGCTCGAAATAGCAACTAGGCCTTTCCAGGCTCAAGTCGGCGAGCACAAATCTCGCCTTGCGAATGTCCTCGTTGGCACGTTCGAGAGCAATGCCAGGCGACCGGTCGAGCGGAAAAAGCGGAACGAGATCGAATGATCGAGCAGTGCTGGCCACGATCGCACGTTTTGCTTCGAAATCCGGATCGGCCGCGACGGGAGAAATGACGTAGATGTAGTCCACTTATCTCACCGCCTTCGGGATGGCCTTCGACGGAGGAGAGATGGGCAGAGTGGGTGGCGCCAGAATCAAGAACGTCAGAGCTACGAGGACCGCGATAAACACCAATTGAAATGCACGCGGAATGAATTGCTCCATGTGGGAGGATTTGAGCGCGATGATGTTGAGCTTCCGAACCTTGTTCACAGCTCCTTCGTCTTTCAACCGATTCCACTCCCGTTCAAACGGCTGATAGGACCGCACGCGACTCGGGTTCGACGGATCAAAATCGAGAAGAGGCGCCATCTGGTTCAGTACCTCGAACTTGGCGTCATTGAGTTTCTTAAAGTCACGAATCTGCGCAATCCACAACTGGCAGAACAGGACTGCCATCATGCACAGAAGCACAACCGCGGTCACTCCAATCCATCGGAGCTCCGCTGAAACAACTCCCCACTTCACAATCGCGGCCAAGCCAACGAGGATTGCGGCGCAAGCCGAATAGTTCCAGCGGTTTGTATCTAGTCGACGATCGGTTACCTTCTCTGTCGACTCGTAATACAACTTGAATTCGTCGAACGAAAGCACGTCAGGCTCGCCACTCATTCTGTCATTCTATGCTCAGCGCCGCGCAGTTGCTGGATTGCATCTCTGCTACCCAGTCTCCTCCCCCATTTTCAGCAGCGCATTGACTGTGTTCCAGTTGCGGGCCGTCACGTTCACGCCGAGTTTCTTCCCCGTTAGCGCCGCGGCGAGTTTCGAACGGGCCATGCTCTCCATGAAATAGAGGTACAGCTCTTGTTTGGCGAAGTGGAGTTCCTCGGAAGAAATCTTCAATGACGTCAGCAGCGCCTTCGCGGTATCGGCTATCGGACCACCGAGGAAGGCGACGACGAGGCCGCTGGGGTTGCGGTCTTCAGGAGGTAGTGGATTCGCGGCGATCACCTTGCGCAGTTCCTCGGTCGTTCGCAGGATGATCTTCACCTCCATCCCACTCTTCTTGCGGATGCCATCCTCGATGCGGCGCGTCAGGACGGCTCGATCCGTTTCATCGCTGCGGAAGACGACGTTGCCGCTTTGCAGGTAGGTCTTCGCGTCGCGTAGCTTGAGACTGTCGAAGAGGACCTTCAGCTCCGCCATCTTCAGCAGCTTGTTGCCGCCGACGTTCACACCGCGCAGGAAGCAGATGTAGGTCGTCATCAGAGGTAGCGTAAGCTATCGCGAATGCGGCTCGGTCTGACTTTCGCCCTCGGTATCGCGATGATCGCGGCAGCGACTTCGAAGCCGGTTTCGTTCGAGAACGACATCACGCCAATCCTCACCGGCAAGTGCCAGCCGTGCCATTTTCCGGGCGGCACCATGTACGCCAAACGTCCCTTCGACAAGCCGGCCACAATCATCGCCCTCGGCGAGAAACTCTTCACGCGCATCAAAGACGAGAAGCAGCGCGCCATCATCCGCGCGTACCTCGCCGAGCAGAAGCGCTGAGCTATCATTCCGTCGCTCATGGCCACCATCCCGTGCATTCGCTGCGGCGCTCAGATCGACCGCGAATTCAAAGCGTGTCCTCACTGCGGCGAGCCGCTGACGGATTTCCTCCGCGAATACGCGGACAAGCCGATCGATGGCAAGTACCGCATCGTGCAGCGCCTCGGCATCGGCGGCATGGGCGAGGTCTTCAAAGTCGAGCACACCTTCCTCGGATCGACGCGTGTGGTGAAGATCATTCGCGCGCAGATTTCCTCGAGCAGCGACGCGCACGAGCGCTTCCTGCGCGAGGCGCGGATGGCCACGAAGGTCCAGCATCCGAACGTCGCCACTCTCTACGATTTTTCTGCCCTGCCCGACGGATCGCACTACATGGTGTGGGAGTACATCGAAGGGCAAAACCTCGCGCAGGTCCTCAAGCAGCGCGGGACTCTCGCGCCGCGGCACGCCGTCCGGATCGCGATCCAGGCGCTGGCCGGACTCGAAGCGATTCATCGCGCCGGCATCGTCCACCGCGACATCAGCCCCGAAAATCTGATGATCACGCACGCCGGCGAAGGCTCCGAATTCGTGAAGATCATCGACCTCGGCGTGGCCAAAGCGGCGGAGTCCGACGTGGCGATGACGCAGACCGGCATGTTCGTCGGCAAGTTCCGCTACGCCTCGCCCGACCACCTCGGGTTCGTGCCTGCCGGCGAACGCATCGACGGCCGCGCCGATCTCTACTCGCTCGGAGTCGTGCTGTTCGAGATGCTGACGGGCCGGCCGCCGTTCGAAGCCACCTCCCCGCACGAATACATCATTCATCACTCGCGCGACGAGTACGCGAGCTCGCCCGACCTCGATCGCATCACCGGCAATCCCGCGCTTCAGACCGTTCTCGCCCGCGCGCTCGACCGCGATCGCAACAAGCGCTTTGCGACGGCTCGCGACTTCTCCGATGCGCTTGCCGCGATTGAAGCGACGCTTCCCGACGAACCGCCGGCCGTGCCCGCGACCGCAGTCTTCGATCCTGACGCGACGATGAAGACGGAGCGTACGAAAGGCGGACAGACCATCGCGCCTTCCGCCGCCGCCGCGCCGCCGACCGTCATCACGTCCACTCCCCCGCCGCCGCCGATGGCACCGCCAGTGACGCGGCAGGCAACAGTTCCGGCCCGTCCGGCGCCGGTGGACGCACCTCCGACGGTCGTCGATCCGATGCCGATGCCGACAGCAGCGCCGCGCCGCAACACCGGCACCATCATCGCCGTCAGCATCATCGTGCTCCTCTTTCTCGGCGCGATCGGCGCCGCTGGCGTGATGGCGTTCATGAAGTTCCGCAACACATTCGGCGCAACGACCACTGCGGCGACCGCGAGTACAACGACCACGATGACGACGTCGTCGGCAACCGCCAAACCGTCGCAGACATCGGTCGAGGTCACGCCGCCGACCTCTGTGATCGTCGACACGACCACGACCGCTGCGACAACGACGACGATCGCGCCAGTCACCACTTCCTCGGCGGCGATCGTTCCGCCGCCGACCGCGACGCACGCGCCAGCGAAGCCGAAGCCGCCGGTGGTCGCGGAGCCGGCGCCCGTCGAGGAGACGCCGGCACCCGAGCCGCAACCGGAACCGGAGCCGGCACCAACGAGCGTTCCCACATTCCGCGAGCGCGGCGATGGGAGCGCGAACGATTCTGCGATCGCGACGCTGCACCAGCAGATCGGAGGCGTCACGCGCGTCGCTCTCACCGGCGGCGACGCAGAGATGATCAACGAACTGTCGAACGCGTTGCGAGGACGCGGCGTCAGTATCGGCGAGGGTGCGCCGATCGAGATCCGCTTCACCGGTTCGGTCAACCGCCATGGTCTCGGCCGCAAGAGCCGCTCCGCGAATGCGACGGTCAAGAAGAACGGCCGTCCGATCTTCAACTACGTAATGCCGCGCGAGGAGTATCGCGTCGGCGACAGTCCGGCCGAGGCCTTTGCGCGGATTCTTACGGACGCGTTGGCGCGGTAGCAATCCGGCGTCGCGCGCGCTGCGTAGCGTTGCCAAACAATGAACAGGAGAGAGAGTTCATGAACGAGCACACCGAAGCACCGCCGCCGCACGCCGTCGTTCTTCAGATGCTGACCGGGATGTGGGTCTCGCAGATCCTCAGCGCCGTGGCGCAACTCGGCGTTCCGGATCTGATCGCGGCGGGCACGCGGTCCGTCGAGCATCTCGCCGAGGAGTGCAGCGCGGATGCAAGCGCGCTGCATCGCCTGCTCCGCGCCGCGGCCACTGTCGGACTCGTCGTCGAAACTGCGCCAGCGGAATTCGCACTGACGCCGCTCGGCGAAACGCTTCGCGCCAACACTCCCGGCTCGCTGCGCGACTTCGTCATCGCCGAAACCGCGCCGGGACATTGGCTGCCGTGGGGCCGTCTCGTCGATGCCGTGAAGCGGGGCGGAGCGATGACGAAAGAAACGCTCGGCCTCGATCCGTGGGACTACTACGCCACGAATGTCGAAGAAGGACGCTGCTTCGCACGCGGCATGAGCAATCTCTCCGCGATTGCCTCGGCAGACGTAGCCCGTGTCTACGATCCTGGCGACGCCAAACGCATCGTCGACGTCGGCGGCAGCGAGGGTGTACTGCTTCGGGGCGTCCTTTCACGCGCTCCGAACGCGCGCGGCGTTCTCTTCGACCGGGCGGACGTCATCGAAGGTGCGCGCGGCGCCGTGGCGAACAGCGGCATGGCCGACCGCATCGAACTGGTCGGCGGCGATTTCTTCACCGACATGCCGGCCGGCGGCGACCTGTATCTCCTCAAGTCCATCCTGCACGACTGGCCGGACGACAAGTGCGAAGAGATCGTCAGGAGCGTCCACCGCGGCGCCGCCGAAGGCAGCCGGCTTGTGCTCGTGGAAGGGCTTTTGCCCGACACGCCGCAGCCGTCGCCGGTCACGCTGATGGACATGAACATGCTGGTCATGCTCGGCGGCCGCGAGCGAACCGCCGGCGAATACACGGCGCTGCTGAAACGCTGCGGCTACGAAGTCGAGCGCGTGATTCCGACCGGCGGAATGTTCGGCGTCATCGAAGCGAAGCGAATCTGAATTGGTTTCGTCTGAGCAGGTGTGCGTGTCGGACCTCGCCGGAGGATCGTCATGCACATCCGTTCGCACACCGCACTTGAATCGAACATCAACGTCACACCGCTCGTCGACGTCTGCCTCGTCCTGCTGATCATCTTCATGGTCGTCGTACCGGCGCTCGTCAACGGCGTGCCGGTCAATCTACCAACGGTCAAGGGCGAGCCGGTCTCCGACGCGCAGCGCCAACTCGCGATCACCGTGAAGGATGACGGTACGGTTTACCTCGGAAGCATCGTGGTCCGCGCGGAGCAGGTCGCCGCGGAGATCGAGCGCATTCATACCGAGTCTCCGCAGCGCGCGGTCGCCGTTCGCGGCGACAAACGCGTCGCGTACGGTGAAGTCGTGAAGGTGCTCGATGCCTGCCGCGCTGCTGGCTACAACGATGTCCACCTGATCTCGCAGCAGCGCGACCTGCCGGTCAACTCGCGTTGATCCCGGTCTGCGCTTCCTGCCGGAGGCCGATCAGGAGTGCGAAGAAGATCGCGCGGATTTCCTGATCGGTGTAGGGGCTCGGCTTGCCGGCGCGTTGGGCGACCAGGCGGTCGCGGATCATCGCTTCCGTTGCGCCGAGGAGCGCGGAAGCGATCGCTTCGTCGCTGACGTCGGTGCGGAACGTTCCGTCGCGTTTGCCACGATGGATGAGAACGCGCAGCAGGTTTTCGAAATCGATGAAGCCTTTCGACAGCAGGATCTCCGAGCTGCCTCCGCGAATGCGGCGTCCTTCGAAGAGCAGCAGGTAGGCAAGATCGGCGTCGTGCCCGAATGCCTCAGTAACCGTCTCGAGAACGCCAGCCAGCGCCTCGCGGGCGTCGGTCGCGGCGACAACGACGGCTTGCACGTGCTGATTGAGCGCGACCCAACAGTCGTTGAAGATCGCCTCCAGGAGGCCCGCTTTCCCTTTGTAGTAGCGGACGAGTTGCGACTCCGAGGTGCCGGCTTCGCGGGCGATGATCGCGGTCGACGTCTGCTCGAATCCGAAGCGAGCGAAGAGCGCTTTGCCGGCCTCGAGGAGGCGGCGGCGGGACGTTTGTGTGCTGTCGGGATCGACGACCGTCATTCGGGCGACATGGTAGTTATGCCGCGCGTTTCCGTCAATTGCACGACCATCGGTCAGTCGCATCGCGACCGAATATGCCGGGGGACCACAATGATCCCCCGGCACTTCACTGCGGCTGGTTTGTCCAATTGATCGCCGCCGTGAACCCTCTCAACTGCAATCGCTACTTGCTGTTGAGTCGTTCACGGCGGCGGAAAAAATACAAAGATCGAACTACTTCTTCGCGCTCGGCGCGCGGAGTGGGAACGGCGGACGAACGTCTTTCTGAGGCGGATTCGCGGCGAGTTGTTTCATCGCGACGTCGATGGCCCGCTCCAGCTGCGGATCACGTCCGGCGATGACGTCGGCGGGCGTCTGCTCGACGTCGATGTCCGGCGGAACGCCCTCGTTTTCGACCACGAAGCCTTCCGGAGTCCAGATGCCGAGGTTGGGTGCGGTGATGTTGCCGCCATCCATGAGTGTCGGAAATCCGAGGATGCCGACCAGGCCGCCCCAGGTGCGTTTGCCGACGAGCGTGCCGAGTTGGAGCTTGCGGAACATCCACGGGAGAAGGTCGCCGCCGGAACCGGCAGTCTCGTCGATCAGCATAACCTTCGGACCCTGGATCGACGCGAGCGGCGTCTTCAGATCGGCGCCGTAGCGCATGGCCCAGTGGCTGATCATCGGACGGCGCAGGATGTCGATGTAGTAGTCCGCGACGCTGCCGCCGCCGTTGTGGCGTTCGTCGACGATGATGGCCTCGCGGTCCGCCTGCGGGAAGAAGTAACGCTTGAAGTAGGTGTAGCCGGCGCCGGCGGTGTTCGGCACATAGACGTACGCGACGCGCCCGTTCGTCGCCTCGGTGACTTTGCGCAGATTGCCTTCGACCCAGTCGCGGTTGCGCAGGTTCGACTCATCTTCGATCGGAACGACTTTGACGACGCGCGAGTTGCTGCCGTCGGCGTTCGGTCCCACCGTCAGCTCGACGATGCGCCCGGCGGTCTGCTCGAAGCGGCTGTAGAGATCCTCGGGGTACTTGAGTTCGTGGCCATCGACGGCTAGCAGATACTCCCCTGTCTTGACGTCGACGCCCGGTTCCGTGAGCGGCGAGCGCAGCTCCGGATTCCAGTTCAATCCGCCGAAGACTTTCGCGAAACGATAGCGGCCATTTTCGACTTTGTAGTCGGCGCCGAGGAGGCCGCCCGGAACGGCTTCGACATCGGCGAGTGAGTCGCCGCCGCCAAGGCGATGGTGGCCGACCGAGAGTTCGGAGGACATCCACATCATCACGCGGTTGAGGTCCTGGCG
>Ga0213876_10000238_pt1 | contig 52596 bp, 57 predicted proteins | sample BarmaccomBMRX_R9_FD_160113 | JGI IMG/M metagenome (GOLD analysis project Ga0213876, IMG submission 160113) | Root-associated microbial communities from Barbacenia macrantha in rupestrian grasslands, the National Park of Serra do Cipo, Brazil - RX_R9 | ecosystem: Host-associated > Plants > Roots...
GACGCCCGCCGCCAGCGCGGCGGGCAGCACGGTGCGCGTGCGCAGCGCAAGCGCCAGACCTCCCGCCACGAAGCCCAGCAGGAACGTCACCACCCACAGCCCGAACAGCGACGCGCCCTGGATCAGAAGCGGCATGCCGACCTGGCTGTAGGACGGCGAGGCCGCGGTGCCGTCGGGCCCGAAGGCGGCGAAAAGATCCCAGCTCGTCCACAGCGCCGCGAAGGCCATGATACCCGCCAGCGGATGCACGCGGCGGCCGACCCATCGCGCGCCCAGCACGATCGCGGCGAACAGCAGGCAGGGCACGGTGAAGATCACCGCGAAGGCCTGCCACGGGAAGATGCCGCCATAGGCGGTCAGAAGGTTGGTCGCGCCCAGTGCCGCCGCGGCATAGGCGGCCGCTCCCACGACCCGGTTCCGGGCCGGCCCGAAGGCCAGCCACAGCACCGGGACCGGCGCGATCCAGGCCAGCCACCACACCTCGCCCAGGTTGGTCGAGAGATAGAACATCGCGCCGCTCAGCAGCGCGCAGAGGATCGCGATCATCGGGCCACTGTCGCGGGGCCCGGCGGCCGGCGCAATCCGCCCCGCCCCGGCGCTTGCAACGCGCCCGTCCTTCCGCTATGAATGAACGTTCATTCAGGCTAGCGAAGCAGGACGAAGGCGGACGTGGCGGACGTGGCAGACTTGGGGGCGGTGCGGAAAGTCCAGTTCGACAAGCGCGCGCGGCTGCTCGCGGCGGCGCTGGCGCTGTTCGAGACCCGCGGCTTCGACGGCGTCGCGGTGCCGGAGATCGCGCGCGCGGCGGGCGTGGCGACGGGCACGCTCTATCTCTATTTCAAGGACAAGCAGGCGCTGGTGAACGCGCTCTACCGCCATTGGAAGGAGCGCTACAACGACATGGTGCTGGCCCCGCTGCCGCCGGGCCTCGTCCTGCGCGACCGCTTCACGACCTATTGGCAGCGCATGACGGACTTCGCGCGGGCCCATCCCAGCGCGGTCCGGTTCATGGACCTGCACCATCACGCCGCCTATCTCGACGACGACAGCCGCGCGCTGTCGCGCCGCTATCTCGAGGTCGCCGAGGCCTTCGCGCGCGACGCCAAGGCTGAAGGCGCGATCCGCGATCTCGAGCCGACGATGATCGTGGCGCTCACCTGGGGCGCTGCGGCGGGGCTGGTGAAGTTCGCCGCCTCCGGCGCGCTCGCGCTCGATCAACGAACGTCAACCGCGATGGAGGATGCGCTGTGGCGCGCCATCGCCAAGGAAGGGAGCTGACATCATGGCCCGCAAGCGCAAAGGCGAAGGACAGACCGCGCTCGTCACCGGCGCGTCCACCGGCATCGGTGTCGATCTCGCCGAATGCTTCGCCAGGGACGGCTACGACCTGATCCTGACCGCGCGCTCGGAAGCGCTGCTGAACGAGGTCGCCGAACGCCTCGCCGCCACGCACAAGGTGAAGGCCGCGACCGTCGCGCTCGATCTGGGCCGGCAGGGCGCGGGCCGCAAGCTCGCCGACGAGATCGCGAGCCGCGGGTTGAGCGTCGACGTGCTGGTGAACAATGCGGGCTACGGCACCGCGGGCGCGCTGGACGGCTCGGACGCGGCGGAGCAGCTCGGCATGGTCGATCTGAACGTGCGCGCGCTGACCGAGCTCACGCAAATCTATTGGCCTCAGATGCTCGAGAAGAAGCGCGGCGGCGTGCTCAACGTCGCCTCGACCGCGGCGTTCCAGCCGGGCCCGCTGATGGCGGTCTATTACGCGAGCAAGGCCTTCGTGCTGTCGTTCTCGGAGGCGCTCTGGCGCGAGGCGCTGGGCACCGGCGTGCATGTGAGCTGCCTCTGTCCCGGTCCGACGGTGAGCAAGTTCCGCGAACGCGCCGGCACCGGCAAGACCAAGCTCAAGAACCTGGGCACGCCGATGAGCGCGGAAAGCGTCGCACGCATGGGCTATCGCGCCTTCCGGAAGAACCAGCGCGTGATGGTCACCGGTTTCCGCAACCGCATGCTGGCGCGGCTGGGGCCGTTCCTGCCGCGCAAGGCGCTGCTCAATACGGTGCACAATATCCAGAGCCCGGCCTAAGGCGCGTCGTCCTCGAATATCTGCTCGATCGCGAGCCCGAACACGCGCGCGATCCGGAACGCAAGCGGCAGGCTCGGATCGTATTTGCCGGTCTCGATGGCGTTGACGGATTGGCGCGAGACCCGGAGCCGCTCGGCGAGGTCGGCCTGGCTCCAGTTGCGCTCGGCGCGCAGGACCTTGAGCCGGTTGTTCATCGCCGCCACCACGCGCCGATACCTTGCGCGAAGCCGATGGCGCAGACGAAGATGAGGAACGGGTACATCGGCGGCATCGGCGCGACCTTGGCGAACTCTTCCAGGAAGCCCCACGCCGTCATGACGGCGACCGCGAAGCCGGCGCCCCAGATGAAGGCCTGCACGCGGATGAACCGCTGGTACTCGTCCTCCTCTTCGGAGAGGAAGCGCAGCATCGCCCAGATGGCGCCCAAGACCGGCAGCGCCGGCGTCATCGCGGCGGCATAGAGCAGCCAGCCTTGCGGGATATGTCCGTGCCGGGTCGCCCAGGTCACCGGCCAGAGCAGCGCGATGTACAGGCTCATGAAGACCGCCAGCCGCAGCACGTACCGTTTTTCGCTCTTCGCCATGACAAGTGTCCTTGTTGTTTAGACAAGTACACTTGTCATTTCGGGCAGGCTTTGTCAAGGGTGCTTGTCAGTGCTACAAGCGGCCATGCCGGATTTCGTCTCCATCGCCCGCGCGGGCGCCGTCGCCACCGTCACCTTCGACCGCGGCGACGGCCGCAATGCCTTGTCCAAGCAGCTAATCCTCGAGCTCACCGAAGCCGCGCACGGCTTCAAGGACGATCTCGAAACCCAGGCCGTGATCCTGGCCGGCAAGGGCGCCTTCACCGCGGGCGCCGATCTGAAGGATCCCGGTCTCGACCGCCGCCGCGCCAACGGCCTGCTCGAGCGCCGCCACCTGGTGCGCATCGGTCCCGAGCTCTGCGAAGCGTGGGAGCGCGTCGAGCAGGTCACCATTTGCGCGATCGAGAAATACTGCATCGGCGGCGGGGCGGCGCTGGCGGCCGCGTGCGACTTCCGCATTCTGGGAAGGGCCGCGCATCTGCGTCTGCCCGAGATCCCGCTCGGCATGAACATGAGCTGGCACGCGGTGCCGCGCCTGGTCTCGCTCATCGGACCGTCGCGCACCAAGCAGTTCGTCATCTTCGGCGAGAAGGTCGAGGCGGAGCAGGCGCTCGCCTGGGGCCTCGCCGACGCGGTGGTGGACGACGGCCAAGCGCTCGCCGCTGCCCAAGCCTGGGCCGCGAAGGTGGCGGCGCTCCCGCCCAACGCGGTGCGCATGAGCAAGGTCTCGGTCAATCAGGCGGCGAACGCGCTGCATCGCGCCACGACCTTCATGGACGCCGACCAATACGCGCTGGCGACGACGAGCGAGGACTACAAGGAAGCGATGCGCGCCTTCCTCGAGAAGCGCGCTCCGAAATTCACCGGACGCTGATCGGGCGCGCGCGATCCGTATGCTGAATTTTCGCCACCATCGTGCATCATCGTCGCGGGCGATATCGGGGGACGACATGCGCATTCTACCGCTTGGATTTCTGGCTTTTCTGTTCGCCTCGCCGGCCGCCGCCGATTGCCTGCGACCGGTCGTCGAGCCCGCGCGGCTGGCGCTCGAAGCCGCGCAGCCGAAGCAGGACATGGCGACCGACGTCACGCCGCGCGAGGCTGCCGCCATCGCCGCGATGAAGACGCGGCTCAGGACCTATGTCGCCGCGACGGCGGCGTGCGGCGGCGACGATCCCAAAGTGCTGCAGACGGTGCTTGCCTCAGGCGCGCCGAAGCTCGACTTCGCCGTGCGGCGCTTTGCGCCCGACCTGGTCGCGATCGCGGCGCGGTTTTCGATCCAATGCGGCAACGATACGATGCTGTCCGTCTTCCGGCACGGGCATGAGGTGCTGCACGCGCAGTCGGCGCCCTACAAGACCATCGCCGGCGCCTGGGACATGTTCGACTACGCGCTGTCGCCGCCGGACAAGACCGGGCAATGGTTCGCCGTCACCAAGACGGTGGCGCCGTGGTGCAGCTCGACCTGGTCCGAGATCCGCTATGCCGTGTGGCGGCCGGGCCGCGCGGAAGCGCTGTTCAAGGCTTCGGATTTCATGTGGTGGGGCAACGAGGACTACGGCCGGCTGACAGTGAACGCGAACGATTTCACCTTGCGCTTCCATTCGAGCAGCATCGACGACGGCCGTCACGATCGCGAATGGGTGCGCCATTTCGCGGTCCAGGGCGGCAAGGTCGTGCGCGTCGCGCCGTTCGCGAACGGCGCGATGGATTTCGTCGAGGAGTGGATCCAGTCCGACTGGAAGGACGCGCGCGCCTGGACGGCGCCCGCGATCCTGGCCCTGGTGAAGGACGTCCATCAGGTGTTCCACGCCAAGCCGTTCGGCGAGTTCCAGTCCGTCCGCCGCTGTCCGGGCGGCGCGCTCGAGATCGAGGTCAATCCGGCGCAAACCACCGGCAGCCTGTTTTTCCAGGTCACCGGGCAGGCCACGGGGCAGGCCACCGGGACGCCCAAGGATTTCCGGCTCACGGGCCTGGCCAACGCGGCCGATCCGCGCTGCGCAGGCAAGAACCTGTTCGATCCCGAAAAGCCCGATTGGCTTTGAGATCGGAATTCAACGATCATGATCTTGCGGTTTTGAGGGCGGAGCATCCCAGATGTCGGGCCAGAGAGCGGGAAGAGTCGCGGGCAAGATCGCGCTGGTGACCGGCGGGGCGCAGGGCCTGGGCGAGGCGTCGGCGCGCGTGCTGGCCCGCGAGGGCGCGCGCGTGGCGGTCGGCGACGTGAACATCGAAGGGGCGCGGAAGGTCGCCGCCTCCATCCCCGGTGCCATCGCGATCGCCCACGACGTCACCCAGGAGAGCCAGTGGCAGGCCGCGCTGGCCGAGGTCGAACGCGAATTCGGCGGCCTCCACGTGCTCGTCAACAATGCCGGCATCGGGCTGACCAAGGACCTCGAGGACGTGACCTTGGAGGAGTGGCGGCGCGTCCATGCCATCGATCTCGACGGTGTGTTCCTGGGCTGCAAGCTCTCGCTGCCGCTGATGGCCAGGACGGTGAGGGCGACGGCGCTCGGCGGCTCGATCGTCAACATCTCGTCGATCTCGGGCATCATCGCGGGCCACAACATGGCGGCCTACAATTCGGCCAAAGCCGCCGTGCGCCATCTGTCGAAATCGGTCGCGCTCTACTGCGCGCGCAAGGGCTACGGCATCCGCTCGAACTCGGTGCATCCGGTGTTCATCGCCACCCCGATCCTCGACGGGCTGGTGGCGCGCTACGGCAAGGACGAGGCGTACGCCAAGCTCGCGCGCCAGGTGCCTTTGGGCAGGATCGGCGAGCCCGACGACATCGCTTATGCGGTGCTCTATCTGGCTTCCGACGAATCCAAATTCGTCACCGGCGCCGAGCTCAAGGTCGACGGCGGCATCTCGGCGATGTGAGAGCTTCGCCGCGCGGGCCGATGCGCGCTTTCTATTTCGTCAGCCGCATGGCGACCTGCGCCAAGAGCACGCGCGCGCCCTTGCGGCCCAGCGCGCGGTCGGTCACGGCCTGCAGGCGCGACGCGATCACCGTCACGTCGGGCTGGCGGAAGGTGCGCACCTGGGTCGCGGCAAAGGCCATCAGGTTGCGCACATAGGCGTCGCGCAGCACCGGCATCGCGTGGTCGGCCTCGGCATAGAGCGCCGGGTCGGGCACGTCGATGCCGACGCCGATCATCAACAGGCCGGCCGGGTGGTCGTTGGCCACGATGGTCGCGTAGATCGGGTCGACCATCAGATACGACTTGGATTGCGTGACCTTGTGCACGGCCTGCTTCTTGTCGTCGTCGGCGCGCGCGGGCACCATCAGGACGACGAAGGCGGCAATGAGGACGGTGAGACCGGGTCGCATGCTCGAGCTTTCGCGTTATGCTCAAGCTCTAGCAAAACAGGGTAAAGCGATGGTTACTGCAACGAGATTGGCGTTGTTTCTGGGGCTTATTGCGACCTCGGCATTTGCGGCCGACCAGCCCGGCACGATGCACCACGTCAAGGCGTCCGAGCTGCCCAAGCCCTTCGCGACGCCGGCCGCCGACAATTCCTCGCATATCGTGCCGCGGCCCAAGGATGCCGTGCCGCAGGTCCCGCAGGGCTTCCATATCTCGGTCTATGCTTCCGGGCTCACGCAGCCGCGGTTCATGGAGCAGGCGCCCGACGGCTCCGTGTTCCTGTCCGAACCCGATGCGGGCAAGGTCACCTTGCTGCATGACGGCAAGGCCTCGACCTTCGCGAGCGGCTTCGACAAGCCGCACGGGCTGGCCTTCCATGACGGCGCGCTCTATGTCTGCGACCTGATCGCCGTGTGGCGCGTCGACCTCAAGGACGGCAAGGCGGGTGCCAGGACGCGCGTCACCAAGGACGGCTTCGGGCCGCTTGGCGGGCATTTCTCGCGCGACATCGCCTTCGACAAGTCCGGCGCGCTCTATGTCGCCATCGGCTCGATGAGCAATATCGACGAGGAGAAGCCGCCGCGCGCCACCGTGCAGAAGGTCGATGCCCAAGGGCATCTGTCGACCTTCGTCAGCGGCACGCGCAATCCCGTCGGCCTGGTGCTGAAGCCCGGGACCGACGATCTCTACATCACCGTCAACGAGCGCGACGGCTATGGCGACGGGCTGGTGCCGGACTATTTCACGCGCATCGCCCAGGGCGATTTCTTCGGCTGGCCTTACGCCTATTCGGGGCCGCATGCCGATCCCGATTGGGGCAAGAAGCGTCCCGACCTCGTGTCCAAGACCAGGACCCCCGACGTGCTGTTCCAGGCGCATTCGGCGCCGCTCGGCATCGCCTTCTACGAGGGCGGCCAGTTCCCGGCCGACTACAAGGGCGACGCTTTCGTCTCGCTGCACGGCTCGTGGAATTCGGACCATCCCACCGGCTACAAGGTCGTGCGCGTGCGCTTCAAGGACGGCAAGCCTACGGGCGAGTACCAGGACTTCGCCACCGGCTTCTGGGACGGCACCTCCAGCCCCGCCAAGGTCTGGGGCCGGCCGGTCGGGCTCCTGGTGCTCAAGGACGGCAGCCTGCTGATCGCGGACGATGCGGGGAAGACGGTCTGGCGGGTGGAGTATGGGAAGTAGGGGGTAGGCAAAGGCTGGCTTGCCGAGCCGTAGCTCGCGGCAACCACGCCCGGCTTCGCCCTTTGGGCTGCGCCGGGCAGTCTCCGCTCCGCTTGCGCGTCGCGAAGACTGGTGGAGCTGAGCGGAATCGAACCGCTGGCCTCCTCATTGCGAACGAGGCGCTCTCCCAACTGAGCTACAGCCCCAAGCCAAGACTTAGGTCCCGCCGGGATGAGCTCCGGCGTGGGGCGGGGTTTTAGGAAGCGGGGGCTTGTCGTGTCAAGGCATCGGGGCCGGACCCGCGCAACCGCTTGCCCCTTGCCCGATCCGCGCTACATAAACGAACGCGATTCCCGCGTGAAAGGCGGATTTCCATGTTCGGCCCGGTCGTGCTTTCGATCCTCTATGTTTTCAACACGCTGATCGACGTCTATCTGTTCGTCGTCATCCTGGCGGTGGTCGCAGACTGGCTGATCGCCTTCGGCGTGCTGTCGCTGCACAACCAGCTGGCGCGTTCGCTGGTCAATCTGCTGAGCTCGCTGACCGAGCCGGTGTTCCGCCAAGTGCGCAAGATCGTGCCGGCGATCGGGGGCTTCGACCTGTCGCCGATCATCGTCTTCATCGTGCTCAAGGTGCTCCAGATCGTGGTCAACGGCTACGCGTTGATGCTGGTGTGAGGCAAGACATGAGCGCCGGGATCATCGACGGAAAAGCCTTTGCCGCCCAATTGCGTGCGCGCGTGGAAGCCGAAGGCGCGCGCATGAAGCGCGAGCACGGCGTCGTGCCTGGGCTCGCCACCGTGCTCGTCGGCGACGACCCGGCGAGCGAGGTCTATATCCGCAACAAGAACAAGACCGCCGAGGCGATAGGCTTCCATTCGGTGCATCGCCATCTGCCCGCCGAGGCGAGCGAGGCGCAGGTGCTGTCCGTCGTGCGCGAGCTCAATGCCGACAAGGCGGTGCACGGCATATTGGTGCAGATGCCCCTGCCGAAGCAGGTGCGCGAAGCCGCCGTGCTCGACACGCTCGACCCGGCCAAGGACGTCGATGCGCTGACGCCCACCAATGCGGGCTTGCTGCTCGGCGGGCGCGCCAGCCTCGTCTCCTGCACGCCGGCCGGCGTGATGATGCTGCTCAAGGAATATCTGGGCGATGTCGCAGGCCTCGACGCGCTGGTGATCGGCCGCTCGCTGCTGTTCGGAAAGCCGGCGGCGCAATTGCTGCTGGCCGCGAACGCGACCGTCACGATGGCGCATTCGCGCACGCGCGACCTGGCCGCGGCGGCGCGCCGCGCCGATATCCTGGTCGCTGCCATCGGCAAAGCGCAGTTCGTGCCCGGCGATTGGGTGAAACCCGGCGCGACCGTGATCGACGTCGGCATCAACCGCGTCGATGCCGGCGGCGGCAAGACCAAGATCGTGGGCGACGTCGCCTACGACGCGGCGGCAAAAGTCGCCGGCCTCATCACGCCGGTGCCCGGCGGCGTCGGCGCGATGACCATCGTCTGCCTGATGCGCAACACGCTGATCGCGGCGGCCGCGCTGAACGGCCTGCCGACGCCCGGCGTGTAGCTAAGCGGTTCTCGCCGCGCCCATCTGGGTGGCGAGACCGCCGATGCCCAGCACGATCGAGATGCCGCCCAGGATGTAGTCGAGCTGCGTCGCTGGAACGCCGCAGGCGATGCAGACCGGTCCCAGCGGCGTGATCAGCAATGCTCCGATGAGAATGAGCCAAGCCCAGGCGAGAACACCTACCCATTTCGGCATATCGGCCTCCTTCGGGAGAATATGCTGAGAATCAATCACAAGTAGACCTCGGAGACAAGCCTCAGAGCCGCGCCTTCAGGTCCCCGGCCAGCCCGTCGGGACCCACCTGGTCCTCGTAATAGGTCACGAAGCGCCCGTCCGGTCCCATCAGATAGAGCACGCCGGAATGGTCCATCGCATAGGCGCCGCCGGGCAACGGATGCTTCGCCGCGAAGACGTGATAGGCGCGTTCGGCCTGGGCTATGTGCTTCGCATCGCCGGTGAGGCCGACGAAATCGGGGCCGAAGCTCTTCAGGTAGTCCTTGAGCACCTTGGGCGTGTCGCGGTCCGGATCGACGCTGACGAAGACGGGCACGATCCGCGCCCGCTCAGGCCCGAGCTTCGACAGCGCATCCGATACCATGGCCAAGGTTGTCGGGCAGACGTCTGGACAGAAGCTGTAGCCGAAATAGACCAGCATGAAGCGGCCCTTGAAATCGGCCTCGCTGCGCGCATGCCCGTCCTGGTCGACGAGCGCGAAGGGCCCGCCGACCGCGGCCGACCCGCTCGTCGTCGTGGTGCCGAGCTTGGCGATGCCGTCGCCCTCGTGCCAGACGAGCCCGCCGAGCGCCGCGGCCAGCATCAGCGCATAGGGGACCAGGGCTGTGGGCGTGCGCAGCATCGCCCGATTCCTATAGGATCGCTCCTGCCCAAGAAACGTGGCCAAGAAGCGCAACATGAGCGACATCACCGCCGATCAAGCCGCCCGGACGGGCACCGAGCCGCCCGCCGGTTCCCCCGCCAATTCCCCCGCCAGCCCTCCGTTGCGTTTCCTGCCGACGCCGGCGGAGCGCGGCCGCGTCAGGCTCCGCACGCTGTGCAACCTGCGCTGGCTCGCCATCGGCGGGCAGTCGGCGGCGCTGTTCGTCGTCTATCTGGGTTTCAACTACCGCTTGCCGATCACGCCCTGCGCGGTCCTGATCGGCATCAGCGCGGCGCTGAACGTGGCGCTGACCTTGCGCTATCCGCCGAGCCATCGTCTCATCAACCGCGACGCGACGGTGTACCTGGCCTTCGACGTGCTGCAGCTGGCGGCGCTGCTCTATCTGACCGGCGGCATCGCCAATCCCTTCGCGCTGATGTTCCTGGCGCCCGTCGTCATCGCGGCGACGACGCTGAACCTGAGCAACACGCTGATCCTGGGCGGGCTCGCGCTGGCCTCGGTGTCGCTGATCTCGGTGATGCACGACCCGCTGCCCTGGGCGCAGAACGAGGCGATCGCGCTGCCCTTGCTCTATCAGGCCGGCATCTGGGCCTCGCTCGTCATCGGCATCGGCTTCACCTCGGTCTATGCCTGGCGCATCGCCAGCGAGAGCGCGCGCATGTCGGCCGGCCTCGCCGCCACGCAGCTGGCGCTGGCGCGCGAGCACCGTCTCGCGGCGCTGGGCGCGCTCGCGACCGCGGCCGCGCACGAGCTGGGCACGCCGCTCGGCACCATCGCGGTGGTGGCGCGCGAGCTCGAGCGCACGCTGCCCGAAGGCTCGCCCGAGGCCGACGACGTGCGCCTCCTGCGCGCCCAGGCCGAGCGCTGCCGGGCGATCCTGGCGCGGCTGGCCAATCCCGAAGAGGCGATGCTCGGCACATCCCGGCTTCCCTTGGGTGCCCTGCTCGACGACATCGCCGCACCCTATCGCGGCGAGGACATCGACATCTTCATCGAGGTGCAGAACCGCACCGATGCCCAGCCGCAGGTCTGGCGCGCGCCCGAGCTTCTGCACGGGCTCGGCAACATCATCGAGAACGCGGCCGACTTCGCGCGCACCCGCGTGCGCGTCCAGGCCCAGATCGACGCCCAGACCCTGCGCATCGAGATCGAGGACGACGGGCCGGGCTTCGCGCCCGAGATCTTCGAGGCCCTGGGCGAGCCCTACATCACCTCGCGCCCCGGCAACCACGCGCTCGGCGACAGCGACCTGGGCCCGGGCGAGCTCGGCCAGCACGAAGGCATGGGGCTGGGCTTCTTCATCGCCAAGACCCTGCTCGAGCAGACCGGCGGCCGCGTCCAGGCGGTCAACCTGGACGGGCATGGCGCGCGCGTCAGCGTCGCCTGGCCGCGCGGGGCGATCGACGGCGAGGCGCCGCCGGCGGGCCCCAGAGGAACGGCTGAGGATTGAGCTCGAGGATTGACCGGGCGGTCCCGAAGGGCCTAAGACCCGCGAAATGACGAGCGACGAAAAGACCCTCCTGATCGTGGAGGACGACCGGCCGCTGCGCGAGCGCCTCGCCCGCGCGATGGAGACCCGCGGCTTCACCGTGGCGATCGCCGAAAGCGTCGCCGAAGGCAAAGCGCGCGCCAAGGAAGCGCCGCCGGCCTATGCGGTGGTCGACCTGAAGCTCGAGGACGGCAACGGGCTCGACGTGGTCGAAACGCTGCACGCCATCCGCCCGGATTCCCGCGTGGTGGTGCTGACCGGCTTCGGCAATATCGCGACCGCCGTCGCGGCCGTGAAATACGGCGCCATCGACTACCTGCCCAAGCCGGCCGATGCCGACGACATCCTGGCCGCCCTGATGGCGCAGCCCGGCTCCAAGCCCAAGCCGCCCGAGAACCCGATGTCGGCCGACCGCGTGCGCTGGGAGCACATCCAGCGCGTCTACGAGCTCTGCGGCCACAACGTGTCCGAGACGGCGCGGCGCCTGAACATGCACCGCCGCACCCTGCAGCGGATATTGGCGAAGCGCAGCCCGCGCTAAATCTTCTTCGCGTTGGGTTTCTTGGTTTTCGCCTTGGTCTTCGTCTTGGTCTTCGCGCTCGGCTTGGCTTCCGCCCTCAATTTCTTCGGCGCGATCTTGTGCCAGTGGCGCTCCAGCATGCCGCGCAGCGTCTTGGTGTCGAGCGCGGCGGCGCGCGCCAGCACGCTCGGATAGTTGCGGTAATGCTCGGTGATGAAGAAGGTCGTCGGGTCGGCCTCGAGCAGCATGTCGCGCTCGTCGATCCCGTCCACGATCAGCACGATGGAATTCTCCTCGTCGCGCCAGCGGGTGAAGAACTTCTTCTCGATGAAGAAAGCGGGCTTGCCGTAGGATGGTTTCTCGTTGCCGCCGGGAAACGACAGCGCGATCTTCTTGTGCTGCGCTTTCGTGATGCTCATGGATTGTTTTCCAGCCGCGCTTCGCGCATCGGGGGCGCCGCAAGCTCGATGACGTTGGCCAGGCGCTCGGCCGCGACCTTGGCGAAGGACAGCGTGACCGCCTTCCTGCGGCTGGCGTGAAGCTGCGTGCGCCGCGACGGGCGCACGATGGCGCCGCCATAGCGGTCGGCGACGATCAGCCCGGTGCCGTCGGGCACGTGATGGTCGGGGAAGTCGGGCGGGATCGCGAAATAGAACAGCTCGCAGAACTCGAGATATTCCGGCCATTTCACGTCGCCCCTGAGGTCCGCGATGCTGACCTTGATCTCCACGCCCAGAATGGAGCCGTCGGGCCCCAGCGCCGCGACGTCGAGCCTGCGGCCGTTGGCGAGCGTGAACTCCAGGATCGGCGAGAAGCCCTCCTGCATCAGAAGCCGGCTCACGCCGCGCGCGACGTCGGGTGCGGTGCCATACATGACCGCATTGGAACATTGCGTGAACGGGGCGTCAATCGCCTCCGAATCCGCTCTCCAGCACCCGGCGCAGCACCAGCGCGCCGTAGCGCGGGTTGCAGTGGCGGCGGTCGTCGCGGCCATCGGGCAGCGACAGGCTGGCGAACTGCATCTGCGTCGTCACGCCGTTAGGCGCCCAGGTCCGTTTGGGCTGGCGGAAGAACGTCGCCCTGTTCCTGGCGGCCAGCGCCTCGCATTCCTCGAAGAACTCGGTGCGGATGCGCGTCGTCGTTTCGTCGTCGAGCGACGGCGAGAACAGGCAGTAGTCCTGCGGCTGGAACGGCGCCGCCATCAACAGCACCGGCTTGGCGGTGATCTTGCGCAGCAACGCCAGCGCATGGGCGCAGTTGGTGTTGCGGATGTGGCGCGCGACGGCGGCACGGTGCAGCGGCCAGTCCTGCCTGTCCTGCTGCAGCCATTGCTTGAGCGCGAAGGAGATCGCGAGCCCGATGCTGCAGACGAGATAGGCGTCGTAGTCGTCCGCGATCGCGGGCTTGCGAGCGCTGCGGGCGAAGTGTTCCTGCAGGATCGGGCTCGTCGGCGCGAGCTTTCCGTCGTCGAGGCGCAGGCTGTTCCATTCGCCGCTGGTGCCCGCGAAGAAGGTGAGCGCGGTCCCGGGAAATTCCTCCTCGATCAGCGACCATCCGCGCCTAAGCGCCGCGGCATGCGAGTCGGCCAGCACGCAGATGCTCTTCGGCGCGTCCATGGCTCAGAGCAGCCGCTCGTAGAAGCCGCCATAGCTGCGCGTCTTGTCGACGAGATGGATCTCGAGAATCCAGTGGCGCGCGTTGCCGTTGGCGTCCGGATCGCGCATGCGCTTGGTGTTGCCGGGCCTGATGCCGTGCTGGGTGCGGTCGGTGCCGGGCACGCGTTGCGCATGCGGGAACTCGCCCACGATGTGGCCCGCGCTGGTATTGCCGTAGAGCCAGCCTTGCGCTTCCGCGGCGCGGCGCGTGTAGCGGTAGAGCTCTTCGCCGGTGATGTCGGGCGTCGCCAGGTAGTGCCCCTTCACGGTCTCGAAGACGCGCGGCAGGTCGGCGATCAGGCGGTTCTTGTCGGGATCGCTGCCCATCGCATAGGAGCGCCCGATATCGGCTTCCCATTCCTCGAACACGGGGCCGAGATCGAGATAGACCGTATCCTCAGGCCCGATCACGCGCTCCGGCAGCTCGTCGTAATAGGCGCCGACGGTGTTCGGACCGGTGCGCACCAGCCGCTTGTGCCAATGGCGCTTGACGCCGAAGTCGCGCTCGGCGAGCCGCGTGATGTCGGCGGTGACCTCGCTCTCGCTGCGGCCGGGCGCGATCAGGCCCGCGCGCTCGATGGCGTCGAACATCGCCATGCCGCGCGCCTCGGCCGCCTCCAGCTTCGCGCGCGCGGTCATGGCGTCGCTCCGCTACGGGCGGCCGCTGTCCTTGAGCTTGTCGAAGAACATCTGGATGCTGGCACGGATCGAGCCTTCATTCGCCTTCTTCAATCGCTCGACGCCGAGAAAGGCGTCGCCCACCGTGGCCGTGAAGGGCGCATCGATCGTAGCCAGAAGATACGGCTCGCCGCCCGAGTTGTAGACCTTATAGTTCACGTGCGAGGTCACCGTCATGTCGAAACCCATGCTGGGCTGCGACAGGCCGAGCAGGTTGACGTCGATCGGATAGGAGCAGCCCGAGGCCGGCGCGGTCAGGCCCGCGGTGTCGAGCGAAGCGCCGAGCGCGCTCTTGAAGCCGTCGTTGTCGACCTTCGATACCCAGAGCGGATTGGTCTTCTCGCCGCCGGTGACGGCGCGCACGCACATCGCATGCATCAGCGCCTGCGGGAACGCCTTGTCGGCATTGACCGCCGCCGGCGGCGGCGCCACCGCCATCGCATGCGGATCGGCCGAGGACGCGCAGGCCGCCAGGCTCGCCGCCGCGGCCGCCGTCGCGAGCAGCCTGCCCGCGGCGCCCGAAATCCCGTTCTTCTTCATTGCCCACACCCCTTTCGGTTGGCCAGATATCGAAGCTGTTCGTTGCGGTCGGCGAGCGAACGCGCCTTGACCTGCTCTTCGTTGGAGAGATCGGTGCTGCCCGCGATCAACGGCCCCACGAAGGGTGCCGCGCTGCCGACGCCCTTGGCGATGTTGCCGTTCTCGACCTCTTTGTCGTCGTGGCGGTATTTGGCTTCGGCCGCGCCATTGGCGGCGATCTGCTGCGCGATCGCATCGCAGCTCAAGGCGTCGTCGCCCGGCTGCGACATCGATACCGGCGTCACCTCGCGCGCCGCGCAGCCGCACAAGCAGAGCGCCGAGGCAGACATCACGATTCTGGAATACACGACACCAAGCCCCACCCCGACGGCGGGACGCTAGGGATGCGCCGCCGCGCTGTCAATTTACCCGCGAATTAAAACGTTGGTAGCGCCACGCTTGTGGTGAGCAAATGCCGCCGCGCATCACCTTAAGTAGCCGCCACCGTGTGGGAGGCGGGCGCTTGCCATTCGTCTTCGTCCCGGCGCAAGTTCCCGCCTGCGGCGCGCTGGGGTGCTCGCCGGATTTTTGGGGGAACCATGTCCATTTCGAAACCCACGACCGCAGCGCTGGCGCTGTGGCTGGCCGGAACCGCATTCGCGTCCGCCGAATCGCTGCAGGTCGCCAACGACTCGTCGAGGACCATCATGCATCTGTTCCTGTCGGACGCGGACGACAACGATTGGGGTCCCGACCAGCTCGGCGACGGCGCCGACGACACGGTGATGCCTGGCGAGTCGTTCACGCTCACCAACATCGAGCAGGGCCGCTACGACATCAAGCTGGTGACGAAGAGCGGCGCGGAATGCGAGGTCAACGACGTCGTGTTCGATTCCAGCTATGAGTGGACGATCACCAACGGCATGCTGAAGGACTGCTGAGGCGGCCGGAAGGCGAAAGGGCAACGGCGGCGAACCGTTGCCCTTGGGCCGTGTCTGCAGCGACGTTCTCGCTGATGGCGAGCCTGCGCGCCGCGTGCCCGCGCGCGATGCGCTTGCCGGCCATGCGTGCGGCCGCGTTCCGCGCCTATTCCGCGGCGAGCAGCTTGGCGCTGCGGCCGGTGAAGTTGATCGTCTGCAGGTATTCGATGCCCTCTTCGGCGATGTCGTCGCCGACCATGCGGTCGCCCTCGCCTTTCAGCTCGTCCATGTCGACATACATCGCATAGAAGGCGCGGGTGCGGTCGGTGATGATGCCGGCGTTGAGCAGGGTCTTGATCAGCACGCGGAAGATGTTGGTCGACTGCTTCATGCTTTCGCGGCGGTCGTCGTCGGTATAGGCCTCCATGATCGCGGCGCGCGCGTCCTGCCAGTCGATGCCGACGCTGGCATAGACCGTCTTCATCTGCTCGGAATTGACGAGGTTGAACAGCAGGGTCTGGAAGCACTGCGCCGCCCAATCCTCGACGATCTCGTGCTCTTCCTTCGACAGCTTGGGGATGGTGCGGTCGGCCCAGATCTTCCCGAACTTGTGGTGGAAGGCCTCGTCGGTCATGACCAGCTGGCAGAGCTTGACCAGCAACGGGTCCTGGCTCTTCTGGTAGAGCGTGGCGAAGGCGCCCATGGCCAGGCCTTCGACCAGCATCTGCATGCCGACGATCTTCTTGTAGACCTCCGGCGCGCCGACGATCTCGGTCAGCATGTTCTTGAGCGTGTCGCCGCACGGCGCGGGGCTGCCCCAGCGCGCCTTGATATAGGCCGAGAAGGCGGTGACGTGACGGGCTTCCTCGCGCGTCTGGTTGGCCGCGTATTCCTGCGCGCCAGGGTCCTTGAGAATGTGGCAGAGCGAGGCCGACAGCGCGAGCGCGCCCTGCTCGCCGTGAAGGATGCCGCTGATCTGCCAGCGCGAGGCCTCGTTGGCGAACTTGATCTTGTCCGCCTCGCTCATGCCGTCGCCGATGCGGGTGGAGAAGATCGGGAAGAAGCCGCGCGGCATGATCGTCTGCGCCGTCAGGTCGAAGGGCTGGTCGAAGTCGATGTACTTCTTGTCCAGCGGATCCCAGAAATGATCGTGGGTGGCGGAGATGATCTTGTCGAACACCGTCGAGCGGTGGCCGTAGCGCTCGACCTCCAGCATCGCGGGAAAGTCGTCCGGAGCGACCGCGTCATAGGCATTGTCTTTGGTGATCTGGACCATGACCGGCACTCCGCGTGGGTAGCGAGGCGGGGATCATGGCAGCCACTGATAAATAGTCAATGAAAATGACGGGCGCGTCATCATTTGTGACAATCCTGGCGCCCGGTGAGAACGGCCTAGCAGATCAGCACATAGCCGTCGGGCAGGGGGCAGAACGGCGGCAGTCCCAGATAGTCCTCCAGCACGGATTCGGCGACGCAGAGCGCCCCTTCGACCCAGGCCTGGTCGATCGAGTAGCACGCGCCGATGATGAAGAGGTTCTGCGGCTGGCCCAGGATTTCGGTCGAGGGCGCGCGGACGCGGCCCATCACGTCGCAGATATTGTAGTGCGCCGCCCAGCCGTGATAGCCGCCGCCGAACGGGTCGGTGCCCCAATCCATGTAGATCGTCTGGAGCGGGGCCGGGATCGACGCGCCGGGCTGCAGGCCATGCACGGTGCCCAGCTGGCTCAGCACCATGTTCTCCATCGTCGAGCCCGGGGCGAGCGTCGTGGGCCCGTTCAGCGCCTGATAGTCGAGCGACGGCGCGGTGGTGCGGCTGCCTTCGATCTCCAGCTCGCGCCAGAACGAGGCATAGGTCATGTCGTCATAGCTCGCGAGCATGACGTAAGGCCCGTTCTGCGGCTCGCTGACCGAGTTGTTGCCGAAATAGAAGACCTGGCGCAGCGGCAGGTCGGTGATGGTGGGGCCGCCCGCCGCGTCGGTCGTGTTGGGCACGAACCGGACGATGCTGGAATCGGTCCACCAGGCGTCCTCGAACAGCACGCCGATGCGCATCGCGGGCTGGTCGATCGAGGACTGCAGATAGTTCATCACCGTGGGATCGTTGAGCACGTTGTCGGCGCCGCATTGCTCCGCGACCATCTCGAGCGAGCGGCGCGGCATGGCGAGGAACAGATAGTCGGCGATGACCTGGAACTGCTCGTCGGTGTTCACATCGACGAAGTTGCAGGCCATCTGGTTGGTGTCGGGGACGGTCGCGAACAGGTTCAGCCGCGTGCTCATGGTGATGACCGGCGCGGTCTGGCCGCGCGCATTCGCCGCCTGCCGGATCGCGGCGAGCAGGGTGTCGAACAGGATGGAATAGCCGCCGGCCAGCCGCATATAGGACACGGTGGAGCCGAAATCGTTGTTGGCCTGCATCGCGTCGGCCGAGTTCCAGTTGATGACGTTGGACTGGTAGCCGTTGGCGTCCGACACATAGTCGAAGCCCTGGTCGCCGAGATAGCAATAAAGCAGGTTCCAATAGCCGATATCGCCGATGTTGGTGCCGGCCGCGAATACGCCGCCCAGGTCGTCCTGAAGCGTGCCGTTGGCGTAGTAGTCGCACCATTGCGCGCGCGTCCAGCCTTCGCCCGTGGCCGAGCCCGGCGCGAACACCGCCGCCACGTCGCCCAGGATCTGGTCGGCGGTGAGCTTCTGATAGCCCATGGCGAGGAAGTTCTGATCGAAGTTGTAGGGCAGCTGAGTCTCGGGGATCAGGTTCTCCCAGATGTTCACGCCGCGCAGGTAATAGAGCCGCTCGTCGGACTCGACGAAGGGCACGACGAGGTCGGAAAGCTCGAGGTCGTCGATCAGGTTCTGCAGCAGCACGTGGCCGCCGACGATCTCGCCGCCCGCCACGTCGGTGGCGAAACGCATGCCGCCGGCCTCGATGTACTGGCCCTCGGCGGGCGAGTTGAAATAGGAGGTGTGGATCCGGCCGCCGACATGCTCGTCCGACCATTCGTAGATGCAGACCGTGTCCTCAAGGTCGAGCGTGCCGCGGTCAGGAGCCGCCAGGCCGTGAACAGCCCCGACGCGCCGGCGCCGACGATGACGTAGTTGGCCATGGCATTCCCCTCCCGCTCAACGCGGTGGAGAGTGCGAGTGCCTCTACTTTAAGTAAAGCGAAGAATTCTTGTCGGTATATCGGAGCCGGTGCCGGGAGCGAGTGTCCTTAGAGCGAGCCCTTGGTCGAGGCGACGCCGCCTTCCAGCCGCTCGTCCGGCGCGATGGCCGCGCGCAGCGCCCGCGCCGTGCCCTTGAAGCAGCTCTCGACGATGTGGTGGCTGTTCGTGCCATAGAGGTTCTCGACGTGCAGGCAGAGGCCCGCGTGCTGGGCGAAGGCCTGGAACCATTCCTTGAACAGCTCGGTGTCCATCTCGCCCAGCTTGGCTTGAGGGATCTGGACCTTCCAGACGAGATACGGCCGGTTGGAGACGTCGATGGCGACGCGGGTCAGCGTCTCGTCCATCGGGATCGCCGCCGCGCCGAAGCGGGTAATGCCGGCATAGTCGCCCAAGGCCTTGGCGACCGCCTGCCCGATCACGATGGCGGTGTCCTCGGTGGTGTGATGGAAATCGACATGCAGGTCGCCCTGGGCGCGGACCTTCAGGTCGATCATCGAATGGCGGCCGAAGCTCTCCAGCATGTGGTCCAGGAAGCCGATGCCGGTGTCGATGTCGCAATCGCCCGAGCCGTCCAGGTCCAGCGAGACGGCGATCTCGGTCTCGCGCGTTTTGCGTTCGACGGTGGCGGTGCGCATGGCGGTCTCCCTTGCCTATGCATAACGCATAGCGAGCCCGATGCTCAATCCATACGAAACACCTCGGTCGCCGGCACGGCGCCGTTCGTGCCCATCAGCGCCAGCGCGCCGCTCGCGGGCCGTGCCGTCATCGCCAGCCGGCTGTTCGCATTGGCGACCGGCGCCGCGAACCAGTCGAAGCCGTCGCTCGCGTCCCGGCCCAGCGCGCAGGCAAGCCGTCCATGGCTGTCGATCGGCCGCGCGCGCCAGCCCTCTTCGCGATCCACGAAGTGATTGGCGGCGCAGACGCGCCCGTCCGCCATCGCGCGCAGCGCGAAGCCCGTCTCGGTGCGCTCGACGACGCAGCCTTCGCCCGCGCGCGTGCCTGCCAGGATGAAGATGGCCGGCACCGCGAGCGGCGTCTCGCACAGCAGGTGCCTGGCGGTCTCATGGTCCGGCGCGGTCTCGAACACCCGGCGCAGCAGATGGGCGGGCGGAAGCGCATCCCTCTTCTCGGTCAGCAGGCGCGACTGCAACCAGTCGCCGGCGAAGCCCAGCCCATGCATCCGCGACGGCGCCTGGTTGATCGCGGCCGCGAAGCGTCCCGGCGCCACCGCCTGATAGATGCCGCTCATGCCGGGCCAGGTCGCGTTCAGGAATTCGCCGGCCGCGCCTTTCTGGTGCGCCACGACCAGATGCTCGCCCAGTGCCGGGAACGGCCAGTCGAGCACGCGCCTCAGCAAGGGGCCGTCGCCGGTGTCCCACACCCCCCCGGTACACCCCCATTCGAAGCAGAGGTTCAGGAGGTACACGCCGCTCACGCCCAAGGTCTCGGCCATCGTGCCGATCTCGGCCAGATAAGGATTGCGGTTGCGCGTCAGCCAGCGCTCCGAGGCGCGGTCGCCCAGGGGCAAAGCGGCCAGGCTCGCGACGCGGCCCAGCGCGCCGTAGGTGCCGGCCGCGGCGGCGACCAGCGCAAGCGCGCTCGCCTTGTACCGCGCCAGAAGGTCGGCCGGCGAGCCGTCCCGGATATCGACATACGGAATGGAAACGAGCGGCGTCATTGCTTGCGTTTTGCGATTGGCGGTCCCGCTTCCTATATTGGGCCCATCATGTCCGACAGCAAATGGCGCTCCACCACCATCCTCTCCGTCCGCAAGGGCGGGCAGGTCGTCGTCGCCGGCGACGGCCAGGTCACGGCCGGCAACACGGTCATGAAGGCCAACGCGCGCAAGGTGCGGCGCCTCGCCAAGGGCGAGGTGATCGTGGGCTTCGCGGGCGCCACCGCCGACGCCTTCGCCCTCTCCGAGCGGCTCGAGGCCAAGATCGAGCAGCACCCGGGCAACCTCACCCGGGCCTGCGTCGAGCTCGCCAAGGACTGGCGCATGGACAAATACCTGCGCCAGCTTCAGGCGATGATGGCGGTCGTCGATGCCGGGACCTCGCTGATCCTCACCGGCAACGGCGACGTGGTCGAGCCCGAGCTCGGGCTGATCGGCGTCGGCTCGGGCGGTCCTTACGCGCTCGCCGCCGCGCGCGCGCTTCTCGACACCGATCTTTCAGCGGAAGAAATCGCGCGCCGCGCCATGAAGATCGCGGCCGAGCTGTGCATTTATACGAACGAGAGCGTGACCCTGGAGAGCATCGCCGCGGGTTGACATCGTTGACCTGATGTACATTTTATGATACGGATGTACATGGTCGGAAAAGCTATTCATATAAACAATGCAAAGGCTAGTCGCCTGGCGCGGAAAGTCGCCAAGCAAACCGGCGAGTCGATCACCGAAACGATCATCCGCGCTCTAGAGGAGCGATTGGAGCGCAACGAGTCCAGGAAAAAAGAAGATCGCGAAGCCCGCAAGGCTGCAATTCTGCAGATCGTCAGGGATTTCAATCGTCTTCCGGTTCTCGATAAGCGCTCGCCCGACGAGATTCTTGGTTATGATGAAAACGGATTGCCGAGCTGATGATCGTCGACACGTCGGCGCTGCTCGCAGTTTTGCTGGAAGAGGACGATTCCGAAACATACCTCGATGCGATGCTCGATGCCGAGCGCGTTCGTATTTCCGCTGCATCGGCCGTTGAGCTCGGTATCGTGGCAATCATCAAAGCCGGCGCAGATGCCGAATTGAAGATAGATCTCCTTCTGCGCCGGATGGATGCCGAGATCGTATCGGTCGACGCAGCGCAGGCGACCTTTGCGCGTAGCGCGTTCCGCACTTTTGGCAAGGGGCGGCACAAGGCACAGCTGAACTTTGGAGATTGCTTTTCCTACACGTTATCGAAGATGTCGAATGAGCCGTTACTCTACAAGGGAAAGGATTTCGCACGTACCGATGTGATTTCGGCGCTCTGACGATGCAAGAAAACCGACGGCGCATTATATACCTCCCATGACCTCCGCTTTCACCCCCCGCGAGATCGTCTCGGAACTCGACCGCTACATCGTCGGCCAGGACGAAGCCAAGCGCGCCGTCGCCATCGCCTTGCGCAACCGCTGGCGCCGCCAGCAGCTCCCGCCCGAGCTGCGCGAGGAAGTGTTGCCCAAGAACATCCTGATGATCGGCCCGACCGGCGTCGGCAAGACCGAGATCTCGCGCCGCCTGGCCAAGCTCGCCCAGGCGCCGTTCCTCAAAGTCGAGGCCACCAAGTTCACCGAGGTCGGCTATGTCGGCCGCGACGTCGAGCAGATCGTGCGCGACCTCGTCGAGGTCGCCATCGCGCAGGTGCGGGAGCGCAAGCGCCGCGAGGTCGAGGCCCAGGCCGAGGCCCGCGCCGAGGAGCGCATCCTCGACGCGCTCGGCGGCCCGCGCGAGGCCAACCGCCGCGCGCTGCGCTCAGGCGAGCTCGACGCCAAAGAGGTCGAGATCGAGATGAAGGACCAGGGCGGCATGCCCGCCTTCGACATCCCGGGCATGCCCAACGCCCAGATCTCGATGGTCAATCTGGGCGACATCTTCGGCAAGGCCTTCGGCGGCCGCGCCAAGACGCGAAGGCTGACCGTCGCGCAGGCGCATGCCCCGCTGGTCGCGGAAGAGGCCGACAAGCTGCTCGACAACGACGCCGTGCTGCGCGACGCGATTCTGACGGTCGAGGACAACGGCATCGTCTTCCTGGACGAGATCGACAAGATCTGCGCGCGCAGCGAGTTCCGCGGCGGCGGCGACGTCTCCCGCGAGGGAGTGCAGCGCGATCTGTTGCCGCTCATCGAAGGCACCACGGTCGCCACCAAGCACGGCCAGGTGAAGACCGACCACATCCTGTTCATCGCCTCGGGCGCGTTCCATACCGCCAAGCCGTCGGACCTGTTGCCAGAGCTGCAGGGACGCCTTCCCATCCGCGTCGAGCTCAAGGCGCTGACGCGCGACGACCTGAAGCGCATCCTGACCGAGCCCGAAGCCAGCCTGATCAAGCAATATGTGGCGTTGATGGCGACCGAAGGCCTCGCCCTCGACGTCACCGAGGACGGCATCGCCGCGATCGCCGACATCTCGTGGCACGTCAATGCCACGGTCGAGAACATCGGCGCGCGCCGGCTTCAGACCGTGATGGAGCGCGTGCTCGACGAGGTGAGCTTCTCGGCCAGCGAAAGCGGCGCCGACAGCGTCGTCATCGACGGCGATTACGTGCGCGCGCGCGTCGAGGACCTGTCCAAGGACCAGGACCTGTCGCGGTTCATCTTGTAACTTTGTCGTCGCGCAGCTTACGGCGAAGCTGCGCTTCGCCTATTGCGCTCTGGGCGGCATCTTCTCGAACCGCATCTTGTCCGGATCGATATGAGCCCAGGGCTGCGCCTCGCTGGTATAGAGCGCTCCGCCGACGACGAGCTTGCCGGGATCGTCCATCGACGCGGCCTTGACGACCTGGAACGGTCCGCTTTCCGGTTCGCTGAACAAGGGCGAGCCGCATTCGCCGCAGAACATGCGCATCACCTTGCCGCCGGAATCGCCGGTGGAGGCATAGGCTTTAGGCGCGCCTTTCGTGACCGTCAATGTTCCCCGCAGCACGACGACCGCCGTGGTGTAGCCGCCGCCCGACGCGTACTGGCAGGCGCGGCAATGGCAGTTCATCACCGCCATCGGCTCGGCCGAGACTTCGTACCGCACCGCCCTGCATGCGCAACCGCCCTGGAACGCCATGGGTTTCTCCTCGCCTTGAACCCCCGAAGCCTATCATTCCAGTTGACACATTCCAGTTGACCCTGGGGCCATTCCTGTTAAGGAGTCGCGCCTTTCCAAGCCCGAACCGAGGGATTTTCGCGATGCCGCGCCAGAACTACCTCTTCACCAGCGAAAGCGTGTCGGAAGGCCATCCCGACAAGGTCAGCGACCGCATTTCCGACGAAGTGGTGGACCTGTTCTTCCGCGAAGGCCCCAAGAGCGGCCTGTCGGAGTGGGACATCCGCGCCGCCTGCGAGACGCTCTGCACCACCAACCGCGTGGTGATCGCGGGCGAGACGCGCGGGCCCAAGCATGTCGGTCCCGCCGAGGTCGAAGAGGCCGCGCGCCAGGCGATCAAGGATATCGGCTACGAGCAGGACGGCTTCCACTGGAAGAACGCGCATGTCGAGGTGCTGCTGCACGCGCAGTCGGCGCATATCGCGCAGGGCGTCGACGCCAGCGGCAACAAGGACGAGGGCGCGGGCGACCAGGGCATCATGTTCGGCTATGCCTGCAACGAGACGCCGGAGCTGATGCCGGCGCCGCTCTATTACAGCCACAAGATCCTCAAGCTGCTCGCCGATGCGCGCCATGCGGGGAAAGAGCCGACGCTCCAGCCCGACGCCAAGAGCCAGGTGACGCTGCGCTACGAGAACGGCAAGCCGGTGGAAGTGACGCAGATCGTGCTCTCCACCCAGCACTCCCACGAGAGCCAGACCAGCAACGACATCCGCAAGATCGTCGAGCCCTATATCCGCGAGGCGCTGCCGGCCGAATGGATCAACCCGAAGACGGTGTGGCACGTGAACCCGACCGGCTCCTTCGTGATCGGCGGCCCGGACGGCGACTGCGGGCTCACCGGGCGCAAGATCATCGTCGACACCTATGGCGGCGCGGCTCCGCATGGCGGCGGCGCGTTCTCGGGCAAGGACCCGACCAAGGTGGACCGTTCGGCGGCCTATGCGGCGCGCTATCTGGCGAAGAACGTGGTCGCGGCCGGTCTCGCCGACCGCTGCACCATCCAGCTTTCCTATGCCATCGGCGTGGCCGAGCCGCTGTCGGTCTATGTCGACCTGCACGGCACCGGCAAGGTGGACGAGGCGAAGCTGGAGCTGGTGCTGCCGCAGCTGATGAGCCTCAAGCCGCGCGGCATCCGCGAGCACCTCAAGCTCAACCGCCCGATCTATGCCAGGACCTCCGCCTACGGACATTTCGGCCGCACGCCGGATGCCGATGGCGGCTTCTCCTGGGAGAAGACCGATCTCGCCGAACAGCTCAAGCGCGCCGTCTGACGCCGCGCGCAGGCGCGGCAAGCTGTACGGGCGCCGCAAGGGGCCGAAGCTCTCCGCGCATCAGCTCGGCCTGCGCGACAGCCTGCTGCCGGGCCTGCGCTTCGACGGCACATGGCCGGACGGCGAGCTCTGGCTCGAGATCGGCTTCGGCGCGGGCGAGCATCTCTTCTGGCAGGCCGAGCACAATCCGCATGCCACGCTGATCGGCGCCGAGCCTTACGAAGGCGGCGTCGCCAAGCTTTTGTCGAAGCTCGCCGAAAGCCCCAGGCCGAACATCCGCATCCACGAAGGCGACGCGCGCGAGATCGTCGACGCGCTGCCCGACGCACGGCTCGGCCGCGTGTTCATCCTCTTCCCCGATCCCTGGCCCAAGACGCGCCATCACAAGCGCCGCTTCGTGCAGACGCAGACGCTCGACGCGCTGGCCCGGGCGATGCGGCCGGGCGCGGAGCTGCGCTTCGCCTCCGACGATGCGGGCTATCTCGCCTGGACCTTGGAGCGGCTGACGGCGCATCCGGCCTTCGCCTGGACGGCGCAGCGCCAGAGCGATTGGACCACGCGCACGCCCGATTGGCCGCGGACGCGCTACGAAGCCAAGGCGCTGCACGGCCCGCCGGTGTTCCTGCGCTTCGAAAGGCGCTAGCATCCGCGCATGAACGACGATGACGACGATGACGACGGTGGGCGCCGCGCACCGATGCATTGGGGCGATATGGGCGCGCTGGTGCTGGCGGGCGGCTTCTCGCTCTTCGGGCTTTATCTAATCGCCGACATGGCGATGGGCGGCCATCCGCTCGCGGTCCTGTTCGGCACCGCAAAGCCGGACGCGCCGCGCAAGCTCACCCAGGCCGAATGGGACCAGAAGACGTTCACCACCCAGCCGGGCGAGATCATCCTTTCGACCAGCACCGCGGTGCGCCCCGGAAGCACCTTCCCCAAGATCGCGGAATGGAAAACGCTGCGCATCACCCTGGAGCGTGACGTGTGCCTGGGTTCGTGTCCGAGCTACACGGTGGAGATCGCGGGCGACGGCAGCGTCGTCTACCAAGGCCGCGCCTGCGTCGCGCAGGCGGGCGAGCGGCATGCGCAAATCCCGGTGGCGGACGTGAAAGATCTGGTCGCGAAGTTCCGGGACGTCGACGTCTTCACCTTGCGCGGCGAATACCGCGCGCAGGTCACCGATCACCCGACCTTCACCACGACGATCGCTTTCGACGGACGCAAGAAATCCGTGGTCGACCATGTCGGTGCCAGCGCCGGCATGCCGCATAAGGTCACCGCGCTCGAAGATGCCATCGACGCGGCCGCGGGCACCGGGCGCTGGGTGGGCAAAGGCGCTTGCGGCGGAAAGCCCTGAAAGCCTGAACGCCGCAAAAATAACCACGTCCGCGGCTTGCAAATTCGCATTTACGGGCCTATATCCCCGCCATCCCAGACAACAGAGCTTGCTGTTGTGTGGCGGTCCGCCAAGACCGCCGCGCGGGAAAAGCTTTTCCATGGCCGGACGCGATCCGGCCATCCAGCGCAAGGAACTTCGCCATCATCACCGCCATGTCGCATCTGGAGCCGATCCTGGAACCCGCCATCGAGGCGGCGGGATACAGGCTCGTGCGCCTGCGCCTGATGGGCGGAAAGACCAAGACCTTGCAGATCATGGCCGAGCGGCCGGACGGCACGATGAACGTCGAAGATTGCGCGAAGCTCAGCCACGCGCTGCTCGATTTCATCGAGCGCGAGGAGCCGCTCGAGGGCGAGTACGAGCTCGAGGTGTCGTCGCCCGGCATCGACCGGCCGCTGACGCGGCTGATGGATTTCTCGCGCTGGGCCGGCCACGAGGCCAAGCTCGAAATCGCGCCGCCGATCGACGGCCGTAAAAGGTTCCGCGGCACGCTTCTGGGCCTCGAAGGCCAGGACGTCGTCATCGAAGCCCAAGGACAGCGCGTGAGCTTCCCGTTCCGCAGCGTCGTGGAAGCCAAGCTCGTGCTCACCGACAAGCTCATCCAGGAAGATTTAAAGGCGCGCGAGGCGCCGCACAGGAGCGTCGGCGCGAGCCGGAGCGACCAAAACGGAGTGAACTAAGATGGCCTATGGGGTTGCAGCCAACCGGCTCGAGCTCTTGCAGATCGCGGACGCGGTCGCGCGCGACAAGTCGATCGACAAGACGGTCGTCCTGGGCGCGATGGAAGAGGCGATGCAGCGTGCCGCGAAGGCGCGCTACGGCAGCGAGAACGAGATCCGCGTCGAGATCGATCCCAAGACCGGCGAGACGCATGTCTCGCGCTATCTCCACGTCGTCGAGCTCGTCGAGAACGACAAGATCGAGATCAGCCTGGAAGACGCGCGTGCGCGCAACCCGGCCGCCCAGGTCGGCGACATCATCGCCGAGACCTTGCCGCCGGTCGATTTCTCGCGCATCGCCGCCCAGGCCGCCAAGCAGGTCATCGTGCAGAAGGTGCGCGACGCCGAGCGCGAGCGCCAGTACGAAGAGTTCAAGGACCGCATCGGCGAGATCGTCCACGGCATCGTCAAGCGCTCCGAGTTCGGCTCGGTCGTCGTCGACCTCGGCCGCGCCGAAGGCGTGGTGCGCCGCGACGAGATGATCCCGCGCGAGTCCTTCCGCACCGGCGACCGCATCCGCGCCTATATCTACGACGTGCGCCGCGAGGCCCGCGGTCCGCAGATATTCCTGTCGCGCAGCCATCCGCAGTTCATGGTCCGCCTGTTCGCGCAGGAGGTCCCTGAGATCTACGACGGCATCATCGAGATCCGCGCCGTGGCGCGCGATCCGGGCAGCCGCGCCAAGATCGGCGTGATCTCCAAGGACAGCTCGATCGATCCCGTCGGCGCCTGCGTCGGCATGCGCGGCGTGCGCGTGCAGGCGGTGGTGCAGGAGCTGCAGGGCGAGCGCATCGACATCATCCCGTGGTCGCAGGAGCCGGCGACCTTCATCGTCAACGCGCTGGCGCCGGCCGAAGTCACCAAGGTCGTGCTCGACGAGGACACGCATCGCGTCGAGGTCGTGGTCCCCGACGAGCAGCTTTCGCTCGCCATCGGCCGCCGCGGCCAGAACGTGCGCCTCGCCTCGCAGCTGACCAGCTGGCAGATCGACATCCTAACCGAGGCCGAAGAGTCCGAGCGCCGCCAGAAGGAATTCGCCGAGCGCACCAAGCTCTACATGGACACGCTCGACGTCGACGAGACCGTCGCCCAGCTGCTCGCGTCCGAAGGCTTCGCGACCATCGAGGACGTGGCCTACGTGCCGCTGAACGAGCTTGCCGCCGTCGAAGGCTTCGACGAGGAGACCGCACAGGAGCTGCAGAGCCGCGCGCTCGAGTTCATCGAGGCGCGCAACAAGGAGCTCGACGACAAGCGCCGCGAGCTCGGCGTCGCCGACGAGGTGATGGAAGTGCCCGGCGTGACCCCGGCCATGTCGGTGTCGCTGGGCGAGGCCGGCATCAAGTCGCTCGAGGATCTGGCGGGCTGCGCCACCGACGACCTGCTCGGCTATTACGAGACGGCCAAGGATTCCTCTGGGAAGAGTGGGGAGCGCGTGCGCATCCAGGGTGCGCTCGAAGGCTTCAACCTGACCAGCGACGACGCCAACGCCATCATCATGAAGGCGCGCGTCAAGGCCGGCTGGATCGAGGAAGAGCCCGAGGCCGAAGAAGAAGCGGCGGAAGACGAAGTCGCGGAGGAAAGCGCCGAGTGAGTCTGGCTGCGATCATGGACGACGACATGCGCGAGCATTCTTCGGACGCCTCTCGGTCGCGCGAACGGCGCGACTTGGTGTCAGGCGAGGTCCTGCCCGAGGGCGCGCTCGTGCGCTTCGCCGTCGATCCGGACGGCAATGTCGTCCCCGACATCGCCGCGACCCTTCCCGGCCGCGGCATGTGGGTCCGCGCGGATCGCGCGTCGGTGGAACAGGCGGCGAAGAAGAACCTGTTCTCGAAATCCGCCAAGGCGCAGGTCGAGGCGGATGCCGATCTCGCCGGCCGCGTCGAGCGGCTGCTGGTCGCGCGCATGCAGTCGGATCTCGGTCTCGCGCGGCGCGCCGGCCAGGCGGTGCTCGGCTTCGACAACGTGCTGCGCGAGCTGGACGCGAAGACGCCGCCGGCGCTTCTGGTCGAGGCCAGCGACGGGGCGGCCGACGGCAAGCGCAAGCTGTTCGGCAGCGCCCATGCGCGGGGCTTGAAAGTCGAGATTATAGAAGTACTTACCGGCGCCGAATTGGGCTTGGCCCTGGGCCGCGAGAATGTGATACATGCAGCCCTCAAACCGGGGCGGCTGGCGGAAAGACTGAGCTTCGATGCCGCGCGGCTCGGCGGCTTCCGTGCTCCCCGAACGAAAGACAGAGATGACCGACGCTAACGACACGACGCGCAGGCCAGCCAAGACGCTGACGCTCAAGAAGACCGAGACGTCCACCGTCAAGCAGAGCTTCAGCCATGGCCGTACCAAGGCGGTCGTGGTCGAGAAGAAGCGCACCCGCGTCGAGCCCGGCAAGCCCGAGCCCAAGGTCGCGGCGCCCGAGACCAAGGCGGCCGAGCCGGTGGTCGAGGCGCGCGCGCAGGCGCCGGCGCGCGGCGTCGTGCTGCGTCAGCTGACGGACGAGGAAAAGGTCGCGCGCGGCAAGGCGCTCGCCGATGCGCGCGTGCACGAGGAAGAAGCCCGCAAGCGCGCCGAGGAAGAGGCCAAGCATCGCGCCGTCGAAGAGGCGCGGCTCAAGATCGAGCGCGAGGCCGCCGCCAAGCGCAAGGCTGAGGAAGACGCGCGCAAGGCCGCCGACGAGCAGGCCAAGCGCCATGCCGAGGAAGAGGCCACGCGCCGCGACAAGCCGGCAGCGCCTGCCCCCGCCGCCGCGCCTGCCGCGCCCGCGCCCACCGCCGCGGTCGAGATCGCGCGCCGCCGCGTCGTCCAGGAGGAAGAGGAAGAAAGCTCCGCCAAGAAGGGCGCCAAGCCGGGCGCTGCGAAAGTCCCCGCCGTCAAGAAGACGCCGGGCGCGGTCGACCGCCGCCGCGGCAAGCTCACCGTCACCCGCGCGCTCTCCGACGACGACGAGCGCACGCGCTCGGTGGCGAGCTACAAGCGCCACCTGCAGCGCGTCCACAAGGGCGCGCCGGTGCAGGCGCAGCCCGCCGGCCCGCGCGAGGTCACCATTCCCGAGACCATCACGGTCGCCGAGCTCGCCAACCGCATGGCGCGCCGCGCCGTCGACGTGATCAAGGTGCTGATGAAGAACGGCATGATGGCGACGGTGAACGACACCATCGACGCCGACACCGCCGAGCTGGTCGCGGCCGAATACGGCCACACCGTCAAGCGCGTCGCCGAATCCGACGTGCTCGAAGGCCTGAAGGGCGGCGAGGACGAGGACGCGAACCTCGTGCCGCGTCCGCCGGTCGTCACGATCATGGGCCATGTCGACCACGGCAAGACGTCGCTGCTCGATGCGCTGCGCAAGACCGATGTCGTGTCGGGCGAAGCCGGCGGCATCACCCAGCACATCGGCGCCTATCAGGTGCAGCTGAAAAGCGGCCAGAAGATCACCTTCCTCGACACGCCCGGCCACGCGGCCTTTACCGCGATGCGCGCGCGGGGCGCGAAAGTGACCGATATGGTCGTGCTCGTGGTCGCCGCCGACGACGGCGTCATGCCGCAGACGGTCGAAGCCATCGCCCATACCAGGGCCGCGCATGTGCCGATGATCGTCGCGGTCAACAAGATCGACAAAGGCGATTCCAACCCGAACCGGGTGAAGACCGAGCTGCTCCAGCACGAGATCCAGGTCGAGGACATGGGCGGCGAGACCCAGGCCGTCGAAGTCTCGGCGACCAAGGCGATCAATCTCGACAAGCTGGAAGAGGCGATCCTGCTGCAGGCGGAAATCCTCGACCTCAAGGCCAATCCCGACCGTCCCGCCGAGGGCGCGGTGGTCGAGGCCAAGCTCGACCGCGGCCGCGGCCCGGTGGCGACGGTGCTGGTGCAGCGCGGGACCTTGAAGATCGGCGACATCGTGGTGGCGGGCTCGGAATGGGGCCGCGTGCGCGTGCTGCAGAACGATCGCGGCGAGCAGGTGACCAGCGCGGGACCGGCGACCCCCGTCGAGCTGCTGGGTCTCTCCGGCGCGCCGGAAGCCGGCGACGAATTCGTCGTCGTCGAATCCGATGCGCGCGCGCGTGAAGTCACCGAGTATCGCGCCCGCAAGCGCCGCGAGGCGCGCCAGGCCTCGTCGTCGCGCCAGACGCTCGATCAGCTGCTCAAGACGCGCGCCACCGGCGAGAAGCGCCTGCTTCCCATCGTGCTCAAGGCGGACGTGCAGGGCTCGGCCGAAGCCATCCAGGGTGCGCTCACCAAGCTTTCGACGGACGAGGTCGGCGCCCAGGTGCTGCAATCGGGCGTCGGCGGCATCACCGAAAGCGACATCATCCTGGCGCATGCCAGCGGTGCCGCGGTGATCGGCTTCAACGTGCGCGCGGATAAGCTCGCCCGTGAACGGGCGAAACGCGACGGCGTCGAGATCCGCTACTACAACATCATCTACAACGTCGTGGACGACGTGAAGGCGGCGCTGTCGGGCATGCTTGAGCCCGAGCTGCGCGAGAAGTTCCTCGGCAATGCCGAGATCCTGGAGGTGTTCACCATCACCAAGGTCGGCAAGGTGGCGGGCTGCCGCGTCACCGAAGGCGTGGTGCGGCGCGGCGCGAAGGTCCGCCTGATCCGCGACAACGTCGTGATCCACGAAGGCGAGCTCTCGACCTTGAAGCGCTTCAAGGACGAGGTGCGCGAGGTCCAGAACGGCCAGGAATGCGGCATGGCCTTCGCGAACTACCAGGACATGCAGAAGGGCGACGTGATCGAGGCCTTCGAGGTCGAGACCATCCAGCGCGCGCTCTAAGCATCCCGCGTCGCCCACGATGCCCGCCGCCGCAGATTCGTCCCGCCAGCTTCAGGAGATCCTGAAAGCGGTCGAGGCTTTGCTGCGCTCGGGCGAGGTGACGCGCGCGGCCGAGGTGGCCAACCAGGCCGTGATGCGCGGCGCCGCCAATCCGAACCTGATGATCCTGGCGGCGCTGCACAACGTCGAGAACGGCGCACCCGGCCGCGCGCTGACCCTGGCGGCGCGCGCGCGCGAGCTGCTGCCCAAAAGCGGCGAGGCTTCGCAGATCATGGGCCTGGCGCTGGCGGCGCTGGGGCGGCCGCGCGAGGCGATCGAGGCCTTCGACGAAAGCCTCAAGCATCAGCCACGCACGGCCAATGTGCATCATCACAAAGGGCTGGCGCTCGAAGAGCTGCACGAATGGCACCAGGCGCAGGCGGCATACGAGGCCGCGCTGAAGGCGGAGCCCATGCATGCCGCCTCGCTGGCGCGGCTGGCCAGCCTGAAGCTGAGCGAGGGCGACGACGATGCCGCCCGCCGCCATGCCGAGCGCGCGCTCGGCGCGAAGGCCGGCCAGCCCGCGGCGAGCATCGTGCTGGCGCAGCTGGCGCTCAACGCGCGCGACACCGCCGCTGTGCGCGATCTCGTGGCCACGTTCCTGAGCGATCCTGCCGTCAGCCCCGTCAACCGCGCCATCGGCGAGAACCTGCTGGGCGACGCGCTCGATGCCGAGGGCCGTCCCGCCGAGGCCTTCGCGCACTACCGACGCTGCAACGATATCCTCAAAGATCATCACCGGCGGGAATACGAAGCGCCGGGTGCCGAACGCGGCACGGCGCGCGCGCGCCGCATCGGCGCCTATTTCGAAAGCGCCGATCTCGCGCGCTGGCGCGACTGCGATGCCGGCCGCACGCCCGCGCCGGTCGACGCCCACGTCTTCCTGGTCGGTTTTCCGCGCTCCGGCACCACGCTGCTGGAGCAGGTGCTGGCCAGCCACGGCGCGATCGAAAGCCTGGAAGAGCGCGACTGCCTGGCCGCGGCGATGAGCGAGTTCGTGCTGCCGCCGGGCGGGCTCGAGCGTCTCGCGGCGCTGGACGGCGACGCGCTGGAACGCTACCGCGAGGCCTATTGGCGCGAGGCCAGGGCCGGCGGCGCGGCGCTCGACAGACCGGTGTTTCTCGACAAGCTGCCGCTCAACGCGCTCAATCTGGGCGTCATCGCCAAGCTGTTCCCGCGCGCGAAGATTCTGCTCGCGCTGCGCGACCCGCGCGACGTGGTGCTCAGCTGCTTCCGCCGCCGCTTCGAGATGTCGCCCTATATGTACGAGATGCTGTCGCTCGACAGCGCCGCGTCGTTCTATGCCGCGACCATCGGCTTTTGCGATTTCGTGCAAGCCAACCTCACGCTTCCCGTCTTCGCGTCGCGCTACGAGGAGCTGGTCGGCGACTTCGAGGGCCGCACCCGCGCGCTTTGCGCCTTCCTGGGCCTCGCCTTCGACGAGAGCATGCGCGCCTTCGCCGAGCGTACGCGCGGCCGCATGATCCGCACGCCCAGCAAGGCGCAGGTGGCGCGCGGCCTCTACACCGGCGGCATGCAGCAATGGCGCGCCTATGAGCAGTTCCTCGCGCCCGCGATGCCTGCGCTCGGCCCCTGGATCGAGAAATTGGGTTACGTGTCATGAGAAGCCGCCGCACCTCCGATCATCATTCTCAAGCGGGTCCGTCGCAGCGCCAGCTGCGCGTCGGCGAGATGCTGCGCCATGCGCTGGCGACCATCCTGCTGCGCGGCGAGACGCGCGATCCCGACCTCGAAGGCGTATCGGTGACGGTGACGCAGGTCATCCCTTCCGGCGACATGCGCCATGCCACCGCTTTCGTCGAGCCCCTGGGCGGGCGCAACGCGGCCCAGGTCGTCTCGGCGCTGAACCGGCACAAGTCGTTCCTGCGCGGCGAGATGGGGCGGATGATCACGCTCAAGTTCACGCCCGAGCTCCGCTTCGTCGAGGACAAGTCGTTCGGCGAGGCGCAGAAGATCGAGACCCTGCTCAAATCCGAGCGCGTGCAGCGCGACCTCGAGTCGGGTGACGAAGCGGGCGATGGGACTGGCAATGGAGCCGGCGATGACGACGCCTGATCCGCGCCTGCGCGACATCCAGGCGGCGATGCGCATGGGCGACGTCGCCCGTGCCGGCGAGCTCGCCGAACGCGCGCTGGCCACCGGCCTGGATCATCCGCATGTGCTGACGCTGGCCGCCTATCGCCGCATGGGGGCGGGCGATCACGCCGGCGCCCTGCCGCTCGCCGAGCGCGCCAGCCTGCTCAGCCCGCGCAACATCGACGCCTTGAGCGCGGTGGGCACCTGTCTCATGCATCTTGACCGGCCGGGCGAAGCCGCCGCCGCCTTCGGCAAGGCGATCGCGATCGACGCGGGCGATCCGCAGCTTCATCTCGAGGCCGGCGCGGCGCTGGAAGCGGCGAAGGAATACAAGCGCGCGGTCGAGGAGTACGAGCGCGCCTTCGCCCTCGACCCCGCCAATGCCGACGCGGCGGCGCGCCTTGCCTTCCTGTCCTCGACGCGCGGCGACATGGTGAAGGCGCGCGAGGCCGGCCTGAAGGCCCTGGCGCTCGACCGCCGCCAGGCCTTCGCCAGCCTCGCCGTCGCGCTGGCCGATATCGACGCCGGCGCCTACGAGGCCGCGCGCAAGCGCCTTGAGGGCGTCGTCGCCTTTCCCAATGTCGGCAGGATCATGCAGGCCCTGGCGCTGAACGTGATGGGCGACGCGCTGGACGGCATGGGCCGCAGCGGCGACGCCTATGCGGCCTATGCGCAATCGGGCCGCATGCGCCACGAGATCTATCTGCCCGAGACCGCGAGCGCGGGCGAGACCGGCCTGCCGCGCGCGCGCCGCATCACCGACTACATGAAGCGCAGCACCGCGTCGTGGCCGGGCGATGGCGCGGACAAGGCGGGGCGCGGCTCACGCGTGAAGACGCATGCCTTCCTGGTCAGCTTCCCGCGCTCCGGCACCACGCTGCTGTCGCACGTGCTCGACGCGCATCCGAAGATCGTCTCGCTCGACGAGAAGCGCACGCTCGCCGATTCCATCCAGCTCACGACGACCGACCAAGGCCTCGACCGCCTGGCCGCGATGGGCGAGGACGAGCTCGAGCCGCTGCGCGAAGCCTATTGGCGGCGCGTCGAGGCGAACGGCTTCTCGGGTTCGCCGGACGTGCTGGTCGACAAGATGCCGCTCTATTCGGATCTGCTGTGCCTGGTCGCGCGGCTGTTCCCGCAAGCGAAGATCCTTTTCGCGCTGCGCGATCCGCGCGACGTGGTGTTCTCGTGCTTCCGCCGGCGCTTCTCGATGACGCGGCAGAACTTCGAGCTGCTGACCCTGGAAAGCACCAGCCGCTACTACGATGCGATCATGGGATTGAGCGATATATACCGCGACAAGGTTCCGCTGCCGTTCTTCGACACCCGCCACGAGGACCTGGTCGCCGATTTCGAGGGCCGCACCGAAGCGCTGTGCGACTTCCTGGGCGTGGGCTTCGACGCGCAGGTCAAGGACTTCGCCGCGCGTGCCCGCACGCGCGACATCGCCACCCCCAACGCCGCCGCCATCGGGCGCGGCATCAGCCGCGACAGAACCGAGCAATGGCGCGCCTATGCGCCGCATTTCGAACCGGTGATGCCGATCCTCAAGCCCTGGATCGCGCGGTTCGGCTATCCGAAGGATTGAAAGAGATGTCGGCCGATCCCAAGCTCGCCTTTTATCTGCGCACCGCCGACGAGGCCCTGCGCAGGCGCGACGTCACCCGGGCGGGCGAGATCGGCGCCCAGGCCGAGATGGCGGGCATCAAGGATGCGCGGCTCCTGGTCCTGGCGACGCACTATCACCTGAAGGCCAACGCCTATGGCCGCGCCGAATCGACCGCGGCCATGGCGGTCAAGCTCGCGCCGGACAGCGCCGACGCGCTCGGCGCCTATGGCTTCTGCCTGATCGCGACCGGCAGGGCGCGCGAGGCCATCGCCTATTTCGACCGTGCGCTCGCCATCGCGCCCAAATGGGCGCCGCTGCACTACAACAAGGGCTTCGCCCACGAATCCCTGGGCGAGGCCCGGCAGGCGCGCCGGCTTTACAAGGCCGCGATCGGCCTCGATCCGAACCATTCCGAGTCCTATGGCCAGGGCGCCTATCTCGCGGCGCTTCAGGGCGACTGGGACGAAGCGCGCGAGATGGCGGCGCGCGCGCACGCCATCGATCCCAGGAACGTCTCGGCCGCGTTCGCGCTCGCGCTCGGCGATATCGAGGCGGGGCGGCCGGGCGACGTCGAAGCGCGGCTCGCCTTCGTCATCGAGACGCCGTCGATCGATCCCAACGCGCGTTCGACGGCGCACGGCATCCTGGGCGACGCGCGCCATCTCATGGGCGAGCACGGCCGCGCCTTCGAAAGCTATGCGGCCAAGGGCGATCTGCTGCGCAATTTCTACCGGCCGGTCCAGGGCCTGGAGACCCAGCTGGAGCGCGTGCACCGGCTCAAGGACTATTTCACCAAGGCCGACCCGGCGCAGTGGCACGAAGCCGGTTCGGCGCCGCCGTCGCCGGTGCGCGCCCATGCCTTCGTGCTGGGCTTCGCGCGCAGCGGCACCACCCTGCTCGAGCAGGTGCTGGCAAGCCATCCCAGGATCGAGGCCATGGACGAACGCGATTGCTTCGCGCTGTCCTATCGCTTCACGGAGTCGAACGAAGCGCTCGACCGGCTGGCCGCGATGACGGGCGCCGAGCTCGACGCCTATCGCAAGGACTATTGGGATGCGGCGCGCGCCGCGGGCATGAAGCTCGACCGCGACGTCTTCGTCGACAAGGTGCCGCTCAACTCCGTGCTCCTGTGCCTGATCGCGAAGCTGTTTCCTGACGCCAAGATCGTGTTCGCGCTGCGCGATCCGCGCGACGTGGTGCTGTCCTGCTTCCGCCAGCGGTTCACCCTGACGCAGCAGCTCTACGAGGTGCTGACGCTGAGGGGGGCCGCGGCCTATTACGACGCGGTGATGTCGCTGGTCGAAGCCTATCGCGGCGTCCTGGCGCTCGATATCCGCGACCTGCGCTATGAAGACCTGGTCGCGAACTTCGACGCCGAATGCGCGGGCCTGTGCGAATTCCTCGGCGTCGAGCACGATCCGAAGATGGCCGATTTCGCCGAAGTCGCCCGCGGCCGCGACGTGGGCACGCCCAGCGCAACCCAGGTCGTGCGCGGCCTCTATGCCCAAGGTTCCGGGCAATGGCGCGCCTATGAGGCGCAGATGGCCGAGGTGATGCCGGTGCTGGCTCCCTGGCTCGAACGGTTCGGCTATGCCCCGTAGGAAGAAGGGCTCGCCCGTCCACGGCTGGGTGATCGTCGACAAGCCTTCGGGCGTCACCTCCACCCAGGTGGTGGGCGCGGTGCGCCGCGTGTTCGATGCGCGGAAGGCGGGCCATGCGGGCACGCTCGACCCGATGGCGACCGGCGTGCTCGCGGTCGCGCTCGGCGAGGCGACCAAGACCGTGCCTTACGCGATGGATGCCGAAAAGACCTATCGCTTCACCGCGACATGGGGCGAAGGCCGCGACAGCGACGACGCCGAGGGCGCGGTCACCGGCACCTCGCCCAAGCGCCCCACGCGCGACGAGATCGAGGCCGCCGTCCCGCGGCTGGTGGGGACGATCCTGCAGACACCGCCGGCTTACTCCGCCATCAAGGTCGACGGCGAGCGCGCTTACGATCTCGCCCGCGACGGCGAGGCGGTGGCGCTCGCGGCGCGCGAGGTCTTCGTCCGCTCGGTCGCGCTTCTGGAGATGCAGGATGCCGACCATGCCGTGTTCGAGATGGTCTGCGGCAAGGGCACCTATGTCCGGGCCTGGGTCCGGGATGTGGCCCTGGTGCTGGGCACTTTGGGATATGTTTCGCAGTTGCGCCGCACGGCGATAGGAAATTTCAAAGTTTCCACAGCGGTCGGGCTGGAAACCTTGAAGGGTTTTATGCATAGTCCCGCCGCTTTTGAGCACCTCAAGCCCCTTTCGACCGCGCTGGACGGCATCCCGGCGCTGGCCGTCACGGGGCAAGACGCGGTTCGCCTGAAAAGCGGCAATCCGATCCTGGTCCGGCCTCAGCTGTTCGCCAGGATCTCGGAAGCCGTGCAGGCGGACGATCTTCAGGGGCTCACGGTCTTCCTTTCGACCGGAGAGGGCGAGCCTGTGGCGCTCGCCGAATTCGCCGGAGGGGAATTGAGGCCGTTTCGCGTATTCAACTTCGGATGACCGAGAGAAAGACGACATGACGATCACCGCAGAGCGTAAGCAGGAATTGATGAAGCAGTACGGGACCGGCGAGGGCGATACCGGCTCCCCCGAGGTCCAGGTGGCCGTGCTCTCCGAGCGCATCTCCAACCTGACCGAGCACTTCAAGACCCACGGCAAGGACAACCATTCGCGCCGCGGCCTGATCCGCATGGTGTCGCAGCGCCGCCGGCTGCTCGACTATGTGAAGGCCAAGGACAGCAAGCGCTATGAAGCGCTGATCGGCAGCCTGGGTCTGCGCCGCTGAACCTCCGCCTACCCGTCCGTAAAAAGTTTCGCGCGAGGTCCGCGATGGTCGCGGGCCCGCGCATTGCGTTGTCTTGAGCAGGGCTCGAAGGCAACACCCCCGAGGGCAATCCGGCCCCGGGTACGAAGGAAGTGAAGAGAATGTTCAATATCGTCCGTGAGGAAATGGAATGGGGCGGGCGCAAGCTCACCCTCGAGACCGGCAGGGTCGCGCGTCAGGCTGACGGCGCGGTGGTTGCCACCTATGGCGAGACCGTGGTGCTCGCGACCGTCGTCGGCGCCAGCGCGCCGCGCGAGGGCGTGGATTTCTTCCCGCTCACCGTCAATTACCAGGAACGCTACTACGCCGCGGGCAAGATCCCGGGCGGCTATTTCAAGCGCGAGCGCGCGCCGACCGAGCGCGAGACCTTGATCTCGCGCCTCATCGACCGTCCGATCCGCCCGCTGTTCGCGGAAGGCTATCGCAACGAGACGCAGGTCGTCGTCCAGGTGCTTTCGCATGACATGGAAAACGATCCCGATGTCGTGGGCCTCGTCGCGGCTTCCGCGGCGCTCACCATCTCGGGCGTGCCCTTCATGGGTCCGATCGGAGCGGCGCGCGTCGGCTATATCGACGGCGAGTATCGTCTGAACACGCTGGTCGACGACATGCCGAACTCGAAGCTCGACCTCGTCGTCGCCGGCACGGCCGATGCGGTGCTGATGGTGGAGTCCGAGGCGCAGGAGCTCGACGAGCAGACCATGCTCGGCGCCGTCGTGTTCGGCCACAAGGCCATGCAGGACGTGATCAATATGATCATCCGCCTGGCCGAGAAGGGCGCGAAGGATCCGCGCCCGGTGCCGGAGGACATCCATGCGCCGATGCGCGAGATGCTGAAGAAGGAAGCGGGCCCCGAGCTTTCGTCCGCGTTCCAGATCCGCGAGAAGCATGCGCGCCGCGATGCGATCTCCGCCGTTCGCGCCAAGCTCGCCGAGAAGTACGTCGGCGAGGGCGATGCGCGCGTCGCCAAGAACACCTTCGGCAACCTGATGCACGACGTGGAAGCCCACGTCATGCGCAACGCGGTGCTCGACACCAAGAAGCGCATCGACGGCCGCGACCTCGTCACCGTGCGTCCGATCGTGGCCGAGGTCGGCGCGCTGCCGCGCACCCACGGCTCGGCGCTGTTCACCCGCGGCGAGACCCAGGCGCTGGTCATCGCGACCCTGGGCACCACCGAGGACGAGCAGTTCGTCGACACGCTGGAAGGCCTGCACAAGGAGCACTTCATGCTCCACTACAACTTCCCGCCGTACTCGGTCGGCGAGACGGGCCGCATGGGCGCGCCCGGCCGCCGCGAGATCGGCCACGGCAAGCTCGCCTGGCGCGCGATCCACCCGATGCTGCCGGACAAGAGCGAGTTCCCCTATACCATCCGCGTCGTCTCCGAGATCACCGAGTCCAACGGCTCGTCCTCGATGGCGACGGTGTGCGGCACCTCGCTGGCGCTGATGGATGCGGGCGTCCCGATCAAGAAGCCGACCGCGGGCATCGCCATGGGCCTGATCCTCGAGGGCGACCGCTACGTCGTTCTCTCGGACATCCTGGGCGACGAGGACCACCTGGGCGACATGGACTTCAAGGTCGCCGGCACCGCCGACGGCGTGACCTCGCTGCAGATGGACATCAAGATCGCCGGCATCACCGAAGAGATCATGCGGGTCGCGCTGGATCAGGCCAAGGGTGGGCGCATGCACATCCTGGGCGAGATGAACAAGGCGATCGGCCATGCGCGCGACCAGCTCGGCGAGCATGCGCCGCGCATCGAGCAGATCAAGATCCCGACCGACAAGATCCGCGAAGTGATCGGCACCGGCGGCAAGGTGATCCGCGAGATCGTCGAGAAGACCGGCGCCAAGATCAACGTCGAGGACGACGGCACGGTGAAGATCGCCTCGGCCGACGGCGAGTCGATCCGCGCCGCGCTCAAGTGGATCAAGGGCATCGTGGCCGAGCCCGAGATCGGCGAGATCTACGACGGCAAGGTCGTGAAGGTGATGGACTTCGGCGCCTTCGTGAACTTCTTCGGGCCCAAGGACGGCCTCGTCCACATCTCCGAGCTCGCGCCCAAGCGCGTCGCCAAGACCAGCGACGTGGTGAAGGAAGGCGACACCGTGAAGGTGAAGCTGCTCGGCTTCGACGACCGCGGCAAGGTCCGCCTGTCGATGAAGGTCGTCGACCAGCAGACCGGCGAGGACCTGTCCAAGAAGCAGGGCGACGCCAAGCCGGAAGAGGCGCAGCAGCAGTCCAACTGACGCAAGGCTGCGTAATAGTGTAAAAGACCGCCCGCGGGACCGTCTCCCGCGGGCGGTTTTGCTTTCGGCGATTGCGAGCGCCGCGCGGCTTAGCTAAGCTAAGGTCATGGAAAAGACGGTCAACATCCACGCGGCCAAGACGCATCTCTCCAGCCTGATCGCGGAAGCGGAGGCGGGGGTCGAGATCGTCATTGCGCGCGCCGGAAAGCCGGCCGTCAGGCTCGTGCCGGTCAAGAAAAAGGCTGCCAAAAAGACGAAGCCGCTCTTCGACCGCAAGCCGGGCTTCATGAAGGGCGAGATTCGTATCCTGAAGGGTTTCTACGATCCGTTGCCCGATGACATCCTGGCGGCATTTCGCGGCGAGGGCGATTGAAGCTGCTTCTGGATTCCCATCTGCTGCTGTGGTGGCCCATTGGATCGTCGCGGCTGGGACGCGAGGCTGCAGCTTTGATCGGCGCCCGAGATGCCGAGCTCTTCATGAGTGCCGCCAGCTGGTGGGGGCTTGGAATAAAGCGCGCGCTGGGCAAGCTGGATATCGACATCGGTGTCGCACGGCGCGGACTGGAGCAGCGCGGCGTGAGGATGTTGCCCATAACCGGCGAACACGCCGAGAGCGCAACGGCTCTGCCGGTCCTTCACAACGATCCGTTCGATCATATGCTGGTGGCGCAGGCAATCTGCGAAGGGCTGACTTTGCTCACCCGCGACCGCAAGCTGAAACGCTACGGTGCGGCCGTGCTTTGTACCTGACTTTTTGAGGGGGATGCGATGCGGTGGACGGCTTTTCTGGCAGGGTTGCTTCTGGCGATAGCGGCATCGGCCGGTCCGGCGGTCGCGGCCAATCCCGTCGCGGCGGCGGCAACTGCAAACCCGATCGCGACGGCGACACCCGCGCCGCTTGGGCCAAATCCTCCGGTTGCAAGCGCTGCGCCCGTGCCGGCGCATGAGCTGACGCAAGCCGACCTCAGCGCCTTCCTCGACGGCTTCCTGCCGACGGCGCTCGGGCGCGGCGACATCGCGGGCGCGGTGGTGGTCGTGGTCAGGGACGGCCATGTGCTGGTCGAGAAGGGCTACGGCGTTGCCGACATGAAGTCGGGCAAGCCTGTCGATCCCATGCGCACGATGTTCCGCCCGGGTTCGATCTCCAAGCTCTTCACCTGGACCGCGGTGATGCAGCAGGTCGAGCAGGGCAAGCTGAACCTCGACGCCGACGTGAACACCTATCTCGACTTCAAGATTCCGGGGAAGAAGGTCACGCTTCGCAACCTGATGACCCATACCTCGGGCTTCGAGGAGACGATCAAGCGGCTCTTCACCGAGGATCCCACGCATAACCAGAAGCTCGGCGAGGGGTTGAAGGCCTGGGTGCCGGAGCAGCTTTTCGCGCCGGGCACGACGCCCGCCTATTCCAACTATGGCGCGGCGCTGGCGGGCTATATCGTCGAGCGCGTCTCGGGCGAGACGTTCGAGGACTACGTCGCGCGCCATATCTTCCAGCCGCTCGGCATGACGCATTCGAGCTTCGTCCAGCCGCTGCCCAAGAACTTGTCGGGCGACATGTCCAGCGGTTACGACAAGGCCTCGGGCGACGCGAAGAAGTTCGAGATCATCTGGATGGCGCCGGCGGGCGCGCTGTCGGCCAGCGGCGACGACATCGCCAAGTTCATGATCGCCTATCTTTCGGGCGGCGGTGCGATCCTGAAACCCGAGACCGTCAAGCTGATGCACAGCGAGATCTATCAGCGCGATCCGATGCTGCCGGGCATCGGGCTCGGCTTCTATCACGAGGACACCAACGGCCATGTCGTGGTGGGCCATGCCGGCGACACGGTCGCGTTCCACAGCGACCTGCATCTGATTCCCGATGCCGGCATCGGCTTCTTCTATTCGCAGAACGGCGCGGGAAAAGAGAATTCCGGCATCTGGGGTCCGTTGTTCCGCGCTTTCATGGACCGCTATCTGCCCGGCCCCGCCCAAGCGGACGAGCCCACGCTCAAGACGGCGCACGCGCATGGCGTTGAGATCGCCGGCATGTACGACAACAGCCGCCGCTCGGATTCCAGCTTCTTCCGCGTCGCCAACCAGCAGTCTAAGGTCGCGCTGAACGACGACGACACGATCAGCGTCGGAGACTTTCCCGCTCTCAACGGCGAGCCGCGCAAGTGGCGCGAAGTCAGGCCCTATGTCTGGCGCGAGGTCGGCGGCCAGCATCTGCTGATCGCGAAGAGGAAGGACGGCAGGGTCGCCGAGATCGCGAGCGACCTCTATCCGCAGGTCTGGGTCTATTCGCCGTCGTCGTTCTGGGACTCGCAGGCCTGGAACATCCCGCTGCTCGTCGCCACCGTCGCGATGCTTTTGCTGACGGTCGCGTTCTGGCCGATCAAGGCGCTGCTGCGCTGGCGCTATCAGGCGCGCTTCCCATACGAAGGCCGTGCCGCGACCGTCTACCGGCTGACGCGCGTGGTGGCGCTGATCGACTTGGTTTTCCTGGGCGGCTTCTTCGCCGCGCTGCTCTATGGCTCGGAGCATCTGGCGTTCTTCGATCCCGCGAACGACTGGATCTTCTTCGGGCTCGAAGCGCTCGGCATCGTCGCGATCGTAAGTGTCGTCGTGCCGCTGTACGAGTTCATGCTGGCGCTGGGCGATAGCGAGCGGCCGTGGTGGACGAAGGTCACCGACCTGATGATCCTGGCTGCCGCCGTTGCCACGATCTGGTTCGCCGTCACGCTAAACTTCGTGAACTTCCATATGAACTATTGAGGCCGCGATGCCCAAGATCGACGTCAAGTCCCTGCCCGAGCGCCGCGGCTCGGCATACCCTGCGCCCTTCGACTCCATCGCCAAGGACCGTGTGCGCCAGAGGCTCGGCGACGCTGCGGGGCTGACCCAGTTCGGGGTGAACCTCTTGCAGCTGCCGCCGGGCGCGGCGTCGAGCCAGCGCCATTGGCACTCCGCCGAGGACGAGTTCGTCTACGTCGTCTCGGGCGAGGTGACGCTCGTCACCGACAAGGGCGAAGAGGTCCTGCGCGCCGGCGACTGCGCCGGGTTCCCGGCCAACAACGGCGACGGGCACCAGCTGATCAACAAGTCCGGCGCGATGGCGGTCTGCCTCGAGGTCGGCACGCGTACCGGCAACGACGTCTGCACCTATTCCGACATCGACATGGTGATCGGCCTGCGCATGGGCTACACGCGCAAGGACGGGACGCCGTATTGAGCAATGTCGAGCCGTCGGACCGCCGCCGCCCCGGTTAAGCATTGCGGCTGCGGTTTCTTGTAGAGCGGCCGGAGCGTGCTTAGGTTCTGCCCAAAGGGTATCCACGCTTGCGAACCGCGCTGCGCTTCCTGTCTCTCGTGCTGATCGTCACCGGGATCGTGCTTCTCGGAGCCGACGTGCTGACCTCGCTCGACCAGGGCGGCCAGATCACCGTGCGCTCGACCGAGGACGTCTGGACGATCCTGAACCCCGCCAGCCTCGCCGCGTTCAAGGCCTGGGCGCTGCAGAGCGCGCCCTGGGCCTTCGGCTTCGTGCAGGCGATGCTGCGGGTCTGGGGCTGGGCGCTGACCGGCATCCCCGGCGTCGTCCTGGCCTTCGTGCCGGGCAGGCCCGAAGCGGCCTGATTTTTGACGCGCAATTTTTCGGGCTGCATGCTGCGCATTACGCCCGATTGCGCTTACCGGCTGCCCCCCGGAAACCAGAGCACGTCCTTCGCACCCTTGTCGTTGACGAAGCGGCCGGCGACGAACAGGTGATCCGACAGGCGGTTGGCATAGCGCAGCGCCGCGGGATTGACCGGCTCGGCCGCCGCCAGCTCCACCATCAGCCGCTCGGCGCGGCGCGCGACGGTGCGCGCCAGGTGCAGATGCGCCGCGGCCGGCGTGCCGCCCGGCAGCACGAAAGAGGTGAGCGGCGAAAGCTCCGCGTTCATCGCGTCGATCTCGCGCTCCAGCCGCTCGACCTGCGCGTCGACGATGCGCAACCGGCCCTCGGCTCGCGCGGCGGTCTCCGGCACGCACAGATCGGCGCCCAGGTCGAACAGGTCGTTCTGGATGCGCGCCAGCATCGCGTCGACCTCGCCCGCGGTGGAGAGGCGCGCCAGGCCGATGGCCGCATTGGCCTCGTCCACCGTGCCGAAGGCGTGGAAGCGCAGGCCGCTCTTGGGCAGGCGCGTGCCGTCGCCCAGCGCGGTTTCGCCCCTGTCGCCGGTTTTGGTGTAGATGCGGTTGAGCGTGACCATAAGGGCTTATAGCACAGGGTTGCGGGCGGCGGGCGCACGGCTATTATCCGCCCCGCACCCCAACCGAGCCTTTTCCATGCCCGTCGAAGCGCCCGAAATCATCCAAGTCGACGACACGCGCGTCAAATGCGAAGGCTCGGGCGGCGCGCTCGGCCATCCGCGCGTCTATCTCGAGATGGGCGACGAGAGCTTCGTCGAATGCCCCTATTGCGACCGGCGCTTCGTGCTGAACGAGGGAGCGGGGCACCATTGAGTGCGCCGATCAAGAAAGGCGACCACCTCTACCTGATCGACGGTTCGGGCTACCTCTTCCGCGCCTATCACGCGCTGCCGCCGCTCACGCGCAAATCCGACGGCCTGCCGACCGGCGCGGTCTCGGGCTATTGCAACATGCTGTGGAAGCTGCTCGAGGACATGAAGGGTCCCGACGAGCCGACGCACCTGGCCGTGATCTTCGACGCGGGCGAGAAGACGTTCCGCAACGCGATCTATGGCCAGTACAAGGCCAATCGCCCGCCGCCGCCGGAAGACCTGATCCCGCAATTCCCGCTGGTGCGCGACGCGACGCGCGCCTTCAACGTCGCCTGCGTCGAGCTGGTCAACTATGAAGCCGACGACCTTATCGCGACCTATGCGCGGCTGGCGCGCGAAAAGGGCGCCCGCGTCACCATCGTCTCCTCCGACAAGGACCTGATGCAGCTGGTCGAGGACGGCGTCGTCACGCTTCTCGACACGATGAAGAACCGGCGGTTGGGCTCGGCCGAGGTGATGGAGAAGTTCGGCGTGCCGCCGTCCAAGGTCGTCGACGTCCAGTCGCTGGCCGGCGACTCCGTCGACAACGTGCCGGGCGTGCGCGGCATCGGAGTGAAGACCGCGGCCGAGCTGATCAACGAATACGGCGATCTCGAGACGCTGCTCAAGCGCGCAAGCGAGATCAAGCAGCCCAAGCGCCGCGAGAGCCTGATCGAGCAGGCCGACAACGCGCGCATCTCGATGAAGCTCGTCACCCTCGACGTCAACGCGCCGGTCAAGGAGTCGATCGACGCCTTCGCGGTGCGCGAGCCCGAGGCGGCACCGCTGATCGGCTTCTTGAAGGCGATGGAGTTCAACTCGCTCACCCGCCGCGCCGCGTCGCATTTCGGCGTCGAGGACCCGGACCTGATCACCGCCGACACGGTGCTGGCGGCCGCACCGAAGAAGGCAGCCGAGCCTGCGCCGGCCGCCGCGGCGCCGTCGGGCAAGGGCGGATGTTCCGGCGCGGTGATGGATCGCGGCGCCTTGATGAAACCGATCGATCACGACGCCTACGAGACCGTCACCGCGCTGCCGCGCCTCATGGAATGGATCGCGCGCGCGCGCGAGGCGGGCACCATCGCGGTCGACACCGAGACGACCTCGCTCGACCCGATGCAGGCCGGGCTCTGCGGCGTGTCGCTGGCGGTGGCGCCGGGCGAGGCCTGCTACATCCCCTGCGGCCATCGCAGCGGCGGCGACCTGATGTCGTCGAGCGCGGAAAAGCTCGTGCAGATCGCGGAAGCGGACGTCATCGCCGCGCTGAAGCCGCTGCTCGAGGACCCCGGCGTGATGAAGATCGCGCAGAACCTGAAATACGATTATCTCGTCTTCCTCAATCGCGGCATCCGCGTCGCGCCTTACGACGACACCATGCTGATGTCCTATGCGATCGAGGGCGGGCTGCACGGCCACGGCATGGACGAGCTGTCCGAGCTGCATCTCACGCATACGCCGATCCCCTTCGACAAGGTCGCGGGCAAGGGCAAGGACCGCGTCACCTTCGACAACGTCGCGCTGAAAGAGGCGACGCAGTACTCGGCCGAGGACGCCGACGTGACCTTGCGGCTTGGCCTGCTGCTCAAGCCGCGGCTCGCGGCGTGCGGCAAGCGCACGGTCTACGAGACGCTCGAGCGGCCGCTGGTCAGCGTGCTCGCCGACATGGAATATGCGGGCATCACCATCGATCCCGACCTGCTGCGCAAGCTGTCGAACGACTTCGCGCAGATCCAGGCGAAGATGGAGAAGCAGATCCACAAGCTGGCGGGCGGCGAGTTCAACATCGGCTCGCCCAAGCAGCTGGGCGACATCCTGTTCGGCACCTTCAAGCTGCCCGGCGGCAAGAAGACCAAGACCGGCGCCTGGTCGACCGATGCCGACATCCTCGAGGACCTCGCCGCGCAAGGCCACGACATCGCCAAAAAGGTGCTCGACTGGCGCCAGCTCGCCAAGCTGCGCGGCACCTATACCGACGCGCTGCCGACCTACATCAATCCCAAGACGGGGCGCGTACATACCTCTTACGCGATGGCGTCGACGTCGACGGGGCGGCTGGCCTCGACCGATCCAAACCTGCAGAACATCCCGATCCGCACCGAGGAAGGCCGCCGCATCCGCCAGGCCTTCGTCGCGCCCAAGGGGACGAAGCTGATCAGCGCCGACTACAGCCAGATCGAGCTTCGGCTGCTGGCCCATATCGCCGACATCCCGCAGCTCAAGAAGGCTTTCGCCGACGAGCTCGACATCCATGCCATGACCGCGTCGGAGATATTCTCCGTGCCGGTCAAGGGCATGCCGCCCGAGATCAGGCGGCGCGCCAAGGCGATCAATTTCGGCATCGTCTACGGGATTTCCGCGTTCGGTCTCGCCAACCAGCTCGGCATCGGGCGTGACGAGGCGGGCGACTACATCAAGAAATACTTCGCGCGCTTCCCCGGCATTCGCGACTACATGGAAGAGACCAAGCAGCTGGCGCGCGACAAGGGCTATGTCGAGACGCTGTTCGGCCGGCGCGTGCATATCCGCGAGATCAAGTCGACCATCCCCGCGCATCGCGGCGGCGCCGAGCGCGCCGCGATCAACGCGCCGATCCAGGGCACCGCCGCCGACATCATCCGCCGCGCCATGGTGCGCCTGCCCGATGCGCTCGCGGGAAAGAAGCTCAAGGCGACCCGGATGCTGCTCCAGGTACACGACGAGCTCGTCTTCGAGGCGCCCGATGCCGAGGTCGAGAAGAGCTGCGCGCTGGTCAAGGCCGTGATGGAGAAGGCCGCGCTGCCCGCGATCCAGCTCAGCGTGCCGCTCACCGTCGAGGTGCGCGCCGCCACCAACTGGGACGCGGCGCATTAGCGTGGTAGGCTCTGAACCATGAGTCAGGACCTGACCGTAAAGATCTCAGAGAAAGCGTGGCATTTGGCCGAGGAAAACGTTGCCCGCGAAGGCTACTCTTCCGTGGACGACGATGTCGACGCGCTGATTTTGGACAATAACACGGGATAAATGAAGCGGCATGTCGTCGTCACAGCCATCGCCGAGCAGGACGTCAGGGAAATAGCAGCCTATATTTTCAAGCGACGACGGAATTGCCGCCCGGCGTTTCCGCGAGGAGTGTACGCGGGCCATAGAGCGCCTTGGCGCTTTTCCTGGCACCGATATCCGCTTATCGACGGAGACCGCTCGATCTTGGGAATGCGCGTTTCTCACCGGTTCAGGCGCTACACGGTCGTTTACAAGCGCACTGCGGAACACAGGGTCGTCGTGCTTCGCGTCGTGCATAATGCGCGCGACATCCAGACAATCGTGGACCGGTTGTAGGCACAGCGTGGGACCGGCCTCGTGGGCGCCCCTAAGCCGCGATCGACTTCAGCCCCGTCTCGGCGCTGATGCCGGCCTTGCCCAGGGTCGTCATCAGCTCGCTCATCGCGGTCTCGGCATTGCCGTTGCCGCGCGCGGCATAGCCGGTGAGGAAACCGGGCTTGCCGAGCTGGGCGATGATCAGCTCGCGGGCGCGGGTCATCAGTCTTCCTTCGGTCAGCACCGCCCCCGTGCAGAGCCGAAGCAAGGTCGTCGCGCGGTCGACGGCGCCCGGCATGTTGGCCAGGATGCTTTCGAACAGCTTGGCGCGCATCTCGGCCTCGTTCGCGGTCTTGTCGAGCAGGCCCGCGATCTCCTGGCGCTCCTTGTCCTGCAGGCCCGAGCGCAGCACGCGCCCCTGCAACGCCGCCAAGGTCTGAAGCCGGTTCAGCACCGCGGTCTTGGCGTTCAGGAAATGGGCGTCGAAGCCCGGCGCGGTCAGGATCGGCACGATGAAGGCGGAAAGCTTTCGCTTGTTCTCCGCGCCGATGATGTTCTCTTCGACGAACAGCAGGCGGGCGACCTTCTCGTCCGGCGTCGTGGCGTCGGCAAGATGCTGGCTCAGCGTCTCATGCGTCACCAGCCGCTTGGAGCGCAGGGTGAACGCCGCGATCAGATCCTCGTGGCTCAGATATTTGCCGACGCCGCGCACCAGCCGGTCGGCGATGCGGCGCAAGGTCTGGAACTCGTCGAACAGCGAGGCCGGCGAGAGCCGCTTGACGCTCTTGAACTCCGCCATCAGGCGCTGGGCGATGGCCGTGCGCGATTCCGGCAAGGCGTCGGCGGCGAAATGCTTCGCCAGCGCCGCAAGCCCCGCGCGGTCCTTGCCGGGATCGGTGCCGAGGAACAGCTCGACCAGCGCCGCCAGCTCCTGGCCGAAGTTCTCCTTCGGCCCGATCAGGTCGCGCAGCGCCGCCGATCCGCTCAACACCTCGGCGATGATGGAATCGATCGCGGTGAAGAGCAGGTCGCGGCCCGCGCCGCCCGCCTGCTCGACCAGGCGCAGCAGCCTGACCACCTTCTCGTCCCAGCCTTTGGCATCGGCCAGATGCAGCGCCAGCGCGCCGTTCAGCACATAGAGCCCGTCCGCCTGGCCGTTCAGCTTGGCCGCGAGCGCGTTGAAATCCTTCGTCGCCGGGAAGTAGCCCTTGCGATGGTCGCGATAGACGCGATGGATCGCGTTGTTGGTGAGCTCGTTCAGGCTCTTGACGATCTGCTGCACCGGCGTCGTCGTCGACGAGGCCTGGGCGACGGCGACCTTCTGGATCGCGTGCTGCAGCACGGTGCCGCTCGCTTCCAGCTTCTCCAGCGCGTCGGCGCGGTGGCTGAGCTCGGTCAAGGTGAGCTTGTGGCGCGCGAGATAGTCGGCCAGGAGGCGCGAGATCGTGGCGCGCGCGTGATAGGAATAGAGATCGTCCGGCTTGAAGCAGGGCAGCGCGTGCGGAACGTCCTCTTCCGCGGGCGCGGATTTGAACTGGTTGTGTCCGTCCTCGAAAATCTTGAGCGTCAGGTAGTCGCCGGTGTCCTCGTTATAGGTCTCTTTCACCACCTTGACGCCGGTCGCCTTGTCGTCGGCCATCAGCTGCTTGGCGAAGTCGATCGCCGCGTCGCGCTGGTCGCGCACGTCCAGCATTCGCCAGCCGCCCTTGGCGCCCTGCCGCGAGAAGATCTCGTAGTGAACTTCCTGAGCCATGCCTGCACTATTGCGCAAGCCGCTCTAACCGGGAGTTAAGCTTGTCCGCAGGTGGCGCAGGCCGGATCGCGCTTCAGCCGCACCTTGCGGAAGGTGGTCGTTAGCGCTTCGTAAATCAGCAGATGCCCGGACAGGCTTTCGCCGGTCCCTGCGACCTCCTTGATCGCCTCCAGCGCCTGCAAGGTCCCCATCACGCCGGCCGCGGCGCCCAGCACGCCGCTCTGCGAGCACGACGGCACGGTGCCGGGCGGCGGCGGCTCGGGATAGAGGCAGCGATAGCACGGGCCCTGCGGCTTGAAGGTCGCGAGCTGGCCGTCGAACTCGGTCACGGCGGCGGAGACCAGGGTGCGGCCTGTCGCCATGCAGGTGTCGTTGATCAGGAAGCGCGTCGCGAAATTGTCCGAGCCGTCGGCGATCACGTCATAGCGCGCGATCAGCGCCTGCGCATTGTCGTCGGTCAGCCGCAGCGCATGGGTCTCGACCGCGACCTCCGGGTTCAGCGCCTTCAGCGCATCCACGGCGGAGTCCGTCTTGAGCCGGCCTATATCGGCCGTGCGGTGGACGACCTGGCGCTGCAGGTTCGACAGGCTCACCGTGTCGTCGTCGACCAGGCCGATGGTGCCCACGCCCGCGGCCGCCAGGTAGAGCAGCACGGGCGAGCCCAAGCCTCCGGCGCCCACCACCAGCACGCGCGCCGCTTTCAGCTTCGCCTGTCCGGTGCCGCCCACCTCGCGCAGGACGATGTGACGGGCATAGCGCTCCAGCTCATGATCGCTCAGCCGCATGACAAGCCTTTGGGCAATAGTGTCGCTGTCAGCATAACCTTTTGTAATTGCTATAGAAATAGAAAGCCGTTTGAACACTTCCAAGCATTGCCGCACAATGGGCTTGGCCCTATGGTGCCCAAAAAACGGGATATCTCAATGTCGTCGAGCGCGCATGGGCTTGAAGCCCAAGGGTTTTCCAATCTCAAGGCGGTGCACTGGAACCTGTCCGTGCCCGAGCTTACCGAGGAGTCGATCCGGCGCGGCGAGGGCCATCTCTCCAAGGACGGCCCGCTGGTCGTGCTCACCGGCCAGCACACCGGCCGCTCGGCCAACGACAAGTTCGTCGTGCGCGACGCCGAGACCGAGGACAAGGTCTGGTGGGACAACAACAAGGCGATGACGCCGGCGCAGTTCGACGCGCTGCATGCCGACATGATGAAGTTCGCTGAAGGCCGCGAGCTCTTCGCGCGCGACCTGTTCGGCGGCGCCGATCTCGATCACCGCCTTCCCGTTCGCGTGGTCACCGAATATGCCTGGCACTCGCTGTTCATCAACCAGCTCCTGATCCGCCCGACGGCGGAGGAGCTGAAGAGCTTCAAGCCCGAATTCACCATCGTCGACCTGCCGAACTTCCGCGCCGATCCGGCGAAGCACGGCGCCGTGTCCGAGACAATCATCGCGGTCAACTTCGCCAGGAAGACGATCCTGATCGGCGGCACCTCCTATGCCGGCGAGATGAAGAAGTCGGTCTTCACGATCATGAACTACCTGCTGCCCGCCAAGCGCATCATGTCGATGCACTGCTCGGCCAATGTCGGCAAGGACGGCAAGGCCGCGATCTTCTTCGGCCTGTCGGGCACCGGCAAGACGACGCTGTCGGCCGACGCCTCGCGCACGCTGATCGGCGACGACGAGCACGGCTGGAGCGAGCACGGCGTCTTCAACATCGAAGGCGGCTGCTATGCCAAGGTGATCCGCCTGTCGCGCGAGGCCGAGCCCGAGATCTATTCGACGACCGAGCGCTTCGGCACCGTGCTCGAGAACGTCATGATGGACATGAAGACGCGCACGCTCGATCTCGACAGCGCGCATTACGCCGAGAACACGCGCGCCGCCTACCCGATCGACTTCATCCCCAACGCGTCGGACACCGGCCGCGGCGGGCACCCGAAGAACGTCATCATGCTGACCGCCGATGCCTTCGGCGTGCTGCCGCCGATCGCCAAGCTGACGCCCAGCCAGGCGATGTACCACTTCCTGTCGGGCTTCACGGCCAAGGTCGCCGGCACCGAGAAGGGCCTGGGCAAGGAGCCGCAGCCGACCTTCTCCACCTGCTTCGGCGCGCCGTTCATGCCGCGGCATCCATCCGAATACGGCAACCTGCTGCGCGACCTGATCGCGGAGCACGGCTCGGACTGCTGGCTGGTCAATACCGGCTGGACCGGCGGCGCGTTCGGCGAGGGCTCGCGCATGCCGATCAAGGCGACGCGCGCGCTGCTCGCCGCGGCGCTCGACGGCAGCCTCGCCAACGCCGAGATGCGGGTCGATCCGAACTTCGGCTTCCGCGTGCCGGTGGCGGTGCCCGGCGTGGATTCGAAGATCCTCAATCCGCGCGATACCTGGGCCGACAAGGAAGCCTATGACGCCCAGGCCAAGAAGCTGGTCTCGATGTTCCGCGACAACTTCAAGAAGTTCGAAGCCCATGTCGGCCGCGACGTCCTCGACGCCGCACCGGTGCTGGCGGTCGCGGCGGAGTAGTCGTCGGGAGAATTCCTGTTCCGTTTGCATGCTGTTCTCCCCGCCCGGAGA
>Ga0213876_10000239_pt1 | contig 52587 bp, 44 predicted proteins | sample BarmaccomBMRX_R9_FD_160113 | JGI IMG/M metagenome (GOLD analysis project Ga0213876, IMG submission 160113) | Root-associated microbial communities from Barbacenia macrantha in rupestrian grasslands, the National Park of Serra do Cipo, Brazil - RX_R9 | ecosystem: Host-associated > Plants > Roots...
CTACAAGGGCGAGCTGAGGGCGGACGTGCCGACGCTGGCGCGCATCCACTCGCAATGCCTGACGGGCGACGTCTTCGGCTCGACCAAGTGCGACTGCGGGCCGCAGCTCCACGCGGCGATGCGGCTGATCGAGGCGGAGGGCCGGGGCGCCATCGTCTACCAGCTGCAGGAGGGGCGGGGCATCGGCATCCTCAACAAGATTCGGGCCTACGCCTTGCAGGACGAGGGCGCGGACACGGTCGAAGCGAACGAGCGGCTCGGGCTCGCCGTTGACCTGCGCGAGTACAGGCAGTGCGCCGAGGTGCTCTTCGACCTCGGCCTGTGCCAGGTGCGCATGATGTCTAACAACCCCCTGAAGCTGCGCGCGATGGAGGAGGCGGGCCTGCGCATCGTCGAACGCGTGGCGCTCGAAGTCGAGCCCGCCGACGCCGCCATGCACTACCTCCGCACCAAGAAGGCCAAGCTCGGCCACCTGCTCGACCACATCGAGTAGGCGTAAGAAAACTTAGCCACAGAGACACAGAGGCGCGGCTTGAAGAGAAATAACTTCGAGCCGTACCTCTGCGTTGAAATACTTCTCGGCCTAACCTCAAGCCGACACCTACGGCCGCGGCTGCCCGTGGATACCCGTCCCCAGACACATGGGGCTCGGGCCTTCGCCTGAAAATCTATATTGCATTCAGATTTTCGGATATGATGTCGCGCGTCCCGCCGGCCGCGCCGGACAAAATCTCAGCAAAGCTCGGGCGCGAAGGGCGGGCGGGGGCTTCGGCGTGCGCGGAACGTCAGTTGCTCACTTAGTCGGCCGAGTCTTTCATTTAGTTCCTTCGTCTTTCATCCGTTCTTCGTTCTGATCCGGCACAGGGTTTACAACCTGTTTCAGACGCGGCCACCCGCTCGAACAGTCCAGCAGGCCGCACGGCTCGTTACACAGACCAGGAGGCGAAAGATGAGAAGACCCGCATTTCCCCGCGGCCGCGCGTTAGCCCTCGTGTGCGGCATGCTCGTGGCGCTGCTCGCGGCCCCCACCGCTTCCGCGCAGGCCGGCCGCTCCACCGTGCGCGGCACGGTCAGAGATCAGCAAGGCAACGTCGTCACGGGCGCCAGCGTGACACTCACCGACGTGGAGAAGAACTTCACGCGCACGCAGACGACGGGCGACGAGGGCACCTACACCTTCGCCGCCGTCCCGCCCGGCACCTACCGCGTCGAGGTCGAGGCGCGCGGCTTCAAGAAGGTCTCCGTCCCCGACGTGCGCGCCCTCGTGGACACGCCCGTGGACGTGGACGTGCAGGTCGAGGCCGGCCTTGAGACCGAGAGCGTCACCGTCACGGGCGGCACCGAGGCGCCGCTCAACACCGCCGACGCCACGCTCGGCGCGGCGTTCGAAGAGCGCCGCATCGAGCAGCTCCCCCTGAACGCGCGCAACGTCGTCGGCCTGCTCTCGCTCCAGACCGGCGTGACGCGCGGCGGCTACGTCAACGGCGGGCGCGCCGACCAGGCCAACGTCATGCTCGACGGCGTGGACGTCAACGAGCAGCAGCGCGGCCTCGACGTGGTGACCGACGAGGCGTTCGCCAGCGTCCTGCGCTCGACGCCCGACTCCTTGCAGGAGTTCCGCGTCGTCACCTCGAACGCCAACGCCGAGCAGGGGCGCTCGTCGGGCGCGCAGGTCTCGCTCGTCACCAAGTCGGGGACGAACCAGTTCCACGGCACGCTCTACGAGTACCACCGCAACACGGTGACGACGGCCAACGACTGGTTCAACAACGCCGCCGGCCACTACACGTCCGCCGACCTCCCCGTCCAGCTCGGCCAGAAGAAGGCCGGCGACCCCATCGCCCCGCGCCCGCAGCTTCTGCGGAACGTCTTCGGCGGCTCGCTCGGCGGGCCGCTCAAGAAGGACAAGGCGTTCTTCTTCTTCAACTACGAGGGGCTGCGCGAGGCGTCCGAGGCGCCCGTCCTGCGCGAGGTGCCGCTGCCGACGCTCGGCCAGGGCATCGTGCGCTACTTCACCGACAGCGGGGCGAGCGACCCCTCCTGCCCGGCGGGGACGCCCGCGGGGGTGCGCTGCCTCAACATCGCGCAGATCAACGCGGCCTACGTCGCCGCCAACGGCGTCACGCCCGGCATCAACCCGGCGGCGCTCTCGGCGCTCGCGTCGGCCGCCCACCGCTACCCGGCCAACGACGCGCACGTCGGCGACGGCCTGAACACGGCCGGCTTCCGCTTCAACGCCCGCACCCCGGCGCGGCTCAACACCTACATCGCGCGGTTCGACCTCAACCTGACGAACCGCCAGACGCTCTTCGTCCGCACCAACTACCAGAACGACAACGTCACGCACACCGTCTACGGCTCGACCAACTGCGCGTCGGCAGCCGACAACATGCAGTGCTTCCCCGACACGCCGCCGCTCACGCTCTGGAACCACCCGAAGGGCATCGCCGTCGGCCACACCTGGACGCTCTCGAACAACATCGTCAACCGCCTGACCTACGGCTACACGCGCGCCGCCTTCACCGACCAGGGCGACTCGACCGCGAACTCGACCACCTTCCGCTTCATCTTCTCGCCGGTCGGCTTCAAGCGGACGCTGGAGCGCGTGACCCCCGTCCACAACTTCGTCGAGGACTTGTCTTGGCTCAAGGGGTCGCACACCTTCCAGTTCGGCGGCAACATCCGGCTCATCCAGAACAGCCGCAACTCGGCGGCCGCCTCCTACGACCTCGCCACGACCAACCCGTCCTTCTACGACTGCTCGGGCGACGTGGTCATCTTCGACAACGACACGTGCAGCGACTCGATCTTCCCCGACGTGGCCTCCAACTCCGAGACCGACCTGCGCGACGCGCTGACGGCGATCATCGGCCGCTTCTCGCAGTTCAACGCCGGCCTCCAGTACAACGCCTCGGGCGCGCTCCAGCCGGTCGGCACGCCGAGCCGCCGCACCTTCGCCACGCAGGAGTACGAGTTCTACTGGCAGGACTCCTGGCGCTGGCGCCAGAACCTGACGATCAACTACGGCGTGCGCTGGTCAACCTCGACGCCCGTCTACGAGACGCACGGCACGCAGGTCGCGCCGACCGTCAGCCTCGGCGACTACTTCCAGCGCCGCGTCCAGAGCGCCGCGCAGGGCGTGCCCTTCAACGAGTTGATCACGCTCGACAAGGCGGGCAAGGCCAACGGGCGGCCCGGCTACTACAGCCAGGACTGGAACAACTTCGCCCCGTCGATCTCGGTCGCCTGGTCGCCCGACTTCGGCAACAACTTCTTCGGCCGGCTGGTCGGGCGCGGGGGCCGGAGCGTCATCCGCGGCGGCTACCGCCTCGTCTACGACCGCATCGGGAGCCAGCTCGCCGTCAACTTCGACCTCAACTCGTCGCTCGGCTTCAGCGCCTCGCCCTCGATTGCGGCCAACACCTTCAACGTCGCCGACCGCCTCGGGCCGCTCTTCACGGGCGGCAGCCAGGACATCCGCGCGCTGCTGACGGCGCAGGGGTTCAGCATCCCCGGCTCGCTCACCTTCCCGCTGACCACCCCGGCCGACGAGGATCAGCGCATCGAGCAGTCGCTCGACGCCTCGATCACGACGCCCTACAACCACAGCGTCAACTTCTCCTTCGGCCGCGAGCTGGGGCACGGGCTCTCGTTCGAGGCCGCCTACGTCGGCCGCTTCGGGCGCAAGCTCCTGGCGACGCGCGACATCATGCACCTCAACAACATCCGCGACCCGAAGTCGGGGATGACCTGGTACGAGGCGGCCAACCGGCTGGTTGACCTGCGCTACGCCGGGGTGCCCATCACGTCGGTGCAGTCGATCCCGTTCTTCGAGAACCTCTTCCCCGGCCTCGCCGGCACCTTCAACGTGCTCGGCACGTCGCGGGCGCTGACGGCGACGCAGGCCGCCTACCGCCGCTTCGCGCTGCCCTCGGTCGGCGGGCGCAACTCGACCGACTACACCTTCGCGCAGCTCCTCTGGGACGACCGCCCCGTCTCGATCTTCAACAACACCTTCTTCCACCCGCAGTACGCGGCGCTCTCGGCCTTCTCGACCGTCGCCAACTCGAACTTCAACTCGGCACAGCTCTCGGTGCGCGAGCGGCTGCGCAACGACGTGGTCTTCGACTTCAACTACACCCTCTCGCACTCGCTCGACGACGCATCGGGGTTGCAGAGTTCGACCGGCTACGGGACGGCGTTCATCATCAACCCGCTCGACCCCTCGTCGAACTACGCCAGCTCCGACTTCGACGTGCGCCACATCATCAACGCCAACTGGCTCATCGGCCTCCCCGTCGGACGCGGCCACTGGCTCGGCCACGACATGAACCGCTGGGCCGACGGCGCGCTCGGCGGCTGGCAGTTGACCGGCATCTTCCGCTGGAACACGGGGCTGCCCGTGCTCGGCGGCTTCTTCGAGTCTGACCGCTGGGCGACGAACTGGAACGTGCAGTCGAACGGCGTGCGCGTCCGGCCGCTCGTCGAGTCGCCGACGCGCGGCCCCGGCGACCCGAACCTCTTCGCCGACCCGACCGCCGCCATCCAGAGCTTCCGCGACGCACGGCCGGGCGAGGCCGGCGACCGCAACGTGCTGCGCGGCCCCGGCTACATCTCGCTCGACGCCGGGCTCTACAAGACCTTCAAGATGCCCTGGGAGGGGCAGAGCCTCCAGTTCCGCTGGGAGGTCTTCAACGTCACCAACACGCAGCGGTTCGACGCGAACACGCTCGCCGACCAGAGCCTCCCGAAAGACCCGTTCATCTTTAAGCCTGAGGCCAGCGCGGACTTCGGCCGCTTCACCGCCACGCAGACGCCGCTCAACGAGACCAAGGCGGGCCGCGTCATGCAGTTCGCCCTGCGCTACCAGTTCTAAGCGCTCGGGCGGAGGCCATTGAAAAGAGAAGAGCGCGCCGGGCCGAGTCGCCCGGCGCGCTCTTCTCTTTTGCGGCGCGGCGCGAACGCCGACGGGCGCCCCCGGCTTACTGCTTACCAGAGCCCTTCGACATGCGCTCGGCATCCTTGTTGATTAAACGACTCAGCTCGATCACCTCTTCGAGGTCGCGCCGAGCCTTCACGCCGTCCTCGGCGTTGACTACGTCCGTGTTCTTGAAGACGGGGCTCTTGACGAAGCTCATCAGCGCGCGGTCGAGCCGCAGCAGCGCGGCCTTCAACTGCGCGGCCGTCTCGGTGCTCTTGTACTCTGTGCCCTTCCCCGCCTCCTTCTCCACGGGCTCCGGCAGCGACAGGCCCGACTTGAGCCGCGCGGCGCGCTTCCTGATCTCGGCCGTCGAGTCGGAGACGAGCCGGTAGTCGGGCGAGTCCGAGCGCATGACGGCGGCCATCATCCGGTTGTTGACCGCCTGGATGCGCTCGAAGTCCTCGGCGATCTGTTCGAGGGGGAGCGCCGGCTGCCGCTCGGGCGTCGGCTTGGCCGCCTCCTTCTCCATCTCGGCCATGATGAGCTGGCGCTCGCGGATGCCGGGCGCGTGCGACTCGCGCGGCGTCGCGGAGGTGGGGCTCGGCGGGCTCGGCGTGTGCCCGCCCCTCGACTGCGCGCGGGCGCACGGCGCGGGCTGGACGAGCAGGGCGGCGGCGAGCGCCGCGGCGTGCGGCGCCGGAATCGTGCGGCGACTCTTCATGGCGGCCTCCTGTCAAGGTTCGGAATTAGGCGCGCGTGTGCGGTAGTATAGGCGCGCCGTCCGGCCCACACAAATTTTTCGGGAAGGCCGAAGCGAAGTGTCGGAACGCATCTACCGCGACCCCGTCCACAACATCATCCGCCTGCGCACGGACAGCGCGGAGGGGCGCCTCATGGTGCGCCTCGTCGATTCGTTCGAGGTGCAGCGCTTGCGCCGCATCAAGCAGCTCGGCCTCGCGCTCTTCACCTACCAGGGCGCCGAGCACTCGCGCTTCGCACATTCTTTAGGCGCGTTGCATTTAATGACGCGCGTGCTCGACCGGCTCTCCGAGCGCTACCCCATCCCCGAAGAGGAGCGCGCCGCCGCCCGCGCCGCCGCCCTGCTCCACGATACGGGCCACGGCCCCTTCTCGCACGTGATGGAGAAGGTCTTGCACTTCCACCACGAGGAGTGGACGCGCCGCGCGGTCTTGAGCGAAGAGACGGAGGCCGGCCAAATCCTGCGCGACTTCTCGCCCGACCTGCCGCAGGCCGTCGCTTCAATCGTCGAGGGCACGTTCCAGCCCGCCTTCCTCGCGCAGCTCGTCTCGTCGCAGCTCGACGTTGACCGCATGGACTACCTGCTGCGCGACTCCCTGATGACGGGCGCGAAGTACGGCAACTACGACCTCGAATGGATCATCAACGCCATCGAGGTTGACGAGCAGGCCGACCGCATCTACGTCTCGGCGCGCGGCCTCTACGCCGTCGAGGAGTATTTGCAGGCGCGCTACTACATGTTCCGGCAGGTCTACTTCCACCGCACGCTGCGCTCGGCCGAGGCGGTGCTGCGCTCGGCGCTGCGGCGCGCGCTCGAACTGATCGCGGCGGGCGCGCGCGTCTGGTGCGCGCCGGACACGGCCTTCGAGAAGGTCTTGAAGCGGGCGCCGCTCACGCTCGCGGATCACCTCGAGCTGGACGACGCCGAGGTCACCTTCCACATCAAGCAGTGGCAGCGCTCCGAAGACCCCGTCCTCGGCGACCTGAGCCGCCGCTTCGTCGGCCGCCGCCTCTTCAAGGCCATCGACCTCGACATGCCCGACGCCGAGCGCGCCGACTTCCTGGAGACCGCCCGCACGGTCGTCGCGCGCCGCGGCTTCGACCCGGCCTACTACTTCATCGAAGACCACGCGGGCGACGTGCCCTACTACTCCTACTACACGGCCGAGGGCGCCGAGCCCAAGTCGCTCATCTACTGCGAGGACGGCTACGCGCGCCCGACGGTGCGCGAGATCAGCGAGGTGAGCGACGCCGTGCGCGGCCTGCGCGGCTACAGCCTGCACCGCGTCTGCTTCCCGCCCGAGGTCAAGGATGAGGTCTACGACCTCTACCACCGGCGCCCGAGCGCCGGCGCCGCCGTCAGTTGAGCGGGGCAAACGCCTTTGCACCGCCGGAGGAGATTTGCAAATGGGCCGCGCGCTCGTCCTGTTCTGTCTCGCCCTCCTGACCCTTCCCGCGACCGCCATGTCACAGCAACCGCCCGAACAGACGAAGCCGCCCGCCCCGAGCCTGCACGACCTCGTGATGAAGCCGGTCGTCTACAGCGTCCCCGGCATGGAGAAGGTCACGGTCAAGACGAACCTGAAGTACACGACCGTTGACAACCCGAACCTCCTCATGGACGTTTACACGCCGCCGGGCCTGTCGAAGGGCGAGCGCCGCCCGGCCGTCCTCTTCATCCACGGCAGCGCCGGCGCCGAGGCCAGGGCGAAGGACTGGGGCGTCTACATTTCGTGGGGGCGTCTGGTCGCGGCGTCGGGGATGGTCGGTGTTACCTTCACGCACAGGCTCGGCTACCCCAAGCCCTTTTTGAATGACGCGGCGGCCGACGTGGAGGCCGCCGTCAGCTACGTCCGCGCCAACGCCGACTCGCTCGGCGTGGACAGAGACCGCCTCTGCCTCGCGGCCTACTCGGGCGGCGGCCCGCTCCTGAGCGCGGCGATGCGCGAGCGGCCGAAGTACGTCCGCTGCCTCGTCTCCTTCTACGCCTTCCTCGACGTGCGGCAGTCGCCGATGCACACGCCGCACGAGCCGGCGGAGACTTTGGAGCGCTTCTCGCCGGTCGCGCAGCTCGCGGCGGGCGTGGACGGACTCGCGCCCGTCTTCGTCGCGCGCGCCGGGCTCGACCAGATACCGACGATGAACGACTCCATCGACCGCTTCGTCCGCGAGGCCGTCGCCAAGAACGCCGCGGTGGCCCTCTACAACCACCCTCGCGGCGTCCACGGCTTCGACAACCAGACCGACGACGCACGCTCGCGCGAGATCGTCCGCGCCGCGCTCGACTTCATGAGGACGCACCTCGGGTTGAACGACATCAAGTAAGAGAAGAGGACGCGCGCCGTGCCCGACATGCTCGTCAACCTTCTGCTCCTGCCGCCCGTGGACGAGGCTCTGGCAGAGATGCGCGCGGCGGGCGTCGTCGTGCGTCGGGCGCAGCCGTGGGAGTTGACGCAGGTGCGCGAGTTCGTCGGGGATAATTTCGAACAAGCCTGGGCGGATGAAATCTCGGGCGGGCTCGTCCGGCAGCCGGCGACGGTCTTCGTGGCGATACGCGAAGGGGGGCTCGTCGGCTTCGCCGCGTACGAGTGCACGCGCAGGAACTTCTTCGGGCCGACGGGCGTGATTGAGGAGGAGCGCGGGCGCGGCGTGGGGCGTGCGCTGCTGCTGGCGGCGCTCGGCGGACTGCGCGAGCTGGGTTATGCTTACGCCGTCATCGGCGGCGTCGGCCCCGCGGCCTTCTACGAGCGCGCGGTCGGCGCGCGGCTCATCCCCGACAGCTCCCCCGGCATCTACGCAGACCCGCTGCGCCCCGAAGCGGAAGACTGATGAAGTAAAAGACCGATGAAGTTTCGACTCGCCCTTGTCACCCTCTTACTCTTTGCGCTCTGGCCCGCGCGCGCGACCGCGCAGGACGTTCGGCGCGTGCGCGTGGCCGTGCTCGACATGGGCGGCTCTCCCGTCGCGGAGCGCGTGGCGGAGCGGCTGGCGAAGTTGCTCGGGTCGGCCGTCAGAACCGACCCCGGGCTCGCGGTGCTCGACCGCGGCCTGAGCCGCGCGGCGGCACGCGGCGTCGGCTACGCCGGCTCCCTCAACATGACGCTCGCCGAGGCGCGCTCGCTCGGCGCGGCCGTCGGGTGCGACTTCTTTGTCACGGGCGACGCGCAGACCCTCCGCCGCTCGTCCGACGCGCGCCCCGTCTACTACGAGTCCTACGCGACTCTCTTCTTCGTCAGCGCGCAGACCGGCCGCCTCGCCTTCTGGCTCAGGCCCGCGGAAGAGGGCGACACGGCCGAGGCGGCCGAGGCCGCCCTGCTCGACAGGTTCAACGCAAAGACCTTCGGCCCCTACGCCGGGATAGTCGCGGAGACCGCCGAGCGCGAGGAGCGCGAGCGCTTCGCTTCGGACGAGGCAGAGGCGGCGGACGTCATCGACCTCTCGACCGACGAGGGCGCTTCCGTCAACAGAGACCTGCGCGAGCCCGCGCCCTACCGGCGCCTCCGCCCGGCCTACACCGACGCGGCCGCGCGCGCCGAGGCCGAGGCGACCGTTGACGCGCTGGTCGAGATCGGCGCCGACGGCGAGGTCGGCGGCGTGCGCGTCGTGCGCTGGGCCGGCTTCGGCCTCGACGAGGAGGTCGTCGAGACCGTCCGGCGGATGCACTTCCGCCCCGCGCAGCGCGAGGGCGAGCCCGTGCCCGTCCGCGTGCTGCTGCGATATAACTTCCGCAAACCGCCCAAGTCGTAATAAAGTTTGCGCTGAAGGGTGTCGGACGAGAAGCTCGACACGGAGACGCCGAGGCCGTGACAATTTCAAATTTCAAATTTGAAATTTCAAATTAACAAGTTGCGAAACACGCTCGCGCTCTGCGCGCTCGGGTGCCTGCTGCTGCTCGCGCCCGCGGGCGGAGCGCGGCGCGCCGAGTACGCTTCGACGCAGGAGGGGCGGCTGCGCATCTTCGACGAGGTCTGGGAGCAGGTCAGCGAGCGCTACTTCGACCCGTCCTTCCACGGCGTGAACTGGGAGAGCCTGCGGGCGGAGCTGCGGCCGCGCGCGGCCGAGGCGCGCGGTGGGGCGGAGTTGTACGCCGTGCTGCGCCGCATGCTCGGCTCCCTGCGCGACCCGCACACGCGCGTCTACGCGCCCGGCGAGAGCGACGACTGGCGCGTGCACCGCTACGTCTCGGTGGGCGTCGCCGTGCGGGAACTCGACGGGCAGGTGGTCGTCACCGACGTGGAGCACGATTCGCAGGCGCGGCGCGCCGGCCTGCGCGCGGGCGACGCCGTGCTCACGCTCGACGGCGAGCCGACGGCGCGGCTCGTCGCGCGCAGGCTCGCCGAGCAGAGCGCGGCCGCCTCGGACTCGGCGCGCCTCGTCGTCGTCACACACCTCTTCGACGGCGAGCCCGACTCCGAAGTGCGCGTGACCTTCACGCGCGCGGGCGAGCGGAGGGAGCGCGTGGCCGTGCTCCGGCGCGAGCCGCGCACGCGCCTGCCCTCGTTCGACGTGCGCGGGGAGGAGCACGGCGTGCGGCTCGTGCGCTTCAACATCTTCACGCCCGAGGTGGCGGCGCAGTTCGCGCGCGCGCTCAAGGGCGAGCTGCGGGGCGCCCGCGCGCTCGTCATCGACCTGCGCGACAACGGCGGCGGCGAGACGCAGTCGATGGCCGACCTCGCCTCGACGCTTCTGCCGCCGGGCCTGAGCCTCGGCCGCTTCACAGACCGCACGGGCGCCGTCTGGCTGGAGCCCTACACGCGCGCGGCGCTCGTCTCGACGCCCGACGTCTTCGAGCACTTCGGCCGCCCCGTCGTGCTCCTGACGGGCGCGCGCACGGCGAGCGCGGCCGAGGTCTTCGCCGCGAGCCTGCGCGAGACGAACCGCGCCTCGGTCATCGGCGAGGCGACCTGCGGCTGCGTGCTCGGCATCCGCCGCCGCCACCGTCTGCCCGACGGCGGCGTCCTCGACGTGAGCGAGATGGACTACCACACGGCCGCCGGCACGCGCCTCGAAGGCGCCGGCCTCCACCCCGACGTGACGGTCGAGCCGACCCGCGAAGACCTCCGCCACCACCGCGACCGCGCCCTCGAACGCGCCCTGGATATTCTTCAGGACGCGAAGGAGAAGCAGTAGGCGTCGAAATTCCTTCTCAAAGCCGCGCTTTTCAAGCAAAAAGAGTGGAGTTTCGGCCTCGGAGGGCGAAAATTGGGTCTCGGAGAAGGAAAATTCCGTCTCAAAGACCCGACTTTCCATCTCAAAGACGGAAATTTGGGTCTCGGAGAAGGAAGTTTCCTTCTCCGAGAAGGAAATTTGGGTCTCCGAGACTGAAGCTTGACTCTCCGAGAAGGAAAGTCGGGTCTCCGAGATGGAATGTTGGGTCTTTGAGACGGAAGGTTGAGGCTCGGAGAAGGAATCTTCAGCCTCCGAGGGCGAAAGTTGAGCCCCGGAGGAGCCCCGAACTGCCTACTGCCTACTTCTTCCCTTCGAGGTCGAGGAGGGCTCTGAGGGCGCGTTTGAGGGCTTCGTCGCCGTCCTGCCCGAGTTCTTCCAGCTCCTCGGGGCTCGCCTGGTTGACCTTCTGCCAGAGGGCTTCGCGGGCGCGGACGTACTCTTCGGGGAGCGCACGGCCGCAGTAGTTGCAGGCGGGGCTGCCCAGAGCGAGCAGCCGCCGCTTGCAGTGCGGGCAGAAGCGGAAGTCCGTCGCCTCGCGCGCGCCCACGGCCGCGCCGCAGTTGGCGCACTTCGCCGCGCCCCCCTCGATGACGCTCTGGCAGTAGTCACAAGTCATCATTGCCGGCACGAACCCCTTCATCTTCCCTGAAACGGCGCGGGCGGGACTGATGTGCCCCGCCCGCGTCAGCCGAGACGGACTTTAACTTCAGGCGGCCGTGCCGCAGTTGCCGCAGAACTTCGCGCCGGGCGGCAGAGGGTTGTTGCAGTTCTTGCACGCCTTCGGCTCGACCGACTGGCCGCAGTTGTTGCAGAACTTCGAGCCGGCGGGCACCTGCGCGTGGCAGTTCGGGCACTCCACGCCCGCCGCCGTCTGCGCCTGCGTGTTCGCGCCGCAACTGCTACAGAACTTCGCGCCCGCCGGGTTGGGCGTCTGGCACTTCGGGCAGGGCACCATCTGCGCGGCCGCGCCGCCGCCGCCCTGTTGACCCTGCCCGCCCTGCTGGCCCTGCCCGCCGCCGAAGGCGTTCGCCATCATCTGGCCGTAGCCGAAGCCCATGCCCAAACCCATCCCCGTGCCCGCGGCGCCGCCCGGCTGCTTCGCCGCGTCGGGCATCGACTCGGCCGCCTTGTACTGCATGTAGCGCCCCATGTCGCCGAGCGCCGACATCGACGCGCGCTCGTCGATCTTCTGCTGCACCTCCTCGGGCGGCGTGATGGCGGAGATGAGCATGTCCACCAGCTCCAGCCCCTGCTTGCTGAAGTCCTCGGCGACGCGCGCCTTGACGCCCGCGGCCAGCTCGTCGTAGTAGGCCGGCAGGTCGAAGACCGTCTTCAAATTCTCGCCGAGCAGGTCGTTCAAACGGGAGACGACGATGTCGCGCAGGTAGTCGCCGAGCGTCTGCGTCGAGACGAACTCGCGCGTGCCGACGATGGAGGCGACGAAGAGCTGCGGGTCTGCGACGCGGAAGGAGTACTTGCCGAAGGCGCGCAGCCGCACCATGTACAGCTCCGAGTCGCGGAACGGGATCGGCTCCTTCGTGCCCCACTTCATGTCCTGGAAGGTTTGGCGCGCGACGAAGACGACGGCCGCCTGGAAGGGCGACGTGCCGCCGAAGGGGAGCGAGAGCAGCGTCGTCAAAAGCGGCACGTTCATCGTGGTGAGCGTGTGACGGCCGGGGCCGAACGTGTCGAGCGCCTTGCCGTCGCGGAAGAAGACCGCCGACTGGTTCTCCTGCACGATGAGCTGCGCGCCCATCTTGATGTCGGACGACCCCTGCGGCGGGACGCGCGCCACGATCTGCTGCCCCGTCTGGTCGAAAAACTGTATGACTTCGATTGCCATCGGCTCTCCTCTTAGATTACTGCTTTATCCTGATGTTCCCGTTGACCGTCTTGACGCTGAGCGGCGCGCCGCCGCCGCCGAGTTCCCCCTCGACCTTGCGCCCGACCTTGTCGTACTTCAGGGGGAGGTCGCCGTCCACCTCGACGCGGCCGTTGGTCGAAGCCGCCTTCAAGTCCACCGCGGGCTCGCCGGGCAGGGAGACTTCCAGGTCGCCGTTCACGACCGAGAACTCCTGCGCCTCCTCGTGGCGGCCGGAGTAGGTGACGCTCGTCCGGCCGTTGACCACACGGCTGCGCACCGCGCCGTCCGAGGCGACCGAGACGTTGCCGTTCGTCACGTTCAAGTTTAGTTCGCCCTCGAACCCGCCGACCTTGATGTCGCCCTTCTGCGCGGAGAGTTCGAGCTTGTGCAAGCCGCGCCGCGGCACCGTGATCTCGTAGGAGACGCTGACCGGCCCGCCCGCGCCCGGGCTGACCAGCATGACGCCCTCTTCGGACTCGGCCGCGAGCACCTGCGTCGCGGCGCGCTGCTCGACGCTCCCGCCGTGCTTGACGACCTTGACGACCGTCTCGTCCGCGTCGTCGGAGCCGACGACCGTCACGTTCCCGCTGACGACGTGCGCCGTGAAGGAGGCGTCGGAGTTGAGGTCGAAGGTGCGCGTGATGGTCGTGTCGTCGCCCGAGACGACCGCCCCCGACTCGTCCAGCGGGAGCGGGACGCCGTGCTCCTTCAAAGCCGCCCTGATGCGCTCGCCGAGGTCGCCCGGTATCTCCGGCATGTCGGGAACCGGCGGCACGGCAGGTACGGCGGGCACGGCAGGCGGGCCGGTCTTGACCACCCTGACGACGGCGCCCGTGTGCGCCGCGCGCCACCAGAGGAAGGCCGCGGCCGCGGCGAGCCCCGCGCCGAGCACGAAGACCGCGAGCAGCGCGACGAACCACTGGCCGGCGCGACTCTTGCGCGCGGGCGGCGGCATCGTCCCGCCGACCGCGAGCGGCCTCGAGCCGAAGGGCTCGCCGACGAGCGCGGAGGTCTGCTGGCTCGCGGGCGGGTGGTACTCGGTCGGGCGCTGGGCCGCGACCCCTTCCGTGCGCGCGCCGCCGCCGAGCGGCACGGTGCCCGCGACCGGGGCGGGGGCGCCGGCCTGCGGGCCGCCTTGAAAGAGCTGCGTCGGGGCCTCGCCGCCCGCGGCCGCGCCCACCGGCGACCCGCAACGCCGGCAGAACTGCTGCCCCTCGTACAACTCCGCGCCGCAGTTTGGACAACTCTCGTTCATAAAACAGTAGGCAGTAGGCAGATGGCAGTAGGCGGTGCGCTCCGCGTTTCGAACATTGAAAGGTTAAAGCAGAAGGTTCGACGGCAGGGCTTTTAACTGCCTACTGCCATCTGCCTACTGCCCACTTCCTTTCAGCTAAACATCGGCTGCCCCTGCGCGTCGTCGGGGCCGAAGGTCTCGATGGCGTGGTAGCGCTGGTCGAAGGTCTGGTTCAGGTCGTCGGCCGCGCGCTCGATCTCGGCGGCGGCGGCCTTGAGGCCGTCGGCGGTCGAGCCTTTGGACGCAAGCTCGCGGGCCTGGCGCTCGAACGCCTCGACCTTCTCGACGAGCGCGAGGTCGAACTGGTAGATGCGGTCTAACTGCGGCCCCTCGATCTTGGCGGCGTCGAAGAAGCCCGCGTAGCCGTAGGAGGCGAAGCGGACGCGGTTCTCGATCTGGTCGAGCTTCTTCAGCACGCGGTCGATGGGGCCGACCTCGAAGAGCCGCCCCGTCGAGGACAGCTCGCGCATCAGGTCGTTGAGGGGCTGCTTAGCCAGGCGCAGGCGCTCGGCCAGATGCTCGCGGTGCAGCTTGTCCACGTCGCGCCGCCGCTCCTTGGCGACGTAACCCGAGTAGCCCGGAATCTTGTCGCCCAAACGTTCAAGCCAGTTTCGCTGGTCGCTCATGCGTTCTCTCCAGAGGCGTTTTGTCCGAAGTCGTCGGTCTTTGTACGTCGCGGCCCCGCGCGGGGTTCTACTCGGGCGAGGATTCTAACACCGCGGCGCGCGCGGTAGTAGTTGCGCCGCCAACGTGCCGCCGACTATTATATCCGCGTCAGCAATCTCTCAAGCCGCCGAAACAACTTCCGAGAAAAATATGAGCGCCGAAAACGAGACGCCGAACGCCGCGCCCGCCCAGGAGGGCAAATACGTCTACTGCATCGTCGAGTCGAAGGAGCCGCGCAGCTTCGGCCCCATCGGCATCGGCGGCCGCGGCGACGAGGTCTACACCGTCCACCACGACGGGCTCGCGGCGGTCGTCTCGAACACGCCGATCCAGGTCTACGACCCGACGCGCGAGAACGTCTTCGCCCACGAGCAGGTCAACGAGACCGTCATGCGCGAGTTCACCGTGCTCCCGATGGCCTTCGGCGTGCTCTTCCGCACCGAGGACGACATCATGGAGCTGATGCGCGGCACCTACGACGCGCTCCGCGACGTGCTGGCGAAGATGGCGGGCAAGGTCGAGTTCGGCCTCAAGGTCAACTGGGATCGCGAGCGCGTCATCGGCGAGTTGGAGGAGGAGAGCGAGGAGATTCGCAACCTCAAGGAGCAGATCACCTCGCGCGGCGCGGGCTCGACCTACTTCGCGCGGATGCAGTTGGGGCGCCTCGTCGAGACGGCGCTGGCCGAGAAGTCGGACGCCTACGTGCGCGAGGTCTACGACTACCTGCGCGACACGGCCGTCGCCTCGCGCGCCAACAAGCCCATCGGCGACAAGATGATTATGAACGCCGCCTTCCTCATCGAGCGCGACCGCGAGTCCGAGTTCGACACGCAGGTCAAGGAGATCGCCGCCAAGTACGAGGGCAAGCTCTCCTTCAAGTACACAGGCCCCTGGCCGCCCTACAACTTCGTCCACATCCGCCTGAAATTGGAGCGCGGCGAGGGCGCCGCCTGACGACGACGCCCGCCACCGACATGGGCCGCTTTGACTTTCGAGGCTCACAACGATGGATGATGCAGAACGCCAACGCACCATGGACTTCATTCTCCGCCAGCAGGCGCAGTTCTCCGCCGGCATACAGAGGAATGAAGAGCAACTGACAACTCTCAGACGTGTCGTCGTCCTGATGGCACGCCAATTCCGCCACGACCGCTCGGATTTAAAGGAGCGCATTACCGCGCTCATCGAGGCGCAACTGAACTCGGAGGAGAAGCAGTCCCGTTCGAGTGAATGGCAGAATCAGATGGAGAGGAACTTCGCCCGCGCCGAGGCGAGGATGACGAGACTTGAGAAGGACGCCGGGGGCAACAGCAAAGACATCGCCGCGCTGCTACAAACCACCAAGCGTAACAGCGAGGCCATCGAGAAGCTGACCGCCTCGAACGACCGTAACAGTCAGGCTATAGCTAAGCTGATGGAGTCGCAGGACGGCAACCGGGAGGCCATCGCGGCGCTGCTCGTAAGCACGGAGCGCAACATCGAAGCCATCGCGAAGCTGACTGAGGTCGTGACGGACATCGCACGGCAGCGGAATGGCGAGGAGTCAGCGTAATCTTATGTTCCTGCTCGACGACATCCTGCTCGCGCCGGTCAACGGCTTCAAGTTCATCATGCGGCAGATTCAGCAACTCGCCGACAAGGAGTTGAACGACGAGTCGGTCATCAAGGAGCAGCTGCTCGAACTCCAGATGCGCTTCGAGCTGGAGGAGATTTCCGACGATGACTACGCCGAGGCCGAGCGCGAGCTGTTCGCGCGCCTGCGCGCCATCAAGGCCCGCCAGCTCGAAGCCCTGGGCCAGGTGCACACGGCCGACACCTCCTCGATGGTCATCGAGGCCGGCGGCGACGAGCACGAAGGCGGCGACTTCTACGAGCCCGGCGGCGGGCGCTGAGACAATTTTCGATTTTTGATTTGGCGAGGCGCGGGGTGCGTTCCATGACTTCAATCGCAAATCAAAAATCAAAAATCAAAAATCCCCCTCCCCTCCCCTCAGACTTTCCGCAGACACGTTACCTCTTCTTCGGCGGCAAGGGCGGCACGGGCAAGACGACGGCCGCGACCGCGACCGCGCTCGCGGCGCTCGGCGCGGCGGGCGCGGGCGAAAGCCTCCTCCTCTTCTCGACCGACCCGGCGCACTCACTCTCCGACAGCCTCGGCGTCGAGATCGGCGACCGCACGGCCGAGGTCGCGCGGCACGGCAGGGGCGACAGCGCGCCCCGACTCTTCGCGCGCGAGATGGACGCAGCAGCCGCGCTCGAAGCCTTTAAAGAGAGACACCGCGCCGTCCTCGCGGAGATCGCCGACCGCGGCACCATCCTCGACGAGGCGGACATCAACGACCTGCTCGACCTCTCCTTGCCCGGCATGGACGAGGTGATGGCGCTCTTCGAGCTGAGCGAGGTCGAGCGCGCGGGAGACTTCGCGCGCGTTGTCGTGGACACGGCGCCGTCGGGGCACACGTCGCGGATGCTGCGCCTGCCGGAGGTCTTTGCGCGTTGGGTCGGCGCGCTCGACGTGATGTCGGAGAAACACCGCTACATGGTCGCGCACTTCGCGCGGCGCGGGCGCGTGAGGGAGGACGAGGTCGATCTTTTCTTACGCGACCTCGCCGCGCGGGTCGCGGCGGTGCGCGCGATGCTCTTCGACCCGGCGCGCGCGAGCTTCGTCCTCGTCGCCACGCCCGAGGCAATGGCCTTCGAGGAGACGGCGCGCTACCTCAAGTCGCTCCGCGCCGAGGGCGCGCCCGTCACAGACCTCGTCGTCAACCGCGTCGAGCGCGAGCACGGCGCCTGCCCCTTCTGCCGCGCCCGCGCGCGGATGCAAACGCCCTGGCTCGACGCACTCACAAAGGAGTTCAAAAATCTCCGACAGCACCGCGTCCCGCTCTTCCCTTCCGAGGTGCGCGGCGTTAAAGCGCTCCGCGAGTTTGCAAAGGCGCTGTGGCAGGAGAACAGTGACGGGGAGACGGGGAGACGGGGAGACGGGGAGCAGCAGTCGGACGCAAGTCTGCGCGGCAGGAAGAAGACCGGTTTGAGCCAGGTCTCCCCGTCTCCCCGTCTAAACGTTTCCCCGTCTAAACGTTTCCCCATCGAAGCGAAGCGGCTCGTCATCTTCGGGGGCAAGGGCGGCGTGGGGAAGACGACGGCGGCCAGCTCTTACGCGCTCGCGCTGGCGGAGTCGGACGAGTCGGCGCGCGTGCTCGTCTTCTCGACCGACCCGGCGCATTCGCTGTCCGACAGTTTTAACGAGCAGGTCGGCGAGTTGAAGAGGGGCGTGGCGGGCGCGGCGAACCTCGACGCGATGGAGATCGACCCGGCGGCGCGCTTCGAGGAGCTGAAGGAGCGCTACCGGCGCTGGACGGACGAGCTGTTCGAGTCTCTGACGGGCGGCTCGCGCTGGGAGGTGCAGTTCGACCGCGAGGCGATGCGCGAGCTGGTCGCGCTCGCGCCGCCGGGGATCGACGAGATCGCCGCCCTCTCGACCGTCAGCGACCTCATCGACGAAGGCAGGTACACGACCATCGTCCTCGACACCGCGCCGACCGGCCACCTCCTCCGCTTTCTGGAGTTGCCCGAGGTCGCGCTCGCGTGGGTGCGGACTTTCATCAAGCTGCTCCTCAAGTATAAGAACGTGGTACGCTGGGGCGGCGTGGCCGAGGAGCTGGTCGCGCTCTCGAAATCGATCAAGCGCGTGGCGGCGCTGCTCGCCGACGCGGAACACTGCGAGTTCGTCGGCGTCGCCATCCCCGAGCGGATGAGCCTCGAAGAGACGGCGCGCCTCGCCGCGCGGCTCGAAGCCTTGCGCGTGTCGTTGCGGCGGCTCGTCGTCAACAACGTCCTGACCGAAGAGGCCGCGCGCGCCTGCGACTTCTGCGCGGCGCGGCGGCGCTCGCAGACGCCGGTCGTCAGGGAGTTCGGAGAAAAACTCCCCGGCGTCGAACTCTTCCTCGCGCCCGAACGCCCCGGCGAGGTGCGCGGACGAGAGAGTCTGCTCGAACACTTCCGCGGCTGGCAGTTGATGGTTTGAAATTTCAAATTTGAAATTCTGAAGTCATGAGTAAGAGGGCGACGAAAAAGGGCGGGGGGGAAGACGACGGGCACGGCCTCTACGTCTACTGCGTCGGCGAGCGCGAGGCGCTGGCGCCGCTCTTCGACGCCGAGTTGCCCGAGGCCATCGAGGAGGGCGCGGGGCTCGAAGCGGTGGAGGCCGCGGGGCTGGCGGCGGTCTTGAGCGCGGTGCCGCTCGGGGTGTACGGCGAGGGCGCGCTCGACCGACAGCTCGCGGACGCGACGTGGATGGCGACGCGCGCCCTGCGCCACGAGCGCGTGGCCGAGCACTTCGCGCGCAGGGCGGCGGTCGTGCCGCTGCGCTTCGGCGCCATCTACCTGCGCCGCGCGGGCGTCGCGGAGATGCTCGAGGGGCGCGCCGGGCAGTTCCGCGAGGTGCTCGCGCGTCTGCAAGGGCGCGAGGAGTGGGGCTTGAACGTCTACGTCGAGCGAGCGCGCCTGCGCGAGGAGGTGACGCGCTTGAGCGCGCGCCTGCGCGAGATGGCGGAGCGCGCCGAAGCCTCGGCGCCGGGCCAGGCGTACCTGCTGCGTAAGAAGATCGAGGGCCTACGCGACGAGGAGGCGCGGGCCGAGACACGCCGCGTCGCGCGCGAAGTCGAGGAGACGGTGGCCGCCGCCTGCGACGGCGCCGCGCGCCTGCGCGTGCTCAAGGACGAGGCGACCGAGCAGGGCGAGTTGGCCGCGCGCCTCGCCTTCCTCGTCCGCCGCGATGCCTTCGGCGACTTTCGCGCGGCCGCCGAGCGGCTCGCCGACCGCTACACCCCGCTCGGCTTCCGCTTCGAGCTGACCGGCCCGTGGCCCGCTTACAACTTCGCCGTCGTCGAAGAGGAAAGGCAGGTGTGAGGGATGCCCGCGGATGAAGATTTCGAAATAGACGAGGAAGAGGAGCTGTCGTTGTTGGAGACGCTCGACCACGTGCTCGACCGCGGGCTGGTGATCGCCGGCGAGGTGACGATTGCCGTGGCCGACGTTGACCTCGTCTATCTCGGCCTGAATCTTCTGCTCGGCTCGGTCGAGACGGTTGACCGCGTCCTCGGCGAGCGCGAGCGGCGGGTGGAGCTTCTGCGCGGTCGCGCGAAGCCCTCGGGCGGTTGAAGATGAGCCTGTACGTCTACTGCCTGGGCGACGAGCTGCGGGAGTCGGCATTCGAGGGGCTGGCCGGCGTGGGCGGCGCGCGCGTGCGTGTGCTTGAGTCGTCCGGGCTCGCGGCCGTGGTGAGCGAGGCGGTCGAAGGGACGACGGCCGTCAACGAGGAGAACCTTCGGGCGCACAACCGCGTGAACGCGGCGGCGCTCGCCGTCTCGACGCCGCTCCCCTGCCGCTTCGGCACGCGCGCCGCGCCCGAGCGCCTCGCCGAGTACGTCTCGGCCAACGCCGCATCCCTCTTTGCGGCCCTCGCGCGCGTGCGCGGCCGCGTCGAGATGAGCGTCAAGCTGATGTCGAAGCCGGGAGTCGGGAGTCGGGAGTCGGAAGTTGAAGGTGAGGCGGGCGACGTTAAAGTGAGCGCGGCGGGCGCGGGCACGGCGTTCCTTTTGAAGAAGCGGCGCGAGCTGCTGGGCGAGGAGGGGGCGCGGCGTCGCGCGGAAGAGGCGGCGGCGTGGCTCGCGTCGGGCGTGGGCGAACTCGCGCGCGAGACGGCCGCGCGTCTGAGCCCTTCGGAGGCCATCTTCGTCCGCGCCGCACACCTGGTCGAACGCGCGCGCGTCGATGACTACCGCGCGCGCCTGCGCGACCTCGCCGCCGGGCGCGCAGACCTGCGCCTCCTCACGAGCGGCCCGTGGCCGCCCTACAGCTTCGGCGAAATTAAACAGTAGGCAGATGGCAGATGGCAGATGGCAGGTAAAGACTTCTTGCCTTAACCGCCTACTGTCCTGACGCTTCTGTTACAATGTGTGCCACCGAAATCAGCAATCAGTTGTGGACACTTCGCGCGCGGACAGGGTACTCTTGTGGAGCCTTCTTCCCCCTTTGATTCCCCAGACCCGGCCAGGCCGGAGGTCGAGACCGAACACACGGCGGAGTTCGTCGCGGAACTCCGGCGCGTGGCCGACCGGCTGCCCGAGCGCGTCAACATCGACGCCCAGTCGGTCGAGCAGGGTCTGGCGAAACTCGTCCTGACCTTGATTGAGCTGATCCGGCGGCTGCTCGAAAAACAGGCCGTGCGCCGGATGGAGGGCGGCGGCCTCTCCGCGGAGCAGGTCGAAGAACTCGGGCTCGCGCTGATGAAGCTCGAAGAGAAGATGGCCGAGCTGAAAGAGCACTTCGGCCTTGAAGACGAGGAGTTGAACATCGACCTCGGGCCGATCGGGAAACTGCTTTAGTAGTCAGTAGACAGTAGGCTGCGCTCTGCTGACGTTGAGGATTCAATCGCATGGTTCGCTGTCAGAAGGTTTTTCTACCGGCTACTGACTACTGTCTACTGACTACTACCTATGTCTAGCGAGAGAACGAGCCTCATCACGGCGCGGCCGCCCGGACTGGTGGACGTGCTCGACCGGATTCTGGACAAGGGGCTGGTGATCGCCGGCGACATCAAGGTCTCGCTGGCGAACGTCGAGCTGCTGACGCTCCAGATTCGCCTGCTCGTCTGCTCCATCGACAAGGCCGAGCAGATCGGCCTGAACTGGTGGCGCTACGACACGAACCTGACGACGCGCGCCGCCGCCGCCGAGGCTGAAAACGCCGAGCTGCGCGAGCGGCTCGCCGCGCTCGAACGCGAGATCAGGCAGTTGAATGAAGCGCCCGCGCGCACGGAAGGCGCGGCGGGCGGCGGCGCCAGGGGCTCGAAGTCCCGGCCCGCGCGCAAAGGAAAGAAGTAGGTGTTGGGTTCTGGGTTCTAGTTAAACCCGGAACCCGACACCCTCAGTTTCAAAATTCTCGGAAGAGAGGAACCGTTCACATGGCTGTTGAGAGGGCACCCGGCGGAACCAGCCTGATAGACGTGCTCGACCGCGTGCTGGACAAGGGCATCGTCATCGACGCGTGGGTTCGCATCTCGCTCGTCGGCATCGACCTGATTACGGTCGAGGCGCGCGTCGTCGTCGCCTCCATCGACACCTACCTCAAGTACGCCGAGGCCGTCGGCCTGACGCCCGCCGTCTCGCGCCCGGCCATGGGGCCGGGTGCCGAGCCGCTCGCCGACGAGCCGCGCCGCCGCGTGACGGTGGACGTGGATCGGAGTTGAGGGGGAGTAGGCAGTAGGCAGATGGCAGTAGGCAGTTGAGAGCCCGGCCGCGGGAAGCCGGGGTTAAATTTTCAACTCTCTTAACGCGGAGCGACTGCCTACTGCCATCTGCCTACTGCCTACTGCTTTATGGAACACCGCACGGCAGAGATCGCGCAGGCGTTCGAGACCCCGGCCGAGGGGGCGCGGGGGCTTTTGTCGCTGCCCCAGTACGAGCTGCTCTTCGAGATGACGGCGCAGCTCCTCGCGGCGCAGAGCCTCGACGAGCAGACCTCGCTCGTGCTCGACACGCTGACGGCCGGGCTGGGTTACGCGAGCGCGGCGGTCGCGCTGGTCGAACGCCCCCGGGGCGTCCTGCGCGTGCGCGGCGCCGCGGGGTTCGCCGACGACGAGGCGCTGGCGGGGTTCGAGCTTCCGCTCGACTCGAACGCGCCGCACGTGCGCGTCGTGCACGACGGCCGGCCCGCCTGGCTCGCGCGCGACGACGAGTCGGCCGCGGAGTTTTTGCGGCAGGTCGGGAGTCGGACGGACTTGCTCGCGCTCCCGCTCTTCGGCGGGCAGCTCCACGCCGAGCGCGAGACCACGGGGTCGCTGCGCGCCGAAGGCGCCGAGCGCTTCTGGCTCCCGCAGTCGCTCTCGACCGGCGCGCTCTACGTCGGCGCACCCCGCGCGGAGACCGACGGGGCGCGCCTGGCGCTGCTCACGCGCTACGCCGAGCGCGTCGGCGCCATCCTCTCGATCACCGCCAACGTCGAGCGCCTCAGCTCCTCGGTGCGCAAGCTCCAGCGCGAGCGGCAGTGGGTCGAGTCGATCATGAAGTCGGTGGCCGACCCCATCGTCCTCACCAACATGGACAACGAAATCCTCTTGCAGAACCGGCGCGCCGAGGAGCTGTTCAGCGACCGCCGCGACGCGAGTGAGGGCAAGCGGCGCGCGCTGGAGATGAACGACCTGCTCTTCTCGGCCTACCTGTCGAGCGCCGCGGTCGCGTCGGAAGAGGTGGTCGGCCGCGACCTCATCCTCGTCGATCCCATCGAAGGTTCGGACATCCACTTCGAGGTCATCTCGACGCCCGCGCTCAACGCGCGCGGCGAGCGCATCGGCCTCGTCTCGATCTTCCGCGACGTGACCGACCTCCGCCGCGCCAACGAAGAGCTGGCCCGCAACTTCGTCAAGCTACAGCAGGCCGAGAGCGAGGCGCGGCGCGAGCGCGACCGCCTCGACCTGATTCTCGAAAACGTCGGCCAGCCCATCGCCGTCTGCGACACCTCGGGCAAATTCATCCTCTTCAACCAGCGCGCGGAACTCCTCTTCCAGGAGCGCGACGAGATGCCCTGGTCGGCGTTGCGCGCGGTGCGCAACAACTCGGTCAAGCTCACCTCGTTCATCTCGGGCCTCGCCTCGGGCGCCGAGTCCGGCCGCCAGGCCGAGATCGAGCTCATCGACCCGGAGACGGCGAACCGCCTCCCGATGGAGATCACCTCGGCCGAGGTCGCCGACGCGAAGGGGCAGGTGACGGCGGTCGTCTCCGTGCTCCACGACCTCTCCGAGATCCGCGAGCTTGAAAGACGCCGGGTCGAACAACAGTTGTTCGAGTCCGAAAAACTCGCCGCCGTCGGGCGGCTCGCGGCGTCGATTGCGCACGAGGTCAACAACCCGCTCGAAGCCATCAAGAACTCGCTCTACCTGCTCACGACGAGCAGGGACATGGAGAAGAACAGCAAGTTCCTCGAAGTCGCGCGCAAGGAGACCGAGCGCGTCTCGCACATCATCCGCCAGATGCTCGGCTTCGCGCGCCGCTCGGGCGAGGTCGAGTGGGTCGAGCCGAACCAGCTCATCGAGGAGACGCTCATCCTCGTCGAGAAGAAGATGAAGCAGGCGCGCGTCGAGGTCGTCCGCCACTTCGACCCGCAGCTCCCGCAGATTCGCGCGCGCGCCGACCAGCTCAAGCAGGTCTTCCTCAACCTGCTCCTCAACGCGCAGCAGGCGATGGAGAAGGGCGGCCGCATCACGGTGCGCACGTCCGTCTACGAGCAGGCTTTGCAGCCGACCGTCTCCGTCCAGATCAGCGACACGGGGCGCGGCATCAGCGAGTCCGACCTCGCGCGCATCTTCGAGCCCTTCTTCTCGACGCGCGCGAAGGGGACGGGGCTCGGCCTGTGGGTCACGCAGGACATCGTGCGCCACCACGGCGGCCGGATCGAGGCGACGAGCGAGGAGGGCGTGGGGACGACCTTCAACGTCATCCTCCCCGTGGACTCGCCGACCCTTTCGGAGGCCGATGCCGGAAACAAGCACTGAGAGAGCCGCGACGAACGGCCGCCCCGCCGCGCGCCACCCGCGGGTGCTCGTCGTGGACGACGAGGAGAACGTGCGCATCACGACGGCCGCCATCCTCGAACAGGAGGGCTACGACGTGGCGACCGCCTCGGACGGCCGCGAGGCGCTGGAGCTGGCGGCGCGCCACCAGTACGACCTCGTGCTCACAGACCTCCGCATGGACGACATGGACGGGAGCACCCTGCTGCACGAGCTGCAACAGCGCCACCCCTCAATCGTCACCATCGTGCTCACGGGCTACGCCTCCATCGAGTCTTCCATCGACGCCCTGCGGCAGGGCGTCTACGACTACCTGGTCAAGCCCTGCATGGTCGAGGACTTGAAGCGCACCGTCCACCGCGCGCTCGAACACCGCCAGCAGCGGCAGCAGATCAGCGAGCTTTCGAGCCCCGTCGTCGAAATCTGGGACGGCGTGCTCTTAGTCCCGCTCGTCGGCACGCTAGACGACCAGCGCGCCTCGCAGATGTCTACGGCGCTCCTCCAGGCCGTGCGCAGCGAGTGCGCGCAGGTGGTGCTGGTGGACATCACGGGCTGCACGGTCGTGGACACCTACACGGCCGCGCACCTCATCAACACCGTCCGCTCGGTGCGGCTCCTCGGCGCCGCGACGGTCATCACCGGCGTGAGCGCGCACGTCGCCTCCGACCTCGTCAAGCTCGGCGTCGAGCTGGAAGACATCACGACCCGCAGGCGGCTGGCCGACGGCCTGCGGCTCGCCATAGAATTGGTGAAGAAGGGGTCGGACGAATGACCCTCCCCGGCCCGCGGCACCCGGCACCCGGCCCCCAACCCTGTATGCCCGAGGAGACGACAACGCCCGAGACGGCCGCGGCCCCGGCGCGGCTGCTGGTCGTGGATGACGAGGAGAACATCGTCCTCACGATCAGCGAGGTGCTGCGCCTCGAAGGCTACGAGGTGGACGTGGCTTCGAGCGGGCGCGGGGCCGTCGCGCTGCTCGAACGCGGCCCCGAGTACGACCTCGTCCTCACGGACTTACACATGGACGAGGGCGACGGCCTCTCGCTCTTACAGGAAGTCCGCGCCCGCACGCCGCTCACCATCGTCGTCGTCCTCACGGGCTTCGCCGCGGTCGAGTCGGCCATCGCCGCGCTGCGCCACGGCGCCTACGACTACCTCGCCAAGCCCTGCATCATCGCGGAGCTGATCCACACGGTCGCGCGCGGCATCGAGCACCGGCGCCTGCTGCTCTCCGAGCGCGAGGCGCGCAAAGGTCTCGAAGAGTTGAACCGCGAGCTGGAGCATCGCGTCGAGGAGCGCACGGCCGAGTTGAGCCGCGTCAACCGCGAGCTGGTCGAGGCCAACCGGATGAAGGACATCTTCCTCGCGACCCTCTCGCACGAGCTGCGGACGCCCCTGACGCCGGTGCTCGGCTGGGTCAACCTCCTGCGCTCGGGCGCGGCCACGGACGCCTCGATGCTCACGCAGGGACTGGACGCCATCGAGCGCAACGCGCGCCTGCAAGCGCGGCTCGTGGACGACCTGCTCGACATCTCGCGCATCGTCTCGGGCAAGCTCCGCATCGAGTGGGAGCCCGTTGACCTCTGCGCCGTCGTCAACCTCGCGACCGAGACCGTCCGCGCCGACGCCGCGGCGCGCGACATCGGGCTCGCGGTCGAGCTGCCCGACTACCCGCTCGTCGTGCAGGGCGCGCCGCTCCGCCTGCAACAGGTCGTCTGGAATCTCCTCTCGAACGCGGTCAAGTTCACCCCGCGCGGCGGGCACGTGCGGGCGCGCGTGTGGCGGGAGGACGGCGAGGCGCGCGTCGAGGTGACGGACACGGGCGTCGGCATCGTGCCGGAGTTCCTGCCGCACGTCTTCGACCGCTTCCGGCAGGCCGACGGCTCGACGACGAGGCAGTACGGCGGCCTCGGCCTCGGCCTGGCAATCGTGCGCGCGCTCGCGGAGCTGCACAGCGGACGGGTCGTCGCGGAGTCCGAAGGCGAGGGGCGCGGCTCGCGCTTCACCTTCGGGCTGCCCTGCGCCCTCGCCCCGGAGGAGGCGGCCGAGCCCGCGCGCGAGCCCGAGCCCGAGCCGGCGGAGAAGCCGGTGCCCGTGCTCCTCGTGGACGACTCGGCCGAGACGCTTGAGTTGCTTGAGACGCTCTTCACGCACAGGGGCTACGAAGTCTTCGGCGCGGGCTCGGCGGCCGAGGCCCTTCGTCGCGCGCGCGAGCGCCGGCCGGGGCTCATCATCTCCGACATCAGCATGCCGGGCACGGACGGCTACGCGCTCCTCGCCGAGCTGCGCCGCATGCCCGGCCTCGAAGCCGTCCCCGCCATCGCGCTGACCGGCCACGCCATGGACGAAGACCGCGCCCGCGCGCTGGCCGCCGGCTTCGCCGTCCACATCCCCAAGCCCGTAGACCCCGACGAACTCCTCCGCGTCGTCCGCCGGTTAACTGCATAGTTCAAAGTTCCAGGTTCAAGGTTTCAAGTTCGGGTTAAAAAGTTCAAGGCTCAAAGTTGATTCGGCTTCAACTTTGAGCCTTGAACTTTCTAATTTTGACCTCGATTCACTGTACGCTGCCGACGACGGTCACGGTCTTCGACTCGCCGGACTTGTGCTGTTCGGCCAGCTCGCGTTCGAGCCGGCGCTCGGCGGACGACTTCGGCAGCTCGCGCGCGGAGGCCGTGCCGGGCATCGAGACTTCGGCGAGGAAGTGGCGGTCGCCGTACTGGCGGAAGACGAGCGCGGCGGCGGACGGGTTGGCCCCGCCCCTGTCCGTCAGGACGACGGCGGCGGCGCGGCCGTCCTCGCTGCGGATGAGGAGCGCGGTCTCGGAGTCCGACTTGATGCGGCGGGCGGTGTAGCGGCCGGCCGGCAGCTGCTTCCCGCCCGCGACGAAGTCGAAGGGGACGCGAACCGTGACCGTGTGCAAGACCTGCCCGGCCGCGGCGGAGGCCAACGCGAGCGTCGCGGCCAGCCCCAGAAGTGCTCTCGAAATTTGCTTTTTCATACATCCTCCCTTTAGTGTCGAAAGTCCCGAACGGGCCGGCGCGCGGCTCGTATAAAAAGCGTCATCAACGCTCGCGTGGTGAGACGACGCGCGGCATCGGGCCGATCATCAAAAGAGGGTCAAAGCGCCCAAAATAGTTTTGAAAGAGTTATCAAAGAACTTTCAAAAGCGGCTTATGGCGAGTCAGGCAAGGCATTTCTACGAGTTCGACCGCTTCACGCTCGACGCCTCGGAGCGCGTGCTCCTCAGCGAAGGGAAGCCCGTCCGCCTGACCCCGAAGGAGTTCGAGACGCTGCTCGCACTCGTCCGCGGCGCGGGCCGCGTGATGCCGAAGGAGGAGCTGCTCAGGGAGATTTGGCCCGACACCTTCGTCGGCGAGGCGACGCTCGCGCAGAACGTCTTCACCCTGCGCAAGGCGCTCGGCGAGCCCACGGGCGGCGGCGCCTTCGTCGAGACCGTCCCCCGCCGCGGCTACCGCTTCGCCGTCCAAGTGTGTGAGCGGCGGGAGGGACAAGCAGAGGCGCACGCTTTCTCGGCCGCGCAAGTCGAGGATGAGGGTCGCGCGGTCTTCGACGGCACGGCCGGCCCCGCACTCGACACCGCGGCCCCGCAGTCCCCTCCCCCCGAAGAGGCGCCGAGCAACGGCCGCGTTCCGACCGCATCACTCTCTTCAAACGTCGCACACGACCCGGCCACGCCGACCCGGCCGCCGGCCGCTCACCCCGCCCGCGCGGCGGTGCTCATCGCGGCCGTCGTCTTCATCCTGGTCGCGGCGCTCGTCTACTTAATCTATCGGACTTCGGTACTCCCCGACGTGGAGCGCGCGCGGACGAACGCGCACGGCGCCTTCCCCTCGATGAAGTTGACGCGGCTGCCCGTGACCGGCGCGGTGAACGAGGCGGTCATCTCGCCGGACGGGAACTACCTCGCCTACGTCGCCGACGAGCCCGGCCGTCAGGGGCAGGGCGTCTGGGTCAGGCAGGTCGCGGCCGCGAGCAACACGCAGCAGATTGCCGCACCCGTCGAGGGCACCGAGTACGGCGCGCTCGTCTTCTCGCCCGACAGCCAGCACCTCTACTACGGCGAGCTGCGCGCAGGCGCCGGGCCGCCCGCGCTCTCCCGCGTGCCCGTCCTCGGCGGCCCGGCCGTGAAGGTCTTAAGCGACGGCCTCGTCGGAGGCCCCGTCACCTTCTCGCCCGACGGAAGGCAGTTCGCCTTCATCCGCGGCGAGTTCGGGCGCGAGCTGACGCTCCTCGTCGCCGACGCCGACGGCTCGCACGAGCGCGCGGTGCTGAAGCGGGGCGCGCCCGACTTCGTCAGCCTGCCCGCGTGGTCGCCCGACGGGAAGAGCATCGCCTGCGTCTACGGCTCGACCGACGCCGTGGGCAGCTCTCCCTCGCTCGGGGTGACGACCTTTCAAGTCTCCGACGGCGCGGAGCGGCGCGTGACCGAGGCGCGTTGGACGGACGCGCGACAGTTGTCCTGGCTGCCCGACGGCTCGGCGCTGGTCTTGAGCGCGGCCGAGGCGGAGCTGAGCCCCGCGCAAATCTGGACGGTGTCGCTCCCCTCCGGCGAGGTGCGGCGCGTGACGAACGACCTCAACACGTACCTCGGCGCGAGCGTGACGGCCGACGGCTCGGCGCTCGTCACGGTGCAGACCGACCGCGTGCCGAACGTGTGGGTGGCGCCGGGCGGCGACGCTACGCGCGCGCGGCAGGTCACGACGGGGTCGGGAAAGTTCGACGGCTACTACGGGCTCTCTTGGACGCCGGACGGAAGAATCGTCTACGCGTCGATGGCGGGCGGCGGGTGGGACATCTGGTCGATGAGCGCGGACGGGACGGGGCAGAGACAGTTGACCGCGGGCGCGCGCTCGAACTACGGGCCTTCGGTCTCCGCGGATGGGCGCTTCGTCGTCTTCGTCTCGAACCGCGCGGGCGGCGCCTTCAACGTCTGGCGGATGGACGCGGACGGCTCGAATCCCGTCCGGCTGACTTCGGGGCGCGGCGAGAATTTTCCGCACGTGACGCCGGACGGGCGCTGGGTCGTCTACGCGACGACGGGCGGCGGGCAGGACGCGGCCGTGTGGAAGGTTCCGATTGACGGCGGCGAGGCGACGAGGCTGACGAGCCGGCCGGCGTCTTGGCCGTTCGTCTCACCCGACGGCAAGTCATTCGTCTGCACGTACGGCGAGGGGCCTTTCTCTGCAAACCGCCTCGCCGTCATCCCCATCGAAGGCGGCGAGCCGAAGCACCTCTACGAGATCGCGCCGACCTTCCGCGCCAACACCGTCTGGCTCCCCGACAACCGCGGCATCGCTTACCTCGACGCGCGGACGGGCACGGCCAACGTCTGGATGCAGCCGCTCGCGGGCGGCAAGCCCGTGCGGTTGACCAACTTCACCTCCGACAACGTCGCTTCCTTCGACTGGTCGCGCGACAACCGCCTCGTCGCCACCCGCAGCGTCGAGACGACGAGCGTGGTTCTCATCAAAGATTTTCGCTAGAGCTTTTCTTCCGGCGCGTGAGCATGAGCGTGTGGACGAACACGGCGGCGATGATGATGGCGCCGCCGAGGACGGCCCAGTTCGAGGGGCGCTCGCCGAGGAAGAGGAAGACCCAGACGGGGTTGAGCATCGGCTCGATGTAGCCGACGACGCCCGCGTCGAGCGAGCGCACGCCGCGCGCCATCCCCAAAGTGAAGAGCGTGTAGGCCAGCCCGATCTGGACGACGCCGAGGTAGAGGACTACAGCGAAGTCCTTCGTCGTCAAAGCGCCCGCCACCGGCACGAACGAGGGGAGCGTGACGAGGCAGAGCAGAAGGTTCCCGTAGATGACCGACGAGGCGCGGTTGACGCCGCTCGCGCGCGGGTGCCGAAGCGACAGAAGGAAGAGCGCGAAGCAGGCGCCCGAGGCGAGCGCCGTCAAATTCCCTTCCAAGTCCTGCGGCCGGAGCTGCCCGACGAAGAAGAGCGACATCCCGGCCACGCACGCGACCACGACGAACACGTCCGCGCGCCGGAAGCGCTCCTTGAAGAGCAGAGGCTCCAGCACCAGCACGTAGACCGGCGCCGTGTATTGCAGGAAGATAGCGTTGGCCGCGGTCGTCAGCTTGTTCGCCATCACGAAGAGCAGCAGCAGCGCCGCGTAGAGCACCGACGAGACGAGCGTCAACCCGTTCACGCGGAACCCCTCGCGCCGCGTCAGCACGGCGACCGTCACGGCCGCGAAGAGCGAGCGCCCGAACGAGAGCTGGAAGGCGTCGAGCGGCGTCGCCTTGATGAAGAGCCCGCCCGTGCTCCACAAAAGCGCCGCCGCCAGCACGAAGAGGATCGGCGGCACCCCACCCGCCGACTTAGTCGCCGCTCCCCTCCCCTTCACGCGCCCCCCAAAAGTTTCGCCGCCGCGTAGCCGGCGAAGACCAGCAGCAGCCCGAGCAGGTTCGACGCGACGACGTTGAGCGCGGCCAGGCCCACTCGCCCCTCGCGCAGCAGCGCGAAGGTCTGCAAGCCGTATGACGAGAAGGTCGTAAAGCCCCCGAGCAGGCCGACGAAGACCGCGGCGCGCGCGGTCTCGTCGAACTCCCAGCGCTCCTGCATGAAGTGGAAGAGCAGGCCGGCGGCGAAGCAGCCCAGGAGGTTGACGGCGAGCGTGCCCGCGGGGAACGCCTCGCCGTAGCGCCGGGAGACCGCGCCCGAAAGCCAGTAGCGGCAGAGCGTGCCCGCGAGCCCCGCGAGGCCGACGAGTAGGATTCTCAGCATCCGCCGATTTAAGCATTAGCGCGCCCGCTTTGAAAACCCGCGCGCCCGCGCCGCGTACAGCCCTGCGTCTCGTGATAACATCTAAGTTACGGGCGCGCGAACAAGGGCGCGCGCCGGTCGGTTTTGACCCCTTCGGAGAAGGATTTCAAATGAAAGACTTTCAGTCACGTAACCAGCGTTTCGAGCAGCCGCAGGGCTGGCAGCAGCAGCCCGGCGCGTGGGGCAGCTACGGCATGGAGACGGCCGCGCGCGCGAGCGTAGAGGAGCGGATGGGCTTCGTCCGCAAGGTCTACGCGCTCTTCTTCGCGGCGACGCTTTTCGCCGTCGCGGGTGTCGGCGTCGGGCTCATGTTCCCGCCGGTGATGCTGGCTATTATCGCGCACCCGTGGATCGCGTTCATCGCGCTGCTCGGGGGCGTGATGGGGGCGCAGGCGGTGCGGCTTCAGCCGGGCGTCAACCTGCTTGCGCTCTTCGCGTTCACGACGTTCACGGGCGTCTTCATCTCGCCGCTCATCGCCATCTACACGCGGATGAACCCGGCCTCGATCTGGCAGGCGGGGCTGCTGACGGTCGGCATCTTCGGGGGCCTGACGGCCTACGTCTTCGTCTCGAAGAAGGACTTCAGCTTCCTGCGCGGGATGGTCTGGACGGGCCTGATCGTGGTCGTCCTGGCGAGCCTGCTGAACGTGTTCATCGTGGGTTCGAGCGCGCTGGCGTTCGCCGTCTCGTGCGCGGCGCTGCTGCTCTTCTCGGGCTTCGTGCTCTACGACACGTCGAACATCATCCGGCGCTACCCGGTCAACGAGTACGTCGCCGGCGCGCTCTCGCTCTACCTCGACGCCTTCAACATCTTCCTCGCGCTCCTGCGGATATTGAACTCCGGGCGCCGCTAACAGAACTTTTCACCACAGAGACACAGCCTGTTGAGATGTATCTCAACAGGCTGTGTCTCTGTGTCTCTGTGGTGAATTCTTAGAAGTCGAACTTGACGGCCAGCTGCAACTGGCGCGGCGTCGCGAAGGTCGTCGTGCCCGAGGCGGGCGAGGAGAAGGAGCGCGGCGTGCCGAAGGCCGTGACGAAGGACGGCGCGGTCAGCGTGTTGACGCCGCCCGCGTTCGAGAAGTTGAAGGCCGTCGTGTTGACCGTCACCACGTTGGCGCGGTTGAAGATGTTGAAGGCTTCGAGGATGAGGCGCAGCCTCACCGACTCGTTGAAAGGGATGTTGCGCGTGACGCGCGCGTCGAGCTGGTAGACCGAGGGCGTCGTGAACTGGTTGCGCGTCGTGCCGGGCAGGCGGTCGTTCGCGCGGTTGCCGTCGTTGTTCGGGTCGTTGCCGACGAGCGCCGAGTAGGGCGAGCCCGACTGCATCTGCACGATGCCGGAGAGCGTCCAGTCGCTGAAGAAGGCGCGCGCGAACGTGTTGTCACTCCACTTAATCTTGCCGATGTCGTAGACGGGGCTGAAGACGAAGCGGTGGCGGAGGTCTGTGTCCGAGCGCGCGTAGTCGAGGCCGGGGTTGATCTGGTTCTCGACGATCTTCGCGTCGTCGGCGCCGACGACGACCGTCGTCTGGTCGGGGCGGTCGTCCTTCGCCTTCGAGTAGGTGTAGGCGGCGATGAACTGGAAGCCGCGCGTGAAGCGCTGCGTCGCCTGGAAGGCCAGCCCGTTGTAGAGCGAGCGCGAGGCGCTCTCGAAGACGCTGATGCGGTTGTAGGAGGCGCCCGAAGTGCGCGAGATGGGGCGCGCTACGGGGAAGCGCTGGAAGGTGTAGGCGGTGCCGCCCGGCCCCACGGCCGTGAGCGCGACCGGCGCGAAGAGGTTCACGTCGCGCGTGCGCGTCAGGTGGACGCCCTTGTAGAAGAGGTAGGTGGCCGAGAGGCTCAGGTTGTGCCTCACCTCGCGCTCGACGCCGAGCCGGCCCTGCTCGACGTAGGGCTGCACGTAGTCGGGCGCGAAGTAGTAGAGGTTCGGGTTGGCCGAGCCGACCGTGGGCACCGCCGTCAGGATGTTCGGGTAGCTCAGGCCGAGCGTCGTCAACTGCGCGGCCGTCAAATTCACGCCCGTCACGTTGATGCCGTTCTGCGAGTGGGCCGTGCCGAGGATGATGGCCGGCGTGCGCGCGTAGAAGAGGCCGAAGCCGCCGCGGAAGACCGTCTTCTCGTCGGGCGAGTAGGAGAAGCCGGCGCGCGGCGCGAGGTTGTTCTTGTCCTTCGGACAGTTGCCGGTGTTAATTCCGTTGTTGAGGAGCAGCGGATCGGGGTTCGTCACCGGCGGGCAGGCCAGCGCATCGTAGTCGTAGCGCACGCCGAGGTTGAGCGTCAGCCGTGGCGTGACGCGCACGTCGTCCTGCGCGTAGAGGGCGTACTCGGAGAGGTTCGGCTTGGTCGTCGCGCCCGTGGTGCCGTTGCCGGCGAAGTTCTGCGTGTAGGAGACCGGGAGGTTGCGCGCGAAAGCCTGGTAGCCGTTCAGCGTCGTCGTGGGCGCGAGCGGGTCGGGGATGTTCGAGAAGGTGTAGGTGCCCGAGAAGATGCCGGGGAAGAAGTTCAGGACGCGGTCGAAGTTGAAGTCGAGGCCGAACTTGTAGTTGCTGCGGCCGGAGACGAGCGAGACGTTGTCGATGAACTGGAAGCGCTTGATGGTCGTCTCGCGCGGGCTGAAGTTGTTGCGGCCGATGTTGAGGTTGCCGGAGCCGGTGTTGATGACGGCCTCGGGCGTGTCGGCGTTGGCCTGGCCCGGCTCCTTGTCGCGCGCGAGCTGGAAGCGCAACTCGTTGACGACCGTCTTGGTCAGGACGGAAGAGAGGCTGCCGCTGAAGGTGTCGCTCTTGACGAGGCTGTCGCCCGAGTGTTCCTCGGCCGAGAGCGGCCCGTTGTTCTCGTTGTTCCGGCCCGTGAACCCTTGGTGGTTGTAGCGCAGCGTGAGCTGGTTGCTCTGGTTCAGGGAGATGTCCGTCTTACCGAGGAAGACGTCCTGGTTGCGGCCGACCTGGTAGGTGTTGAGCTTCGGGAGCAGGACGCTCCGCGCCGCGGCGGGCGCGGAGGCGAGGTTCGGCACGTCCAAGACCTGCGGGATGTCGGAGCGCTGGCCGTCGTAGGTGAAGAAGAAGAACGCCTTGTCGTGGACGATGGGGCCGCCGACGCGGCCGCCGAACTGGTTGATGCGCGAGGCGGGGCGCTTGTTGGGCCGGCCGGCGCGGAACTGGTTGGCCTTCGTCACGGGGTCGTTGGCGTTCAGGGACTCGTCGCGCAGGTACTCGAAGAGGCCGCCGTGGAACTGGTTGGTGCCCGACTTGGTGACGACGTTGACGACGGCGCCGCCCGCGCGCCCGAACTCGGCCGAGAAGCCGTTCTGGTTGACCTGGAACTCCTGCACCGACTCCTCGCTGAACTGATAAGGCGGCCGGACGCCGCCGCGGCCGAGCGCCTGACCGAAGAAGGTGTTGTTGTTGTCCACGCCGTCCACCTGGAGGCTATTTAAAGTGCCGCGCTGGCCGCCGACCGAGAGGTCGCCGCCGCGCGGGTCGCGGATGACGCCGGGCGTGAGCGTGGCGAAGTCTTGGAAGTTGCGGCCGTTGATGGGGAGGTTCTGGATCGAGCGCTCGTTGACGGTCGTCGAGACGGAGGTGCGCGTCGTCTCGATGGTGGCCGCCCCGTCGGTGACGACTATGGGGTCAACCATGGCGCCCGCGACGGCGAGGGTGATGTCCAGCGACGCCTTTGCGCCGACGGTGACGGTGACGGGCAGCGGCGGCAGGGTGAACCCGGTGGCGCTGCCCGTCACCGTGTAAGTGCCCGGCGGGAGCAGGACGAGGCGGTAGTTGCCTTCGCCGTCGGTCGTGGCGGTGCGCTCGAAGCCGGTGTCGTTGTTTTTGGCGGTGACGCTCGCGTTGGGGACGACGGCGCCGTTGGGGTCGAGCACGCGCCCCTCGATGTCGCCGGTCGTCGCCTGCGACTGCGCGAGGGCGCTCAGGGTTGAGAAGGCAAGGCACAGGCACAGCACGGCGAGCCGCGCGAGAACAGGGGGGATTCTCTTCGACATTGATGTCCTCTCTCTGGATGCTAGTTTGATTCCGGATATGAACCGACCCGCTTGCATGAAGCCGCGATAGTAAGCGGGAGCGCGGCGGCGGTCAAGGCCAAGCAGAACCGCGAGCGGTTCTGTTATGGCGCGGCGGGTCTTGGCGAGTCGAAGAGGCGTCGGAGGCCGGCCGTTTGCCAGAGGCTCATCACGCCCATGTAGCCGTAGCCGAAGCAGAAGAGCGAGAGGAAAGGGATGGTGCCCCACATGCCCATGTGCGCGGCGTAGGCGATGGCGAGCAGGAAGTAGGCGGCGAACGAAAGCTCGAAGGCGGGGAGCCAGCCGCGCCCGCGCCTGTACTTCTTCCGCTTCCAGGTCGCGTCGCCGCCGCCCTCGACGCGGTACTTCGGCGTGCGCACGAACTCGGTCTTGATGCGGAGCAAAGCCTCCAACACCGCGCGCGCGTTCGAGAAGGCGAGCCCGATGCCGAGCCCCATCACGAGCGGCAGGTGCAGCAGCCTCTTTCTCGCCTTCGGGCCGTCCAGGTACCAGATGGCCGTGCCGTAGAAGAGCACGACCGAGGCGGTCGAGAAGAAGAGCAGAGGCAAGTCCAGCAACATCAAATGCTGGAAGCCCTGGTTGTACCGGACGAGCAGCAGGGGAAATTGCAAGAGGCTCGTCAGAATCATCAAGGGGTAGCTGACGTTCCCCGTCAGGCGGAAGAACATCTCGAGCTTCACGCGCGCCGGGAGTTTCGAACGGAGAATCCGCGGGTAGAGCTTGAGCGCGACCTCGGTCACGCCCTTCGCCCAGCGGCGCTGCTGCGCCTTGAACGCATTAATTTCAACCGGCACCTCGGACGGCGCGTCCTCGTCCAAAAGGTAGACGAAACGCCAGCCCATCAACTGCGCGCGGAAGGAGAGGTCTGTGTCCTCGGTCAAGGTGTCGTGCTGCCACCCGCCCGAAAGCTCAATCGCACGCCGCCGCCAGAGCCCGGCCGTGCCGTTGAAGTTGAAGAAGCCGCCCGTGCGGTTCCGCACCGTCTGCTCGACGACGAAGTGGCCGTCAAGAAGAATCGTCTGAAGGCGCGTCAGTAAATTGTAAGAGCCGTTGATGTGCGACCAGCGCATCTGCGCGCAGCCCACGAGCGGGTCTGTGAAGAAGTGGACGAGCTTGCGGAGGCAGTCGGGGCGCGGCACGAAGTCGGCGTCGAAGATGGCGGCCAGCTCGCCCTTCGCCGTCTTCAAACCGTTCTCCAGCGCGCCGGCCTTGAAGCCCGTGCGGTCTTCGCGGTGGATGTAAGCGATGTCGAAGCCTTCGGCGCGGTAGCGGGAGACTTCGCGCGCCGCCGCCTCGCGCGTCTCGTCGGTCGAGTCGTCGAGCACCTGTATCTCAAGCCGCTCGCGCGGGTAGTCAATCGCGGTGACGGCGGCGAGCAGGCGCTCGACGACGTAGACCTCGTTGAAGATCGGGAGCTGCACGGTGACGCGCGGCAAGTCCTCTTCGGCGAAGAGCGCTTTCGGCTCCGGCCCCACCTTCCGGTAGCGCCAGAAATCCGCGACCTGCTTGATGCGGTAGGCGCCGTAGAGCGAGAGCAGGAAGAGGACGGCGAAGTAGACCGAGAGCACCGTCCAGTCGAAGGCGTCGAGGCGGTAGAGCGGGCTGACGTTCTGGGCCGTCTTGGCGACAGCCTCCTCGACGTACTTGCGGAGGAGCGCGTCGGTGGCGGGCGGGGCTTGAAGCAGGGCGGCGAGTGTCATCTTCTCTGGTCTCGTGCCGGCACGGCGCGGGCACCGCAGGCCCGCGCAAACGACGAACGGCGCGCCCGAACCAGCCGCGCCGCCCGCTTGGATGCACGGATTGTAGCCGAAGGTACGCCGGATGAACAGTAGGCAGTAGGCAGCGGGCAGCAGGCAGTCGCTCCGCGTCGAGTGTGTTGAAGGGTTAACCTCCACCCCTCGACCCTCAAGCTTTTAACTGCCTGCTGCCCGCTGCCTACTGCCTACTGCTTTCTTCCCTTACGGGTTCTGGCCGTAGCCGCCGCCGGGCTGGCCGTAGCCACCGCCGCCGCCACCGCCGGGCTGACCGTAACCGCCGCCGCCGGGGGTGCCGTAGCTGCCGGGGCCGCCGGCCGCGGGCGGCGGGGGCGGGGGCACGCCGGGGCCGCCCTTGCGCTTCTCGAAGAGGGCGACGCCGAGCAGGCCGCCGACCGCCGAGAAGATGACCGCGCAGACGCTGTAGAGCAGGCCGTTGAGGATGGCGCGGCCGAAGCCGAGGCCGCCCGCCATCGCCTGTTGCAGTTGCGCCGCCTGGCTCGGGTCGGCGTTCTGGATGAAGCCCCCCATCATCGACATCATCGCCGCGCCGAAGATGAGCTGGAGCGGGATGCCGACGACGATGATGAGCACGGCGCCGACGACGCCCGCGATGGCGCCGACGACGGCGCCGTCGGCCGGCGTGACCGGGTTCGGCGAAGCCTTGATGTACATGTTCGCGGCGACGAGCCCGCCGACGAGCGCCCAGATGCAGCAGCAGGTGTTCACCGCCGGGATCGCCGACAGGATGCCCAGGATCACGCCGCCGATGATTGCCGGCTTAAGTTTGTCGTTCATGTCCGTCTACACCTTCAGTTGGGAGAAGATTGGAGAGCTTCGGTTGCGAGTTGCGTTTGCGTCCGAAGAGAACGGGCCGGGACGCGAGCGCCAGATCGACCGCGCCCGGCACGAGGTAGAAGGCGACGGCGAAGCCCAGCAGCGACGCCGTCAGGAAACGCGACGCGTGTGTGTTCTCCCACACGCGGAAGAACCCGAGCGCGAAATCGACCGTGGTCGGCACGGCCGCCGCGAGCAGCCACCCGCGCGCCGGCAAGTCCCTGCGCACGAGCGGCCGCGCGAGCGGGTACAGGAGCGCCCCCAGGAGCGCCCCCACGTAGAGCCCGAAACAGCGCGCGCACACGGCCAGCTTGAAGCCCGCGAGGTGGAACGAACGCTCGTCCATCTGGTGGCACAGGAGCGCGAACGCGCCGTACACGGCCCCGGCCGCGGTTTGAAAACCATCCGCCTTCAGCAGCGGCGCCCCGACGATCAGCGCCAACAACCCCGCCGTCAACCCCGCCGCCGCCGCCCACCCCGCGCGCGCACGCCGCCACCTCCGCGCCGACTCTTCGTCATGCGCCAACTGCGGGACGTACTCGGAGATGGCTTCAGGCATTTTGGGAAGTGATGAATGAGGAGTGATGAATGATGAATATCTCGACCCGACAATATTCATCATTCATCACTCCTCATTCATCATTAGAACCTAATCACTGTGTCGGGGCCGCCCTCGACGTGGACGGTGTCAACGAAGCGGATGTGGCGCGACTCGGTCGTCATGACGAGCGAGTGCGTGCGGCGCCCCGAGCCGAAGAAGCGGACGCCGCGCAGGAGCGAGCCGTCGGTGACGCCGGTCGCGACGAAGATGATCTTCTTGCCCGGCGCGAGGTCGTTCGTGTCGTAGACCTTGTTCGGGTCGTTGATGCCCATCTCGCGCAGCCGCGCGAGCACCGTCTCGGCGGGCGGCACCTTCGACTTGTCCACGTCCAGGCGCTCGGGGTCGAAGACGAGGCGCGCCTGGATTTCGCCGTTCAGACACTTCATCGCCGCGGCCGTCAGGACGCCCTCGGGCGCGCCGCCGATGCCCATCAGCGCGTGGATGTTGGTGCCCGCGACGGCGGCCGAGATGCCCGCCGAGAGGTCGCCGTCGCCGATGAGGCGGATGCGCGCGCCCGCCGAGCGCACGTCGGCGATGAGCTTCCGGTGGCGCGAGCGGTCGAGCACCATGACGGTCAAATCTTCGATGTCGCGGCTGAGCTTGCGCGCGATGGCCTTGAGGTTGTCTTTGACGGTGGCGTCGATGTCGATGGCGCCGCGGCAGGAAGGGCCGACGACGATCTTGTCCATGTAGATGTCGGGCGCGTTGAGGAGCCCGCCGCGCTCGGAGGCGGCCAGCACCGCGATGGCGTTGTTGGCGCCGAGCGCGCAGAGGTTCGTGCCTTCCAGGGGGTCAACGGCGATGTCAACTTCGGGGAAGTCCTCCGCGTTGACGTCCTGGTGGAAGCCCTCGCCGACCTCCTCGCCGATGAAGAGCATGGGCGCCTCGTCGCGCTCGCCCTCGCCGATGACGATGCGGCCGCGCATCGGCACCGCGTCCATCTGCTCGCGCATCGCCTCGACGGCGACGTGGTCGGAGAACTTACGGTCGCCCTGCCCCATCGTCCGCGCCGAGGCGATGGCCGCGGCCTCGCACACGCTCAGGAAGTCGAGCGAGAGGTTGACGCTGTTAAGCTCCTGCGGCATGAGAGCAAAACTCCCGAAACTAAAAGGATGTAACCGCCGTGAAATGAACGCTTGGGCGCTTGGAAAGGCACCTGAATACTACCAGAGAGCGCGGGGAATTGATAGGGGAATGTAAGGCGAAAGGCAAAAGGCAAAGGGCAAAAGGCAAAAATGAAAAGCGATGAGAAATAGTTTAAAAGTTCTTCGCGCGGAGCGCGTCCACACCTTTGCCTTTTGCCTTTTGCCCTTTGCCTTTCGCCTTATTTTTTGATCTCGGGGCGCAGATTCAGATTGCGAATCAGACGGTGCAGGTAGTTCGGGTGGACGCCGAGGAGGCGTGCGGCCTCGGTGAAGCTGCCGGAGGACTGTTCGAGGGCGCGGAGGATGAGCTGGCGCTTGGCCTCGCGCAACGCGTCGTGGTAGCGGGTGACGGGCGCGGCGACTTCGGCGTCGGGCGAAGCGGGGTCGGGGGCGGCGTCGAGCACGGTCTCGGGCAGGTCTTCGGGGAGCACGCGGTCGGTCGAGCCGAGGACGACGGCGCGCTCGACGGCGTTCTCAAGCTCGCGGACGTTGCCCGGCCAGTCGTAGCCCGTCAGGCACTCGCGCGCCTCCGTCGAGAGCCCCGTCACCTTGCGCTTGAACTTGGCGGCGTACTTCGAGACGAAGTAGCTGGCGAGCAGGGGGATGTCCTCGCGCCGCTCGCGCAGGGGGGGCATCTCGAAGGAGACGACGTTGAGGCGGTAGTACAAGTCCTGCCGGAACTCGCCCTTCCTGACCGCCTCCTCCAAGTCCCTGTTCGTCGCCGCGACGACGCGCACGTCCACGCGGATGGTGCGCGTGCCGCCGACGCGCTCGAACTCGCGCTCCTGCAACACGCGCAGGAGCTTCGCCTGGATGGCGTGCGGCATCTCGCCGACCTCGTCGAGGAAGAGCGTGCCGCCGTCGGCCACTTCGAGCTTGCCCTTCTTCTGCGCGAGCGCGCCGGTGAACGCCCCGCGCTCGTGCCCGAACAGCTCCGACTCGAGCAGCGTCTCGGTGAGCGCCGCGCAGTTGATGGCGACGAAGGCGCGCTCGCGGCGCGGGCTGTTCTGGTGCAGAGCGCGCGCGGCAAGTTCCTTGCCCGTGCCCGACTCGCCGCGCACGAGCACCGTCGTGTCGGCCGCCGCGACGCGCGAGATGAACTGGTAGACCTTCTTCACCGCCGCGCTCTCGCCGACCATGCCGTGCTCGACCGTCGCCTCGGCGCGCAGCAGGTCACACTCGCTCTCCAACTGCTCGACGTGGCGGGCGTTGTTGAGCGCGACGGCCGCGATGCCGCAGATGGTCGTGACGAGTTGGAGGTGCCCCTCGTCGAAGTGCGTCGAAGGGTCTGCGGTCGTCAGGTAGACGGCGCCGAGCGCGCGGCCGTAGAGGACGAGCGGCGCGCAGAGGAGCGAGCTGAGCCGCGCGGCCCTCAGGCTCTCGACCTCTTCGAAGCCGCCCTCGATGAGGTCTCCGGCGAGCACGGCCGTCCCCTCCTCCAAAACTTGCCGCAGGATCGTGCGGCTCACCTCGACCGGGGGCGAGCCGGCCGCGGCGCGGTCGAAGCCGAACTCGGAGACGACGCGGCCGTCTTCGCCGACGAGCAGGATGGCGCCGCGCTCGGCGGGCACGGCCTCGAAGACGAGCCGCAGCAGCTCGCGCTGTAGCTCCGCGGTCTCGCGCACGGAGTTGACCGAGGTGCTGACGCGCACGAGGAGCGCGAGGTCGCGCACGATGCCGGCCATCGTCTCGTCTTCGGCCCGCGGCTCGGCCTCGGGCGCGCGGAGGTAGAGCGCCTCCTCGGCCTTGAGCCGCACGGTCGAGTGTGCATCCATCCGGCGGTCGGTGATCGTGACCGGGTTCGAGGGCTCGCCCTCCGACCCGCCCTCGCCGGAGAGGAAGACGAAGCAGGACTCGCCGACCGTCACGCGGTCGCCGTCCGCGAGCGCGTGCTCGCGCACGGGGCGGCCGTTGACGAAGGTGCCGTTGAGGCTTTCGAGGTCTGTGAGCACGCGGCGGTCGCCCCTGTGCTCGACGCGGCAGTGGCGGCGCGAGAGCAGGGAGTCCGCGAGCCGGACGACGTTGGTCGAGTCGCGCCCGACGGACAGAGGCTCCTCGCCCAGCTCGAAGGCTGAGCCGTTCAGAGGCCCCGCGATGAAGACGACTCTCGGCTGCATGATGCGGAAGCGACAAATATCATTTCGCCGTGCAAAAGTCACGACCCCTCCGCGCGGGACGCCGGGACTAACCCGACGGATAGCCGTCTATCTTTTCGGATAGCCCGCGTGGCCCCGCGGCCCGTCCAGGCCCGCAAGCCCCTTCCCCCTGAACCCGTGATTTTCGAACGTTTCGGCGAGCGGCCGCCCCGGAGCCGGGCCGCGGCGGCTCGCGGCACGGCGATTGTCATGAGTCAGGACGCGGAGGCGATGCCGAGAGGGTTCCAAGTAAAGGTCGGCGGATCGTCTTGCCCCAAAGAGTAAGGACACAGGAGGAAAGGATCATGAGAAAGAGTTTGTGCGTGGGCGCCCTGGCGCTGAGCTTACTGGTGACGCTGGCGGCGCTGCCGGCGGCGGCCAAGTCGGTGGACGGCATGCGGGCGCAGGTGCCCTTCGACTTCCACGTCGGCGACAGCCTCGTCCGCGCCGGCAACTACACCATCACCTCGATGACCGACGACGAGATGCTGCTCCGCATCAGCAACGGCAAGGAGGTCGCCGCCGTGACGACCAACTCCGGCAGGGCGCGCGGCGACGGCGAGGGGCGCGCGCGGCTCGTCTTCCACAAGTACGGCGACCAGTACTTCCTCTCCGCCGTCTGGGGCTCGGACAGCAACGGGCGCACGCTCCACGAGTCGAAGCGCGAGCGCAACCTCCGCAAGGAGCTGATCGCCGCGCGCGGCGGCGCCCCCGTCGAGGCGGAGTTGGTGACCATCGCCGCGCGCTGAAAGACCTCGGGACGGTGACGGGCGTCTCCCCTTGACCCCGGAGTCCCGACCTTGAAGCTCAATCACCCGCCTAACTTTGAGCTTCAGCACGGGGCGGCGGCCCCACCCCTTCCGGTGCCGCCGCCCCGAAAGCTTTTGAGAGCAGCAGGCAGACGGCAATAGCTAAGACAGAAAAACGGCCCGAATAAATTCGGAGGCGGCGAGTTGCGAAGCTCGCCGCCTCCGAATATTTAGAATGCTTTTGTCTTTCAACTGCCTACTGCCTACTGCCTACTGCCTGCTGGTATGGCGGGAGGGTCTTGCGGGCGGGCTTCTCGCCCTTGAGGCCGAGCGCCCAGTCGGCCTGCATGAGGGTGTGGATGTCGCGCGTGCCCTCGTAGATGACGGCGGCCTTGCAGTTGCGCAGGTAGCGCTCGACGGGGTAGTCGTTCGAGTAGCCGTTGGCGCCGTGCACCTCAATCGCCATCGAGGCCGCCTTCTCGCTGCGGACGGTCGCCTGCCACTTCGCCAAGCTCGTCGCGCGCGCGTTCGGGCGCCCCTCGTTCTTGAGCCAGCCGGCCTTCAGCCAGAGCAGGTGCGACATCTGGTAGTCGGCCTCCATCTCGGCGATCTTCTGCTTGACGAGCTGGTGGTTGGCAATCTTCGTCCCGAACGTCTCGCGCTCCAAAGCGTAAGCGACCGACGCGTCGCGCGAGGCGCGGATGACGCCGGTCGCGCCGGCCGCCACGGTGTAGCGCCCCTGCTCCAGCGCGAACATCGCGATCTTAAAACCTTCGCCCTCCTCGCCGAGCATGTTCTCCCGGGGGACGCGCGCGTCCTGCAAGGAGAAGTAACCGGTGTTGCCCGCGCGTATGCCGAGCTTGCCGTGAATCGTGCCCGAAGTGAAGCCGGGCATCCCACGCTCGACGATGAAGCAGGACATCCCCGAGTGGTCACGCTTCCGACGCTTCTCCTCGTCCGTCCAGCAGAAGAAGAGGAAGTTGTCGGCCACGTCCGCGAGCGAAATCCACATCTTCTCGCCGTTCAGAATCCAGCCGTCCCCGTCGCGTCGCGCGGTCGAGCGCGAGCCGACCACGTCACTCCCCGCGCCCGGCTCCGTCAGACCGTACGTGGCGAGCTTCTCGCCCTTCGCCTGCGGCACGAGGTACTTGCGCTTCTGCTCCTCGGTGCCCCAGGTGTAGAGCGACAGGGAGTTGAGGCCCGTGTGGACGGACATGGCGACGCGCAGGAACGTGTCCACGGCCTCAAGCTCCTCGCAGACGAGGCCGAGCGAGATGTAGTCGAAGCCCGCGCCGCCGTACTCCTCGGGGATGCAGACGCCCAGGAGGCCCAGCTCGGCCATCTTGTCGAAGACGGAACGGTCGAACTGCTGCTTCTCGTCCCACTCCTTGATGTGCGGCGCCACCTCGCCCTGCGCGAACTCGCGCACGGTCTGGACGAGCGCCCGGTGCTCTTCGTTCAATTCGAAATCGATCATGACTCTCTCTTCCTCAAATGAATTTAGTTCGGCGTGGGCCGTGGCCCGCGCGAGGGCGAGAGGCGGGCGGCCGTCTTCCGTGGTCTGTCAGTTCGTAAATCCGGGTCAGAAAGTTAAGCGCCATCTTACAACACGGCGCGCGCCAAAGTCACAGAGGCCCGCCGCCGCTGCCGCCTTCGACGAGGAGGCGCGCGGCCGCCTTCGCCTCTTCGAGCGTGCGGACGCGGTTGTCGAGCTGTAGCTCGTAGACGGCGCGCTGAATCTCCCCGACGAGCGGCGAGGGCTTGAGCCCCATCTCCAGGAGGTGGCGGCCGAGCAGGATGGGCTCGGGCGGTCTGTGCTGAATTGCAAGCTCGCGCGCGCGCGCGATGAACCACTCCTGCGCCGCCGCGTCGAACCATTTTTCCGGCGGCACCCAGGGCGCGTTGCGGCCGAGGGAGTCGGCCTTGGCGACGCGGTAGAGCAGCTCAAGCTCGCAGCGGCGGGCGAGGCGGCGGAAGGCGCCGTCCGTGACCTCCCCGCGCTTGCGGTAGAACTCGCCGGGCTTGAGGTGGTCGCGCACGAGCGCCAACGTCTGCGCGCGCACGTCGTAGCCGTCGAGCGTGAAGAGCTTCAGCCGGTCGAGGAGCGCGAGCGTGGGGGCGGCGCCCGCCTCGTCGTGGCCGCGCGAGCGCGTGCGCCCCTCGACGAACTCGGTCGTCGAGGGCTTCCCGAAGTCGTGGCACAGCGCGGCGAGCATCAACGTCACCCGCCGCGGGTAGTCAAGGTCGTCGATCAACTCGCGCGCGCGGTCGCAGACGAGCTGCGTGTGGACGAACACGTCGCCCTCGGGGTGCCAGTCCGGCTCCTGCGGCACGTCCTTCAGCGCGTCTATCTCGGGGAAGAGCTGCGGCGTGGCGCCCAGGCGGTCGAGCCAGCGGAGGCCGACCGAAGGCTGTGCGGCGGCGAGGAGAATCTTCTCCAGCTCGCCCCAGACGCGCTCGGCCGGGAGGTCTGTGAGGTCGATGGAGCGGCAGAGTCCGATTGTCTGCTCTTCGACTTCGAACCCGAAGCGCGCGGCGAACTGCGCGGCGCGCAGGACGCGCAGCGAGTCTTCGACGAAGGTCTCGGGCGAGACGGCGCGCAGGAGCCCGGCTTGCATGTCCGCGCGGCCGCCGAAGGGGTCGATGATTTCGCCGTCGAGCGGGTCTTCGAGGACGGCGTTGACGGTGAAGTCGCGGCGGCGCGCGGCCTCCTCGAAAGACATGTGCGGGTCGCCCTCGATGTAGAAGGCGCGGTGGCCGCGGCCGGTCTTGCGCTCGCGGCGCGGCAGGGAAACGTCCAGGTCGTGCCCGAGTTTGTAGACGGTGAACGCCTCGCCGACGACGTTGACGCGGCCGAAGCGCCCGAGCAGCTCGCGCAAAGAGGCGGGCTCGACGCCGTAGACCTCCACGTCCCAGTCCTTCACCTCGCGGCCCAGCAGGCGGTCGCGCACGCACCCGCCGACGAGCAGCGCCCGCCCGCCTGCCTCCCCCACGGCGCGCGCCAGCCTCAGAATCTTTTCGGGGACGGGAGAAGTCATCGGAAGTTTCACCACAGAGACAGAGACACAGCTAAAGACTTGAAGCTGTGTCTCTGTGTCTCTGTGGTAAGCCTCGGGTTCTCTACGCGCGCGGCGCGGCGGGAGCATCGTCTTCATCGTCGTCGCCGATGCCGTCCTCGTCCGCGTAGTCGTCTTCGTCGTCGAAGTCGTCGTCCTCCAGGTCGTCCACAAGAATCTGCACGCCGCGGGTGGAGGGCAGGCAGCTGATGATCTGCACGCGCTCGATGCGCGTCATCTCGGACGAGGAGTGCCAGAGCTTGACCCAGAAGCTGCGCGTCTCGCCGTGGACGACGAAGGTCGAGCCGTCCATCATGACGGGGACGGGCGTGGCCTCCGTCCCGTCGCGCAGCTCCTCCAAAAGCTCCGGCACGTACTGCCGGAACTGCTCGAACTGCAAGACGACCGCCGACTCGTCCACCTCCGCGGGCGGCAGCTCGACCGGCTCGTCCGACTCCAAGAGCAGCCGCGACTCGGTCTGCTCGTTTCTCTTTTTGACTATAGGCATACGCTCAGCACTTGAGTCCCAGTCTCTTCTTCAAATACTCGGCCAGCTCGGCGGCCTTGACGCGCTCCTGGCTCCAGGTGTCGCGGTCGCGGACGGTGACGGCCTCGTCTTCGAGCGACTGGTGATCGACGGTGACGCAGAAGGGCGTGCCGATCTCGTCCTGGCGCGCGTAGAGCTTGCCGATGCCGCCCGTGTCGTCGTAGACGGCGCGCATCGAGGGCTGCAACTCCTTCTTGAGGCTCTTCGCCATCGAGACGATCTCGGGCTTGTTCTTCGCGAGCGGCAGCACCGCGACCTTGATGGGCGCGAGTTCGGGATGAAGTTTCAAGACGACGCGCGCCTCGCCCTTGTCCGTCATCCGCTCGGTGTAGGCGTCCATCATGAAGGCGAGCAGCGAGCGGTTGACGCCCGCCGAGGGCTCGATGACGTGCGGGTAGTACCGCTGCTTCTCAGCCTCGTCGAAGTATGAGAGGTCTGCGGTCGAGTCCGGGTTGCGCCGCTTCCCCTCCTCGTCCTCGGGCTTGTTCGAGTGCTGGCGCAGGTCGAAGTCCGTGCGGTAGGCGATGCCCATCAACTCCTCCCACTGCTTGCCTTCGTCGGGGCGCTCGGGGAAGAAGCGGTAATAGATATCCACGGTGCGCTTCGAATAGTGCGCGCGATCTTCCTCGGCCACCTCGACGCGCTGTAGATTGTGGGCGCTCAGGCCCAGGCCGGTGTACCAGCCCGAGTAGAGGTCAGCCCACTCGTCAACGGCCGCGAAGTTGTCAGCATCGGGGCGGACGAAGTATTCGACTTCCATCTGCTCAAACTCGCGCGTGCGCAGGATGAAGTTGCCGGGTGTGACCTCGTTGCGGAATGCCTTGCCGATCTGCGCAACGCCGAATGGAATCTTCCGCCGCGTCGTCGTCTGCACGTTGAGGAAGTTGATGAAGATTCCCTGCGCCGTCTCTGGGCGCAGGTAGGCCAACGCCGTCGGGTCATCGTCGGCGACTGCGCCGAGTCGCGTGCTCAACATGGTGTTGAAGGGGCGCGGCCGCGTCAGTTCGTTCGCGCCGCAATTGGGACACAGGAGTTCTTCGGGCGCGGCCGCGGAATCGAACTCCGACGGACTTCCCGTCGGTTTGACTTGTTCTTCCACAAGCTTGTCCCAGCGCCAACGACTCTTGCACTTTTTACAGTCCGTCAGCAGGTCGTTGAAGGTCGCCTCGTGCTCCGAATATTTCCAGACGAGGCGGTTGAGGATGATGGAGGAGTCGATGCCCTCGATGTCGTCGCGCTCGTAGACGAGCCAGCGCCACCACGCGCGCTTGACGTTGTTCGCCAGCTCGACGCCGAGCGGGCCGTAGTCCCACGCGCTGCCGAGGCCGCCGTAAATCTCCGACGAGGGGAAGACGAACCCGCGCCGCTTCGAGAGCGAGACGACCGTGTCGATGTTCGGTGCTGCCAATGTCCTTCTCCGGTAAATGGTAAATGGTAAATGGTGAATGGTGGGCAGACGGGCGCGTCCTTCCATTTACCATTCACCATTTACTATTTACCAGCATGTTAGCAGCCGCGCGGCGCAGTTGAAAAGAAGGGAGGGGCGACGCCGTGCAAGGGCGCCTCCCCTCCCTTTCGGTTTTTAACTGCGGTCGCCGGCTACTTCGTCGCCGGCGTCTGGACGTTGATGTCAACCTTCTTGGTGCCGCCGCCGCCGCCGAACATGCCGCCGCGCCACGCGAAGAACGCCGCGATGACGACGATCAGAAAGATCACCACGATGGCGACCACGCCGGTGTTGCTTGAGCCTTCCCCGTCAGCCATTGTCTCTGAATCCTCCTCGAAATCCGATATTTTAACTGCGCCCCGAAAGGGCTCCCTGCGAGGTAAAAGTTCTGAAACTACACAACGGAATGGAACAGAGCGCCCCCCTTCGTTCCGTTACCGTACGCCGGCGAACGCCCCCACGGGTGTTAAAGAAAAGGGCGTGCCACATAATGTGCGAGGGCGCCGAACTCCTCGGTCGGAGGGGGTCGGCGCCCGCGGCAGATTGGTAATGTGCTCGGCCCTCAGTCCTGGCTCGGGGTCGGGTGCGGCGGCTCGGCGCCCTGCGGCACGATCCACAGCTCGAAGCTGTTCGACTCGCGGCGGCCGCCGTTGATGACGACGAGGCGGTCGCGGCTGATGCCGCGGGTCGTCGTCAGGTAGTCGGCCGCGCGTTTCGTCATGCGGTCGGCCTCGCCCGGGCGGCTGTTGCGCCCCGCGTAGGCGATGACGTAGCCGGTCGCGCCCGGGTTGTTCTGGAGTTCAATCGCCAGGTTGTCGAAGCGCGCCTTGTCGTCGTCGTGCGCGATGGACGGGAACTCGTCGAAGCGCTTGGCCGCCTCGGGCTTCGGCAGGCCCGCGATGCCGGTCACGGCCTGCGCCGTCTGCCGGCAGGAGCGGTCGCCCGAGCCGTCGTCCACGACGAGGATGGCCGTCACGCGCTTGTTGCCCAGGCCCGAAGAGTCCACGGTGATGGTCGGCGTGCCCACGCCCGACAGGATGCGCGCCGCGGGCGGGCTCACCGTCCAGGTGTAGTTGAGCGCCGACTGGCCCGTGTAGCCCACGTCGGCCGTGAACGTCACGATGTCGCCGTCGGCGACCTGCGCCGGGGCGGTGACGTTGACGGGGTAGGGGCAGGGCGGGGCGGCGAGGGCCGGCACCTCGATGGTGCGCGGGCGGTAGTTGAGCGCGATGCAGTTCTTGCGCCCGGCGATGATGTTGAAAGTCTGCGCCCAGCGCGTGTTGTTCGGGAAGAGAATCTCGACGGTGTGCTGGCCGGGCTCGAGTTCGATGGCGCGGACGTAGTCGGTCGTCTCGCCCGCGGTCTGGCCGTCGATGGTGATGGGGTAGCCGCCGGGCTGCGTCGAGACCTCGATGCGCCCGGTGGTCGGCTGCTGGTTCTTCTTGTTCTTCTGCTTGGCCCCGGCGGGGCTCGTTAGCAGGAGCGCGGCGCAGGCGGCAAGCGCCAGGAAGGCGGCGAGGGCGGCTCTCGGTCGCGGCATCGTTTTAGACCTCCTCCGTCGTCGCGCTCAGGTTCAACTCTTCGTCCCGCCTGCGGCCGTAGCGGCGGCGGGCGCCGGCGCCGACGGCGAGCAGGCCCGAGCCGAAGAGGAAGAGCGAGATGGGCTCCGGCGTCGGGGTGGTGGGCGGCGTGGGCGGCGTCGGGGGGCCGCAGTTGACCTCACACTCGGGCTGATTGTTGTTGCCCGTGCAGATGCCGCTGATGCAGACGAGCGGGATGCCGGCGAGCGTCCACCAGGGGAAGGCGCCCCCGGGAATCTTGGCGGGCGGCGCAATCTCGCCGCAGTCGCAGACCGTGCCGGTCACGTCGCCGAGGTCAACCGTCTCGACCTTGCTGCCGCTCTGCGAGAGCGTCGGGTCGGCCGGGGCGGGGACGTTCGTCGAGCCGTTGGGCGCCGTCGTCTGCTGCTGCTGGCCGGCGGCCTGCTGCTCCTGTGTGGAGGCCGCGCCGCCGCCCTGCGTCGAACCGGCCTGGTCGTTGACGACGCCCTGCGCGGCGATGCGCAGACGAACGTCGATGGCCGGACGCAACTGTCCGCCCGCGCCGGCCGTCCGCACCGTCTCACCGTAGGTGATGGTGCCGGCCTGCACCGCGGGCGCGGCTGCGAGCATGACGCCGAGCATCAGAGCGATTGTGCGGAATGCTTGATGCCTCATCGCGGGGTCGTCCTCCTGCTTGAACCCAATCCCTTTGGCCTGCGTCCCAAAAACTCGTATAACTTCGGGGCAATTCGGGCGAATGTGTTGCACGGGCGCGGCCGTCGAATCGGCGGCGGAGACGGCAAAACGGCCATCGGCGGCGTCGCCTCTGGCCTCGCCTGTTCCTGCATCTGCCCGTTATTTGAAAGACTTGCGGCGAAACCTCTCCTGGTTACCGCACAGGGAAGAGACTCCGAATAGCCGTTGAGTTCCAATTTCGGTTGCTCATTAAACCCGTGCCGCACGCCCCCTGTCAAGATAAAAAAAGGGTTCGCCTCGCGGGCGAACCCTTTTTCTCTCAAAAATTAAACGCGGGCGCCCGCGGCGGCCTAGTCCGAGTCGCCCTGACCGGCGGCCTCGGCGCGCTCGCCCTTGCCCGCCTTCTGCTTCTCGTCGCGGAGCACGGCCTTGCGGGAGAGCTTGATCTTGTTGCCCTCCTTGCCGATGCACTTGACGAGAATCTGCTGCCCCTCCTTCAACTCGTCGCGCACGTCGCGGACGCGGTGCTCGGCGATCTCGGAGATGTGGAGCAGGCCGTCGGTGCCGGGGAAAATCTCAACAAATGCCCCGAAATCGACGATGCGTGAGACGGTGCCGAGGTACTGCTCGCCGATCTCGGCCTCGGCGGTGAGTCCACGGATGCGGGCGACGGCCGCCTGCGCCGCCTCGCCGTCGGCGGTGGCGATGAAGATGGTGCCGTCGTCCTCCACGTCGATCTTAGCGCCGGTCTCCTCGACGATGGAGCGGATCATCTTGCCGCCCGGCCCGATGACGTCGCGGATGCGGTCGGGGTTGATCTTGATGGTGATGATGCGCGGGGCGTACGGGCTCAACTCCTCGCGCGCGGCGGGGATGGCCTGCTCCATGATGCTGAGGATGTGGAAGCGCCCCTTCTTCGCCTGCTCCAGCGCCTCGGCCATGATCTGGGCGTTGATGCCGCCGATCTTGATGTCCATCTGCAAGGCGGTGATGCCTTCGCGCGTGCCGGCGACCTTGAAGTCCATGTCGCCGTAGTGGTCTTCCGCCCCGGCGATGTCGGAGAGGATCGCGTAGCGGTTGCCCTCCATCACGAGGCCCATCGCGACGCCCGCGACCGCCGACTTAATCGGCACGCCCGCGTCCATCATCGAGAGCGAGCCGCCGCAGACGGTCGCCATCGAGGAAGACCCGTTCGACTCCGTGATGTCCGAGACAATGCGGAGCGAGTACGGGAAGTCCGCTTCGCTCGGGAGCACCGGCTCCAGCGCGCGGCGCGCCAGCGCCCCGTGGCCGATCTCGCGGCGCGAGGTGGAGCCGAAGCGTCCGACTTCGCCGACCGAGTAGTGCGGGAAGTTGTAGTGCAGGAGGAAGCGGCGCTTGATCTCGCCCGACTCAAGGTCGTCCATGAACTGCTCGTCTTCCTTCGTCCCCAGAGTCGAGGTGACGATGGCCTGCGTCTCGCCGCGCGTAAAGAGCGCCGAGCCGTGGACGCGCGGGAGCCAGTTGACCTCGATGTCGATGGGCCGGATTTCGCTGAACTTGCGGTTGTCCGGGCGGCGGCGTTTGCCGAGGATGTCCTCGCGGAAAATCTTCTCCTTGAGGTGGTCGAAGACCTTCTTCGCCTGCTGGCGCTGCTCGGGCGAGTCTTCGGGGTAGGACTCGACGACCTCCTTCTTGAGGGCGTCAACGGCCGCGTAGGACTCGATCTTGCCCAGCGCCTCGGTGTTGAGCGCCTGGCGGAGGCGTTCGGCGTAGTTGCGCTCGACTTCGCCCAGCATCTCCTCGTTGAGCGCGGGCGCCTCGACCGGGCGCTTCTGGATGTCGAGCGCCTTGTAGAGCTCCTTCTGCCAGCGGCACAGGCGGTTGATCTCCTTGTGCGCGAGCATGAGGGCCTCGACCATGATCTCCTCCGAGACCTCCTTGGCGCCGGCCTCGACCATGACGATGGCCTCTTCGGTGCCGGCGACGACGAGGTTGAGGCGCGACTCGCGCACTTCGTCGTAGGTCGGGTTGATGACGTAGCGGCCGTCAATCAGGCCGACGCGCACGCCCGCGATGGGCTGCGGGAACGGGATGTCCGAGAGGTAGAGCGCGAGCGACGCGCCCGTGATGGCGAGCACGTCCGGGTCGTTCTCGTCGTCCGCGGAGATGACCGAGGCGATGACCTGCGTCTCGTTCCGATACCCTTCCGTAAAGAGCGGGCGGCAGGGGCGGTCGATCATGCGCGCGGTCAGGACTTCCTTCTCGCCGGGCCTGCCTTCGCGGCGGAAGTAGTTGCCGGGGATGCGGCCCGCGGCGTAGTTGTGCTCGCGGTACTCGACCGTGAGCGGGAAGAAGTCGATGCCTTCGCGGGGGCTGCCCGCGCCGATGGCCGCGACGAGCACCATCGTGTCGCCGTAGCGGACGATGACGGAGCCGTGCGCCTGCTTGGCGACGCGCCCGGTCTCGACCGACAGCTCGCGGTCGCCCAGTTTGATCTTCTCTCTCAGTAATTTCTTGGCTGCCATTTTTATCTCGTCTCCTTCGGGCGGGTCGTCCGCCTGGCGGAGACGACCTGTGGATTTGCGCGACGTCTCATCCGCCGCGCCCGTGCCCGGAAATGTTCGTCTGTCGGGTCGGGCCTCGGCCCCCGCTACGTGAGGCGGGGGCTGAGCCCGTGCTCCTGAAAAGAAAAAGCGGCACCTGCTCCAACCGTGAAGCCGGTGCCGCCTTCTGCTAGTCCGCCAAAGGCCGCTGCCTCGCGTCCGCGCGCGGGAGCCTGGGCCGTCACGTTCGGCCGCTCCCGCCCGCCTGTCACTGGACGCGGGGCGTTGTTAAAGAGGATTCCTTCCTCGTGCACTTACTGGCTGCGAACCCCGGCGGAGCCCGGCACCTTGCCGCCTACTCGGCTAGCGGCGCAGGCCGAGCTTGCTGATGAGTTCGTGGTACCCCTCGATGTCTCTACGCTTGAGGTAGTCGAGCAGGCTCCTGCGCTGCGAGACCATCTTGAGCAGCCCCCGC